>Ga0265338_10000578_pt1 | contig 64450 bp, 59 predicted proteins | sample 42126metaG_FD_193579 | JGI IMG/M metagenome (GOLD analysis project Ga0265338, IMG submission 193579) | Rhizosphere microbial communities from Carex aquatilis grown in University of Washington, Seatle, WA, United States - 4-21-26 metaG | ecosystem: Host-associated > Plants > Roots > Rhizosphere...
CCCGCCGGGTCTGGCGGCTGTTGATCGATTCTGAAAGGGAGATATCCCCGAACCCTGTCGATTCTCAGAGAGGCACGCCGGCGTCGCAATTCGCGGTGGCCACTTGACATAGGAGCAACGGCTTCGCCAACATTCCCCCAGAGGGCGACCGGCTCCCCTCCCACATACGCAAAGCCCCGACGATTGAGCAACTGAAAGCCCCACAGAGTGCGCCTCCGGCGCAGCTCCTGGAGAGAGGGCGGGCTTCCGTCCTGAAGAGCTGGCGAATTCCGGGAGCTTGACGTGGGGAGGGATGCCGACCTCCTTCGCCGGAATGTCGCGAAGCGGCGAAATGCAATCTGTCATCTGCGCGGCCGCAGGCCGCGCTCCAACATCGGAGCTAAGCGCGAAGCGCGTGCGACTGAATTCCGCCGAAGGAGGTCGGCATCCCTCCCCGCATAACCCCCCGAACCCCTACTTCCCGCGCCGCTTCAGCCCCTCGCGCCGCAACCTCTTCGCCAGCTGCACTTCCTTCCTATCCGACCCTTTCTTGTCGGGCCCCGGCGTCTCCAGCGTCGCCGGCAGCCCCTCGAACCTCGGCTCGGAGAGGAACGCCGCCAGGCCGCGCTTGCCCATCTCCCCTTTGCCGATGTTGGCGTGGCGGTCGCGACAGGAGCCGAGTGGGGCGGCGGCGTCGTTGACGTGGACGCAGCCGAGGCGGTCGAGGCCGACCTTGGCGTCGGCTTCGTCGAGGACGGCGGCGAGGTGGGCCGCGTCGGTGATGTCGTAGCCCTGCACGAACATGTGGCAGGAGTCGAGGCAGAGGCCGAGGCGGGCGCCGCCGCCGGCGCCCTCGATCAGTTCCGCGGTCTGGTCGAAGTCGCGCCCGAGCAGGCCTTTGTGGCCGGCGGTCTGCTCGAGCAGCAGCGGGCAGCGGTCGCTGTCTTTGAGCGCCGCCGCGATCGTCTTCGCGGCGCGTTTGATCGAGGGGCCGAGGGGCTCGCCTTTCTGGGCGCCCGGGTGGAGGACGACGCCGGCGGCGCCGATCGCGTCGCCGGTCCGCAGCGCATGGGCGAGCGAGGCCTGCGACTTCGCCCGCAGCTCTCTGTCCTTGCTGGCGCAGTTGATCAGGTAGACGGCGTGGATCACCACCGCTTCCACCGACGCCGCCGCCATCGCCTCCCCGAAGGCGGCGAAGTCCTCCTCCCCGTATTTGGTCGGCCGCCACATGCGGGGGCTCTGGTTGAAGATCTGGATAGATTCGCAACCGCGCTCCGCGCCGCGCTCGATCGCCTTGTCGAGTCCCCCGGCGGTGGATACGTGCGCTCCGATCAACATGGCTGACGAAAACCTCCGTTTGAGATTTGCCCCCTCGCCGACCGGTGCGCTGCACATCGGCGGAGCGAGGACGGCACTGTACAACTGGCTCGGCGCCCGCCACGAGGGCGGCGAGCTGGTGCTGCGGATCGAGGACACCGATCGCGAGCGCTCGACCGCCGAGAACGTCGAGCAGATCCTCGACGCGCTGCGCTGGCTCGAGCTCGACTGGGACGAGGGGCCGATCTCCCAGGCGGGGCGGGCGGAGCAGCACGCCGAGGCGCTGGAGCGGCTGCTGGAGTCCGGCGCCGCCTACCGCGACGCCGCCACCGCCAAGGACGTCGAGGCCTGGAAGGCCGAGCACAGCGCCGGCCGCGGCTACCGCGGCACCCCGACCGAGGAGCCGGGCGCCGCGGTGCGGCTGCGCGTGCCCGACGCGGGGGAGACCGTGGTCGAGGACCTGATCCGCGGCCCCGTCGCCTTCCCCAACGCCAGCTACGACGACTTCGTGATCGCCCGCGGCGACGGCTCCGTCCTCTACAACTTCGCGGTCGCGGTCGACGACGCCGAGATGGGGATCACCGACGTCGTCCGCGGCGACGACCACCTCTCCAACACGCCGAAGCAGCTGCTGGTCCTGGCCGCCCTCGGGCAGCCGCCGCCGCGCTACGCCCACCTGCCGCTGCTGCACGGCCCCGACGGCAAGAAGCTCTCCAAGCGCCACGGCGCCGCCTCGGTGCAGGAGCTGCGCGAGGCCGGCTACCTGCCGGCGGCGGTCCGCAACTACCTGGCGCTGCTGGGCTGGGGCACCGACGACGGCACGACGCTGATGTCGAGCGAGGAGCTGGTCAGGCGCTTCCGGGTCGCCGACGTCGGCAAAGCCGCGGCGATCTTCGACGAGAAGAAGCTGCGCTGGCTGAACGGCCGCTTCATGCGCGAGCTGCCGCTCGACGAGTACACCGCCGCCGTCGCCCGCCACCTCGGCCGCGAGCCCGACGAGCGCCTGCGCGGCGCCTGCGCGATCGCCCAGGAGAAAGCGCAGACGCTGGCCGAGGTCTGGCCGCTGATCCGCTTCCTCTTCGAGCCGCCGGTCAGCGACGAGCAGGCTTGGGCGAAGGTGATGAAGGGGGAGGCCGGCCCGATGCTGGAAGCGGTTGCCGGGGCGCTGGCGGCGGTGGACCCTTTCGAGCCGGAGCCGATCGAGGCGGCACTGGCGCCGCTGCTCGGGCGTTTCGAGGTCAAGCCGGGCAAGCTCTACCAGCCGATCCGCGTCGCGATCACCGGCAGCTCGGTCTCTCCCGGCATCTTCGAGTCGCTGGCGGCACTGGGCCGGGCGGAGGCGGTATCGCGGATCGAAGCCGCCGCCAAACGCCTTCTGGATGCCTCATTGGACGAATGATCTAGCACTAGATTTCACCACTGAAGTACTTTCGGCTAAACCAAACGTCGTCCGCTGCCGATGAGTTGTCCCAATGGAGGCAGCAACGGTGCAGAGCAACGGCAAGGTCGCCGCCAAGGATCTCCCTGCAAAGGCGAAGGGAAGCCGCAGTCAAGCGGCGCCTGGCAGCCGACTCGCGGAGGCCTTCGAGGCGGTCGAGCGCTTCCCGATCCTGATCGAGTCGCGGGAGCGGGTGATCGCCGCCTCGACCGCCGAGACGGCCCGCATCGGCGAGCTGGTCGAAGCGGTCGAGTCCGATGTCTCCCTGGCGATCTCGGTGCTGCGCTTCGCCAACCGCAGCGGTATCGCCGCCGGAGGGGTCGGCGGAATCCCCGAGGCCATCGACGTGCTCAAGCCTTCCGGCGTGCTGGCGATCGCCGGCACCGCACCCAGCTTCGACTTCTTCGAGTCAAACGGCGGTTGGGAGCTGAAACCGGAGCGCTTCCGCGTCCATGCCCTCGCCACTCAGCGCACCGCCGACCAGATCGGCCGCACGGTCGGCTGGATCGAACGCGATGAGCTGGCGGTGGCGGCGCTGCTGCACGACATCGGCCGGCTCGTGATCTCGCGCCTGCACCCCGGCTACAAGGTCTACTTCGACGCGACCTCGCGCACGCCCGAGCAGCGGCTGCGCGACGAACGCGAGCAGCTCGGCATCGATCACACCCTGGTCGGCGGCGTGCTCGCCCGGCGCTGGAACCTGCCGCAGCGGATCGCGGTCGCGATCGAGCGCCACCACGCCGAGGACGCCGACGGCCTCGCGGCCCTGGTCGCGACCGCCGACATGGTCGCCCATTACTCCCAGGGCGAGTCGATCTCGCCCGAACGCCTGCGTGCCAGCGCCGAGCGCTGCGGCCTCGGCCCCGAGGCGCTGCGCGACCTCCTCTACGAGCTGCCGCTGGCGCACCGCGACGCCTCCCGGATCATCGAGCCCTGTCCGCTCTCCGCCCGCGAGCTCGACGTCCTACGCCACCTCTCCGAGGGCATGGTCTACAAGCAGATCGCCGGCGAAATGCAGCTCTCGGTCTCGACCATCCGCACCCACCTGCACAACGTCTACGGCAAGATCGGCGCCGTCGACCGCGCCCAGGCGGTTCTCACCGCGCGCGACCGCGGCTGGATCTAGCCCGCCGCGACTAATCGATCAGGCACTCGCGCAGGGCGATCGCGACGGCGTGCGTGCGGTTGCGGGCGCCGAGCCGGGCGAGGGCGGTCTTGATGTGGGTCTTGACGGTCTCTTCGCTGAGGTCGAGTTCGCGCGCGGCGACGGTCGTCGACTCGCCGTCGGCCAGCAGCTGCAGGATCTGGCGCTGGCGCCGGGTCAGCTTGCCGCGGCTGCCTTTCGGCGGCACCGCCGGGTCGACGAAGCTCTCCTGGGCGGCGGCGGCGTCGACGGCGCGGCGCAGCTCGGCGGCGCTGGCGGTGCGGGCGACGTAGGCGCTCGCCCCGGCCTGCAGGGCGGCGGTGGCGTTGTGGCGCTCGGGCCGCTCACCGTGGGCGACGATGCCGAGCATCGGCGAGCAGCGGTGCAGCGCCCGGATCGCCTCCTGGCCGCTGATCGAGGCCTCGGCGCCGTTGCGGCGCCAGCGCATGTCGACGATCGCGACGTCGAAGTCGTCGATGTCGCGGACCAGGTCGAGGGCCTCCTCGCGGCTCGGCGACTCGTGCACCTCGAAGCCGTCTTCGAGCAGCTGCCGGACTCCGAGCCGGACGAGCGGGTGATCGTCGATCACAAGGCAGTGTGGACGCTCGCTCAGGACCGCTTCCGATCGTTCGTTTGCTGGTTCGGGCCCGTCTGCCGGCAAGGACCCCTTCGATTCCGATCCTAGCCCAGCCGCGAGCGGTGCGGTAGAAAGGCAGCGTGATCTCGATCACCTCGAAGTCGCGCTATGCGGTTGTCGCCCTCGCCGAGCTGGCCCGCTCCGGCGATCGCCCGGTGCCGATCAAGGAGCTGGCCGAGCGCCGCGAGATCCCGGAGCAGTTCCTCGAGCAGCTGTTCTCGACCCTGCGCCGGGCCGGCCTGCTGACCAGCCACCGCGGCATGCGCGGCGGCTATACGCTCTCGCGTCCGGCCGAAGAGATCACCGTGCTCGAGGTCGTGCAGGCGCTCGACGGCAAGATCGGCCAGGAGGCCGACGAGGCCGGCGGCATCTGGGCCGAGGGGGTGACGGCGCTGCGCAAGGTCTTCGGCCAGACGACGATCGCCGAAGTCGCGCGGCGCGAGGCGGAAGAGTCTGGGTCGGGGATGTACTTCATCTAGTTGCGCTCCTTCTGTGACGGTGCGTTCGTCTTTTGTCGTGCTGAATCGGACTAGGGGCGAACGCTCGCTTAGAGTGAGGCCCTTGCAGGGCGTCCACGGAAGACAGATCTGATGCGGGTTGGGCCGGAGGCTTCGGCGGTTGTCGGGAACACGCCGATGGTGCTGCTCGACCGGCTCGCGGATGGGCTCGGGGGGCAGGTCTGCGCCAAGCTCGAGTACTTCAATCCGGGCGGGTCGGTGAAGGACCGGATCGGGGTGGCGATGATCGACGCCGCCGAGGAGGCGGGGCTGGTCAAGCCGGGGCGCTCGGTGGTGGTCGAGCCGACCAGCGGCAACACCGGCATCGCCCTGGCGATGGTCTGCGCGGCGCGCGGCTACGAGCTGATCCTGACCCTGCCGGAGGGGATGAGCCGCGAGCGGGCGAAGCTGCTGCGCGCCTACGGCGCCGAGGTTCGCGAGACGCCCTCGCTGGGCGGGATGAACGAGGCGGTGGCGCTGGCCGAGGAGATCCGCGAGCAGCGCAGGGCGTTCATGCCGATGCAGTTCTCCAACCCCGCCAACGCCGAGGCCCACCGCCGCACCACCGCGGAGGAGATCTGGCGCGACTGCGACGGCGAGGTCGGCGCTTTCGTCGCCGGCGTCGGCACCGGCGGCACGATCACCGGCGTCGGCCGGATGCTGAAGGAGCGGGCGCCGGAGGCGCTGGTGGTCGCGGTCGAGCCGGCCAGCTCGCCGGTCCTCTCCGGCGGCAGGCCGGGCCCGCACAAGATCCAGGGGATCGGCGCCGGCTTCGTCCCCGAGGTGCTCGACCGGGCGGTGATCGACGACATCGTCGCCGTCTCCGACGAGGACGCGCTGGAGACGGCGCGGCTGGCGGCGCGCGAGGAGGGCATCCTCGCCGGGATCTCCGCCGGCGCCAACATCAAGGCGGCGCTGGAGGTGGCGGCGCGGCCCGAGCTGGCGGGGAAGCGGGTGGTGACGATCGTCTGCGACTCGGGCGAGCGCTACATGTCCTTACCCTTCTTCTCACCATGAGCCGGTGGAAGCGGGTGGTCTCGGAGGTGCGCGCCGACGTCGCCGCGGCGCGCGACCGCGACCCCGCGGCGCAGAAGGTGTCGAGCTTCGAGATCCTCGCCAGTTGGGCCGGGGTGCAGGCGCTGCTCGCCCACCGCGCCGCCCACGCGCTGCTGGAAGCGCGGGTGCCACTGCTGCCGCGGGCGATCGCCTATGGCAGCAGGGTCGTGACCGGGGTCGAGATCCATCCCGCCGCCGAGATCGGCGAGGAGTTCTTCATCGACCACGGGGCCGGGGTGGTGATCGGCGAGACCGCCCGGATCGGCCGCCGGGTGACCCTCTACCAGGGGGTGACCCTGGGCGGCACCGGCTTCCAGCGCGGCAAGCGCCACCCGACCCTGGGCGACAACGTCACCGTTGGCTCCGGCGCCAAGCTGCTGGGGCCGATCGCGGTCGGTGACGGCGCCAAGGTCGGCGCCAACACGGTCGTGGTCGAGGACGTGCCGTCGGGGGCGACGGTGGTCGGCAACCCCGGCCACCCGGTGCGGGTCGAGGGCAAGCGGATCGAGGGTCCCGACGCCGACTGGATCCACCTGCCCGACCCGATCGCCGAGGCGATCAAGGCGCTCTCGGAGCGGATCGCCGAGCTCGAGCGGCGGCTGGCCGAGCTCGACGGCAACCAGGGCCCGAGCGGCGAGGCGCCGGGGATCCGCCCGCGCACCGGGCGCTCGTCTGCCGGCGGCTGAAGTAGCCTGCCGGGACCCAGTCCCGTCTTGCGTCTCGAAAGGACCGCCGTGAACAAGCGCCATCTCCTCCTTCCAGTCCTGCTGCTGATCTCAGCCCTGGCCCTGGCCGCCTGCGGCAGCAGCGGCAGCAGCGACGAAAGCCAGATCGAAGAAGCGATCGAAAAGTCCGCGACCAGCACCGACCCCGCCGCCTGCACCGAATTCGGCACCCAGAGCTTCCTCGAACAGAGCACGCAGGAAAGCGGCCAGGCCGCCGTCAAGCGCTGCGAAAAAGAAGCCGGCGAACCGCAGACCCACGCCGAATCCGTCGAAGTGACCGAAGTCGAAGTCGAAGGCGAAGAAGCGACTGCCGACGCCGCCATCAGCGGCGGCTCCTTCGATGGGCAGACGCTGGAAGTCGCCCTGACCAAGGAAGAAGGGCAGTGGAAGCTGAACGAACTCACCGGGTTCGCCAAGCTCGACACCGCGAAGCTGGCCGAAGCCTTCGAAAAGGAATTCACGAAATCGGGTGAAATCAGCGAAAGCCTCAGTTCCTGCATCGTCGAAGGGATCGAAGAATCCTCGCAGTCCGAAATCGAAGAACTGATCCTCAGCGGCTCCCCCGAAGGGTTCGAAGAACTAGCCAAGGAATGCTCCTAGCCCGAACCCTCGGCCAACCCTCAGTCACGTCCAACTAGAAAGGAACGCCGTGAAGAAGCGTTATCTCCTGCTCCCCTGCCTGTTGCTGATCTCGGCCCTGGCTCTCGCCGCCTGCGGCAGCAGCGGCGGTGGCGACGAAGGCGAAATTGAAGAAGCGATCGAAACCGCCGCCACTGGCACCGAACCCTCGAAGTGCACGGAAGTCGAAACCCAGGCCTTCGTCGAACAGAACACCCGTGAAAGTGGCAAGGCCGCGGTGAAGCAGTGCGAAGAAGAAGCGCCGGAAGAAAACGCCGAATCGGTCGCCGTCTCCAACGTCGAAGTCGAAGGCGAAGAAGCGAGCGCCGAAGCAGCGATCACTGGCGGCAGCCTCAACGGCCAGACCCTGGAAATCGCCCTGGTCAAGGAAGAAGGCAACTGGAAGCTGAACGAACTCACCGGGTTCGCCAAGCTCGACCAGGCGAAGCTGGCCGAAGCCCTCGGAGAAAAGCTCGAAGAATCCGGCGAAGTCGAACCGGAACTCGCCAGCTGCATCGTCGAAGGGATCGAAGAAGAGTCCCAGGAAGAAGTCGAAGAACTGTTGCTGAGCGGTTCCAACGAACCACTGGAAGAACTCGCCGAAGAATGCTCCTAGGCTGAATCTGGGGCCGCCCGCCGAGCTCGTGGCTATGCTCGGCGGGTGGCGCTTCAGACCGAGTTCGAGACCCCGCCGGAAGGCTCCGGCGGGTCCGAGGCGGCGCCGACCGAGGCCGGTGCCGACCGCGTAGAGCGGCTGCTGGCGGGGCTCAACCCGCCGCAGCGCGAGGCGGTCGTCTACGGCGGCGGCCCGCTCCTGGTCCTGGCCGGCGCCGGCTCCGGCAAGACCCGCGTCCTCACCCACCGGATCGCCTACCTGCTGGCGACCGGCGCCGCTCGCCCGGGCGAGATCCTCGCGATCACCTTCACCAACAAGGCCGCGGCCGAGATGCGCGAGCGGGTCGGCCAGCTGGTCGGCCGCTCGGTGCGGGCGATGTGGGTCACCACCTTCCACTCGGCCTGCGCGCGGATGCTGCGCGCCGACGCCGAGCGACTCGGCTACTCGCGCGGCTTCACGATCTACGACGAGTCGGACTCGCTGCGGATGCTCAAACGCTGCCTGGCCGAGCTCGGGGTCGACCCCAAGCGCTACCCGCCGCGGGCGATCCGCTCGAAGATCTCCGGCGCCAAGAACCAGCTGATCGACGCCGACGCCTACGCCGAAACGCAGGGCAGCGTCTTCGAGGAGGTCGTCGCCGAGGCCTTCCCGCTCTACGAGAAGCGGATGCTCGAGGCCAACGCGATGGACTTCGACGATCTGCTGGTGCGGACCGTCAACGCGATGGAGCTATTCGAGGACGTGCGCGAACGCTGGCGCCGCACCTTCCGCCAGGTCATGGTCGACGAGTATCAGGACACCAACCACGCCCAGTACCGGCTGCTGCAGCTGCTGGCTTCAGAGCACGGAAACCTGATGGTCGTCGGCGACGAGGACCAGTCGATCTACAGCTTCCGATCCGCCGACATCCGCAACATCCTCGACTTCGAGCGGGACTTTCCCGAGGCGGAGCTGGTCAAGCTCGAGCAGAACTACCGCTCGACCCAGACGATCCTCTCGGCCGCCAACGCGGTCGTCGAGCGCAACCGCGAACGGCGGCCGAAGCAGCTCTGGACCGAAGTCGAGGGGGGAGAGCTGGTGCAGCTCTCCGAGCTCGCCGACGAGCACGAGGAGGCGCGCTGGGTCGCCGGCGAGATCGAGCGGCTGGGGGAGGAGCACGGGGTCGAGCGCTCCGGCGTCGCCGTCTTCTACCGGACGAACGCGATGAGCCGGGTGCTGGAGGACACCCTGGTCCGCTTCGAGGTCCCCTATCAGGTGATCGGCGGCACCAAGTTCTACGACCGCATGGAGGTCAAGGACGCGGTCGCCTACCTCAGCCTGCTGGTCAACCCGGCCGACCTGGTCTCCTTCACCCGCATCGTCAACTCGCCCCGGCGCGGGATCGGCAACACCAGCCAGGGCCGCCTTGCCGCCTACGCGAACACCGCCGGGCTGACGATCTGGGAGGTGATGGAACGGGCCGAGGACGTGCCGGGGCTGAGCGCCGCCGCGATCAAGGCCGTCTCCCGCTTCTACGAGACGATGGAGGGACTGCGGGCGCGGGCCGACTCGGCGCCGGTCGCCGCCCTGCTGGAGGCGGTCCTGAGCGAGAGCGGCTACCTGGAAGCGCTCGCCGCCGAGCGCACGGTCGAGGCCGAGGGCCGGGCGGAGAACCTCGAAGAGCTGGTCGGGGTCGCCGCCGAGTTCGACCTCGAGCGCGAGCGCGAGGGGGACAGCGAGACGCCGCCGCTGGAGGAGTTCCTGCAGCAGATCTCGCTCTACACCGAGCAGGACTCGATCCAGGCCGAGGAGCAGCTGGTGACGCTGATGACCCTGCACAACGCCAAGGGCCTCGAGTACGACACGGTCTTCATCGTCGGCTGCGAGGACGGCGCCTTCCCGCACATGCGGGCGCTCGAGGAGGGCGGCGAAGAGGAGGAGCGGCGGCTCTGCTATGTCGGCATCACCCGCGCCCGCCAGCGTCTCTACATGACCTGGACCCGCGAACGGCGCCTCTTCGGCCGCGCCGAGCGCAACCTGCCCTCGCGCTTCATCGACGAGCTGCCGGCGGAGCTGACCGAGCGCCACTCGACCGTCGCCGCCAGCGGCGGTGGCATGAGCTGGAACGCGCCGCCCCCCGGCGCCGACGCCGCCCAGCAGGTCGACCCGGGGCCGGCGCTGGAACTGCAGACCGGCGACGACGTCGTCCACGCCAGCTTCGGCGACGGCGTGGTGACCGCGGTCGAGCCCGGCGGCGTGGTCGTCGTCCGCTTCTCCGGCGATGGCTCCGAGCGCAAGCTGATGGCCGACTACGCGCCGGTGCGGAGGCGCTGAGGGTGGCGGCGCGGACGATCGACGGCAAAGCGGTTGCCGCCACGGTGCGCGAGCGGGTGCGCGGCGAAGTCTCCGCCTACGCCGCTGAGGCGGGCCGGGTGCCGACGCTGGCGACGGTGATCGTCGGCGACGACCCGGCCTCGGAGATCTACGTCCGCAACAAGCACCGCGCCTGCGAGGAGGCGGGGATGGGCTCCGTCCACCACGGCCTCGCGGCGACGGCGAGCGAGGCCGAGCTGCTGGAGCTGGTCGCGGCCCTGGGGCGCGACGAAGAGGTCGACGGCATCCTCGTGCAGCTGCCGGTTCCCGACCAGATCGACCCCGACGCGATCGTCGCCGCGATCGACCCCGGCAAGGACGTCGACGGGCTGACCCCGCTCAACGCCGGCCTGCTCGCCCACGGCACCCCGGGCCTGGTGCCCTGCACGCCGGCCGGGGTGATGGAGCTGCTGCGCCGCGAGGGGGTCGAGCTGGAGGGAGCGGAGGCGGTGGTGGTCGGCCGCTCGAAGCTGGTCGGGGTGCCGGTGGCGCGGCTGCTGCTCGCCGCCGACGCGACCGTCACCGTCTGTCACTCGCGCACTCGCGACCTCGACGCGACCTGCCGCCGCGCCGACGTCCTCGTCGCCGCGGTTGGGGTGCCGCGCCTGCTTGGCGCCGCCGCGATCAAGCCGGGCGCGGTCGTGATCGACGTCGGCATGAACCGGCTCGAGGACGGCGTCTGCGGCGACGTCGACTACGCCGCCGCGGCGGCGCTGGCGGCGGCGATCACGCCGGTCCCCGGCGGGGTCGGGCCGATGACGATCGCGATGCTGCTGGTCAACACGCTGACCGCCGCGCGCCGTCGCGCCCTGCCCGACCGGCATTAGCCAGTTTGGCTGTCCAATGCGGGAATTCCGCCTTCCAACGGGTGTAGGGTCGGATCGTCCGCACAAGCGAGTCCACGGAAAGGGATGCAGATGGAGGTTGACAAGCTGAACACGGGAGAGAAGGTCGCCGGGATCTCGGCGGTACTGCTCTTCATCTTCATGTTCCTCGACTGGTTCAGTGTCGAAGTCTCGGGGGGTAACGGCCTCTTCACCGCCTCCGCCAGCACCGGCGGCAGCGCCTGGGACGCGCTCGAATTCATCCCGATCATCCTCGTGATCGCGGTCGTCGCGGCACTTGGCGTGGCGGCTCTGCGGCTGACCGACTCGACCTTCGAGCCGCCGGTCTCCGCCAACGCCGTGGTCGCGGCGCTGGGCGGGCTCTCGGTGCTGCTGATCCTGTTCCGGATCATCGACACGCCGAGCGTCGGCAGCTTCCCGGGCGTCTCGATCGACGTCAGTCCCAGCGTCGGCATCTTCCTCGGCCTGCTGGCGGCGATCGGGATCGCCTACGGCGGCTACCGCGGGATGCAGGAAGAAGGCACCAGCTTCGGCGACGTCGGCGACCGCCTCTCCGGCGCCACCCCCGCCGGCTCACCATCCCCACCCGCCCCGCCCCAGCAGCAGGCCCCGCCACCACCGCCCCCGCCCCAGCAGGCGCCCCCGCCACCTCCGCCACAGACTCCGCCCCCGCCCGCGGGCAACGAGCCCCCGGCACCGCCCCCTCCGCCACCCGCGGCTGGCTGAGCCGCGCGACGCTTCGCCCTCGACCTCACCATCTCAACCCGAGTCGAGTAGTTGGCCGGGGTGGCGGGTCGGGCCGGGGGTGAAGCGTCTTGTACTTTTTTGCGTTATCTGGACGCGGCCCACCAGGGCCGCGTCCTCGCAAAAAAGTTAAGCGAAACCCCCGGCCCGACCCGCCACCCCTCGCGCCACCTGCTTCGCAAACGCGATCACGGTCATCATCGGATTCACCCCCACCGAAGTCGGAAACAGCGAGGCATCGGCGACGTAGAGGTCCCGCGTCCCGTACAGCGACCCGTCCGGAGCACAGGCGCCCTGGCGCGGGTCGGCCGAGATCCGCGCGGTCCCCATCGGGTGGAAGGCCTCGAGCCGCAGCTCCGAGGGCTTGAAGTCGGTCGCCTCGAACCGCGCCAGATCGCCCGGCCGTAGGGTGCCGACGCGGGCGATGTTGGGATAGACCTCGCTGGCCCCGGCGGCGAAGTGGACCTCGGCGGCGCGGGCGATCCCGAAGGCGAGCCGCCGCGCGTCCTCGTGGGTCAGCCTGTAGCTCGCCCGGATCGAGCCCTCGGCGCCGAGCCCGACGCGGCCGGCGGACTGGTCGGAGAGGTGGACGCCGATCGAGCCGACGTGGCCGAAGTCGAGCATCGCTTCCTGGTGGGCGCGGCCGGCGCCGAGCAGCCAGGCGCCGCCGAAGGCGAGCGGGGTGAAGGTCGCCTCGAGCAGGATCCGCTGCGGCTCCCACTGGTCGATGTAGAAGCTCTGCATCACCCCTTCCCAGCCGCGCACCTCCTCGCCGTAGCGAGCGCCGACCCAGCAGGCGGGGTGGATGTGGAGGTTGCGGCCGACCTGGTTGCCGCCGAGGCCGGAGCGCTGCAGCAGCTCCGGCGTGCCGAGGCCGCCGCCGGCGACGATCGTCGCCCGCCGGGCGCGGACGCTGAAGGCGCGCCGGCGGCCGCCCGGCCCGGCGACGGTGCCGCGGACGCCGACCGCGCGCCCGTCTTCGACCAGCACGCGCCCGACCTCGACCCCGGCCCGGACCCGGGCGCCGGCGGCGACCGCGCGCGGCAGGTAGCTGACGTGCATGCCGCGCTTGGCGTCGATCGCGCAGCCGAAGGGACAGGAGCTGCACTGGACGCAGTCGCCGGCGTTGCGGAAGATCGGGGCGCCGCTGGCGCCGATCGCCGCCGCTCCCTCCATCGCCAGCTGGCCGTTGCGGCCCATCCGCTCGGGGTCGAGCTGGGTCACTTGCAGGGTGGCCTCGGCCTCGGCGTAGTCGGCGTCGAGCTGGCCCGCCCAGGGGATGCCGAAGCGGCCGCGCCAGTCCTCGAGCACGGCGTCCGGGGCGCGGAAGCAGGTGCCGGAGTTGATCACCGTGGTGCCGCCGACCACCTTCGCCACCGGCACCGGGATCGGCGGCCGGCCTGCGGCGATCGTCAGGCCGCCGTCGCGGTAGAGCCCGGCGATCGCCTCGAGCTGGTCGGCGGGGTAGCTGTCGCGGTCGTAGTGGCCGCCGGCCTCGAGCACGATCACGTCGAGCCCGGCCGCGGCCAGCTCGGCCGCCGCGACGGCGCCGCCGGCGCCGGAGCCGACGATGACGACGTCGCACTCCTCGCCCTCGCCCGGCGGCTCGGTCTCGCCCAGCGAGCCGGCCGGCCGCGGCAGCGAGCCGTCGGCGAGGGCGCAGCCGATCTCGAAGCCGATCCGCTCCTGCACCGCCGGGGCGACGGCGTAGCCGAGGGTCGAGAACAGCTTCGCCATCAGCAGCAGGTCGTGGTGGAGCGAGAACCGCGATTCCTCCAGGTGCTGGAGGAAGTCCTCGCGCGCGGCTGGGTCGAGGCGGCTGAAGCGCCAGGGGAAGGGCAGCCACTCGAAGGCGCGCAGGCCGAGCTTGAGCCGGCGTAGGACGCGGGGGGAGACCGAGCCGAGGAACTCGGCGACCGGCCCGGCGACGTCGACGTCGCGCTCGGCCGCGGGCAGGCCGTCGATGCCCGGCGCCATCGCCGCGCAGATCGCGCTCAGCGTGCGCTGCTCAGCGGCGGCGAGCCCTGGCGAGCGCTGTCAACCGGGGTCGGCGGGGCGGCCGACGCGGCCCGCCAGCGCCCAGAGCGCCAGCGCGACCAGGGTCAGCGAGCCGTCGACGAGGAAGTTGAGCAGGTAGATGAAGACGTGTTCGTCGATCAGGAAGAAGGCCAGCGAGGCGAGCGAGGAGGCGGTCTTGCCGGCGGCGAGGACCAGCAGCAGCGGCCGGTAGCGGACGACGTCGGCCTGGGCGACGAGGCAGATGCCGGTGATCACCACCATGTAGGCGAAGCCGAGCGCCAGCCAGAGGTCCTCCTGGGTGTGGGGGGCGCGGGTGCTGTTGCCGAACCATTCGCCGAGGTCGGAGATCGTGTCGAGGACGCCGCTGGGGACGGCGATGAAGAGCAGGCCGACGACGGCGAAGCTGAGCGCGAGCAGGCGGAGGCTGAGGACGACGAATCTCTCGGCGCGCGGTCCCTGCATCGGCGGGACAATAACTGGCTGGTTGGCCAAGAGGGGGAGAGGGAGGCGGGCAGGGGTTCCGCTTAACTTTTTTGTGGATCGTCGCCGGCCGCCCGAGGCCCGCAGCGCCAAAAAAGTACAAGACGCTTCACCCCTGCCCGCCTCCCTCTCCGAAGTTGACCAGTCAGCCTAGAATCACCGGATGATCGACCGGGATCAGGTGCTCTACGTGGCCAAGCTGGCGCGACTGAGGCTCTCCGAGGAGGAGGTCGAGACGATGGCGGGGGAGCTTTCGGGGATCCTCGAGCACGTCGACCGGATCTCGAAGCTGGACCTGGAGGGGGTCGAGCCGACTTCGCACGTGGTCGCGCTGGAGAACGTGCTGCGGGCCGACGTGCCCTGGCAGAGCCTGCCCCGGGATGTGGCGCTCGCCTCGGCGCCGGAACCGGTCGACGGCGCCTTCAGGGTGCCCTCGCCGCAGGCCGACGCCTGATGGCGGAGATCCTCGAGCTGACGGCCCTCGGGGCCCACGCGGCGATGTGCGCGGGGGAGATCTCCGCCGCGGAGTGCGCCGGCGCCTGGGCCGGGGCCGCGGCGGCGGACGATCTCAACGCCTACCTCTGGCGCAACGAGGGGGGAGAGGAGGCAGCGGCGCTCGAGGTCGGCCGCACCTGCCTGCCGCCGATCGCGGTTAAGGACATCTTCTGCACCGAGGGGGTGCCGACCACCGCCGGCTCGCGCATCCTCGAGGGCTACCGCCCGCCCTACACGGCGACCGCGGTGCGGCGCCTGCTCGAGGCGGGAGTGCCGGTCCTCGGCAAGACCAACATGGACGAGTTCGCGATGGGGTCCTCGAACGAGAACTCGGGCTACGGGCCGGTCCTCAACCCCTGGGATCGCGGCCGGGTGCCGGGCGGCTCCTCGGGCGGCTCGGCCGCCGCCGTCGCCGCCGGTCTGGCGCCGTGGGCGCTGGGCACCGACACCGGCGGCTCGATCCGCCAGCCGGCGGCGCTCTGCGGCATCGTCGGCCTCAAGCCCACCTACGGCGCGATCTCGCGCTACGGGATGATCGCCTTCGCCTCCTCGCTGGACCAGTGCGGGCCGCTGACCCGCGACGTCAGCGACGCGGCGCTGCTGTTGGCGATTCTGCAGGGGAAGGACCCCCTCGACTCGACCTCGGTCGGCCTCGGCGGCGGCCTGCGGCTGCCCGACCGCGAGGACCTCTCCGGGCTGCGCTTCGCGGTGCCGTCGGACCTGGCCGAGGCCGGCTTCGACGCCGGCGTGCGCGAGGTCTTCGAGGCGACCCTGGCGCGGATCGAGGGGCTCGGCGGCGAGCTCGCCGAGGTGGCGCTGCCGAGCGCCGAGCACGGCATCTCCGCCTACTACGTGATCGCCCCGGCCGAGGCCTCCTCCAACCTCGCCCGCTACGACGGCGTCCGCTACGGCACCCGCGCCGAGAGCGCCGGCGACCTGCTCGAGATGTACGAGACGACCCGCGCCGAGGGTTTCGGGGCCGAGGTCAAGCGGCGGATCATGCTCGGCACCTACGCCCTCTCCTCGGGCTACTACGACGCCTACTACGGCCAGGCGCAGAAGGTCCGGACCCGGATCGCCGAGGACTTTCGGGCCGCCTTCGCGGAGGTCGACTTCGTCGTCACCCCGACCTCGCCCTCGGTCGCCTTCGGCCTCGGCGAGAAGACCGACGACCCGCTCTCGATGTACCTCAACGACTACTTCACGGTGCCGATGAGCCTGGCCGGCATCCCGGCGATCTCGCTCCCGGCCGGGCTCGCCGAGCCCGCGGGCGGCGGGCCGCGGCTGCCGGTCGGCTTCCAGATCGCCGCCCCCGCCTTCGCCGAGCAGAAGCTGCTCGACGCCGCCCACGCGCTCGAGCGGGCGATCGGCTTCGACGAGCGCCCGGAGGGCCGCGATGGCTGAGCTGGAGGCGGTGATCGGGCTCGAGATCCACGTCCAGCTGGCGACGCGGACGAAGATGTTCTGCGGCTGCGAGCTCTCCTTCGGCGACGAGCCCAACGTCCACACCTGCCCGATCTGCCTCGCCCACCCCGGGGTGCTGCCGGTGCCGAACGAGCAGGCGATCCGCTACGCCCTGCAGATCGCCGCCGCGCTCGGGTGCGAGGTGGCGCTGCGCTCGATCTTCCACCGCAAGAACTACTTCTACCCCGACAACCCCAAGGCCTACCAGATCAGCCAGTACGACATCCCGCTTGCCAGCAACGGGCGGCTGGGCGAGATCCGCATCCACCGCGCCCACCTCGAGGAGGACGCGGCGAAGATGATCCACGTCGGCGAGTCGGGCCGGATCCACGGCTCCGGCGCCTCCCTGGTCGACTTCAACCGCGGCGGCACGCCGCTGGTCGAGATCGTCACCGAGCCCGACCTGCGCGGCGCCGCCGAAGCCGCCGAGTGGGCGCGGCTGCTGCGCGAGACCGTGCGCCAGCTCGGCGTCTCCGACGTCAACATGGAGGAGGGCAGCCTGCGGGTCGACGCCAACGTCTCGGTGCGCCCGGTCGGCAGCAGCGAGCTGGGGACCAAGACCGAGCTGAAGAACATGAACAGCTTCCGCTTCCTCCAGCGCGGGGTCGAAGCCGAGCTGACGCGCCAGCGCGAGCTGGTAGAAGCGGGGGGGAGGGTGGAGCAGGAGACGCTGCACTTCGACCCGGCCAGCGGCAGCCTGACCTCGCTGCGCTCGAAGGAGGAGGCGCACGACTACCGCTACTTCCCCGAGCCCGATCTGGTGCCCCTGGCGCCGAGCGCGGAGATGCTGCGCGAGGCGCGCGAGTCGCTGCCTGAGCTGCCGGCGGCGCGGATCGAGCGCTATGTCAGCGAGCTTGGCCTGGCCGCCGACGTGGCGGCGACGCTGGCGACCGACCCTGACACCGCCGCCTACTTCGAACGGGTCGCCGCGGCCGCCGACGGGGTCGAGGCCAAGGTGGTCGCCAACTGGGTCACCGGCGAGCTGGCGGCGGCGCTGCGCCAGGCGGAGGATGAGTCCGGCGCCGCCGAGTCTAAGGTCGGCCCCGAGGCGCTGGCGGCGCTGATCGCGCTGGTCCAGGGGAAGAAGATCTCCCACGGCTCCGGCAAGACCGTGCTGGCGGCGCTGGTCGCCGAGGGCGGCGAGCCGGCGGCGATCGTCGAGCGCGAGGGCCTGGCCCAGATCGCCGACAGCGGCGAGCTGGAGGCGATCGTCGCCGCCGCGGTCGCGGCGAACCCCGAGGCGGCCGAGCAGATCAGAGCCGGCAACGGCAAGGCGATCGGCGCGATCGTCGGCGCGGTGATGAAAGAGACCAAGGGCCGCGCCGACGGCGGCGAGGTCAACCGCCTGATCCGCGCCCAGCTCGGGGGGTAGGCGAAGGCGGTCGGGGGAGGCCTCGCCGGAGCAACAGCGGGGAGGCTCCGTCGAGACCTCCCCCGACCGCCTCCATCGACGGCCGACCCGGGCTCCGACGGCCGACCGGGTCTTGCTAACCCGGAGCTGAAAGTGGCTTCCCGGGGGGTTATCCCCTTGACACAGGGTGAGAATCGGTCGTAGCCCGCGACTACCTTCCCCGGCCAGATAGGAGATAAATGGCCGGGGCACCGCGTGAACGGCCCCCGGCCCGGCACAGGAAGGTGGTCTTCCCATGCGGGCAAAGGGTAGTGCGGCGACGCTGAATGAGCGCACCCAGAAAGCACTGTTGGCACTTGTTCTTGCAGAGCATCCGGCGCGGCTCTGGGTCAAGGACGTGAAGAAGGAGTTCGGTCGGGAGGCCGACTACGCGATAGACGCCCTGGTCGCTGTTGGGCTTCTGCATCACGTCGACAACCTGATTACGCCGACGCGGGCTGCGCTCCACTTCGACCGCTTGGAGTCGCTGTGAGCGTGGCTCAGCAGTTCGCTCATAACCTCGTGGTCCTTCGGCGGCGCGCCAGTATCAGCCAGGAAGAGCTTGGCTTCCGGGCGTCGCTTCACCGGACGGAGGTCAGTCAGCTTGAGCGCGGCGACCGACTGCCGCGCATCGACACGTTGATCAAGCTCGCCGCAGCGCTTGAAGGCGATCCCAATGAGCTGCTGGCGGGGATCGAATGGACGCCGGGGGAGGCTCGCCCCGGTGAATTTCGCTAACCCTGGATCGACGCGGGAGGACCGATGAAAGTGCGACGATGGGTCTATGTCGGAACGCTCTGAGTCACCGGCCAACATGCCGATCAGGGAAGACGGAGGCGCCGCAACGCAGCTAACCATCCTTCTCGACGCTGCAACCTCGATCATTGACGAGGAGTTCAAGCGCAGCGAACGCCTGGATGCGAAGTCGCGGAACATGATCACGCTGACCGGGACGTTCTTCGCAGTCGTACAAGCCGTAGTAGCAGCGCTGATCAATGAAACGCTGAGCGCGACTGGCACCCAGGCCGCGTCGCCCTTGATTCTGTGGCTGATGGTCGCGGGAGGGGTGGCGACCGTCGGCTTGGGGATCGCCCTCACTTGGAGCTACGAAGCCTGGCGGCTTCGCAACGACGAAGCGCTTCAAGTCAAAACGATTCGGGACTACCGAGATGCTGCCTATGCTGGCAACCCCGCTGTAGGCGCCAAGCTGGTCGATGCCTACGCGAAAATTGCGGAAGACCGCCGAAAGGTCAATGCAGAGCGAGCCACTGCTGTCGACAAGGCTGCGATAGCGTGCGGTTTCGCCATGTTTCTGATTGGTACCGAGCTAGTTTTGGCCTTCGTCGCGGTCGCCGTGCATTGAACGGCGAGGGACCGACTGACCCCCCCGAAAACGAACCGGATCTACCCGATCCGGAGTTCGAGTCAATCCGAAATTTCGCTGGACTGTCTGCTCGCGTAAGGCAGCTAATCCATGACGGTCTGTTCGTTTCGCTCGGCGCTTCCGATGAGAACGCGATCCGAGTGGGAACGCTCTCGGGACTGCTAGATCATCTCGACAAGCTGTTCCACGCGGTGCAGGTGAACGAGGCCGGTCTGGAAGTCAATCGCCGGGGTGCGCTTGCGGTGGTGTCTGGAGGACGAGTGCTGGAGGCGCTTCCATCTCTAGCGGGCAGCTATGCGGTTCCCTTGCGCCTTACGCCGCCGGACGGCCAGATGATCGGTCAGGAGTACCAGGAACTTGACGCCTTGATCGCCCTGCTGGCTCCCTCCACGAATCTGGAGGAGGCGCTTCAGGAGTTGCCGGAGCGCATCGGCGACGAGCTGCGGAGGCTCTACAACGTGCTGGCGAATGGCGGCACCGACTTGCGGGTGGAGATGGTTCGCGACGGAGAGGCCGTGGCAGACGTTGAGGTTGGTGTTGACGAAGCGCAGTCAAAGGCCGCGTGGCTCGAAGAGAAGACACCACACGACCTGGGGACGAAAGCTCTTAGGGGCAGACTGTTCCGGATCGACACGAAGAAATCGGAAATCCGAATCGATGTCATTGGAGACACCGAGGGCGAGCCAAACGTAGAGAGTGCCACCTTCCAAGACGAGCAGCTTGACGAGCTTCGCGAAGCCTTGAATCACCAGGTGGAGATGGAGGTATCCGTATCGGAGGACCGCCGTCCCTACGAGCGTTCGGTGACTAGCCCTAGACACAGCGTGAATTGGGTGCGCCAAGTCGAAAGTGAGGGCGACGGCGCCTAAGCCGCCTCGTCGTCGGCCACCAACTCCGCGTAGGGCAACGTCTCACCCTCGATCATCCGCAGCAGCGTGTCGCGGAACAGAAATGCGTTATCTCGGTTGTTGAACCGGAACGCCATCTCGTCCAAGTAGGCCGGTAGGTGCTTGGCGCTCATCTGGTGATAGGTGCCGACCACGGAGCGCTTGAACAGGCTCCAGACGCCCTCAATCGTGTTCGTGTGGACGATCCCGCGAACCCATTCTTCTTTGCCGTGGTCGACCTTCCGATGCACCGTGTCCCAGTCGGTCATATCGCCCCAGGCATAGTCGGAGTCGGTGAAGACAAACTCGGCCTTGTCGTCCACGTTGTCTTTGACGAAACTGCGGTAGGAGACTTTGGACTCGCGGCCTGGTCCCTGGCGAACCTCAAGCCGCAACTCGCCCTCGCGCTCAATCGCGCCAAGCACCATCGACTTGTTCGCGCGGTTGGACTCGCCCTTGCGCTGGCGCTTGAGGCCGCCGATCCAAGTCTCGTCAATCTCCACGATGCCCTGTAGCGGCACAGGAGAGCCGTCCTCCATCGCCGAGCGCACCCGGTGGCCGAGATACCAGGCCGTCTTGTAGGAGACGCCCAGGGTCCGCTGAAGCTGCTTAGCGCTGATGCCCTTCTTGGACTCGCCGATCAGGTAGATCGCGAGGAACCACTTCCAGAGAGGAAGATGAGAGTCATGGAAGACCGTCCCCGCGGTCACGGAGAATTGGTAGCGGCATGACGCCTCGTTGCACTCCCACTGGTGGCGCTTCTCGATCCGCGAGAGCGAGTCGTTACCGCAGCGCGGACAGCGCACCCCGTGGGGCCAGCGCAGGTCTTCGAGATATTCCCGGCACTTGTCCTCAGAGCGGAACTGCTCGATCAGTTCAGGGAGGTTCATAGCGATGCCCCGCAAGAAGAAGAAAGCTCGCGAGCTGACCGACGAGGACGTGATGAAGAAATTGTTCCCGAAGAAAGTTCGGGAGACGGCCAAGAAAACCGCTCTGGATAGCCGCAAGTCGGATTCACAGGGCTAGCCTATGCGCTATCTAACCCTGTGTCAAGTACATAATCCCCGCTTCCCGCACTTTGTGACAGCTTGTTACAAAGTGCTACGGTGACGGCATGGCCTGGAACGTCGTGATCGCGGGTGGCGGCTTCGGCGGCGCGGCGGCGGCGCGGGAGCTGGAGAGGACGATGCCGCGGCAGTCGGCGCGGCTGGTCCTGGTCAACGAGACCAACTTCGCGCTCTACACGCCGTTCCTGCCGGAGGCGGCGGCGGGGACCCTGGAGCCGCGGCACGTGGTGACGCCGCTGCGCGAGATCCTCAAGCGGACCTACCTGCGGCTGGGCTCGATCGTCGGCCACGACCCGGTGGCGAAGACGGTCGAGCTGCGAGCCAAGTACGGCCAGGTGGAGACGCTTCCCTACGACCAGCTGCTGCTGGCGCTGGGCTCGGTCTCACGGGTGCTGCCGGTCCCCGGGCTCGAGGAGCACGCGGTCGGGTTCAAGAGCCTCGCCGACGCGATCTACTTGCGCAACCACGTGGTCGAGACGCTCGAGGAAGCCAACGCGACCGACGACCCCGGTCGCCGCGAAGAACTGCTCACCTACGTCTTCGTCGGCGGTGGCTACGCCGGCCTCGAGGCCCTGGCCGAGCTGCAGGACTTCGCCGCCGACGCGATCGAGAGCTATCCGCGGGCGCGGCTGCACGGGATGCGCTGGGTCCTGGTCGAGGCGACCGATCGGGTGCTGCCGGAGATCGACCCGCAGCTGGCCGCCTACGCCCTGCGCGAGCTGCGCGGGCGCGGCATCGACATCCGCCTGGAGACGACGCTGGAGCGGGTCGAGGCGAATTCCGCCCGCCTCTCCAGCGGCGAGACGCTGGCGACGACGACCGTCGTCTGGACCGCGGGCGTGGCGCCGCAGCCGGTCCTCAGGGACCTCAGCCTGCCGCTCGACGAGCGCGGCCGGGTGCCCGTCGACGAACAGCTGCGGGTGCGCGGCCTCGACTCGGTCTGGGCGATCGGCGACTGCGCCGCGGCGCCGGACCCGCGCGGCGGGCTCTGCCCACCGACCGCGCAGATCGCCGTCCGCCAGGGCCCGGTGGCGGCCCGCAACATCGCCGCCGAGCTGGGGATCGGGGCGCCGCGGCCGTTCGAGTACCGCAGCGAAGCCTCCTTCGTCAACCTCGGCCGCTACAAGGCGGTCGGCCGGATCGGGGACCGCACCTTCCGCGGCTTCCCGGCCTGGTGGCTGGCGCGGACCTACCATATGAGCCAGATCCCGGGCGCTGCCCGCAAGGCGCGCGCCGTGCTCGACTGGACCGCCGGTTTGCCATTCCGCCGCGACATCTCCGAGGTCGGCTCGATCGGCCACCCGAAACCGCTGAGGTAGCGGCGATGGGCGACGAGTACCTGGTCATCGTCTTCTTCTTCGGCCTCGCCACCGCGATCATCGGCAAGAGCAAGGGCAGCTCGTTCTGGATCTGGTTCCTGGTCGGCGCCGTGCTGCCGCTCCTCGGCCTCGCCGCGGTGATCCTCTACCGGGTCGAGAAGGACGAACCGGAACGCCAGTGCCCCAACTGCCACAAGGCGCTGAAGCTCTACGTGCAGGTCTGCCCGCGCTGCGGCATGGACCTGTACCTGCCGGACCCGGCCGAGGTCCGGCACCCGGGAGTGCGCTGATCCTCAGCGCAGCCAGGTCCTGACGATCGCGTTCGCGAACCCCACCCCGTAGCGGAACACCGCCGGCTTCTTCGAGTGCCCGTGCAGCCGCTGCTCGACCGTGATCGGGACCTCCTTGGCCGGGATCCCGCGCTTGATCGCCTCGATCATGAACTCGGAGGTGTGGAACTGCTCCTGGCGCAGGACGAGCTGGGGCAGGACGGTGGTGCGGACAGCGCGGTAGCCGTTGGAGCAGTCGCTGACGTGGGTGCGGGTGATCAGCGAGACCAGGCGGTTGAAGAAGACGATGCCGAGCTCGCGGGCGAAGTGGTTGCGGTCGGCATGGCCGAGCACGCGCGAGCCGTGGGCGACGTCGACCTCGCCGTCGAGCACCGGTTTGACCAGCCGCTCCATCTCCGCCGGCAGGTGCTGGCCGTCGGCGTCGAGGGTGACGACGACCTCGGGCCCGGATTCGACCATCAGCCGGTAGCCGGTGCGCAGGGCGGCGCCGCCGCCGCGGTTGGCGACGTGGCGGGCGACCGCGGCGCCGTGCTCGGCGGCGACGTCGCCGGTGCCGTCGCGGGAGCCGTCGTCGACGACCAGCGTTTCGGTGGCGACGCCGCAGACCTCGCTCGGCATCTGGTCGAGCACGGTGCCGATGTTCTCGGCCTCGTTGTAGGCGGGGACCAGGACCGCGATCTTGCCCCGGAAGCGCTGCGGCAGCCCCGCCTGGCGGAACTCCTCCCAGGCCAGCCCCTCGAGCGCCGCCGCGAGCTGGCGCGAGTTGCGCGCCGCCTGCGAGAGCGCCCGCAGCGTCAACCCGAAGAGGACGAAGATCGCGAATACCGCGAGGCCGAGGATGCGGCCGCCGTTGCCCTTTTCGAAGGAGAAGGCGGAGAGCAGCCTGTCGGTGATTTCGGTGCCGGAGACCAGCGCCAGGCCGAGCCCGGCGGCGAGCAGGAGCAGCACCTCAGCGTTGCGCAGGGAGCGCCGGCGGACGACGGCGTAGGCGACGATCGCGAGGCCGATCAGCAGACCGGCGCTGCGCAGCGCCGTCAGCTCGGCGGGGAAGATGCCTGCTCTGGGGACCATTGGCGGCCAGAGGATATGGCCGCGAAGCCAGATGACAGCGCCAGGGCGGCAAGTGGGAAGACCAGCGTCATCAGCGCCTCGTTGCGCCGCGGCGCCGCCAGCGAGATCGCGCCGACCGCGGTGACCAGGGCGATCGGCGTCGCCAGGGCGACCAGCTCCCACCAGCGCCGGCGCCGGCCCAGCAGCACCAGCCCGGCCAGGCCAAGCGCCACCAGCAGGATCTGGATCGCGCGCCCGACGCCGCTGCTCATCGCCACCCCGGGGCCGCTGCTCCAGATTCGCCCGACCTTGCGCGCCGTCATCGCCAGGTAGCCGAGCGGGTCTTCGCCGAAGTACTTGGAGAAGTCCTGCTTGCCGATCTTGCCCAGGGCCGAGTCGCGGGGGAGGTCCGGGTAGCGGCGGGCGACCCGGTTGAACAGCGGCACCGGGTTGACTGCGTTGAGGGCTTCGGAGTTCGGCGGCAACGACTTGTGTTCGTAGCGTTCGTAGAGCAGTGCCTTGACCCGCTGGTATTCGCCGTCGGCGGGCAGGTAGGTGCCGACGTAGAGCGCCTTGCCGCCGCCGGTCGAGATCGGCACCAGGCGGCCGAGGACGTCGACGTTGCGGATCGTCCAGGGGACGATCGGCAGCGCCATCGCCGCGACCAGCAGCGCCGCCCCGGCCAGCCCCGGGCGCCAGCCGCGCGCCATCCCGATCCGGATCGCGGCGAGGACGGCGAAGGCGGCGCCGACCAGCAGGTACTCGGGTCGGAACATCGCCGTCAGCCCGAACAGCAGGCCCGGCGCCAGCCAGGCCCACGGCTGCTTGCGCTCGCTCGCCCAGAGGAAGGCCAGCACCGCCGCCGGCAGGGTCAGGATTGCCGGCGGCTCGCTCATCAGCTCGCCGGTGGCGTGGATGAACGGCGGGTAGGCGGCGACCGCGAATGCCGCCAGCAATCCCGCCGTGCGGCCGCCGAGCCGCTCGCCGAGGGCGAAGACGACGAGGATCGCCGCGATCCCCAGCAGCGCCTCGACGATGCGGGCGGTGCCTTCGCGCGCACCGCCGGTTGCGTAGAAGCTGGCGGCGTAGAGCAGCGGCGCCCCCGGCGACCAGTCGCTGGGGTCGTGGAAGCCGGGCCCGCCGTAGCTGCCTTCCTCGTAGAGCGACTTGGCCAGCGCGTAGTAGGCGTGCGAGTCGTCGGCCGGGTTGGCGACGGGGTGGACGACCGCGTAGGCGCGCAGCCCGAGGCCGAGCACGGCGATCAGCGCCAGCAGGACCAGGGTCGTCCTGCCGTAACGCCGCGGCAGGGCGTGGATGCGATCGGCGACGGCGGTCAAGGGTCGCTCAGGCTATCCGGGCGCCGCAGCCAGACCGCGCCGGCCCCGGCCAGCGCCGCGACCAGCGGCAGCATCACCAGCACCCGTCGCGGCGAGGCGACGAGCAGGGCGCTGAGGGTGGTGATCGCGAGGAAGACGGTGCCCAGCACCAGCGCCTCCCAGCGCCGCCGCCAGGCGAGCAGGGCGAGGCCAATCAGGCCCAGCGCCAGCAGCGCCCAGTGCAGCGCCTCCCAGAGCGGCTCCCGCATCACCGCCCGCGGGCCGCGCGACCAGATCCGGCCGACCTTGGCGGCGAGGAAGCCGGCGTATTCGAGCGGCTCTTCGGAGACGTCGTCCCAGAGCTGTTCGCGGCCCATCCGCGCCAGCGCCTTGTCGCTTTCCACGCCGGGGAGGCGGTGCGCGGCCAGCCGCGCCAGGATCTGCTCGAGCCGCAGCCGCCGCACGGCGTCGGGGGCGAAGATCCCAGGGTGGCGGGCGACGACCTCGGCCCCGACCCGTTCCGGGTTGCCGCCCGAGGGCAGGTAGGTGCCGGCGAAGAGGACCTGGCCGCCACCGGTGGAGAGCGGCACGAAGCGGTGCAGCGCGATCGCGTTGCGGACCGTCCAGGGGGCGACGACGACCGCGACCGCGGCGAGCAGGATCGCCGCCTTGGCGAGCGAGCCGCGCCAATCGTCCCTCGCCCCCTTCGCGAACACCACGGCTCCGAGCAGCAGGGCCACCCCCAGGTACTCCGGCCGGACCATCGCCAGCGCTCCGAGCACGGCGCCTGGCAGCAGCCATCGCACGAGCGGGTGGCCTTGTCTCGCGTCATCCGCCCAGAACATGGCCAGGACCCCGCCAGACAGCAGGGTCGCGGCCAGCGGCTCGCTCATCAACATCCCCTGGTACTGGAGCAGCGCCGGGTAGACGGCGACGGCGCCGGCGCCGATCAGGCCGGCGAGCGGCCCCCCGAGCCGGCGCCCGATCAGGTAGGCGAAGAGCACCGCGAGGGCGCCGATCGCCGCCAGCAGCAGCCGCACCAGGCGTTCGTGGACGCCGCCGGTCAGCTTGTAGGCGCCGGCGGCGAGCAGCGGCAGGCCGGGGGAGTAGTCGCTCGAGGGCTGGGTGGCGGCGGCGCCGGCGGTGAAGCCGCGGTCACGGTCGAGGTTGGCGGCGATCCGGGCGTAGGCGACGGCGTCGTAGACCGGCGCCCGCCCCTGCCAGGCGCTGTCGAGCCGCAGGCCCAGCCCCAGCAGCAGGATCGCCACCAGGGCGCAGAGGCCCGCCCGACCCCCGTTGCGCGCCGCCAGAGTGCTCACCATCGGCCCGATGCTATGCCGCCCGGAGGCGCCGCAGCACCCGCCCGCATCGCCCCTCTGCGGTAGCCTGCCGCGCCTATGCGAGTACTGATTCTCGGTGGCGACGGCTACCTCGGCTGGCCGACGGCGCTCAGGTTCTCCGCCCGCGGCCACGAGGTCGCGATCGTCGACGACTTCTCCCGCCGCCGCTGGCACCGCGAAGCCGGCACCGGCTCGCTGACGCCGATCGCCGACCTCGACGCCCGCCTCGCCGCCTGGACGGAGCTCTCCGGCGAGACGATCCAGAGCTTCGTCGGCTCGGTCCAGGACGGCGACTTCCTCGAACGCGTCGTCGCCGAGACCCGCCCCGAGGCGGTCGTCCACTACGGCCAGCAGGCCTCGGCGCCCTACTCGATGGCCTCGCGCGAGCAGGCGGTCGAGACCCAGTACGCGAACGTGATCGGCAACCTCAACCTGCTCTTCGCGATCCGCGACCACGTCCCCGACTGCCACCTGGTCAAGCTGGGGACGATGGGCGAGTACGGCCAGCCCGAGATCGACATCGAGGAGGGCTACATCGAGATCGAGCACAAGGGCCGCCGCGACACCCTGCCCTTCCCGAAGCTGCCGGCCTCGCTCTACCACTGCTCGAAGGTCCACGACTCGACCAACATCCACTTCGCCTGCCGCACCTGGGGCCTGCGCGCGACCGACCTCAACCAGGGCGTCGTCTACGGGATCGAGACCGAGGAGACGGCGCGCGACGAGCGCCTGATCACCCGCTTCGACTACGACGAGATCTTCGGCACCGTGCTCAACCGCTTCTGCCTGCAGGCGGTGATCGGCCACCCGCTGACCGTCTACGGCGCCGGCACCCAGACCCGCGGCTTCCTCAACATCCGCGACACCCTGGCCTGCGTCGAACTGGCGATGGGGAGCCCGGCCGCGGCCGGCGAGTTCCGCGTCTTCAACCAGTTCACCGAGCAGTTCTCGGTCCTCGAGCTGGCCGGGCTGGTGAAGCAGGCCGGCGAGCACCTCGGCTACGCGGTCGAGATCCAGCACTGCGAGAACCCCCGCGTCGAGAAGGAGCAGCACTACTACAACGCGGTCCACACCAAGCTGCTCGACCTCGGCCTGCAGCCGACCCTGCTGGGCGAGGAGCTGGTCGAGTCGATGATCCACGCGATCGAGCGCTACAAGGGCAACGCGATCGAGGCCTCGATCGACCCCCGCACCCGCTGGAACCCGGCCAAAGCGCCTGCTGGCCGCGCCTAGCGCCACTGGTACCATCGCCAGTCCGATGAGAGCCGCGGACACGCTGATGGAGTCACTGCAGTCGGAGGGCGTCAAAGACGTCTTCGGGATCCCCGGCGGCGCCAATCTGCCGACCTACGACGCCCTCGTCGACGCCGACTTCCGCCACGTCCAGGTCCGCCACGAGCAGGGCGGCGGCCACGCCGCCGAGGGCTACGCCAAGGCCTCCGGCCGGGTCGGGGTCGCCTTCGCGACCTCGGGGCCGGGGGCGACCAACCTGATCACGGCGATCGCCGACGCGATGCTGGACTCGGTCCCGACCGTCTTCATCACCGGCCAGGTCCGCACCGACCTGATCGGCACCGACGGCTTCCAGGAGGCCGACATCCTCGGCGCCACCCTGCCCTTCGTCAAGCACTCCTTCCAGGTCACCGACGCCCGCCAGATCCCCGAGTACGTGCACGAGGCCTTCCACGTCGCCGCGACCGGGCGGCCGGGACCGGTCCTGCTGGACATCCCGCAGGACCTCTCGCGCGCCGACATCGACTACGAGCCGCGCACCGAGCCGGTCGAGCTACCCGGCTACAAGCCCTCGACCGAGGGCAACATCAAACAGATCCGGATCGCCGCCAAAGCGCTGGCCAACGCCCGCCGGCCGATCCTCTACACCGGCGGCGGCGTGATCAACGCCAACGCCGCCGAGGAGCTGCGCGAGCTCGCCGCCTCCGACCGCTTCCCGGTCACCTCGACCCTGATGGGGCTGGGCGGCTTCCCGGCCTCGCACGAGCACTGGCTGGGGATGCTGGGGATGCACGGAACCGTCGCCGCCAACCTGGCGATGGACGGGGCCGACCTGATCGTCGCGATCGGCGCCCGCTTCGACGACCGCATCACCGGCAAGCTCGACGAGTTCGCCCCCCACGCGAAGGTGATCCACATCGACATCGACCCGGCGGAGATCTCGAAGAACGTCGGCGCCCACATCCCGATCGTCGGCGACGTCAAGCAGGTGCTGCCGAAGCTGACCCGCGAGTACCGGGCGCTGCAGACCGACTCCAGCCGGCTCGATCCCTGGTGGGCCCAGATCGATTCCTGGCGCCAGGACCACCCGCTCTTCTACGAACCCGGCAAGGACGGCGAGATCAAGCCCCAGTTCATGGTCGAGGCGATGCACCGGGCGACCCAGGGCGACGCGATCCTCACCTCCGACGTCGGCCAGCACCAGATGTGGGCCGCCCAGTACTACGGCTTCGAGAAGCCGCGGCGCTGGATCAACTCCGGCGGTCTCGGCACGATGGGCTTCGGGCTGCCGGCGGCGGTCGGCGCCAAGGTCGCCTGCCCCGACGAGGCCGTCGTCTGCCTCGCCGGCGACGGCAGCCTGATCATGAACGTGCAGGAGCTGGCGACCTGCGTCACCAACGAGATCCCGGTCAAGGTCTTCCTCATGAACAACGGCTACATGGGCATGGTCCGCCAGTGGCAGGAGCTGTTCTGGGACCGCCGCTACAGCTCGGTCGAGATGGGTGCCAGCCCCGACTGGGTAAAGCTGGCCGAGGCCTTCGGCGCCACCGGCATCCGCTGCGAGAGCTCCGCCGACCTCGAGGAGACGATGGTGAAGGCGCTGGAGACCGAGGGTCCGGTGCTGCTCGACGTCCGCGTCGCCCAGGAGGAGAACTGCTACCCGATGATCCCGCCGGGCAACGCCGCCCGCGACATGGTCGAGGCGCCGAGGGCGGTGCGCTGATGGAGGCCGGGACGCCGCAGATGGTGAAACTGGAGGACCTGCACGTGCCGGGCCAGCTCAGCGGCCGCAAGCACATCCTCTCGATCATGGTCGAGAACAAGCCCGGCGTGCTGGCGCGCGTCGCCGGCCTCTTCTCGCGCCGCGGCTTCAACATCGACACGCTCGCGGTCGGGCCGACCGACGACCCGGCGGTCTCGCGGATCACCCTCACCCTCGACGGCGCCGTCCACCCGATCGACCAGGTGACCAAGCAGCTGCACAAGCTGATCAACGTGCTGAAGATCCGCGACATGGAACCGGAAGAGACGGTGGCGCGGGAGATGGCGCTGTTCAAGGTCTCCTCGGCGGTCGAGAACCGGGCCGAGATCATCCAGTTCGCGGAGATCTTCCGGGCCAAGATCGTCGACGTCGCCCGCCGCACGATGACGATCGAGGTCACCGGCTCGGCCGACAAGATCGAGGCCTTCGAGCGCATGGTCCGCCCCCACGGCCTGGTCGAAATGGTCCGCACCGGCGAGATCGCGATTGCGCGCGGCAGCGACTGAGACCCTCCTCGGGCGGCTGCGCGAAGGCATAGAGCGGGGGCGCCGGACGCTGGTCAGCGTCACCGCGGAGGTTGCCCTCGTCGATCCCTGCGCGGCGGTGTTCGCCTCGCGGTTGGCCTCCGAGCGCTGGTTCTGCTGGGAGCAGCCCGACCGCGGCTTCGCCCTCGCCGCCCTCGGCGTCGCCCATGAGGCCGCCTCGCGCGGCGAGGAGCGCTTCGCCGAGGTCGCCGAGGAGTGCCTGCGAACAGGCCGCGACGCCGTCCGCGAGGAGCCACCGGGGTTGCCGGCCGGCGCCGGGCCGGTCTGGGTCGGCGGCTTCGCCTTCGCCCCCGAGGGCGGCTCATCCTCGACCTGGTCCTCGCTGCGCCCGGGCTCGCTGGTCCTGCCGCAGCTCTCGCTCTGCCGCGCCGGCGAGCGCAGCTTCCTCACCGTCAACGCCGTTGTCGGGCCGGGCGAGGAGGCCGAGTCGATCGCGGCGACGCTGGGCGCCCGCATCGCCGGCCTGCCCGCCGCCGAGCTGCCGCTGCTCGATCCGCACCCGACCGCGCCGCCGCGCATCCGCAGCGCCCGGCCGCCGCGCGAGTTCGAGGCGGCGGTGGAGGCGGCGACGGCGCGGATCGAGGCCGGCGAGCTGAGCAAGGTCGTGCTCGCCCGCGAGGTGATCGTCGAGGCCGGCGCCGCCCACGATCCGGCGGCGCTGTTCGGTGCCCTGCGCGAGCAGTTCCCGTCCTGCTTCTGCTTCTGCTGCGGCACCCCGGAGGCGGCCTTCGTCGGCGCCAGCCCGGAGCTTTTGGTGCGCCGCTCCGGCGCCAGCGTCTCCACCGTCGCCCTCGCCGGCTCGACCCGGCGCAGCTCCGACCCGGCCGTCGACGACCACCTCGCCGAGCAGCTGCTGCGCAGCGACAAGGACCGCCGCGAGCAGCGGATCGTCGTCCGCCGGATCGTCCGCGCCCTGCGCCCGCACGCGGTCTGGGTCGAGGCGGCGGCGGAGCCGGAGATCGTCAAGGTGGCGAACATCCAGCACCTGGCGACGCCGGTGATCGCCCAGCTCGCCGAGCCGCACTCGGCGATCGAGCTGGCCGGGCTGCTGCACCCGACCCCGGCCGTCGGTGGCGAGCCCTGGCCCGAGGCCGCGGCGACGATCGCCGAGCTCGAGCGCATGGACCGCGGCTGGTACGCCGCCCCGGTTGGCTGGATGGACGCGACCGAGGACGGCGAGTTCTGCGTCGCCCTGCGCAGCGCCCTCCTGCGCGACCGCGAGGCCCACCTCTTCGCCGGCGTCGGCGTCGTCGCCGGGTCGGATCCCGCCGCCGAGCTGGCCGAGACCGAGGTCAAGCTCGGCGCCCTGCTGCCGTTCCTCAGCGAATAGCCGCCGCCACTACGGCGCTGAGGCGGCGGTGCTGCTCGACGTTGGCGGCGCGGTCGACCTTGACCTCGATCAGGCCGGTGCCGGCGGCTAGGGCGTCGGGAAGGTTGGCGAGGGATTCGAGGCGGCGGTGGGGGAGGTCGAAGAGGGCGGCTGCTTTGGCGGCGTCGAGGCCGCGCGGGGTGCCGAGCAGGGCCTCGAACTCTTCGGCACCGAGCGCCTGGGCCTGGGGCAGGAAGTTGAAGATGCCGCCGCCGTCGTTGTCGATGACGACGATCCGGACCGGGGTGGAGACGCCGTGCAGGGCGGCGAGGCCGCCGATGTCGTGGAGCAGGCCGAGGTCGCCGGTGATCACCGTCGTCGGGCGGCCGCTGGCGTGGGCGGCGCCGATCCCGGAGGAGACGAGGCCGTCGATCCCATTGGCGCCGCGGTTGCAGAGGAAGAGGACATCGCCCTCGCCGGCGGCGAGGAAGGCCTCCTGGTCGCGGATCGGCATGCTGGAGGCGGTGTAGACGAGGTCGCCGTCGCGGTGGGCGCGGCCGAGGGCACGGTGCAGCGCCGGCTCGGCGATCGGGCCGCCGTCCTCCAGCTCGGCGTCGAGCGCCGCCTGCGCCGCCGCCTCGCCCTCGAGCCAGCGCTCCGGCAGCGCCCGTTCGGTGCCCCCTAGCCCTTCCAGCCGCGTCGCCCATCCCGCCGCCAGCTCGGTCGGGTCGGCGCGCAGCAGCGCCGCCGCCCGGCGGCTGGGCTCGTTCCAGCCGCCGCCGGGGTCGACGACGATCTGGTCGGCGCCGCTGGCCGCCAGCCACTCCCGCAACGGCTTGCTGGTCGGCAGCTCGCCGAAGCGCAGCACCAGGTCAGGCACGACCGAGCGGGCGAAGCCCTCGTCGCGCAGCAGCCGGTCGTAGGCGGCGATTACGTGGGAGCGGTCGTGCGGCCCGCAGCGCAGCTGCGAGGTCGGCTCGGCCAGGATCGGGAAGCCGGACGCGCGGGCGAGGTGGGCGAGCGGCTCGCGCAGCTCGGGGTCGAGTTGGCGCCCGGCGACGATCACGCCGGCGATCGCCGAGCCGATCTGGCCGGCGACCTCGTCGAGCAGGAAGGCGGAGGGCTCGAGGTCGATGCGGGTCACCGCGGTCAGCGGCCGTCCCTTGCGTCCCTCCAGGGCCAGCGGGTCGGTGGCGGTGACGGCGCCGGCGACCGGCAGCGGCGCCAGCGGCTCGCGCCAGGGCAGGTTGAGGTGGACCGGCCCCGGCCGCGCCTCGCCGCGGGCCAGCGCCAGCGCCCGGCAGGCGACCGAGCGGTGGTGGAGGAGGCCGTCGTCGTCGGCCTCGTGGGTGCCGACTTCGCAGAACCAGCGCACCGCCGAGCCGTAGAGCTTGACCTGGTCGATCGTCTGGCCGGCGCCGATCCCGCGCAGCTCCGGCGGCCGATCGGCGGTCAGCAGCAGCAGCGGGACGGCCGACTCGTCGGCCTCGCAGACCGCCGGGTGGTAGTTGGCGGCGGCGGTGCCGGAGGTGCAGAGCAGCGCCACCGGCTCGCCACTGGCCTGCGCCGCCCCCAGCGCGAAGAAGCCGGCCGAGCGCTCGTCGACGATCACCGTCACCTCGAGCTGCGGCTGACGCCAGAGCGCCACGGCCAGCGGGGTCGAGCGCGAGCCGGGGGAGACGACCGCGTGGCGCAGGCCACCGCGGGCCAGCTCTTCGGCGAAGGCCGAGGCGAGCGCGGTGTTGGCGTTGGTCGGGTCCATGGAGGAGAACCTAGAGGCGGTGCGCCCGCAGCGCCTCCTCGTCGATCTCGACCCCCAGCCCCGGGCCCGGGGGCGGGTGCAGCCGATCTCCCCGCAGCTCGCACTCGACGCTGGCGATCGTGCTGGCGAAGAGGCGCTGGGTGGCGAGGCCGTGGGCGAGCTCGAGCCGCTCCGGCCGCTCGCCCGCGGCCAGGGTCTGGGCGACCTGCGCCGCCGCCGCGATCCCGACCGGGCCGTCGAGGGCGCTGGAGAGGTAGGTCGGGAGCAGGTCGGCGATCGCCAGCGCCTCCTCTGGCCCGCCGACCTTGGCGAGCTTGACCCCGGTGTAGGCGCATGCTCCGGCGTCGACCGCGCGCTCGGCATCGTCGGCGCTGGTGACGCTCTCGTCGGCCGCCAGCGGGATCGAGGTCGAGGCCGCGAGCGCCGCCATCTCATCCAGTGAGGAGACCGGCTGCTCTGCCAGCTCGATCCCCAGCGGCTCCAGTGCCGCCAGCGCCCGCTTCGCCTCCTCCAGGCCCCAGGCGGCGTTGACGTCGATCCGGATCCGCGCCGCCGGCCCGAGCGCCTCGCGCGCCGCCCGCACCTGGCCGGCGTCGTCGCCGGTTCCCAGCTTCAGCTTGAAGGTCGAGAAGCCGTCCTCGGCCCAGCGCAGCGCCTCGGCCGCCACCGTCGCCGGCTCGCCGGCGACCAGCGTCGCGTTGCAGATCACCGCCGCCGGCTCCTCCGAGCGCAGGTCATCTCTCCCGCCTGGCGGTAGAGATGACCTGCGCGCTTCCGCGGCGACGCCGCTCCTCGCCGCGGCGCGGCTGCGGAGGTCGAGCAGCGCGGTCAGCGCCGCGCAGCGGGCGGGGGCCGAGAGCGCCGCCACGTCGCCCGCCAGCGCCGACTCGTCGAGCCGGCGCAGCTCCGTCAGCGCCTCCAGCTCCCGCACCACCTCGACCAGCGAGGCGCCGCCGCGCAGCGACAGCGGCACCGCTTCCCCCAGCCCGACCGTCCCCTCCTCGTCACGCAGTCGCAGCAGCGCCATCTGCCGCCGTTGCAGCGTCCCCCGCGCGGTCACGTACGGTGCTCGGAAGGGGAGCGCATAGGGGATGACCTCAACCGAGGCGAGTCTCATCTCCGACAGCCTCTCAGGCCCGTCGCCTCAGCTGGAGATCAGCAGGCCGGCGGCGACCAGCAGGCTGTAGACCGCCAGCACCGCGCCGGTCGCCGCCAGGGCGCCGTTGAGGGCCGGGCCGTCGCGGCGGCTGCTCATCGTCCGCATCGGCTTCAGCGCCAGCGGCAGCGCCGCCAGCCCGATCAGCGGCAGGGCGCTGGCTTCGCCGGCGGCGAGCGAGATCGGCAGCACGACGAAGGCGCCGAGCACCAGCAGCCGGTAGAGGTTGACGGCGCTGTCGCGGCCCATCCGCACCGCCAGCGTCATCTTGCCCGCCCGCCGGTCGGTCTCGAGGTCGCGGACGTTGTTGACGACGAGGATCGCGGTGGCGAGGAAGCCGACCGCGATCGAGAGCCCCAGCGGCAGCGCGTCGAGCTGTTCGACCTGGACGTAGTAGGAGCCGTTGACGGCGACCAGGCCGAAGAAGAGGAAGACGAAGACCTCGCCGAGCCCGGCGTAGCCGTAGGGGCGGGGGCCGCCGGTGTAGAGGACGCCGGCGGCGATCGAGACGGCGCCGATCAGCAGGATCACGACCCCGGCCACGGTCGCCAGGTAGATCCCGCAGGCGATCGCGACCGCGAAGGCGACCCAGGTCGCCCGCAGCACCCGCTGCGGCGTCACCAGTCCGGCCGAGGTGACCCGGACCGGGCCGAGCCGGTCGGCGGAGTCCGCTCCCCGCCGCGCATCCGAGTAGTCGTTGGCGAGGTTGGTGCCGATCTGGATGAAGATCGAGCCGACCAGGGCGGCCAGGAAGGCGCCCCAGCGCGGCAGCTGCCCCACCCACTGGATCGCCGCCGCGGTGCCGACCAGGACCGGGGCGATCGCCGCCGGCAGGGTCCGCGGCCGCGCCGCCATCAGCCAGATCCTCATGGCCTTCTCGGGAACTTGGAGAAGTCGGGCTGACGCTTCTGCTTGAACGCCTCGCGGCCCTCGCGGGCCTCCTCGCTGCCGTAGAACAGCAGGTTGGTGTCGTGGGCCAGCTGCTGGATCCCGGCGTAGCCGTCCTCGTGGGCGTGGAAGCTGGACTTGACCAGGCGCAGGGCGAAGGGCGAGAGCGCCAGCATCTCCCGGCACCAGGCGACCGTCTCCCGCTCGAGCTCCTCGAGCGGGACGACGGCGTTGACCAGACCCATATCGAGCGCCTCCTCGGCGTCGTACTGGCGGCACAGCAGCCAGAACTCCTTCGCCTTCTTGGTCCCGACGAGGTCGCGGAGCAGGGAGGCGCCGAAGCCCCCGTCCCAGGAGCCGACCCGGGGCCCGGTCTGGCCGAAGCGGGCGTTGTCGGCGGCGATCGTGAGGTCGCAGCAGAGGTGCAGGACGTGGCCGCCGCCGATCGCGTAGCCGGCGACCATCGCCACCACCGGCTTCGGCAGCCGCCGCATCTGCACCTGCAGGTCGGTGACGTGGAAGCGGCCGAGCGTGGTGCCCTCGGCGACGTAGCCGCTGTCGCCGCGGACCTGCTGGTCGCCGCCGGAGCAGAAGGCCCGCGGTCCCTCGCCGGTGAGGACGACGACGCCGATCTCGGTGTCCTCGCGGGCCAGCTCGAGCGCGGCGGCGACCTCGATCAGCGTCTGCGGGCGAAAGGCGTTGAGGACCTCGGGCCGGTCGATCGTGATCTTGGCGATCCCGTCGGCCTTCTCGTAGCGGATGTCGTCGTACTCGCCGGCGGCTCTCCAGCCGATCGGCGCGTAGAGATCCTGCTCGGGCGGGGCGTTCCTGTGGCGGTTGGGCATGATGGGCACGATAACCGGACGATGAAGCTCGACGACTGGCTCGCCCAGAGATCCCAAAGCTGCCCCGAGCGCGCCGCCCTGGTCGCGGACGGCGCCGAGATGAACTACGCCGAGCTCGAGGCCGAGTCGACCTGGATCGCCCGCCGCCTCGCCGCCCACGGCGTCCGCCGCGGCTCGACCGCGGCGCTGACCATGCACCCGCGCCGCGAGCAGGTGGTGCTGGCGCACGCGCTGATGAAGGTGGGGGCGATGCTGCTGCCGCTGAGCCCGCGCCTGACCGCCGCCGAGCGCGAGGCGATCGTCGCCGCCGAGGAGCCGATCGTCGACCTCGACGACGCCGGCGAGCTGACCCAGACCGAGGCCGACCTGCCGCTGCTCGGCGAGCACGACATGGACGACGTCTGCTGCCGGGTTCTGACCAGCGGCAGCACCGGCGCCCCGCACCCGGTCGGGCTCACCTACGGCAATTTCCTCTGGAGCGCCGTCGGCTCCGCCTTCAACATCGGAGTCGATCCCGACGACCGCTGGCTCTGCTGCGTGCCGCTCAGCCATATCGCCGGCCTCAGCATCGTCATGCGCTCGGTCATCTACGGCACCACCGCGGTCCTGCACGAGGGCTTCGAGGTCGACCGCGTCGCCGCCTCGCTGGAGGCGGAGGAGATCACCGTGGTCTCGCTGGTGACGACGATGCTGACCCGCCTGCTCGAGGCCGGCGCCGATCTCTCGGGGCCGCGGGCGATCCTGGTCGGCGGCGGCCCGGTGCCCGAGGAGCCGCTCGAGGAGGCGCTGGCCCGCGGCGCCACGGTGATCCAGACCTACGGCCTGACCGAGACCTGCTCCCAGGTCTCGACCCTGGCCCCGGCCGACGCCAGCCGCAAGCTCGGCTCGGCCGGGCGGCCGCTGCTGACCAGCCACCTGCGGATCCTCGACGGCGAGATCCTGGTCCAGGGCCCGACCGTCGCCCCCGGCCGCGCCGACGCCGACGGCTGGCTGCACACCGGCGACCTCGGCCACATCGACGAGGAGGGCTTCCTCTACGTCCACGACCGCATCGACGACCTGATCGTCAGCGGCGGCGAGAACGTGGTCCCGGCCGAGGTCGAGGAGGTGCTGCTGCGCCACCCCGAGGTCGCCGACGCCGCCGTGGTCGGCCGCGAGGACCCCGAGTGGCAGCAGGCGGTGACCGCGGTGGTGGTGCTGGAGAGCGGCTCGGAGGCGACCCCGGACGACCTGCGCCGCCACTGCGCCGAGTCGCTGGCCGGGTTCAAGGTGCCGAAGCGGGTCGAGCTGGCGGCGGCGCTGCCGCGCACCCCCTCCGGCAAGCTGATGCGCCGGGCGCTGCGCTAGGCCGTTTGGATAGCCTGCCGGCCATGCGCACCGACGACATCTTCTACGACAAGGACGCCGACCTCGGCAAGCTCGGCGGCAAGACCGTCGCGATCCTCGGCTACGGCTCCCAGGGGCACGCCCACGCCCTCAACCTCAAGGACTCCGGGGTCGACGTGATCGTCGGGCTGCGGCCCGATTCCGCCAGCCGCGCCAAGGCCGAAGAGCACGGGCTCGAGGTCCTCGACATCGCCGCCGCCGCCGCCCGCGGCGACGTGGTGATGATCCTGCTGCCGGACGAGAAGCAGGGCCAGCTCTGGCGCGAGGAGATCGCCCCCGGCATCGCCCCCGGCAACCTGCTGCTGTTCGCCCACGGCTTCGCGATCCACTTCGGCGAGGTCGAGCCGCCCGCGGGCATCGACGTCGGCATGGTCGCCCCCAAGGGCCCCGGCCACCTGGTCCGGCGCCAGTACGAGGAAGGCAATGGCGTCCCCTGCCTGATGGCGGTCCACCAGGATGCCAGCGGCGAGGCCCACGACCTCGTCCTCGCCTACGCCTCGGGGATCGGCGGCGGCCGCGCCGCGGTGATCGAGACCACCTTCAAGGACGAGTGCGAGACCGACCTCTTCGGCGAGCAGGCGGTGCTCTGCGGCGGCGCCTCGGAGCTGGTCCGGGCCGGCTTCGAGACCCTGGTCGAGGCCGGCTACGACCCGCGCCTGGCCTACTTCGAGTGCCTGCACGAGCTCAAGCTGATCGCCGACCTGATGTACGAGAAGGGGATCCAGGGGATGCGCTACTCGATCTCCAACACCGCCGAGTACGGCGACATGACCCGCGGCAAACGGGTGATCGGGGCCGAGTCGCGGGCGGCGATGAAGCAGATCCTGGCCGAGATCCAGTCCGGCGAGTTCGCCCGCGAGTTCATCGCCGAGAACGAGGCCGGGGGCGAGAACTTCGACCGGATGCGCAAGGAAGGCGCTGGGCACGAAATCGAGGAGGTCGGGAAAGACCTCCGCGACATGATGCCCTGGATCGATCAGGGGTTCTGAGGGCGCCGCGGGTCGTCGCGGGACCAAGGTGAGGCGAGGGGCCCAGCGGGGTGACCCTCCCGCGGAGACCGTCGCGCAGCTGGGTCGAGCTCCCAGGGCTCCAACGTTTGTCCTTGAGCCTCCGCGGGAGGGTCACCCCGCTGGCCCTACGTCACGAAGCTCCCGGGACGCTCGACCCACGGCCACTCGTGAAAGCAGCGGTCGGACTTCAAGCCGTCACGTGGGACTTGAGCACCACGAGCTTCAGCGCTGTGGGGGAAGCGCCGTAGTCGGGTCGTAGTCCTGCAGTCCGGTAAGTGAGGAGGGCTGTGTGCCCCTTTCCCGGAGGCTCAAGGACCCACGTTTGAGCCCCGAGAGCTCGACCAGCTGCGCGACGGTCTCCGGGGAAGGGGCACACAGCCCTCCAGACCCACTCGCCTCCGGCACTACCTTCAGCGGTGCGTCTCTCCCTCGGCCAACTTCCCGTCCCTGCCCACATACCCACCCTTGCCCCCAACGACCACGTAGACCGCCTCCTCCGTATCGCTGAGGTTCCGCACCCTGCGGTGGGTGGGGGCGTCGACCCAGGCGAGGCCGCCGGGGCCGAGCTGCTGGGTCGAGCCGTCGCCGAACTCGAACTCGACCCGGCCGCTGTGGACGAAGTAGAGCTCCTCCTGCTCGTCGTGGTAGTGGCTGCCGGTCGCGTAGGCGGGAGGGAGGACGATCGCGTTGACGCCGAAGGCGGTGACCCCGAGCTGCTGGCGGATCTTGCGGAACCCGGGGCCGTCGCCGAGGTCGTCGAGCTGGGCGACCGCGTAGCCGTCGCCCTTGCTCACTCCCGCGGCTGCCGCCTCGCTCATCGTCGTCGCCTCAGACCGCCGGGGCGGCGGGCGGGGTGGGCGGCACCGGGGGAGCCGGCGGCTGCACGACGCCGCCGCTCGCCGAGGGCTTCGCCGCCTCGAGCCCGATCGGCGGGTAGTCGTCGGTGAGGACGGTGACATAGCCGCCGACGCGGGCGTAGAGGCCGTTGACGAAGGTGAGGACGTTGTTGATCCCCTCCGGCATGTAGCCGCGGAAGACGATCGTCAGCCAGGCGACCGTGGCGGCGGCGCTGTGCAGGTAGCCGATGCCGAGGTAGATGACGATCTCCAGCGGCAGCACCAGGATGAAGCGGAAGAACGCCTTCAGCCGGCTCTGCCGCTCGGGCCGCACGAAGGTGATCCGGATCGGGTAGTTGGGGTCGTCGCCGATCCCGAACGGCGGCCACTCGTCGGTCTGCAGGTAGACCCAGGCGCCGGTGCGGACGAAGAAGCGGATCATGCCCGAGTTGAAGTTGAACAGGCCCTCGGGGTAGCGGCCGAGGATGATAACCGCGATCCAACCGATGAAGTGGGTGATCGCGAAGACGATCAGGTATACGAGGGCGACGATTATCCACGGGATCGCGAGGATCAGGCGGAAGAAGGTGGTCCAGCGATTCGGGGTCGGATTGAAGTCCGCTTCATAGCTGATCGGATACATCGTTTTCTCCTCTGGACAGGGGCTTGACTGCCGGCGCGGCCAGCCTAACCGCGACCCCGGCCGGAGTCCACCCGTGACGGTCAATAACCTGTCGGCCCCGATGGCGCCTCAGACGACCGACACCGCGACGATCCCGGCCGAGCTCAGGCCCGCCGACGGCCGCTTCGGCTGCGGCCCCTCGAAGGTGCGCCCGGAGGCGCTCGCCTCCCTGGCCGAGCAGAGCGCGCTGATGGGCACCTCGCACCGCCAGGCGCCGGTTCGCGACCTGGTCCGCGACGTCCGCGCCGGCCTGGCCGAGCTGCTCCGCGCCCCCGACGGCTACGAGATCGCCCTCGGCAACGGCGGCACCACCGCCTTCTGGGAGGCCGCCAGCGCCTGGCTGGTGCGCTCGCGGGCGCTCCACCTGACCTACGGCGAGTTCTCGCAGAAGTTCGCCAAGGCGACCGCGGCGGCCCCCTTCCTCGAGGACCCGATCCTGGTCGAGGCCGAGCCCGGCGACGCCCCCGCCCCGACCGCCGACCCGGCGGCCGACGTGATCGCCTGGGCCCAGAACGAGACCTCGACCGGGGTGATGGTCGAGGTCAGGCGCCCTGCGGACGCTGGCGAGGCGCTGGTCCTGATCGACGCCACCTCCGGCGCCGGCGGCCTGCCGCTCGACGCCGCCGAGGCCGACGCCTACTACTTCGCCCCGCAGAAGTGCTTCGGCTCCGAGGGCGGCCTCTGGCTGGCGCTGCTGAGCCCGGCGGCGCTGGCCCGGATCGAGCAGCTCGACGGTGCCGCCGACCGCTGGCAGCCCGCTTTTCTCTCGCTGCAGACCGCGGTCGAGAACTCGCGCAAGGAGCAGACCTACAACACGCCGGCGCTGGCGACCCTGCTGCTGCTGCGCAACCAGGTCGAGTGGATGCTCGGCAACGGCGGCCTCGAGTGGTGCGTGCGCCGCACCGCCGACTCCTCGGGCCGGCTCTACGGCTGGGCCGAGGCGAGCGAGTTCGCGACCCCGTTCGTCGCCGACCCCGGCAAGCGCTCCCAGGTGGTCGGCACGATCGACTTCAGCGAGGCCGTCGACGCCGCGGCGCTGGCCGCGGCGCTGCGCGCCAACGGCATCGTCGACACCGAGCCCTACCGCAAGCTCGGCCGCAACCAGCTGCGGATCGGCATGTTCCCGGCGATCGAGCCGGACGACGTCGAGGCGCTCACCGCCTGCATCGACTGGGTCGTCGAGCACGTCGACGGGGTCGCCAGGTGAAGGTCCTGGTCAAGGAGAAGATCGCCGACACCGGCGTCGACCTGCTGCGGGCGAACTTCGACGTCGACCTCGGGCTCGAGATGTCCGACCAGGAGCTCGAGGCGAAGATCGGCGCCTACGACGCGATCCTGATCCGCTCAGCGACGAAGATGACCGCCGAGCTGATCGAGCTCGCCGCCAACCTCAAGGTGATCGGCCGCGCCGGCACCGGCGTCGACAACGTCGACATCCCGGCCGCGACCCGCCGCGGCATCATCGTCGCCAACGCCCCCGAGTCGAACTCGGTAGCCGCCGCCGAGCACACCCTGGCGCTGGCGCTGGCGCTGTTCCGCAACGTGCCCCAGGCGCACGGCTCGCTGGTCGACGGGCGCTGGGACCGGGCCAAGTTCAAGGGCGCCGAGCTCTACGGCAAGACGCTCGGCGTGATTGGCTTCGGCCGGATCGGCCAGCTCGTCGCCAAGCGCGCCCAGAGCTTCGAGATGGACGTCGTCGCCTTCGACAAGTTCGTCTCCGCCGAGCGCTTCCGCGAGCTCGGGGTCGAGGGCGCCGAGAGCGTCGAGGAGCTGCTCGGCCGCGCCGACCTGGTCACCCTGCACGTGCCGAAGACGCCGGAGACCGTGAACCTGATCGACGCCGGGACGATCGCCCAGATGAAGGACGGGGCCCGCCTGGTCAACTGCGCCCGCGGCGAGCTGGTCGACCTCGACGCGCTGGTGGCGGGGCTCGACTCCGGCAAGCTCGCCGGCGCCGCGCTCGACGTCTTCCCCTCCGAGCCCTTCACCGAGCACCCGGTCTTCGCCCGTGGCGACGTCGTCGTCACCCCGCACCTCGGCGCCTCGACCGCGGAGGCGCAGGACCGCGCCGGAGTTGTCACCGCCGAGCAGGTGACCGCGGCGCTGAGCGGCGGCGTCGTCACCAACGCGGTCAACATCGCCGCCGTGCGCCCCGAGGCGATGGAGGCGCTGGCGCCCTTCGTGCCGCTCTGCGAAAAGCTCGGCCGCCTCGCCCAGGGCCTCGGCGACGGCTCGGTCGACCGCGTCACCGCCGAGTTCCGCGGTCGCATCGCCTCCCACGACACCCGCCTGCTCGGGATCGCCGTCCTCGTCGGCATCCTCTCCGGCCACACCGAGGAGCCGGTCAACCTCGTCAACGCGCCGCAGATGGCCGAGGAGCGGGGGATCGAGCTGGTCGAGACCAAGGACGCCAGCGCCGAGGACTTCACCGAGCTGGTCACCGTCCGCGTCCACTCCGGCGGCGGCGAGGTCGAGGTCGCCGGCACCAGCGTCGGCCCCCGCGCCGAGCCCTACCTGGTCTCGGTCTGGGGCGAGGGCTTCTACCTGCCCTTCGCCGAGCACATCGCCGTCTTCCGCTACGCCGACCAGCCGGGGATGATCGGCCGGGTCGGGACCCTGTTCGGCGAGGAGGGGGTCAACATCGTCTCCGCCGCGGTCGGCGCCGAGCACGAAGGTCGCAGCGCGGTGATGGCGCTGACCACCGACGCCCCGGTGCGGGCGCAGACGATCGAGAAGATCCTCGCGCTCGACGGCTTCTCCGTCGGCCGCTCCGTGGACCTTTAGGCGCCGCGCCGCCACCGCCGCGACCGACTAGGGTTGCCGCGATGAAGGCGGTCGTCCTAACCGGCACCGGTGGCCCTGAGGTCCTGCAGGTGCAGGAGCGCCCGGACCCGCCGGTCGGCGCCGGCCAGGTGCGGATCGCGGTTCGCGCCGCCGGCATCAACTTCGCCGACACGATGGCCCGGGTCGGCCTCTATCCCGACGCGCCGAAGACCCCCTGCGTGCTCGGCTACGAGGTCGCGGGGGAGATCGAGTCGGTCGGGGAGGGGGTCAGCGAGCACAAGCCCGGCGACCGCGTCGTCGCCGGCACCCGCTTCGGCGGTCAGGCGGAGCTGGTCACGGTTCCCGCCGCGCAGGCGCTGCCGCTCTCGCCGCGGCTCAGCTTCGAGCAGGGGGCGGCATTCCCGGTCAACTACGGCACCGCCTACGCGGCGCTGATCGTGATGGGCGGCCTGCGCGAGGGCGACCGGGTGCTGATCCACGCCGCCGCCGGCGGGGTCGGGATCGCTGCCACCCAGATCGCCCGCAACGCCGGCGCCGAGATCTTTGGCACCGCCTCGCCGGCCAAGCACGAGGCGATTCGCGCCCAGGGCGTGCAGCACCCGATCGACTACCGCAACCAGGACTTCGAGGCCGAGGTGAGGCGGCTGACCGGGGGCGAGGGGGTCGACCTCGTGATCGACGCGCTCGGCCCGGCCTCGTTCCGCAAGGACTACCGGCTGCTGCGCGCCGGCGGCCGGCTGGTGATGTTCGGCCTCTCGGAGGCCTCGACCGAAGGTGGCCGCGACCTGAAGGCGGCATTGCGGAGCCTGCTGGCGATGCCGCTGGCGACGATGCCCTGGTGGAAGAGCCTCTCGATGATGAACGAGAACAAGGGGGTCTTCGGCCTCAACATGCTCTCCTGGTGGGACCGCGAGGGCAACCTCGACCGGGTAACGGCGCCGCTGCTGGCCGACCTCGAAGCGGGCAGGCTGGAGCCGGTCGTCGCCGAGTCCTTCCCCTTCGAGCGCGCCGGCGAGGCGCACGAGTTCATCGCCCAGCGCCGCAACATCGGCAAGGTCGTGCTGTTCCCTTCATAGCGGCGTGTCCGATCCCGCCGCGACGATTTGGCGATGAAGAAGGCGATCCTGATTGCGACGATGCTGCTGGCGGCACAGGCCGCCACGGTCGCGCGCGCGGCGGAACCGTCGATCACGGTGCTGCTCGCCGGAGGCGCCGAAGCGAACACGATCTCGATCTCCCTCAGCGCCGACGGGCGCACCTACACGATCGAATCGGGGTCGCCGCTGGAAGTCGGCGGCAGCGTCTGCTGGCACCCCGAGGCCAACCCGAACGAGCTGGTCTGCGAAGCGCAGCAGATCGCCAGCTTCGAAGTCAACGCCGGCGCCGGCGACGACTGGGTCAGCGTCGCGCCCGGCGTCTCGGTCCCGACGACGCTGCGGGGAGGGCCGGGCGACGACCGCCTGATCGGCGGCTCCGGCGACGACAAGCTGATCGGCGGCTCCGGCGACGACTTCCTCAACGGCCACGCCGGCTCCGACTCGCTCTTCGGCGGCCCCGGCGACGACAAGCTGATCGGCGGCTCCGGCAACGACCTGCTGCGCGGCGAAGCCGGCGAAGACGTCCTGATCGGCGGCTCCGGCCACAACGAACTCTTTCCCTGAGCCCGCCGGGTGGGCGGTTCGGCGGCAGGCTGCCTAGGTCGTCTGCTCGACCGGGCTCCGCGGTCCGAACAGGCGCCCACCGACCAGCAGCAGGGCGATCAGGAAGCCGACCAGCGAGAGCGCCGCGTCGAGCCGGAAGCCGGCCTGGACGCCGTCGACGAAGGGCGGGATCGAGGCCGAGAAGACGGTCGTCGTCAGGCCCAGCCCGATCGAGCCGCCGGCGATCTGGAACATGTAGACGATGCCGCCGGCGAGGCTGGTCTGCGAGTCGTCGACCGAGGTGACGCCGGCCGTGGTCGCGGTCGGGTAGAAGCTGCCGACGCCGATCCCGAGCACGACCATGCCGACGATCAGCGAGTCGTAGCCCGAGCCGCCGTCGACCAGCGAGAAGAGGAACGGCGCCAGGGTGATGCAGGCGGCGCCGAGAACCGCCAGCTTCTTCGCTCCCACCCGCTCGTAGAGAGGACCGGCGATGAAGGAGACGGCGGCGAAGGTGGCGAGGAACGGCAGGATCCCGACCCCGGCCTGCAGCGGCGAGTAGCCGAGCTGCTTCTCCATGAACTGCGGCAGGTAGAGCAGCGCCGCGAAGAAGGTCGCCGACATAAAGAGGATCGCCAGGCAGGAGGCGGTGAAGCTCTCGTTGCGCATCACCTCGCGCGGGACCAGGGCATGCCTGCCGGCGCGGCGCTCGATCGGCACGAAGGCCGTCAGCATCGCTGCGGCGACGACCAGCAGGCCGATCACCCGCGGGTCCCCCCAGCCCCAGTCGTCGACCTGGTCGAGGGCGACCAGCAGCGAGACCAGCCCGACCGAGAGCGCGGTGACGCCGGCGTAGTCGATCCGGTGGTCCGTGTTCTCCGGCTCCTCGACGTGGACCAGGAAGTAGGTGACGAGGACCGCGAAGATCGCGATCGGCACGTTGAGGAAGAAGATCCAGCGCCAGCTGGCGAGGTCGGTGAGGGCGCCCCCGATCAGCGGCCCGATCGCGTTGCCGAGGCCGGCGGCGCCGAGGATGATGCCGCCCGCCAGGCCCGCCTTCTCCTCCGGCAGGATCGCGAAGGTCATGCCGAGGATCGCCGGCCACATCAGGGCGCCGCCGATCCCCATCAGGGTCCGGGTGACGATCAGCCAGGTCTCCGTCTGCGCGGCGCCGCCGAGCGCCGACATCGAGGCGAAGATCGCGGTGCCGAGGAAGAAGGCGTTGCGGCGCCCGAACATGTCCGCCAGGCGGCCGCCGGTGACGATCATCACCCCGAAGGTGAGCGCGTAGGCGTTGACCACCCACTGGATCGTGTTGACGTTGGTGTCGAAATCCCGCTCCATCGTCGGCAGGGCGACGTTGACGGCTGAGAAGTCGTTGGCGATCACCACCACGGCGATGCCCATCGCGAAGAGCGCGAGCCAATTCGTGCGTTGCGGCTTGGCGATTGCGGGAGCCTACGCTAAGCTCGGAGGCCGAATGGGCCACCGGCTCGACAGCCTCGCGCTTCTCCTTCTCCTCCCCCCTCGGGGGGAATAGCGCTGGGCGGCGCGTTAGCCGCGAGAGACAAAGGCCATTCGCACCAAGTAGAGAAGGAGAATCTCGATGGAACCAGCAGCTGACGCCAACCGCGTCCACATCTTCGACACCACCCTGCGAGACGGCGAGCAGTCGCCCGGGATCTCGCTGAACACGGCCGAGAAGGTCGAGATCGCCCAGCAGCTGGCGCGCCTGGGCGTCGACGTGATCGAGGCCGGCTTCCCGATTACCTCACCCGGCGATTTCGAGGCGGTGCGAGAGATCTCGCGCAAGGTCGAGGGGCCGGTCATCTGCGGTCTGGCCCGCACCCACAAGGCGGACATCGATGCCGCCTGGGGGGCGGTGAAGGATTCCCAGCGGCCGCGCATCCACACCTTCATCTCGACCTCCGACATCCACATCGAGCACCAGCTGCAGACCGATCGCGAGGACGTCAAGGGCCAAGCCCGCGCCGCCGTGGCGATGGCCAAGGCGTATTGCGAGGACGTCGAGTTCTCGCCAATGGACGCGACCCGCGCCGACATCGAGTTCACCGCCGAGGTCTGCGCGATCGCGGTCGCGGAGGGCGCCACCGTCGTCAACATCCCCGACACCGTCGGCTACACGACGCCGGAAGAGTACGCGGGCTACTTCCAGCGTCTCTACGAGCTGGTGCCGGCGCTGCGCGGGGTCGAGATGTCGGTCCACTGCCACGACGACCTGGGGCTGGCGGTCGCCAACTCCTACGCCGGCGTGCTGGCGGGGGCGCGGCAGGTCGAGTGCGCGGTCAACGGCATCGGCGAGCGCGCCGGCAACTGCTCGCTGGAGGAGATCGCGATGCTGATCAAGGTCCGCGAGGACATGCACGGGTTGAGGACTGGGATCGCCAGCCGGGAGCTGTCCCGCAGCAGCCGCATGGTCTCGCGCCTGACCGGCTACCCGGTGCAGCCGAACAAGGCGATCGTCGGCCGCAACGCCTTCGCCCACGAGTCCGGCATCCACCAGGACGGCGTACTGAAGGAGCGCAGCACCTACGAGATCATGGACGCGACCGAAGTCGGCCTGGAGTCGAACGAGATCGTCCTCGGCAAGCACTCCGGCCGCCATGCCCTGCGCGACGCCCTAGAACAGTTGGGGTTCGTGGTCGAGGGCAACGCCCTGAACGCCGCCTTCAAGGCCTTCAAGGAGGTCGCCGATCGCAAGAAGCAGGTGACCGCGCTGGACCTGGAGGCGATCGTCTCCGACGAGATGCGAGAGCGCGCCGACGCCCACGAGCTGGCTTGGTTCGAGGTCGAGGCGGGATCGCGCCGCGAGCCCCTGGCCCGGGTTGCGGTGACGCTGCCCTCCGGCGAGGAGGCGGTCGGCGAGTCCGGCGGCGACGGCCCGGTCGACGCGATCTTCCAGGCGATCCAGAAGGCGACCGGGAGCGAGTGCGAGCTAGCCAAGTACGCGGTCGAGGCCGTGACCGGGGGGGAGGACGCGCTCGGCCAGGTGACGGTGATGCTGCGGGTCGACGGCCTGCTGGCGACCGGCCAGGGAGTCGCCACCGACATCCTCGAGGCCTCCGCCCGCGCCTACGTCCGGGCCCTGTCCAACGCCCTCGAAGGCGCCGCGACCCGCGAGGCCGAGGCGGCCACCGCCGACGCCGCAGTCATGCGCACCCCGTAAAACGCGCCATCCCCGCCACTCGGCCGGGGCGAATATCCACGCGTCTGCTCTTACGCGTCCTATGGACGTACGGGAGCAGACGCGTGGATTGGACGCGTCGATCGCCGAGCTCGCCGAGCAGCAGCATGGTGTGGTGGCGCGCCGGCAACTCGAAAGGCGGGGCGTCAGCCGGCGGGCGATCGAAGTTCGGCTGAGAGCGGGGCGCCTGCACCCGCTTCATCGGGGCGTGTATGCCGTGGGCCACAGAGTGCTCTCGCGAGAGGCGCGCTGGATGTCGGCCGTGCTCTTCTGCGGCCTCGGGGCGGTGCTCAGCCATCGCTCGGCTGCGGCCCTCTGGGGGATTCGCGGCCCCTCGGGCGGCGCGATCGATGTGACCACCGCGTCGAAGAGCCGCTCGCGCGGGAACATCCGGCGCCACTTCGCCGCCCTTTCCGCGGACGAGGTGACCGAGCACGACGGGATCTCGGTGACGACCGTTCCCCGCACTCTCTTCGACCTCGCCGCCGATCTCCGCGTCGATGCCGTCGAACACGCACTGCGGGAGTCCGAACGCCTGCGCCTCTATGACGTCTTGTCCCTGGAAGACCTGCTCGAACGGTATCCGCGCCGCAAGGGCAGCCGCGCGATCCGCGAGTGCCTGCGCCGCCGCCGCGAGCTTCCCGCTGGCGTCAGCCGCGAGGAGCTGGAGGCGCGCTTCCTCGCCTTTCTCGAGCGCTTCGCCCTGCCCCGTCCGCGCCTCAATGCCTGGCTCACCCTCGGGTCCCACCGCTATCGGGTCGACTGTCTCTGGCCCGAGCAGCGGGTGATCGTCGAGCTCGACGGCTACGAGACCCACGGCACTTGGAGCGCTTTCCAGAGCGACCGCGACCGGGACCGTCGCCTGCTGGCCGCCGGCTACCGCGGCCCCCGCGTGACCTGGCACCACCTTGACGAGATTCCAGGGGAGATCGCCGCCGACCTTCGAGCCCTCCTCGCCGCCGCCCTGCCCAGCTAGTCGCTCACTTGGTGCAATACAACTGTCCGTGATAACGTACGCACCATGACGACCGCCGCCGCCCCGTCCAAGCCCGTCGGCACCGCGCCCGCCGTCGGCCCGCGCGTCAAAGCTCTGCGCGAGGCGATGGGGCTCTCGCTGCGCGACCTGGCCGAGCGGTCGGGGGTGAGCGCGCCGATGCTGTCGCAAGTCGAGCGCGGCGAGACCAGCCCGACCCTGGCTTCGGCCACGAAGATCGCCGCCGGCCTCGAGCTGACGCTGTCGCAACTGCTGCGGCTGGACGAGGGCGGCAACGTCTTCGTGATCCGTGCCGACCAGCGCCGCCGCCAGCGCCGCGACGGCCACACTCTCGAGCAGCTGACGCCGCCGTTGCCCGGCCAGCGCGCCGACGTCTCCCTGCACACGCTGAAGCCGGGGGCCGCCACCGGGGGCCCGGGCGACCCGCCGATGCACGAGCCGGGCAGCCGCGAGACCGCGGTCGTGCTCAGCGGCCGCCTCGCCCTCTTCGTCGAGGGCGCCCGCCACGACCTTGCCGGCGGCGACAGCGTCACCTTCGACGCCGACCTGCCGCACCATTTCGAGAACGAGGGCGAGGAGTCGACCGAATTCCTCGCCGTGATCGCCGCTGGACTGAGGAGGAGTTGAGGATGCCGAAGACGATGTTCGAAAAGATCTGGGAGCAGCACGAGGTCTCCGACGACCTGATCTACATCGACCTGCACCTGGTCCACGAGGTCACCTCGCCGCAGGCCTTCGACGGCCTGCGCCTGGCCGGGCGCTCGCTGCGCCGGCCCGACAAGACGCTGGCCACCGCCGACCACAACACGCCCACCGACGGCACCATGGCCGCCCGCCTGATCGCCGACGAGCTCTCCCGGGTCCAGGTCGAAACGCTGGAGCGCAACTGCGAGGAGTTCGGCATCCCGCTCTACTCGCTGGGCTCCGACCGCCAGGGCATCGTCCACGTGATCGGCCCCGAGCTGGGGGTCACTCAGCCGGGAATGACGATCGTCTGCGGCGACAGCCACACCTCCACCCACGGCGCCTTCGGGGCGCTGGCCTTCGGCATCGGCACCTCCGAGGTCGAGCACGTGCTGGCGACCCAGTGCCTGGTCCAGAAGCGGCCGAAGACGATGCGGATCTCCTACGCCGGCGTGCTCGGCGCCGGCGTCACCCCCAAGGACCTGATCCTGGCGACGATCGGCCGCCTCGGCACCGGCGGCATGACCGGGCACGCGGTCGAGTACGCCGGGCCGGCGATCGAGGCGCTCTCGATGCCGGGCCGGATGACGATCTGCAACATGACGATCGAGGGCGGCGGCCGCGCCGGGATGATCGCCCCCGACGAGACGACCTTCGAGTGGGTGCGCGGCCGCGAGGGCGCGCCGGCGGACTTCGAGGCCGCGGTCGAGCGCTGGCGCCAGCTGCCGAGCGACGAGGGCGCCGGCTTCGACGCCGAGCTCGAGGTCGACGCCGCCGCGATCTCGCCGATGGTCACCTGGGGCACCAACCCCGGCATGGTCTGCGAGGTCACCGACACGGTGCCCGACCCGGCGGCGATGGAGTCGCCGGCCGAGCGCGAATCGGCCGAGCGGGCGCTCGCCTACATGGGCCTGGAGCCGGGCACGCCGATGACCGAGGTCGCCCCCGAACGCGTCTTCATCGGCTCCTGCACCAACTCGCGGATCGAGGACCTGCGCGAGGCGGCGCAGATGGTCGACGGCCGCCGCGTCGCCGACTCGGTGCGGGCGATGGTCGTTCCCGGCTCGCAGCAGGTCAAAGCGGCGGCCGAAGCCGAGGGCCTGCACGAGGTCTTCCGCGGCGCCGGCTTCGAATGGCGCGAGGCCGGCTGCTCGATGTGCCTGGGAATGAACCCCGACACGCTCGCCGAAGGCGAGCGCTGCGCCTCGACCTCGAACCGCAACTTCGAGGGGCGGCAGGGGAAGGGTGGGAGGACCCACCTGGTCAGCCCGAGGATGGCCGCGGCGGCGGCGATCGAGGGACGCTTCGTAGACATCAGAGACTGGAGCTGAGCATGCGGCCGATCGACGTGATCGAGGGCAAGGTGTCGGTGCTGGACCGGCACGACGTGGACACCGACCAGATCATCCCCAAGCAGTTCCTCAAGCGGGTCGAGCGGACCGGCTTCGGCGAGTTCCTCTTCTACGACTGGATCCGCGACGGCGAGATCGAACTGGAGCCGAACCCGATCCTCGTCGCCGGGCGCAACTTCGGCTGCGGCTCCTCGCGCGAGCACGCCCCCTGGGCGCTGGAGGACTTCGGCTTCCGGGCGATCGTCGCCCCCTCCTTCGCCGACATCTTCTACTCCAACTGCACCAAGATCGGGCTGCTGCCGGCGATCCTCGACGAGGAGCACTGCCGGGCGGTCGCCGCCGCGGGCGAGGCGCGGATCGACGTCGACGACGAGACCGTCACCTGCGCCGCCGGCGTCTTCGAGTTCGCGGTCGAGCCCGACGTCAAGCACCGGCTCCTGAACGGGCTCGACGACATCGGCATCACGCTCGAGAACGCGGCGGCGATCGACGCCTTCGAGTCTGCCGGCGGCGCCGCGCGCGGCCCGGTGACGACGAGCCTCTGATGGGGTCGGCTACCCGCGACTGGGACGCGAGCAGCTACCACCGGGTATCGGTCCCGCACGAAGAGTGGGCCAGGTCGGTCCTCGATCGGCTGCCGCTGTCGGGCGGGGAGACCGTGCTCGACGCGGGTTGCGGCAGCGGCCGTGTGACCGGGCTGTTGATCGAACGACTGCCGCGAGGGCGGGTGATCGCCGTCGACGGCTCGGCCTCGATGATCGCGAAAGTCAGCGAGGCCCTGCGCCCGGTCGACCAGTCGCTCGTCGCCGACTTGACCGAGGTGGAGCTGGAGGAGCAGGTCGACGCCGTCTTCTCCAGCGCCGTCTTCCACTGGGTGATCGACCACGAACTGCTCTTCCGCCGCCTGCACGCCGCCCTGAAGCCCGGGGGTCGTCTCGCGGCACAGTGCGGCGGCGCCGGCAACATCTCCCGCCTGCGCCAGATCAGCGGGGAGATCGCCGCGCGCGAGCCCTATGCCACTCATTTCGAGAGTTTCTCCGAGCCCTGGAACTACGCCGGCGCGGAGGAGACCGAGGCGCGCCTGCGGGCGGCCGGGTTCGATCGGGTCCGCTGCTGGTTGCAGCCGTGGACGATCGTGCCGCCGGAGCCGGCGGAGTTCCTGCGCACCGTCTGCCTCGGCCCCCACGTCGACCGCCTGCCGGAGGGGCTGCGGGACCGCTATGTGCGGGACGTCCTCGTGGCGGAACCGGAGCCGCTGGAGCTGGAGTACGTCCGCCTCAACATCGAGGCCGTCGCCGCCTGAAGCCCATAGAGTTCGCGGCCGTGAGCGCCGCCCCTCGCATAGTCGTCCTCCCCGGTGACGGGATCGGCCCCGAGATCGTCGCCGCGGCGCAGCGGCTGCTGCGGAGCCTGGGGGAGTTCGAGTTCGACGAGCGGCTGATGGGCGGCTGCTCGATCGACGCCCACGGCACCGCCCTCACCGACGAGGTGCTGCAGGCCTGCCTTGCCTCCGACGCGGTCCTGCTCGGCGCCGTCGGCGGCCCCAAGTGGGACACCACCGACCCCGCCGCGCCGCGCCCCGAGCAGGGCCTGCTCGGCCTGCGCAAGGGGATGGGCCTCTACGCCAACCTGCGCCCGGTGCGGCCGAGCCCGGCCCTGGTCGGGGCCAGCCCGCTGCGCGAGGAGCGCATCGCCGGCACCGACCTGCTGGTCGTGCGCGAGCTGACCGGCGGCATCTACTTCGGCGACAGCGGCCGCGACGGCGACGTCGCCCACGACACCTGCGAGTACTCGGTGGCGGAAGTCGAGCGGATCGCCCGCACCGCCTTCGAGGCCGCCCGCCGCCGCGGCGAGGGCTCCGCCCGCCGGCCACGGGTGACCTCGGTCGACAAGGCCAACGTGCTGGAGACCTCGCGGCTCTGGCGGGAGGTGGTCACCGGCATCGCCCCCGACTACGCCGACGTCGAGCTCGACCACCTGCTGGTCGACAACGCGGCGATGCAGCTGGTCTCGCGCCCGGCCGAGTTCGACGTGATCGTCACCGAGAACCTCTTCGGCGACATCCTCAGCGACGAGGCGGCGATGCTGACCGGCTCGCTGGGGATGCTGCCCTCGGCCAGCCTCGGCGCCGACGGCGCTCCCGGCCTCTTCGAGCCGGTCCACGGCTCGGCCCCGGACATCGCCGGCAGGGGCGTCGCCAACCCGCTCGCGACCTTTCTCTCGGTGGCGCTGATGCTGCGCCATGGCCTCGACCGGCCGCAGGACGCCGCCCGGATCGAGACCGCGGTCGACGCCGTGCTCGAGCGCGGCCTGCGCACCCCCGACCTGGCGGCGGGGACGCCCAGCTTGGCGCCGCCGCTGCCAGACGTCCCCGCCGAGGTCGAGGTCGGGACCGCGGCGATGACCGACGCGGTCCTCGAGCAGCTCGCGAGTTAGGGAGCGGTCACCGCCCACTGGCCGATCGCCGAGAAATTGCCACCGGCCAGCGCTTTGGCCGAGAGGCCGAAGCCGAGGCGGGTATTGCTCTCGACGAGTTTGGCGAGTTCCGTTTCGTCGAGGTTGGTCCTTTCGGTGAGGTAGACGCAGAGGTTGCCCGCGGTCGCCGCCGGAGTCGCGCCGCCGCCGAGGCCGCCGCAGTTGGCGCTGGTTTCGCCGGGTTTCAGCACCGTCACCGCCGGCGGATTGACCAGCGGCATCAGGTAGCTGACCGCGCCTTTGGCGGTGCCGCCAGCCGCCGCGGCGGTGCCGCCGACGTCGAAGACGCCGCGCAGGGTCTGCCCCGACTTCAGCGGGGCCACCGTGCCACCGATTTCAGTCGAGAGCTTGGCCGGGGTCACCGAGCCGTTGGCGATGTTGGTCGTGCCGACCGCGTTGGCGCCGAGTTTTTCGCTCGTCACCGCGCCCTTCTGCAGTTTGTTGGTGGTGACGACGCTGTTCTTGATCGAGGCGGCGATCACGGCGCCGCCGCCGATCTTGGCCGAGGTGACGGCGCCGTTGCCGATGTTGCTGGGGCCGACCGCGTTGGGGCCGATTTTGCCCGGCGTCACCGCGCCGCGCGCCAGTTTGCCGCTGTTCACGGCGCCCTTGCGGATTGCGGCGCTGGTCACCGCGCCCTGCTTCAACTGTGCCGCGCCGACGCTGTGCCTGGGAAGACCGGCGGCGACGGCGGCGCCGCCGAGGGCGACGAAGAGGGCGATCGTCGCGATCGCGTTCGAGTAGTTGAGCTGCGGGAGAAATCGGGATTTCATCGGACTGCCCTGCCTCCTTTTTCGCTTTCAGCCGTGCTTCGCGGCCCGGGGCGCGAAGACCTGCGTTTGATCGGGCATAATTCCCCAACATGGATCCGGTCGATTCGATTTGGCAGAACGGGGAGTTCGTCGCCTGGGAGGACGCCCAGGTCCACGTGCTGAGCCATGCTCTGCACTACGGGACCGGCGTCTTCGAGGGCATCCGCGCCTACGAGACCGAGCGTGGCCCGGCGATCTTCCGCCACGCCGACCACCTCGCCCGGCTCGAGAAGTCGGCCGAGCTCTACTACCTCGAGCTGCCCTACTCGGCCGAGGAGCTGCGCCAGGCGACGCACGAGTTGCTGCGCCGCAACGGGCTGCGCTCCGGCTACATCCGCCCACTTGCCTTCCGCGGCTACGGCAGTCTCGGACTCTACGCCCAGGACTGCCCGGTCGACGTCATCATCGCCGCCTTTCCCTGGGGTGCCTACCTCGGCGAGGAGGGTCAGCGCAACGGCATCCGCGCCAAGGTCTCGAGCTGGCGCCGGATCGGCCCCGGTGGCCTGATCCCGCACGCCAAGGCCTCCGGCCAGTACCTCAACTCGATCCTCGCCAAGACCGAGTCGGCCAACGCCGGCTACGAGGAGGCGATCCTGCTCGACGAGCGCGGCTTCGTCTGCGAGGGCTCGGGCGAGAACATCTTCGTCGTCCGCGACGGCGAGATCGCGACGCCGCCGCACGTCGCCTCGATCCTCGACGGGATCAACCGCAAGTCGGTGATCCAGATCGCCCGCGACCTCGGCTACACCGTGGTCGAGCGCGACATCGCCCGGGCCGAGCTCTACCTGGCCGAGGAGGTCTTCCTGACCGGGACCGCGGCCGAGCTGGTGCCGGTGCGCGAGGTCGACGACCACCCGCTCGGCAAGCCGGGCGAGGTCACCACCCAGATCCAGGGCAAATTCGTCGACGCGCTCAACGGCCGCGCCGAGGAGTACCTGGAGTGGCTCGACTTCGTCGAGTTCCCGGCCGCGGTCGAGGCGCCGAGTAAGGTTGTCTCCTGATGCAGCGCGCCACCGAGTCGATCGAGCGAATTACCGCAGCCGCCTAGCGGCTGGCGCGGCGTCGCCGCGCAGGCGGGCCCAGGCGAGGCCCACGCTCCGATCTTCCGACTCGAAAGGCAGCAGATGGAACAGGTGAAGCTCTACGACACGACCTTGCGCGACGGCATGGGCGGCCAGGGGATGTCGCTCTCGGTCGGCGAGAAGCTGAAGGTGGTGCAGGCGCTGGACGCGCTCGGCGTCCAGTTCGTCGAGGCCGGCTTCCCCAGCTCCAACCCGAAGGAGGCGGAGCTGTTCGAGCTGCTCGCCGGGCTGGAACTGGAGCAGGCGACGATCGCCGCCTTCGGGATGACCCGGCGCCGCGACCGCGCCGCCGAGGACGACGAGGCGCTGGCGGTGCTGGTGGCCAGCTTCGCCCCGGTCGTCTGCCTGGTCGGCAAGAGCTGGGGCCTGCACCTGGAGAAGGTGACGAAGGTCTCGCGCGAGGAGAACCTGGCGATGATCGTCGACTCGATCGGCTTCTGCGCCGGCCAGGGCAAGCGCCCGGTCTTCGACGCCGAGCACTTCTTCGACGGCTACCGCGACGACCCCGCCTACGCGCTCGAATGCGCCCGCGCCGCCGCCGCGGCCGGGGCCGAGAACGTCACCCTCTGCGACACCAACGGCGGCAGCCTGCCGGACTTCGTCGCCGCTGCCACCGCGGCGGTCGTGGCCGAGCTCGGCGACGCGGTCGAGGTCGGCATCCACACCCACAACGACGCCGAGTGCGCGGTCGCCAACTCGCTGGCCGCGGTCGGCGCCGGGGCGCGCCTGGTCCAGGGCACCGTCAACGGCTACGGCGAGCGCTGCGGCAACGCCAACCTGGCCTCGATCCTGCCGGCGCTGCAGCTGAAGCTGGGCTTCGACGTCGTCGCCCCCGAGCGGCTGGCGAACCTGAGCCAGACCTCGCACTACCTCGACGAGCTCTGCAACATGGCCGCCGACCCCGACCAGCCCTACGTCGGCCGCAACGCCTTCGCCCACAAGGCGGGGATGCACGCCGCCGGCGTCGCCGCCGACGCCCGCACCTTCGAGCACCTCGACCCGGCCCTGGTCGGCAACGAACGCGACGTCCTCGCCTCCGAGCTCTCCGGCAAGGCGACGATCCGCAGCCAGGCCGAGCGGGCCGGCCTGGAGCTCGACGACGCGGCCGCCGCCCGCGCGGTCGAGCGGCTGAAGGAGCGCGAGCACCGCGGCTACCACTACGAGGCGGCGCCGGCATCCTTCGAGCTGCTGCTGCGGCGCGAGGCCGGCAGCTACCGGCCCCTGTTCAAGCTCGAGAGCTTCCGGGTCGTGACCGAGAAGCGGGCCGGCGCCGGGGTCGAGACCGAGGCGACGATCAAGGTCGAGGTCGATGGCGAGCGCTACCTGCGGGTCGCCGAGGGCAACGGCCCGGTCAACGCCCTCGACCGCGCCCTGCGCGGGGCGATCGCCGACCGCTATCCGCACCTGGCCGAGATCGAGCTGACCAACTACAAGGTCCGCATCCTCGACGAAGCCCACGGCACCGGCGCCGTCACCCGGGTCCTGCTCGACTCCGCCGACGGCGAGGGCCGCGAGTGGGGGACGATCGGCGTCTCCGAGAACATCATCGAGGCCTCCTGGGAGGCGCTGGTCGACTCGCTGGAGTACGCGTTCCAGTGAGCGACGGCGCCGCGCCGATCCCGCTGGCGCGCCCCGACCTCGGGGCGCGCGAGGAGGAGCTGATGCTGGAGGTGCTGCGCTCGGGCCGACTCTCGCTGGGGCCGATGGGCGAGCGCTTCGAGCGCGAGCTGGCGGCCTGGCTCGGGGTGCCGGACGCGGTCGCCGTCTCCAGCGGCACCACGGCGCTGCACCTCGGCGTGCGGGCGCTCGGCTGGGGACCCGGCGACGAGGTCCTGACCAGCCCATTCAGTTTCGTCGCCTCCGCCAACTGCCTGCTCTACGAGGGCGCCCGACCGGTCTTCTGCGACGTCGACCCGGTCACGCTCAACCTCGACCCGGCGGCGGCCGCGGCGGCGCTCGGCGAGCGCAGCAGGGGGATCCTGCCGGTCCACATCTTCGGCTTCCCGGCGGCGCTGCCGGAGCTGGAGGCGCTCGCCGCCGAGCGTGGGCTCGGTGTCCTCGAGGACGCCTGCGAGGCGCTCGGCGCCGTCGACTCCGAGGGCCGCCGGGTCGGCGCCCGCGGCAACCTCGCCACCTTCGCCTTCTACGCCAACAAGCAGATGACGACGGGGGAGGGGGGGATGATCGTCCCGGCCGACGCCGCCACCGCGGCGCGCTTGCGCTCCGAGCGCAATCAGGGCCGCGCCGCCGACATGGGCTGGCTCGAGCACGAGGGCCTCGGCTTCAACTACCGCCTCTCCGACCTCGCGGCGGCGCTCGGCGTCGCCCAGGTCGAGCGGCTCGACTCGCTGCTGGCGCAGCGGGCGCGGGTGGCGGCGCTCTACGAGGGGGCGCTGGCCACGGTCGAGGGCGTCAGCGCCCCGCTCGCCGCCCGCGGCCCCGAGCGCCGCAGCTGGTTCGTCTACCCGGTCGGCCTCGAGCCCGGGACCGACCGCGACGCCGTGATCGCCCGCCTGCGCGAGCGCGGCATCGACAGCAAGGCCTACCTGCCCTGCATCCACCTCTTCCCGCACCTGCGCCAGCTCGGCTACCGCGAGGGCCAGTTCCCGGTCGCCGAAGCCGCCGCGGCGCGCTCGCTGGCGCTGCCCTTCTTCAACCAGATGAGCGAAGGCCAGGTGGCGCGCGTCTGCCAGGAGTTGGCGGCGGCGCTCGGTCAGCCGAGCGGGACGGGATAATCGCCCACCGATGGCGCGCTTCCGCAAAGATCCCGACCCGCGCTTCTGGGCGCTCAACCGCTCGATCGAGTTCGATTGGCGGCTGGCGCCCTACGACATCGACCAGTCGCAGGCCCACGCTCGCGGCCTGCGCGGGATCGGCGTCCTCGACGAGGGCGAGCTGGAGCGGATCGACGCCGGCCTCGAGCGGGTGCGCGCCCGCATGGCCAGCCACGGCTTCCAGTTCGAGGACGCCGACGAGGACATCCACATGGCCGTCGAGCGGCTGCTCGGCGAGGAGATCGGCCCGCTGGCCGGCAAGCTCCACACCGGCCGCTCCCGCAACGACCAGGTCGCGACCGACGTGGCGATGGTCGTCCAGGCCCACGCGCTGCGGGGGATCGAGCTCTGCGGCGGGGCGATGGAGCGGCTGCTGGCGCTGGCCGAGTCCCACCGCGACTGGCCGATGCCCGGCTACACCCACCTCCAGCGCGCCCAGCCGGTCTACCTCGGCCACCACCTGCTCGCCTACTTCTGGATGCTGGCCCGCGACGTCCTGCGCTTCCAGTTCGCGCTCGACAGCGCCAGCGTGATGCCGCTCGGCTCCGGCGCCCTGGCCGGGGTCAACTGGGAGATCGACCGCGAGGCGGTCGCCGCCGACCTCGGCTTCGAGCACGTCAGCCACAACTCGATCGACGGCGCCTCCAACCGCGACTTCGTCCTCGACTACCTCGCCGCCGCCTCCGCCTGCGCGATGCACCTCTCGCGGCTGGGCTCGGAAATCGTCATCTGGAGCTCCACGGAGTTCGGCTTCTGCGAGCTCGACGAGTCCTTCTCCTCCGGCTCCAGCATCATGCCGCAGAAGGTGAATCCCGATTCGGCCGAGTTGCTGCGGGCGAAGAGCCCGCGGGTCACCGCCGATTACGCGGCGCTGCTGGGGGTCATGCACGCGCTGCCGCTGACCTACGGCAAGGACATGCAGGAGGACAAGGAGCCGCTGTTCGACGCGATCGACACGATCGAGCTCTGCCTCGACGCGACCGCGGGGATGCTGACCGGGATCGAGTTCGACCGCGAGCGGCTGGAGGCGGCCTCCGGCGACGAGATGCTGGCGGCGACCGAGATCGCCGACCTGCTGGTCCGCCGCGGCGTCCCCTTCCGCGAGGCGCACGGGATCGTCGGCGACCTCGTCCGCGACGCGGTCGAGAGCGGCCGCTCGCTCTCCGAGCTGACGCCCGAGCAGCTGCGGCAGCGCTCCGAGCACCTCGACGAGTCCTACTACGAGGTCCTGCAGAGCAGCAGCTGGCTGGAGTCGAAGCGGATCGCCGGCGGCACCGGCTCGGTGCCCCTGGCGGCGCAACTGTGGGAGGCGCACGAGACCCTGGCCGCGGTGCGGGCGCGGGTCGCGGACGAGCGGGGTTGAGCCGCGGCGGCGCCCCGATGTCTGCTGGCCGGCCCCAACGGCTCGTAGAGCCGTTGGGGGCTGATTTCTTCGACCGCTCCGTCCACGAGGTGGCGCGCGAGCTGGTCGGCTGCCGGCTCTTCTTCGACGGCTGCGGCGGCACCATCGTCGAGACCGAGAGCTACGAGCGCGACGACCCCGCCTGCCACGCCTACGTCGGCCTGACCGAGCGCACCGAGGTGCTCTTCGGCCCGCCCGGTCGGGCCTACGTCTACCTCTCCTACGGGATCCACTGCCTGCTCAACGCCGTCGCCGAACCCGAGGGCGAGGCGGCGGCGGTGCTGATCCGGGCGCTGGAGCCGAGCGCCGGCCTCGAGCGGATGCGGGCGCGGCGCGGCAGGCGCCCCGACGGCGAGCTCTGCTCGGGCCCAGGCAAGCTGACCGAGGCGCTCGGGATCGGCCTCGAGCACAACGGCGCCGACCTCTCCCGCGATCCCTTCCTCTTCCTGGCGCCGGCCGGGGCGCGGCCCGAGGTCGTCGCCGGCCCCCGGGTCGGGATCACCAAAGCGGTCGAGCGGCCCTGGCGCTTCAGCGCCGCCGGCAGCCGCTTCGTCTCGCGCCCGCGCCCGCTTTAGCCGGCGGTGACGCCACCGCCGCCGCCGGCTCCTTCGGGTGCCGCTTCCGGCGCTGCCGGCGTCCCTTTGGGAGCCGCTTCGACTTCCGGCGCGGCTTCTTCTTCCGGTGCCGGCGCGACTTCGCCTTCCGGCGCCGCTTCGACTTCTTCCGGCACTTCCGAGGGCACGTAGGTTTCGCCGGCGCCGCCCGCGCCCGCTTCGACTTCGCGACCTTCCTTGCGCGCCCTCCGTTCGGCTGCGCGTTCGGCCTGGATTTCCTCCCAGGCCGACATCACCCGCGCCCAGATCAGCGCCGGGAAGGTGCCGCCCATCACCGGGCCGCCGTCGTAGAGGGTCGTCATCGGCGTCGTCGTGTTGGCGTAGCCGACCCAGACGCAGGCGGTCGCTTCGGAGATACCGCCGCAGAACCAGGCGTCGGCCTCGTTCGAGGTCGTCCCGGTCTTGCCCCACTCGCCTTCGGCGCCGATCTGCGCGTGGGTGCCGGTGCCGCTGGAGACGACGGTTTCGAGGATGCTCTTGGCCTCTTCGGCGGTCCCCTGGGCGATCACCTGGTGGTGGATCGAGTCGTTGTCGCCGCCCTTGATCGTGTGGCCGTCCTTGTCGGTCACCTGGGTGAAGGCGACGGGGCTGTCGCCCGGTTTCGGCGCCAGGGTGCCGCTGATCCGGTCGCCGTCGTTGCCGATCGTGGTGTAGGCGTAGGTCCAGCCGAGCGGCGTCACCCCTTCCTTCAAGCCGCCCAGGACCATCGCCGGGTTGGTCGAGATCGGGTCGGTGTAGCCGACCTTGTGGATGGTCGAGGCGATCGAGTGGGTGCGGTCCTGGATCGTCTTGCCCTTCAGCCCTTCCAGCCCCAGCTGGGCGTAGATCGAGTTGTCCGAGTAGGTGGTGGCGCAGATGATCGAGCAGGAACCGAGGTAGGAGTCCTCGTCGTTGTGGACGACGAAGACTTCCTGACCGTGCTTGCCGAAGTGGAATTCCTGCGGTGCCGATTCGTAGACGGTTTCCGGCGAGATCCCCTCTTCGAGCGCGGTCAGCAGCGTGAATGGCTTGATCGAGGAGCCGGGCTGGCGGTGGCCCTGGGTCGCCAGGTTGAAGGGCTGGGTTTCGAAGTCGGGGCCGCCGACCATCGCCTTGATGCCGGCGTTGCGGTTGTCGATCACGACCACCGAGGCGGTCGCCGGCGAGTAGCCGAGGTAGGAGTTGACCGCTTCTTCGGCCGCGCCCTGCAGTTTCAGGTCGAGCGTCGACTTGACTTTGAGGCCGCCGAAGAAGGCCTTCGAGGCACCGTAGCGGTCGAGCAGCTGCTGGCGCAGGTAGGCGGTGAAGTAGGGCGCTTTGGAGTCGATCTTCGGCGGTTCGATGTCGCGTGGGGCCGGCAGCGCCTGCTTGATCCCTTCCTCGTATTGCTCGTGGGAGATGTAGCCCTGTTCGAGCATCTTTTCCAGCACCAGGTTGCGGCGGCCGAGGGAGTTTTCGGGGTAGACCTTGGGGTCGAAGGCGGAGGGGGAGGCGATGAGCCCGGCCAGCGTCGCCGCCTCCCAGGGCTCCAGCACCGAGGCGCAGGGCTCGGTCGGGGTGCCGCAGCCGGGGTGGGCGGCGCCGAAATAGGTGCGGGCGGCGGCCTCGATCCCGTAGGCGCCCTCGCCGAAGTAGATCGTGTTCAGGTACTCGGTGAGGATTTTGTCCTTGCTCCAGTGCTTCTCGAGCCGGTAGGCGAGCGCCGCCTCGCGGAACTTCTCCAGGATCGTGCGGCTGCCTTCGGCTTCGAGCGCGTTCTTGACGAACTGCTCGGTGATCGTCGAGGCGCCCTGCTGGGCGCTCTGATGGAGGACGTCCTGGACCAGGGCGCGGGCGATTCCACGGAAGTCGACGCCGTCGTGTTCGTAGAAGCGCGAGTCCTCGATCGCGACCACCGCGTTCTTGATGTTGGGGGAGATCTGGGCCGAGCTGAGCAGGATTTTGTTCTGGTCGCTGGTCAGCGTCCCGATCGGTTCGCCGTTGTCGTCGTAGACCTCGCTGTTCTTCGAGGCCTTGTACTGGGCGAAGTCGTAGATCGCCGGCAGGTCCTGGGAAACCGCGGCCATCATCCCGAAGATCATCGAGACCAGGGCCAGGACGCCGAGCCCGAGCAGGACGAAGAGAACGCGCAGCTTCTTCAGCCGTGGCTTGGCGCGCTTCGTCGGGGGAGTCGGTTGGGCCGGCGGGACGGGCGGGACTCCGCCGCCGCGCCGCCGGCGCTTTATTCCTAGGGCCGCCATCGAAAGGGGAACTGCTCGGCGCGGCTGGGGTCGCCGAGCGGAGGCGGCAGTCTAGCATTCGCCAAATGCCGGATCTGACCCGCAACGCGGTCGACGTGCTGCCCGCCGGCAGGCTCGCCGAGCAGCTCACCGGCGAGCGGCCGCTGCGGGTCAAGCTCGGGATCGACCCCACCACCGCCGACATCCACCTCGGCCACACGGTCGTGCTGGAGAAGCTGCGCGAGTTCCAGGACGCGGGGCACACGGTCGTGCTCATCATCGGCGACTTCACCGCCCGCGTCGGCGACCCCAGCGGCCGCTCGAGCACGCGGCCGCTGCCCTCGGCGGCGGAGATCGGGGCCAACGCCGCCACCTACCAGGAGCAGGCCTTCAAGGTCCTCGACCGCGATCGCACCGAGGTTCGCTTCAACAGCGAGTGGCTGCGGATGGAGCCGGAGGCGCTGCTGGGGCTGCTGGCCCAGACCACCGTCGCCCGCCTGCTCGAGCGCGACGACTTCCAGAAGCGGCTCGGGGCCGGCCAGCCGATCGCCGCCCTGGAGCTGCTCTACCCGCTGCTGCAGGGCTACGACTCGGTCGCGGTCGAGGCCGACCTTGAGCTGGGGGGGACCGACCAGAAGTTCAACCTGCTGTTCGGCCGCGACATCCAGGTCGCCTACGGCCAGGTGCCGCAGTCGATCCTGACGATGCCGATCCTGGTCGGCACCGACGGCGTCCAGAAGATGAGCAAGTCGCTCGGCAACTACGTCGGCGTCACCGACCCCCCCGAGGAGATGTTCGGGCGGCTGATGAGCATCCCCGACGCGGCGATGGCCGACTACTACCGGCTGCTGCTCGGCGCCGAGCAGCCGGCGACGGCGCCGAACGAGGCCAAGCGCGAGCTGGCGCGGCGGCTCGTCGACCGCTTCCACGGCGAGGGCGCCGGGGCCAGGGCGGAGGAGCACTTCAACCGCCTCTTCGTCGAGCGCGGGGTGCCGGAGGAGATCCCCCGCTGGGACATCGACCCCGCCGCCGGCGGCGAAGGCGGGGCGATCCTGCTGCCGAAGTTGATCGGCTCCGGCTTCGAGCTGAGCTCGAGCGAGGCGCGGCGGCTGATCAAGCAGGGGGGGGTCAAGCTCGACGGCGAGACGGTCGCCCCCGATGTCCTCGAGCTGCCCCGCGAGGCGCTCGACGGCAAGGTTCTGCAGGTCGGCAAGCGGCGCTTCCTCAGCCTCTTCGACAGCGCCGCCTGAGCGCGGCGGCGAGCCACTAGGCAAACGTCCCCCGGAGCGCTATACTCCCCCGTCCTTCTGGGGCTGCCCCGTGCGGCCCCATGCGTGAAGAGCGGCGAGACCCGCCGCAGAGGCGCAGCGGTCTTTGAAAACTGAGCAGCGTGCACTCCGTGGACCCATCAACAGGTCCGCGGAATGTTTGAGCCCGATCCATTCGGTCACGTCAGCGTGCCGGATGGTCTGATTTACCCGTCATGCCGGTCACCGAGTTTGTGTACCCGGTGGCCCGCCAGGCATGGCAACTCTTCGTAAGAAGTACCTTTCACGGAGAGTTTGATCCTGGCTCAGGACGAACGCTGGCGGCGTGCTTAACACATGCAAGTGGTGCGACGAACCAGGGCTTGCCCTGGGGCTAAGCCGCGAACGGGTGAGTAACACGTGAGTAATCTGCCCCGATGACCGGGACAACCCGAGGAAACTCGGGCTAATACCGGATGTGGTGCACGGGTATAAGCCTGTGTACTAAAGGAAGCTTCGGCCTCCGCATTGGGAGGAGCTCGCGGCCCATTAGCTTGTTGGTGGGGTAACGGCCTACCAAGGCAACGATGGGTAGCTGGTCTGAGAGGACGATCAGCCACACTGGGACTGAGACACGGCCCAGACTCCTACGGGAGGCAGCAGTGGGGAATCTTGCGCAATGCGCGAAAGCGTGACGCAGCAACGCCGCGTGGGGGAAGACGGCCTTCGGGTTGTAAACCCCTTTCAGGAGGGACGAAGGTTCACCGGTGAATAGCCGTGTGGATTGACGGTACCTCCACAAGAAGCTCCGGCTAACTACGTGCCAGCAGCCGCGGTAATACGTAGGGAGCAAGCGTTGTCCGGAATCATTGGGCGTAAAGCGCGCGTAGGTGGCTCCATAAGTCCGTTGTGAAAGTCAAAGGCTCAACCTTTGAAAGCCGATGGATACTGTGGAGCTAGAGTACGGAAGAGGCGAGTGGAATTCCTGGTGTAGCGGTGGAATGCGCAGATATCAGGAGGAACACCAATAGCGAAGGCAGCTCGCTGGGACGTTACTGACACTGAGGCGCGAAAGCGTGGGGAGCGAACAGGATTAGATACCCTGGTAGTCCACGCCGTAAACGATGGGCACTAGGTGTGGGAGGTGTCGACTCCTCCCGTGCCGTCGCTAACGCACTAAGTGCCCCGCCTGGGGAGTACGGCCGCAAGGCTAAAACTCAAAGGAATTGACGGGGGCCCGCACAAGCAGCGGAGCATGTGGTTTAATTCGACGCAACGCGAAGAACCTTACCTGGGCTTGACAT
>Ga0265338_10000579_pt1 | contig 64441 bp, 68 predicted proteins | sample 42126metaG_FD_193579 | JGI IMG/M metagenome (GOLD analysis project Ga0265338, IMG submission 193579) | Rhizosphere microbial communities from Carex aquatilis grown in University of Washington, Seatle, WA, United States - 4-21-26 metaG | ecosystem: Host-associated > Plants > Roots > Rhizosphere...
GCTACAACACTTACCGACCACACCAGTCCCTGGGGATGAAGACACCAATTGAGTATTTGCAGTCGCTGCCAGGCTTTGAGAATGCTAATGTTGATTTAAGTGTCCTAGATGTCTAGGGCCTGGACCTCCAATACATTTCTACTATTGATCATTATCGCTATTCATTGTAGAATAAATCATCGCTCTCAAGCCTGAGAGCCCGCACCCAGGAGGCGCGTAACCATGTCTGCTGTTATGCTCGAGGATTTACAAGGTACCGCACAAGCTGTCCTTGAAAACGTCCTCGACCAGCGAGTATCGTCGAGGAGGCTGGACCAAATTGATAATCGCCTTGGACGGCTCTAAGACGATATGGATATGGTCAAGACTGTCGTTAAATCGCACTCGAGCGACATTGCCAAATTGAAATCATCCCAGGCTTGATCAAACTGTAAAAAGCTGCTAAACTACTCAGGTTATGAAAACCGCCATCCACCCCGAATATATGACCACCAAGGTGCACTGCAACGGCTGTGACACCACCTTTGAGTCGACTTCGACCGTGCCCGAGATTACGGTCGAAATTTGTTCGAATTGCCACCCTTTTTACACCGGTAAGCAAAAACTCCTCGATACCGCCGGCCGCGTCGATAAGTATAACGCCCGCCGCGCCACTGCCGATAAATTGCAAACCAAGCAGGCCAAAGTCCGCCTCAAGAAACAAGATCCTGATAGTGCCGAAATTGAAGCTACTCTCGAAGCCGAAACCGTCGAAACACCCGCCCCCACCGACGCTGCCGACAAGTAACTAACGAGTAGGAACGGTTCTGCTACTATTGTAGAGAGCCGCTTTGTTATGCAAGAAACCATCCAACATTTGCAAACTGAATACGATGCCAACAATCAAAAATTGGCCGATCCTGCTATTGCCGGTACCCCGGAGATGATCGCTTTGGGCAAACGCCAGGCCCAGCTCGCGCCCACGCTTGATCTGTGGGAGCGGCTTCAGGCTGCCCAAAAACAGCTCGATGAGTCGCGTAGCGCCCTCAGCGACCCGGAGCTGGCCGAACTGGCCGAGGCTGAGTTGCCAGGCTTAGAGGCCGACGTAGAACGCCTTGATCAAGAATTGAAACTAACCCTGGTATCGAATGATCCATCGGACAGTAAAGACGTTATCGTCGAAATCAGGGCCGGCGCCGGTGGCGACGAAGCTAGCCTTTTTGCCGGCGAGTTAATGCGTATGTACCTGCGGTACGCCGAGCTCAAGAGCTGGAAATCGGAGATGATCTCGGAGAGCCCGAGTGAAGTTGGCGGATACAAAGAAGTCATTTTTGCCCTGCGCGGCCAAGACGTTTATAAAGAGTTAAAGTTCGAATCCGGCGTTCACCGGGTCCAGCGGGTGCCAGCGACCGAGTCCGGCGGCCGCATCCACACCTCCACTGCCACCGTCGCCATTATGCCTGAGGCCGAGGAAACCGACATCGAGATTAATCCCAACGATCTGCGCATCGACGTCTACCGCTCCAGCGGCAACGGCGGCCAATCTGTTAACACCACCGATTCGGCCGTGCGTATCACCTACCTGCCGACCGGTTTAGTGGTAACTTGCCAAGACGAGAAATCGCAACTCAAAAACAAATTAAAGGCCATGAATGTGCTGCGCTCCCGCCTGCTTGCCCAAAAGCTCGAAGAAGAACGAGCCAAAACTGCCGATGCCCGCCGCAGCCAGATCGGCACCGGCGACCGCTCCGAGAAAATCCGTACCTACAACTTCCCCCAGGACCGCGTCACCGACCATCGCATTACCAAAAGCGTCCACAACTTGCCCGGCTTCCTTGGAGGCAACATTGGCGAGATGGTGGAAGCCCTAGCCGCCGAAAGCGCCAAACGCGCCCTTGAAGCCGCCGCCTTGTCATGACAATTGGTGATTGGATAACATTGGCCGTTGATCGGCTGGAGCAGGTCGGTGTTGGAAGTGCCCGTCTCGACGCCGATTTGATACTGGCGCACATTCTCTGCGTTCCTCGCGAGCAAGTCCTAACTCACCCCGAAGATTCCCTTCCTAGAGCCAAGGTAACTGAAGCCAATCGACTTCTCGCCGCCCGCTTAGAGCGCCGCCCGCTGGTCCATTTAACCGGCCAACGCGAGTTTTACGGTCTTAATTTTAAGATCACACCAGAAGTTTTAACTCCTCGAGTTGAAACTGAAGATATGGTAGAAGTAGTGATAAAATCAGCCCCAAAGAACGGCCATTTGCTCGATGTCGGCACCGGTTCCGGAGCAATTGCCATAGCTATCAAGAAGCATCGATCTGATCTGTTGGTAACCGCTTCGGACGTCAGCCATGAGGCCCTTGAAGTTGCCAAACGCAACGCTAGAAAACACGCCACCCAGATCAAATTCGTCCAATCTGATCTTTTTAGCGCAGTATCAGGTCAATTTGACGTGATTACGGCCAATCTCCCCTATTTGCGCGATGATGCTGAATTAATGCCGGAAGTTGGCTATGAGCCCAAAGTGGCCCTTCTGGGCGGTACCGACGGGTTAGAACTGTACCGGATATTTATTGGCTCCATCAAATCCCATCTCAAAACCGGCAGTTTCGTGCTGATTGAAGCCGATCCGTGGCAGCACGCCGACATTATCAAATTGGCGCGACCGGTTGGTTTGAACGTGCTGAAGGATGATTACTTCATCCTAACTCTCAAGTTCGCCTCAAATTCTCCGTCCTGACATCACTGTCCGTTTTTCCTCTAAGGGAAGCTGCCGAGGCTACATCTTAGCCGGAGGTTTACTATACGGTCGAGGCCGCTTTTGAGCCCTAGTCCGATCTTCACTTTGATAAAATGTGTACCGTGCACACATGTGTGCTTTCACACTTTCACACAATCACGCATTCTTATCAGTTCTTGGCTTCATAGAGCCATATTCGATACTAGTTCCTGAGTACCTTGTCAAAAACCGTGCACACATGTGTGCATCGACCTTTTATGAAAAGTAATATGCGGGGAGGGATGAAAGAGGCTGATGGAAATGAGAGACGGGAGGGAAATCCCCCTTAAAAGAGAAAGAATAAATGAGTTACTCTATCGCCTCAATGATGAGATATAAGAATATTGCAATATTTGCAGAAACATGCTATAATCCTATCTATTCTTTGCCCTAAACAAGTATTACCATTAGATTAATGAGCACGAAGGCACAGCCTTATATTTCTGTCGTTATTCCGGCCTATAACGAAGCCGGCTATTTGCCGCGCGCACTCGAATCGCTGGCTGATCAAACCTATCGTAACTTCGAGGCTATCGTGGTCGATAACGCTTCCACTGATGCCACTGCCGCCATAGCGCGATCTTACGGCGCCCGTGTCATTCATGAGCAGCAAGTTGGCGTGTGTGCTGCCCGCGACGCAGGAACCAAGGCCGCGCGTGGTCAAATTATCGTCTCAACTGACGCCGATACCAAGTTTGAACCTGATTGGCTCGCCAAAATCGCCGTCGGTTTCTGTGATCCGGTAGTAGTCTTAGTAGCCGGGCCGCCCCGTTTCATTAAGGCGCCGCTGTGGGGTAAAGCCTACCCGCGTTTGCTGTTCGGCCTGATTCATGGCTGGCACAGTCTAACCGGTGAGCTGTTTTACGTATCGGCGTGCAACTTGGCTTTTCGCAAATCCGCCTGGGAAGGATATAACCCCAAACTAACCCAAGGCGGCGACGAGCTTTTTGTGATAAGGCAATTGCGCACCAAAGGCAAATTCCGTTATTTGGCAAGTAACCCGGTTAATACATCCAGCCGCCGTCTCAAAAAAGGCCTGCTCTACAACTTTGTCATGACCTTTATGGGTTATTACCTGGGTGACTACATCATCTCGAAACTAACTAACCGCAGCTTGTTTGGGTCGTATCCGGCCATCCGTGACCGTAATAGCCAGCGGGCCACTGGTTGGAAGACCGCTAGCTTCGTGATTGTAGTTGTTGCCTTCTTGTACGCCATGGAAGCCCATCCGGCCATGGCCCATGCCATTAGCCGACATCGACCGCATCTCCATAGTTTCCATCGCATTCATATCGTCCCGCGGATCGACCCTGACGGCCGCAAGTTTTAACGATGACGTGGTTCGTAATCATCGCCGTCGTAGCTGCGGTTCTGGCTCTTGGTTACTGGCTGTTCATGTCGCCGACCAGCCAAGTGTTTGGCTGCTTCCCCTACCGCGCCTCCATCCGCCAAAAACTGGTTGCCTTAACCTTCGACGACGGTCCCAACGAACCCTATACCTCGCAGCTGCTTGATCTATTAAAGCGAGAAAGAGTACCGGCAACCTTCTTTGTTGTCGGTAATAATCTGAGCGGAACACCGGCTATGATTAAACGGGCCGCTCGTGAGGGCCACTCGATCGGCAACCACTCCCTTAGCCACCGATTTCGCAATTACTTCGTCGAAGCTAGCTTTGCTGCCGAAATTACCGCCAATCAGAAACTCATTACTGACGCCATCGGCCGAACCCCGGCTTTGTTCCGCCCGCCATGGTTGTTCCGGACACCATGGTTGCTTAACAGCTTGAAGCGATTTGGCTTGCAGCCGGTATCGGGTACGTTTGTGAATAATCGCGAAATCTTCCAGCCTTCGGCCCAGGCTATCGCTTCAAGCGCCTACCGCCGTACCAAGCCTGGCACCATTTTGATCTTTCATGACGGCTATAATGCTAAGGGCGCACCGCGCGGGGCTACCATTCAGGCAGTTGAGATTTTGATTAAGCGCCTGCGGGCCGAGGGCTATGACTTCGCAACGGTTGACCAGTTACTTAAAGTACCGGCCTACCAAGTCCCAGCCGTTTAATTACTGGGTGCGTCGGCCAAAGTTACGTTTATCACCACACTCTTACCGCTACGCAGAATCGTTAGCGCTATCGTATCACCAACCTTATGTTGGCCAACTAGCGATGTGAGCGAATGGCTATCATCGACACTGCTGCTGCCGACTTTAGTAATAATATCGCCTGACTTAAGCCCGGCTTTGTCGGCTGGGCTACCAGATACTATGGCCGGGTTGGTGCCATTGCTCGAAATATAGGCGCCTTGGGTAACTGGTAGGTTATCCTGCGAGGCCAGGTCGGCCGTGATTGGCACATATTCAACGCCGATGTATGGCTGGACAATCTTGCCCTGGCTCTCCACACTCGATACCTGGCTCTTAACCTCATTGATCGGGATGGCAAATCCAATGTTTTGACCGCTACCCGAAACGGCCGTATTAATGCCGATAACCTGGCCCTCGAGGTTCACCAGCGGTCCGCCGGAGTTGCCAGGATTAATGGCCGCGTCGGTTTGAATCAAATCTTGCAAGCTCTCCGAATCGCTGCCGTCGCCGCTATCATCAGCCACAATCGGCCGGCCCAGGCCAGAAATGATACCGGTAGTGGCAGTATTCTGGAATTGGCCGAGGGCGTTGCCAATGGCGATGACGGATTGGCCGACAACAAGATTGGAAGAATCGCCAAGGGTGACCGGTTTGAGGCCGCTGGCGTTAATCTTTACAAAGGCCAAATCGTTAATCGGATCGCGGGCTACTACGGTCGCCGCATATTGTTTGCCAGTACTGGTGAACACGGTGTAACTGGCGCCGGTATCGGCCACAACGTGCTTGTTGGTCATAATCAGTCCGCCCGAGGTAATAATGATACCCGTCCCAGCCCCCTCCACCGTTTGATCGCCGCCAAAGAAGCTCTGAGCCGTTGAAGTTGAAGTAATACTAACGACACTTGGTGACACCTGTTTAACAACGTTAATTGCAGCCGAGCTTTCCTGGACCTCAACTTGCTGTTTAGTAACGGGAATCTGGGCAGCACCGTAGCGGACGTATAAGGCTCCGCCGAGGGCGCCACTAACCACGCCGATGGCCAAAGCCAGGGCCAAGAAGCGCTTAACGGTTGCTAGCGACATAGTTGTAGGCTCTTCGTGCATCTGTTCTCTAGGTTAATTAGTTAAGCTTAAACCGACCTTAAATCGCCCCGCTCCAGTGCGTGCCGGCAATCACAATCATCACTAAGCATAGCCCAATAATGGCATACTCGGCCAGCCGCGCCCGCGACAACCTGGAGCCGGAATGGGCCACATAAATACTGCCAAAGCAGTAGCCCAGAACGGTGATTACCACAGCCGGTTGCGGTACGAGCAAAATATCTTTTGGCAAAACGTATTGCACCAGCCAAATCGAGAATAGCAGACTGGCTTCAACTACGATCAAACCCCAAGCTGTCGCCAGAGCCCCGACTGCACGTTCGCCACCGGCGAAAAAGGCGTGCGCAATGCCAAGGCTGGCGGCATAAACAGCAGCCAGCACTATGACCACCGACCAATGCCAAATAGCCTCGGCGCTAAAGGCGGCCGAAAGAGCAATGAATTCTAACCAACCGGCCTGCCAAACTTGGAAATTGGCAGTTTTTGCATAATGCTTGCGGCCTAGAAACCAGGCTCCATATGAAGCCGCCAGCAGAATCTGGCCAACCAAGCTGGTGTTGAGCGCAAACAGCAAAGTAAGGCTAATGAGGGCGATAGCAAACAATCCGCGGGTTAGCCGGTCCTCGGCCCGTGCGTGATACCACCATAAGGCTGCCGCCAGCACCAACGCCCACCATAAATTGACCCACCTCACTAAAGCGAGCAGAGCGGCAGGTTCCACCAAGCCGAGGCCAAGAGTTCTAATTCGTTCCATACTAATTGCTAGAAGGCGGCTTGTAATCTGAGCCAATGATGATCCTGATATCAGGATCACTTGGCCCGCGGACGGCCTTCTGGGCCTTCACATTAAAGCGATTCTCGAGGTAATTGATGGTATAGGGTTTTTTACCACCAGTGTAATCATAGATCACTGTTTGCGCGTGGTTCTGTTGCGCTGCCGTCGTGATCGATGTGACATTGTAATTATAACTCTTTAACAGCGTCCCGACACTAGTAGCCAATCCGGACTGCAAAGTACCGTTCTGGACTTCGATGGTAGCGTTCTCGCTGGTAATGTAGCTATCGGTGAAAATCGAGCGGGCGTAGGCCTGAATGGCAGTGTAGTTACCGAGGCCGGTGGCCGGTACTTCGATCGAACCCGCACCTGGAATATTGCCAACCACGAGTAAGCCGCCAGGTGAGGTATCGAGCACTTTGGTAGTAACATCACTCGAGTTAATGCCCTGAGCAATCGTATACAGCTGTTTCATGTCGGAGATTTGCAGATCGGTACGGAAACTGTCCCCAAATGCATCAATCAGCCCGGCCAGCTTGGCGGGGTTTATCAGCGTATTGAGTGTCAAGGCCTTACTTTTGAGTGCCAATAGGATCTGTTGCTGGCGGGCAGCCCGGTCGAAGTCGCTAGTGGTCTTGCGTGAACGAGCATATTCCAGCGCCTGGGTGGCGTTCATATGTTGGAACCCCGCCTTAAAATTGACCGTGCCGCCCGGATAATAAGGATCGTAAAGCGGCGTCGGTACGTTTAGATCAATCCCACCAACCGTGTTAATGGCTTGCTTGAAGCCAGAGAAATCAACCCGGGCATAATACTGAATCGGAATGCCGAGAATGTTTTGCACCACTTCTTCAGATAACGGCGGCCCATCGCCGGCACCTTGCTCCTCGCCAATGGCATCAGCAGCGTTGATTTTGCTCCAACCGTAACCAGGAATTTTCACATACAGATCACGCGGCACCGATAGCATAGCAACCTTTTTGGTCTGCGGATCGATACTAACTACCATCATGGTGTCAGACAGGTACGGGCCATCCCAGCCCTTACCACCGATACCAAGCAGTAAAATATTAATCCGGCCGTCGCCTTCGCCCTTGAGTGTACTCGGCGTCACCTTACCCGAAAGCGCTACGGCACCGCCGGTATTGTTGTGGGCAATGACCTTGCGGGCCGCTAGGGCCACTTTTACGGCAAAGAATAAGCCCGTTGCTACGATCAGCGAGCCAACTCCTAAGAGCACCCGTTGACGCCAGCTGGTAGCCACGAGTTTAGCCGTAAATTTTGACCAGCGGCTGCGCTTGAGAGGTTTTACCGATGCTTCGGTTGTACCCGAAACCGGTAGCGTCACATGCCTACCATTGCCCCCGCCAGGTCGTTTGGAAATATCCATTATGCCCCAGTATAGCGGGCCAAGCGGAGGCGGTAAAGCTTGCTCCATACCACAGAGGCTCTTATACTACTGGCTATATGGAACCACCCAAAATCGACCCGCTGACCCCCCCAGCCCAACAGCCAGCGCCCACGGAGGCGCCGCTGAATTATCCCGACATGGCGGCCGTAGAGCAATTGGCTCAAGATCCGAACGCTCAGCCTACTAGCCCAGATAATAGCGATAAGGCCACCAATTGGTTCAAGACCATACTACTTGGAATTATTAATTGGCTGGTGATACCGGTGGTGATAGTGCTGATCCTGCACAACTTCGTGTTCCAGGCCTTTCACGTCATTGGTACCAGTATGGTCCCGACCCTACACGACACCGATTATTTAATTGTTTCCAAAGTTGGCGCCAGCGAATCGGAATTAGGTAAGGGTTTTGGCAAATCCTCAAATTACATCCCCAAGCGCGAGGAAATTATCGTATTTCATTATCCTAAAGATCCATCGCTGATCTTTATTAAGCGCGTTATTGGCCTGCCCGGCGAACGCGTGGTGGTCCAAAACGGTACCGTCACGATTTATAACAAGCAGTTTCCTAACGGTTTCAATCCTGATGCCGGCACCATCCGCACCAAATATCCGACACTTGGTTCGATCGATGAAGTCGTGCCGGCTAATAATATCTTCGTACTAGGCGATAACCGCACGCCCAATGGCTCTTATGACTCCCGGGACTGGGGCTTCCTGCCCTCCAGCTACATTATCGGTGATGCTGTCTTACGCCTACTGCCTGTTGGCAACGCCGGCGTGCTTTAAGAGCCGAGCAAACGTCCCGTAATCCGTTCTAGGTCCTGGTCGTCGTTAAAATCGATAGTCAGCTTGCCGCCCTTGGCCCGACGATTAATGGCCACGTCGGTACCTAGATACTTAGCCAAGGCTTCGGTCCACTGGTTTTGCGTCGATACGTGCTTGAGGGCACCTTGTTTGTTAGCAGTTGGTAATTTAAAACCGCGAGCGAGATGCTCAGCTTGACGGACCGTTAATTGCTGCTCAATAATCGTCGCGAGCATTTCTAGGCGCAGAGTGGGCTCGACCGCCAGTATCGCCCGGGCATGGCCCTCCGAGATGCGACCATCGATAATGGCGTCGGTGGCTTCGCGTGGCAGATTCAGCAAACGCATATTGTTAGAAATCGTCGAAACGTTTTTGCCGACTTGTTTTGATAAATCCTCGAGTTTCAAATTAAACTGATCGACTAGCTTGCGATAAGCTATGGCTGTTTCCACCGGGTTAAGGTCGGCCCGCTGCACGTTCTCGATCAATGCCAGCTCGAGTTTGGCTTGTTCATCGAGGCTGCGAATAATCACCGGTACCCGCGCAAGACCCAACTGCTGAGACGCCCGCAGCCGCCGCTCACCCGCGATCAGCTCATAACCACCACTCGGCAAACGCGACGCTACCAGCGGCTGCACCAAGCCGTGGACTTTGATCGAGGCGGCCAACTCGGCCAGTTGGGCTTCGTCAAAATATTGTCGTGGTTGGTGCGGATTGGGCTGAATTTGATCCGGCGCCACCTGCTCAACCCGCTCGCCCGCTACTGCTTGGCGCACAGCTTCGAGCGAACCATCGTCGGCCAACTCGGTCGGTATCAGGGCATCGAGGCCGCGGCCGAGGCCGCGCTTATTACTTGGCACGCGCTTGCACCTCCTTGGCCAACTGCTTGTACCCCTTGGCGCCCTTGCTCCATTTGTCGTACTGCATAATCGGCATTCCGTAACTGGGGGCCTCGGCCAGCCGAACGTTGCGCGGAATAATCGTGTCAAACACCTTGTCGTGGAAGTGCTTTTTGACTTCTTCGTGCACCTGCGTACTGAGAGACGTCCGGCCATTGTGCATGGTCAGCACCACTCCTAACAGCTCCAAATTGGGGTTAAGGGCTTGTTTAACTCGTTTGACCGTGTTCATCAGTTGGCCGAGGCCCTCCAGAGCATAGAATTCTGCTTGCACCGGGATTAACACCGAGTCAGCCGCCACCAGCCCATTAACTGTTAACAAACCCAGCGACGGCGGGCAATCAATCAAAATGTAGTCATAAGCTAGGTCCTTCAACGCCAGTTGCAACTGAAATTCGCGTTGGGGACGGCCCACTAATTCAATTTCGGCGCCAGCCAAGGGCCCCGCCGCCGGCAACAAGGCCAAACCATGATATGGCGTCACTACCGCCACCTCATTCGGGTGCGCCCCCTCGAGCAGCACGTCATACAGATCACGCTGGAGCGACTCTTTGGCCACTCCCAGCCCGGTCGAAGTATTGCCCTGCGGATCAAGATCGACCACCAATACCCGTTGGCCGGACTTAGCCAAATAGGCACCGAGGTTGATCGTCGTAGTGGTCTTACCGACGCCGCCCTTTTGGTTCGCGATCGCTATAATTCTTGGCACAATACCCTCTATTTCTGATCTGATTATACCATTTTCCCGACAGTCAAGGGTATAGGGTTAGGGGTTGATGGCAATCGACTTATTCAGGATGATCTGCCGCAATTCATAGCTATCGGCATGCACGCACAACCCGAGATACGATGATAAATTGCTAGCCTCAACTCGGCGCAACATTCTCTGTTTGGTCTTATTCCGCAGTACCGTGCAGTGCGGCTTCAAGACGTATCCCAGAAAACCAATCCCGCGATTCCAACTCGTCGTGCGCGACTTGTCTTCTGTTCCACTGGGCCCAGACGTATCCTAACCACCTCGTGGCAGGCCCTGTATTTTATGCGAGACCTGACTCTTGCAGCCAACCTATCTCTAGCAAGTAGCACGGAGTGCTCGATTGATCGCGTTAGACTCCTCCAGCGACCTTAATCACCAAAGCTCTGCAAACATCTGCGACAATGAGAGATTTCGGCGGCGTACATCCGTAAACATACGTACATGAGCCTACTCTCCAATCCGGATTATACCAAAATTTGGGCATGAAGAAGGGGCGCTTCTTCATTAATTACTTGCGTAAAAATGAATCTGCGCCCCTGCGGGCCCCGTACCTAAGCGCAAGCGCTTGGTACGGGGCGGGGCGGAGGACCAAGGAACAATGTCCGAGGCCCTCCAAGCCCCAAGGGACCAAGTCCCTAGATCTCTAACTCCCTGAAGGCAACCATGGCCGTGCCGGGCCACTGACTGCTGCCGGAGAGGCTGCCGACGTAGGCCTTGCGGCCATGACGGCAGAAGCGCGGCAGGTCGGCGGAACCGACTACCAACCCTGGGGCCAACGCGTACGGGTTATCCGTGCCGTTCATAGCCACATATACCTGAGGGTTCAGGCAGTAGAGCCAAGGCACCTCCAGGCTGGGCCAGGTGGGACAGTTCGGCCGAACCTGGTTCGGGACGATCCCGTTCTCCCGGTCCCGGTGGGCCTCCAGGTCGAGGCCGATCGGAAAGACGAACGGATCGCCCTCCAGCTCGCTACCGGGGTAGAATGTGGTTCGATCTGAACCGGTGTAGTCGGTGAACTCGAAGCCCAGAGCCTCGACCTCGTCTTTCAACCAGGCGATGGCTTCGGCGCGGTTGTAGTCGAGATCTTGACCCAGCCACATCGTCACGCCCGTCGGCAGGAGTCGGCCAGCGTGCGGATAGAGCTGAAGCTCGATGGCCAAGGCAGTGAGTTGCGCGTCGGCGAGGGACCAACCGCGCAGTTCGCGGCGAGCGTTGATGCGCTGGGCGTACTCGCCGACCGGTGTCCAGAGAATCTCCGGGAGCGGCAGCGTGAGTTCGCCAGCCAGCACGGCTTGGAACGACTTGCGGTCGACCTTGGTCAGGTCGCCACGAGCCAGCATGGCTTTCACCAGATCACCACCGCCGAGGAACTGCTGATACTGCTCGGAGGTGAGACTGTTGTCGAACAGGTCCATGATCTGCTTGAGCTGGCCTGCTGTTGCGGGTGCGGGTGCCGACATGGCATTCCGCCTTTCCGCCGTCTATTCCCCATTCGCGCGCTTTACGCGGTAGGCTCAAACCGCTGGTTTGAGAACGGCATCTTGGGGCCGAAATTCAGCCACAAAACGCCGCTCTCAACAGGAGTAATAGATATCGTCAAAATACTGTTTGATAATACTATATAATGCTTGTGCTGTCAATCACTTCTCGAGGGAAACCCAAAACCGCAATTGATCGCGCAGTAACCGCGGCAGCAGAAACTCCCGGCGCACCAGTTCCCGGCCGGTTTGGCCCATGGCAGTCGCCTTGGCCGGGTTTTGGACGAGTTCAATAATCCGTTCTGCGGCCGCCGTTACACTCGTTACCAAATAGCCGTCCTGGCCATTCTTAATCTGTAATGGGATCCCGCCAACGTCACCGCCAATCACCGGCCGGCCGGCCCACAAGGCTTCGGCTACCGTTAGACCAAAACCTTCGCGCAACGATTTTTGCAGCACCACATTGGCGGTTTGTTGCACGGCATTCACCAGCAGATCGTCGCTTTCGGTCACAATAAACACGTCGGCCAACCCCTTAGTATCGGCTCGTGCCATTTCCAATACTCGTACACCTTCTGGATCGTCGCTGGCGGTATCTCCCATCATAATCAGCTGCAACTGGGGCACTTTTTGTTTAGCCAAACGCCAGGCTTCAATGACGCCAAGCGGGTCCTTCCAAGGATCGAACCGTGAAATTTGAGCGATATACGGATGTTCTATGTCTACCCCCAAGGCTTTAATCCGTTTAAGCGCCTCGGTATGCGATACGCCTTGGTTCTTACGACTGAGCGGATCGATCGCTACCGGTATCGCTGCCAAATGCTTAGCTACGGTTTGGCCGCGCAAGTGCGGCAAATAGTATTGCTTGAGACTAAACACCGCCCCATCGTAGTTATCTAAATAACCAGCTATCCGCTCCCCCACACTTTTATTAGGAAAGCTGCTATCAATATGACAGCGCCAGGCCCATCGCGCTTTGTCCGCACCGGGCACAAACTGGCGCAACGCCAGCGGCTGCGGATCGTGCACCATAATATAATCCCAATCGCCCGGCTTTACCTCGGCCGCCAGCTGGCGGTTCAAATCTTCATAATCCAACCACTGGGTCTCCGTCGGGCCGCTGCGATCGCCCTGTAGGGCATTATGGATCATCTTGGTAGTCTCAAAGAAATCGTGATTGCCTCTCAGCACCCACCAATGCGCCTCTATCCCTAGATCCTGCTCGAGCGCCACCTGCGACCGCAAGATCTCCGCCACACCGCCACCTTTAGCTGTGGCACTAATCTCCAAGATCCGCTTACCCTTTAGTTCCTTGGCGACCTCCAGTACTTGCTCGTAAAGTTCTGGGGTAATTATCGATTTATAATCGGAAAAGTGCTTCTTCTCAACCTTGATACTATCGAACATACCTCAACTATAAGGTGTTAGCGTAACTTGAGCAATTTTGGCTCAATCAGTCTAATGGCAGCGCGGCAGGTATCCGGCAATGTTGCCTCGATGGCCACGTCGGGACAATCTTGGGAAAAACGGCGGCGGATATAGCGTTCATTGGTAAAACCAGATTCAATGCCGATGACTAGCTTGGCGCCGTCGCGTTCATGTCGCAGTTTCCACTCGGCCAGCACAAAGCGACTAGTTTGGGCAAAGGCCCGTTCATGATTATGTGTCTCTTCCTTGGCCAACCAAAACAAGATGACACCAAGCTTACCGGCCTGGCGCAGCAAGGCGGTTTCCTAATCAACCTGTTTTTCGTAAACGAATTCGCCGTCTAGATAATCTCGGCGCGGATTGGCAATATTAACCCTCTGCGACAGCTCCCGGACAATAGTAGTGGCCTGTTTCTGCCAGTCCGCTGCACCTTGAATCGGACCCGCCAGAAAGATAGTAGAACCGCTCAGCTGCTTGATTTCTGGTGGTTGGATAACACGCCGTTCATATCCAGATCATACCAAAAAGCGACCCAGAAGCCGCAACTTGATGTTCGAAACTTGGTACTTAAACAGTGATCTTGGTGATCTTAATCTGAGAGTAATGCTGGCGGTGGCCGGTGATGGTGGATTCGCGCTTTTTGGCTTTGAATTTAAGCACTTTAAGTTTATCACCTTTGGTCTCGCCCAGTACTTCGGCCACGACTTTAGCGCCCTTGACCACGGGCGTGCCAACGTGAACCTTGTCGCCGTCAATGACGAGCAGCGGCTCTAGTTCAAGTTTATTATCTTTAGTCCCAACCAGTTCGACTTCCAGAACCTCGTCGCTTTTAACCAGGTACTGCTTGCCGCCGGTCTTAATTACAGCTTGCATAACCGAATTAGTCTAGCATAAAATAGGCCGCCAGGCAAGCTGCTAGACTAATTCGTCCTCAACCGGAAGGCCGCCACGCACGGCCGCTCCGAATTGGGGATCTCTGTGATTACGATCCTAAATCAAGCCTGCCCCGGTTTTCATTTGAGAGCTGTTAGTAGCCAAGCCAGGGTTCAGGATGACAACCGCCCTAAACCCCAAACTGGATCTTGCGATGCCGGATAGCAATCGATTCGAGCAGGCCGATGGCGGCCAGGCTTACCAACAAACTGGTGCCACCATAGCTCACAAACGGCAGCGGGATACCGGTTACCGGCATAATGCCCATGTTCATACCAACGTTAATAACGATATGGAATATTAGCATTGCAACGATCCCAACACCTAAAAAGAACCCAAACCGGTCCTGGGCGAAGTATGTTACCACCAGCGCCCTCCCCAACAACGCTGCGAATAATAACAATAAAATTAAACCGCCGACAAAACCCAATTTCTCAGCCAGCACCGCGAAGATGAAGTCGGTGTGCTGCGACGGCAAAAAGTTAAGTTGGCTCTGAGTGCCGGCCGCCAAACCGCGCCCTAATAATTGACCACTGCCAACAGCAATAGTTGATTGCACCACGTTATAGCCGGTCCCCAGCGGATTGGCCGTCGGCCTGAGGAAAGTCTCCAGCCGCGAGCGTTGATATGGTTTCAAAAAGTGCACCCCGACCGGTAGTAGCAGCACACTGACAGCCACCAGGGCGACTAAATAGCGCTTCGGCATGCTGCTGGTAGCGGCCATAGTAAACCAGATGACGACGAGTACGAGACCGGTACCGAGATCAGGTTGGGCTAGCACCAGCCCAAGTGGCAGCAATAGGTATGCTAGCGACAACAGGACCTGTCTGGGATCATTGAGCCGATCGTAATGATCACTAAAGAACTTCGCAAACACGATAATCAGCACAATTTTGGCTAGCTCCGACGGCTGGAATTGAAAGAAGCCCAGATTAATCCACCGAGTGGCGCCTAGAGCGGTTTTACCCAAGAATTCAACTAACAGCAGCAGCCCCAGCATGATGATATAAAGCGGCCGCGTTAGCTTACTCCATACTCGGTAATCAAGCCAGGCCAGTATGAAGAATCCGACTAAAGCGACAATCAAAAAAATAATTTGGTTGCGCACATCAATGGCCGGAGCAATACTGGCGGCCTTAAAGTTGGTTGAAAAGATCACCAGAATGCCAATCAACGACAATAATAGCGAGCCGGCAAACAGCCACCAATCAAAATTCTTCCAGAACCGCGATTTGAGCATTCAATAACCACCCGTTAACTCTTACCCGAGTTTACCATTTCTGGGAGCTTATCGTCTTGTCACTCGCAATTTATGCGAAGTCCGGTTGCTACCGATTCTTTCTCCTTTAAGGGGAACTTCCCTCCCGTCTCTCATTTCCATCAGCCTCTTTCATCCCTCCCCGCATATTACTTTTCATAAAAGGTCGATGCACACATGCGTGCACGGTTTTTGACTGTGTGCACGGTACCTATTTATACAAGTAATGATCAGACTGGGCTCAAAAGCAGCCTCGACCGCACAGTAGACCTCCAGCTAAGATGAAGCTCGTTGCCCTTAAAAAAATCACGTGTGCCTCAGGGTTTCACCGGAACAGGCGGAGCCGGCGATGCAACCGCGGGCGGAGTCATAATTGGCAGCGTAATCGTAAAAGTTGAGCCCTTACCAAGCTCGCTGTCGGCTTTGATACTGCCGCCAAGGCGGTCAATGACTAATTTGGTGGCATACAGCCCAATCCCGGTCCCTTCGTATTCGTAGTCCCAAGTACTGGTGCCGCGATGAAATTTAGTGAATAATTTAGCCATTTCTTCCGGTGAGATACCAATGCCAGAATCAGCCACCACGATCTGGACGGTACCCGCTACAATAGCCGCGTCAAGTCTGATCCAACCGCCTGGTTTGGTGAACTTAATGGCATTATCAAGCAAGTTCCATAGCGCCGAGCGGACATGGGCGGCACTAATATTGGCCTCATGATCTCCGGTTACTATTCCGGCAGTAAATTTGACACCTTTCTCTTTAGCTAGAATCGCAAAATCAGCTGCCATGCCCTCAAGCAGCTTAGTTAGTTTGGTTGGTTCCTTTTGGAAGGCATTTTCGCCGGATTCGATCTGCGAAATCGTCAGCATATCCTCGGCAAAGGCACTCAAACGCCTGCCGCTCACCGCCATAGTATCAAAGATCTGCTTAAGATCAGCATCTACCTTAGTTTCGTGTAGCTGTTCTAGGTAGCCGTTAATAATCGTTAAAGGCGTACGCAGGTTGTGCGAAGTGATCATCAGGAATTCGGTCTTGAGTCGATCGGTTTCGCGCAATTTGGCAATGTCGCCCTTTAAGGATTCAGCCATATCGTTGACGGCCTTTGCCAGATCCCCCACTTCATCGCGACTCTTCACTTGCACCTGTTGATCAAAGTGGCCAGAACTAATCGACAAAGCCTGGGCACTAACCCGACTAATTGGGCGCACAAAGATTTGGCTGGTCAGCACATAGGTCAGCCCAATGCTTGCAAGCAATCCAATAATTACCGATATCAAGATTGAGGTCTCGGTGTGATGAATTGCCTTAACCACCGAGTTGCTCGACACAAAGTAGACTAAATTGTATTGATGCGAGCCATTATCCTCAATCAGCGGCACCACAATCCGGGTAATAATCCCATCTTTACTCTGGCTGTAAACCGTCGTGAAGCTACTAGCCGTCTGATTGTCGAGGGTGACAGCTTGATTGCTGTCCTGATTAAAGGCCACAGCTCCGGAGGTATCAACCACTGCCACATCGGTGATTTCGGAGTTGAGCGCGGTAAAAGCCTGAATTTGTTGGGTAATCTTGATCTGGCCGGAGTCTTGGTAGGTTAAAAAGGCGTTGCCGATCGGGGTGGTGGCAAGGGCCGCAAACAGCTTTGACCGAGCGTTCAGATCGTCGCGCAGACTATTGGAGTTCTGACGAATCAAAATAGCCGCGATTGCCCCAAAAATAGCCGCAAACAATAGGACGATTACCAGGGCAAATTTAAGCCGCAAGCCCAAGCGTTTCATCGGCTAAGGCTGATAAACCTTCCAAAAGTAGACGCCGGCATCCACACCCGGGACATCAGACGTTAGCGCCACGCCTTTGAGCGCCGAGCCAGAGTAGAAATCGCTGGCGGTAATGGGAATAACGGCCACGTCGGCGTTGAGAATCTTGGCCGCTTGTTGCAATAGAGCAATGTGCTTAGCGACATCAATCGTTTGATCGGAGGCCGCGAGAGCCTGGTCGAAAGCCGGATTATCATAATTTGGGCTGTTTATAAAAGTCTGAAAGATATCAAAAGCGTCAAACAGCGAGGAGCTCTCGCCATAGTACGACAACTCAGTTTGGCCGCCAAACACGGCCGTATTAAAGGCCCCAAAATCGGAGAAAGGATTGAGCTTTACGGTTACCCCAACAGCTGCTAATTCCTTTTGAGTTTCCTGGCCAATGGCATCTTCATCAGAGTACGACAAGGTGATAGTCGGGTTCTTCACGCCGGACTCGGCAACGAGCGCCTTGGCCTGTGCGATATCTTGCTTTGGCACCGTAATGCTAGGATCGTAACCTGGGATGGATTGCGGCACCAGTTGATTAATCGGAGTACCCTTAGTTCCGGCGGCATCAATTAAGCTCTGACGGTTAAGTGCCAGAGCAATCCCCTGCCGGAACTTTAGGTTGTCGAGCGGAGAACCTGGGTACTTGGTATTAAGCTGAAAAAAACCAACGTCACCGTCGGCGTCGGGAATAACGCTCATGCCGGCTTGGTGCAGCGTGTTGAGCGAGGCCACTTTGCCAAAATCGCTATAAACATCCAACTTATGGTCTTTGAGCAACGTCACGCCCTCAGTCTCATCAGATGGAAAGCTGAACTGCAGTTCCCGGGTGTAAACATGGCCACCCCAATAATCGTCATCGGCCACTAAATCAAAAACACCACTTTTGGCCGGATCGCTGCCTGTTCTCAGTGTGTAAGGCCCGGTTCCATTAATCGGATCGTCTGGTTTCGTGTTATGAGAATCAATAATGTCGAGCTGAGCCAACCGCGCTAGTAAGGTCGGGTCGGGGCCGTTCGTAGTGATTTGAACTTTGTTTGGCGCCAGAACCGTTACAGCTTTAATAGTTGAGCCATAATCTACCACGTCGCTGAAGGCAGTATCTTTAAAAGTGTTTAGGCTGTACTTAACGTCGTCAGCTGTCATGGTACGACCGCTATGGAACTTGACGCCGCTGCGCAAAGTAAAGTCCCAAGTTGAACTGTTGGGATTGGTCCAACTGGTGGCTAGTCGCGGTACCAACTTAGTGCCGCCCTCGTAACCAATCAAAGCCTCAAACAGCTGGTTTTGGATCTCAACGTCACCGGCCTCAGAGGGTGTATCAGGGTAAAACGGACTACTAGCCTCACCGTCACTAATACCAATCCGGATCAACGGAATATCGTGCTTCAAGGTGGCCGTTACGGGTTTGGCCTTATGATAGTAATGTAAATAGTAATAAAGACCGCCAGCTCCCAGTACCAGTAATACAAATATGATGACTAACCAGGCCCGAGGATTAGGATGAAATTTAATGTTAGATTGGCCCGGCGTATAGCTAGGCTTGGTGTCGTCGTTAGCCAATACTGTGTCAGCGTCGGCTTGAGATGCCACCGGATCGGAGTTATGACTTGGATCTGGGCTGTCGGGTGAGTCCATAAATATACAAATTAGTTATGCTTACACTTTCCCAGGATCGCGCCACCTTGTCAATCCTGGGGAACCTATTGCCGATAAACTTTCCAAAAGTAGACGCCAAGGTCTACGCCGGGAACGTCAGAGCTAAGTCGCGCGCCCGTAAGAGCCGAGCCGGCATAAAAGTCATTAGCGCTGATCGGGATCACGGCCACGTCGGCGTTTAGCACCCGCGCGGCTTGCTGCAAAAGAGCAATGTGCTTGCTCGCACTCATGGTTTGATCGGCCGCCGTCAGGTCTTGGTCAAATGTAGGATCGTCGTAATCGGCACTATGCTCAAAAGTTTCTAGGATGTCACTGCCATCAAATAGTGCCGAGCTCGTACCATAATAGGCTAATTCCGTCCGACCGCTGGTAAGGGCGGCATTAAAATCACCGTAGTTGCTGATCGTATCAACTCGTAGATTAACACCAACACTAGTAAATTCACGGCGCATTTCTCGGGTCACGGCGTCTGTCTCAGAAGCCGTCAGCGTAATGGTTGGGTTAGTGATGCCCGAGGCGGCAATCAGCGCCTTGGCTTGGGCGGTATCCTGGTTTGGCACCGTGATGCTCGGATCGTACCCGGGAATAGACTGAGGCACCAATTGATCGATTGGCTGCCCTTTGATGCTCTGAGTGTTAATGAGAATTTGACGATTTATAGCCAGTGCCAGACCTTGGCGGAATTTAAGATTAGCTAGCGGTGATCCAGCGAGTTTAGTATTGAGTTGGAAGAAACCAACATCATCGTCAGCCACGGGTATGACGGCTAGCCCAGCTTGGCGCAACCCGGCCAGTGCATCCACATCATCGATGTTGCTATAAACATCCAAGCGGTGGTTTTCGAGAGCGTCGGCACCGGCTTTCTGACTGTTTGGAAAACTAAACTGCAGTTCACGGGTGTAGACGTGGCCGCCCCAGTAGTTATCTACCGCCACCAGGTCAAACACACCATCTTCAGCCGGATCGGTACCCGATTTGACCGTGTAAGGGCCAGTACCATTAATCGGATCGTCGGGCCTTGAGTTGTGCGAATCAATAATGTCGAGTAACGCCAATCGTCCCAATAGCGTTGGGTCGGGACCGTTGGTGATAATCTGCACCTGGTTGGGCGCCAGTATCGTGACAGCCTTGATGGTCGCGCCCAAATCGATAAAGTCGCTAAAAGCGCTGTCTTTAAAGGTGTCGAGGCTGTACTTAACGTCGGCGGCTGTCATGGTCCGCCCCGAATGGAACTTAACGTCGCTACGGAGGGTAAAATCCCAGGTAGAATCGTTTGGGTTACTCCAGCTGGTGGCGAGCAGCGGCACCAGCTTAGTACCGCCGGCGTAGCCGATTAAGCCCTCGAACATCTGATCTTGAATCTCAATATCACCGGCTTCGGAACCGGACTTAGGATAAAACATATCGCTGGCATCACCATCGCTAATCCCCACCCGGATCAGCGGGATATCACGTTTAACCGGTGCCGCCACAGTCTTAGCGCGGTGATAATACTGTAAATAGTAATACAGCCCGCCGGCCGTAATCGCCAACAGGATAAATACGACTACCAGCTTGACCAAAAGATTAGGATGATACTTGTTATCCGGCGGGGTCAGGGTGTAGATCAGTTTAGAGCCGTCGCTGGCGGTTGGGTCAACTAGTTCAAGCGTCGATGGAGGCGCATCAGCAGGTTCGGGCTCAGCTTGGTTGTCGGGAACGTCCATAAAAGTCGCAAGTTAGTTATGCTTACACTTTCCTGGCAATCGCCGGTGCTGTCAATCCTCGGTCGACTTCTGTGTGGTAATCGTCAAATTGCTGTCGCCAATTTTCACTGGTACCGCGGTGTCATCAGGGTTCGTGACTATCAACACGGTCGCAAGGGCCTCGGTTTTTATCAGTTCCTCGAAGCTCTTAACGGCCGCTTTGAGCTCCTCGTCAGCTGTCCCCAGCGTCAATGTAATCCGGTCGCTCACCTCTAACCCGGCCGACTTGCGGTGGGTTTGAATCTGCCGGATGAGATCGCGCACCATCCCCTCGGCTTTGAGTTCTGGCGTGATGGTGGTATCCAATTTGGTCGCAACAATTCCGCCTTCTAGAGTATCCGGGGATCCTTGTTCAATTTTCACTGCATCAGAAAGAGGCATATACTTAACAACTTTTACATTCACCTCGTCGGCAATGATCTTTTCTAAATCGCTTCCGAGCCCCTCTTTCGAAGAATAATTCATCAATGATAATGGTTGTCTGACTTTCAAACCCTTATCTGCCCTCTTTGACAAACCGTCCTGGACGACAACTCTGGTGATTCTCATTTTTTCGAGTATGTCGTGATCAATTTCTCCAACTTCTGGCCAATCACATAAATGTACTGATGTTGGTACGTCCATGCCGTCGGTTAATTCGCGCCACAGCCGGTCGCTAATGAAGGGTGACCACGGCGCTAACAGTTGCGATAAACGCACTAGGACATAATGCAGCGTAGCGTAAGCCGCAGCCTTGTCGCCGTCATCCTCGCTCTTCCAAAACCGGCGGCGGCTGCGGCGAACGTACCAGTTTGAGAGATCGTCGATTAATTCGGTGATCGGGCGCGTCGCGCGGGCAATTTCGTAACCGTCGGCGTGTTTCGTCACTTCGGTAATGGTTTGATTGAGGCGGGCCAGCATCCATTGATCAAGCACATTTTCACTTTTTGGCTCTGATAGACCTTTTTCTGGCTGCCAATTGTCGATCTCGGCGTAGGTACAAAAGAAGCTGTAGACGTTCCACAGGGTCATAAAGACATTACTGCGCACGTCCTGCAGCGCTTCTTTGGAAAACCGCACGTCCTCGCCGTTGGTAGCCGGGCTTGAGAGCATAAAGAAGCGCAGAATATCGGCGCCGTAACTATCAAACACCTCGGCCAGCGGTGGATAGTTTTTGAGCCGTTTGCTGAGTTTCTTGCCGTCGGCCGCCACTACGATGCCGTGGCAAATCACGTGTTGGTAGGCCGGCTGATTAAACAAGGCTGTTGCCAGAACATGCAAAGTGTAGAACCAGCCGCGGGTTTGATCCAAGCCTTCAGAAATAAAATCAGCCGGAAAACCTTGTTCGAACTCAGCCTTATACTCAAACGGATAATGTCCCGACGCGTACGGCATACTGCCCGACTCAAACCAACAATCAAACACCGCCTCAATGCGTTTGGCCGGATTGCCACAATCGGCACATTTTATCTCGATGTTATCAATCCCGGGGCGGTGCAGATCCAGCTCTTTGGGCATATTAACAGCTTGATTTGTGAGTTCTTCCAGACTGCCAATCACGGTAATGTGCTCGTTCGCGCACTGCCAAATCGGAATCGGCGAACCCCAAAACCGGTTGCGCGACACTCCCCAGTCCCGGGCCTCGGCCAACCAGTTACCAAACCGGCCGTCCTTAATATGCTTTGGTACCCAATCAACTTTTTGGTTGTTGGCCACAAGGTCTTTAATAATTTTTGTGACCGCCACAAACCAGCTCGGCGTAGCATAGTAGAATAACGGCGTGTCGCAACGCCAGCAGAAGGGATAGGTGTGCTTAAACTTCTCGGCCGCAAAAATCCGGCCTTTTTTCTCCAGATCTTCGATGATTAACGGATCCGCTTCCTTAAAGAAAAGTCCTTCGATAAAACCAAGTTCGGGCGTTATCTTGACTGCTAAACCATTCGCATCGACACTCTCGATTAATGGCAAGCCTACTTTTTGACCAAGCAAAAGGTCGGTTTCGCCATATTTCGGAGCAACATGAAGGATGCCGCTACCATCTTCGAGACTAACCGAATCGTCCGCATAAACTCGCCAGGCGGCTTCGGTCTCCTCCGATTTACTGATCGGCACCTCATACAACGGCTGGTAAGCTATTCCAACCAGATCCGAGCCTTTAACTGTCTTGACGACTTTATATTCAGCTTTTCGCAGTGCTAATTCGTCCAGGCGTTGCTTCGCCAGAATCAACAGCTCGCCCTTACGCCAACTGTCCCCATCATCGAGCAACTCAACAGTCACGTAGTCCGCCTTGGCGTCGACCGCTAGAGCGACGTTGGCCGGCAAAGTCCATGGCGTGGTCGTCCAAGCTAATAATGAAGTATTAGGATCGTCCTTCAGCATAAACTTCACATAGACGCTGGGGTCCTCGACGTTGTCTTGATACCCTTGATTGAGTTCAAAGTTGCTTAAGGGCGTAGCGCAGCGCGGGCAGTACGGCATGCTGCGGAAACCTTGATACACGAGACCTTTTTTGTGCAGCTCAGCGAATACCCACCAGACACTTTCGATGTAATTATCATCGAGGGTAGCATAGGCATTGTCGAGATCAACCCAGCGACCCAAGCGGCGTATAAAATCTTCGAATTCACCCTTGTAGCGGAAGACCGAGTCGCGGCAGGCCTCGTTAAATTTATCCACACCCATCTCGAGGATCTGTTTTTTACCGGAAATACCGAGTTGTTTTTCAACGTCGTATTCCACCGGCAAGCCGTGCGTGTCCCAGCCGGCGATGCGCGGCACATAATACCCCTGCATGGTTTTGTAACGGGCAATCGAATCTTTGATGGCAGAAGGCACCACGTGACCATAGTGTGGCAACCCGTTGGCAAACGGCGGTCCGTCGTAAAAGCTAAAATAATCTTTGCCCTGACGATTGGTCAAACTATGTTGGAAGGTTTGCTCTTTATCCCAAACCTTGAGCATATCGGCTTCAAATTTGGGAAAATCGGCTGGCTCGGCTTTCTTCACTAAAGGCTCCTTTTAAACACAAACCCACCGCTTGGCAGGGGCCCCACTCGTGAGTGAGACGGTACCACCCTGCTGCTGGTGGACTTCATTAAGCACATTTACACCTGTGCCTGGCGTCGGGATCTACTAGACTGGTCGTTCTGCCCGCTACTTCGCGGTTGATAGCCGCTCATCCGCCTGAGGCGGAATGTATGTGTAGTTGTAGCCATATTATGCCCGATTAATAATGCATTAACAAGTAATGGGCCAGATACACCAGTCCCTGCAAAATAAAGAAAGCCGCTAGTGGAGCTAAATCGATCATGCCGAACTGCGGTAATAGCCGGCGAATTGGCGCTAGAATCGGCTCCGTCAGCTCAAAAATTAACCGTGTAAACACATTGGCGCCGGGATGCGGATAAACCCAGCTCATGATCACCCGGGCGAACAGCAGCACCGTGAACACCAGCGAGAACAAATCGACAAAGGTCACCACAACTACCGGGATCATAGCGAATTGACGTAGTAACTAATGTCACCAGCCGCCGGCAGCATACCCAGCCAGCGGTGCACCATACCGCCGTCGTCACGCGTCACCACAGCACTGGGCCGGCGGGTAATGTCGTACAGGTCGGCGATTGGGGCGCCCTCGCGGCTGTCGGCGTCCAGATTGTGCACTTCGACTTTGCGCAAAGTTAATTCATCGGCCAGATATTGGGCTTTTTCTTCAGTATCGTCGCCAGTAGTATAAAAGATATAAGCGCGCATTACCTCAAATTGTAGCATAAACGAATGATGGGTTCGGCAATCCTCCCGAAGGAGGACCGCCGAACCCATAGTTGCCGAAACGGTCGCGACTAGCTGCAGCCCGAGGTGGAACCGCACGACGGACAGGCGTAACACGAACCCGCCCGCTGCATCATGTCGCCGCAGACGTGGCAGAGCACGACTTCGCGATCACGCGACTGCGTGGGCAGCTTTGACCCGCTGTACTTGGTCTCTCTGGCCAGCACGGCATCAGATGGAGCACGGTCAGCCAGCGGTAGTTCCACCGGGGTCGTCTGCTCTATCCCTGGCAGCGTTGGCTGCATCCGTTCGCCCACCGTCATGATGCCGAGGGCCTCGCGGGCCTCCGGCTTCATGTACTCCACCGCCAGTCGGCGGAAGATGTAGTCCACCAGACTGGTGGCAAAGCGGATGTCGGGGTCGTCGGTCATGCCCGCCGGCTCGAACCGGCTGTTCATGAACATCTCCACGAAGGCCTCTAGCGGCACGCCGTACTGCAGGCCGTGTGACACCGAGATAGCCAGCGCGTCCATGATGCCAGCCAGGGTGGAACCACCCTTGGCCACCTGCAGGAACAACTCACCAGGTCGACCGTCCTCGAACTCACCAACAGTGGCGTAGCCATGGCAATCGGCCACCCGGAACGAGATCGTCTTGCTGACGCGAATCCGCGGCAACTTCTGTCGCACCGGATGCTGTACGATCACCGTTTCGACGATGCGCTCGATTTGAGCTGCCACTCCGGCAACACCTTCGACGGATTCGATGGGCTGCTGGTTCTTCGTCTGTGTCGCCAGCGGCTGACCCACCTTGCAGTTGTCGCGGTAGAGCGCCACGGCCTTCAGGCCGAGCCGCCAAGCCTCGATGTAGACGTTTTCGACCTCCTCGACGGTGGCTTCCTCCGGGAGGTTGGCCGTCTTACTGATCGCGCCACTCACCCAAGGCTGCACCGCCCCCATCATCCGGATGTGGCCCATGTAGTGGATGGTGTTGTCGCCCATGGAGCAGGCGAACACCGGCAGATGCTCGCTTTTCAGCATGGGAGCGCCGACGATGGTCTTTTGCTCGTCGATGTATGCCACGATGCGGTCGATCTCGCCCTCGGCGTAGCCAAGATTGCGTAGCGCCCGTGGCACCGTCTGGTTGACGATGAACATGGTGCCGCCGCCCACCAGCTTCTTGGCCTTGGTGAGCGCCAGGTCGGGCTCGATACCGGTGGTGTCGCAGTCCATCATCAGCGCGATCGTGCCCGTGGGCGCAATCACGCTGGCTTGGGAATTGCGGAATCCGAACCGAACCCCGAGATCCTGAGCCTCATTCCAGACCGACCAAGCAGCCTGCTCTAGGTAATCGTCGCCAACCGATCCTTTCCCGATCCGCTCGAGAGCCTCGGACCGATGCATCGCGATCACATTCAGCATCGGCTTCTGGTTGGTCTCGTACCCCGCGAACGGACCCATCCGCGCCGCCGTGCGGGCACTGGTGGTATAGGCGTGGCCGGTCATCACCGAGGTGAGAGCCGACGCGTACGCCCTCCCGGCGTCGGAGTCGTACGGCATGCCCAGCGCCATCAGCAGCGCACCGAGGTTGGCGTAGCCGAGGCCGAGCTGACGAAACGCCCGGCTGTTCTCGGCGATCTTCTCCGTGGGGTAGTCGGCGTTGCCCACCAGGATTTCCTGAGCGGTGAACATCACCTCGATGGTGTGTTTGTAGGCCGCAACGTCGAACGTGTCGTCGCCACGCAGGAACGTCAGCAGGTTGATCGAGGCCAAGTTGCAGGCCGAGTTGTCCAGGTGCATGTACTCGCTGCACGGGTTCGACGCATTGATTCGGCCTGTATTGGAGGCCGTGTGCCAGCGGTTGATGGTGGTGTCGAACTGCATGCCGGGGTCGGCACACTCCCAGGCCGATTGGGCGATCTGGTGCATGAGATCACGCGCCTTCAACGTCTTCATCGGCTCGCCGGTCTTCACGGCCTTGAGCGCCCAATCCCGATCTTCAACCACCGCTTGCATGAACTCGTCGGTTACCCGCACCGAGTTGTTGGCGTTCTGGTACTGGATGGAATGTGAGTCCTTGCCGTCCAGGTCCATGTCGAAACCAGCATCGCGCAAAACGCGGGCCTTTTGTTCCTCGATGGCCTTACACCAGACGAACTCCTCGACGTCGGGGTGATCAACATTCAGGATGACCATCTTGGCCGCCCGCCGCGTCTTGCCGCCACTCTTGATGGTGCCGGCCGAGGCATCGGCCCCGCGCATGAAGCTGACCGGACCCGACGAGGTGCCGCCACCCTTCAGCAGTTCGACCGATGAACGGATGCTGGACAGGTTGATACCGGCACCTGACCCACCCTTGAAGATGGTTCCCTCCTCGCGGTACCAGTTGAGGATTGCGTCCATGGTGTCATCAACCGCCAGGATGAAACAAGCCGAAGCTTGCTGCGGCACGCCTTTCACCCCGATGTTAAACCACACCGGCGAGTTGAAGGCCGCCCGTTGGTGCACCAGGATGTACTTGAGCTCGTCGCGGAAGGCATCGGCCTCCTCGTCATCGACGAAGTAACCGTCACGCTTGCCCCAATCGGTGATGGTGTCGGCCACGCGGTCGATCACCTGCCGAAGCGACACTTCGCGTTCGGGCAATCCGATGGTGCCGCGGAAGTACTTCTGGGCCACGATGTTGGTGGCGTTGACGCTCCACGACTTGGGGAACTCTACGCCCTCCTGGAAGAACGCGTTACCGCCGTTCTTGAAGTCCGGGATGCGGGCGTCGCGACATTCCCACTCAACGGTGTCGTAGGGATGAATCTTGCCGTCGGTGAAGTGTCGCCGAATTCCAATGCCCAACTGCTGAGGTGCTGTAGTCACAACGATCTCCCTTCTGCCACCTTGGGCAGACCTAGGTTTGGTATGCCCGTCACAGTGGCAGCGAATCTGCCGGTTGACTGTGCGAACAACCGAGGAACGTACACCCTCCTTACGCTCCCCGACTGTTCGCACCGTCTGATTTTTCACGCACCAAAAGACTTCTGCCGACTGGCCTTGCGTCTGATGAATCGAAAAACTTGGCAGCGACCGTCGGGAATTTCGGCCCCTGCTCTTTTCACTAGTCACAAACTGTCAAAGTCCTTCAAGCATCTATTTAGACGCTCGCCGCACCTCCCACCGTGCGGCCAACGACTAACCTGCCTAGCCCTCTCCTCGACTCTTCAATCTGATTAGTTCCCGCTCAAAACTCGCCACATCGGCAAAACTGCGATAGACACTGGCAAATCGCACGTAAGCCACGTCATCTAAATCAATCAATCGATTCATGATCAGCTCTCCAACCTGCTCAGAGGCAACCTCTGAGTCTCCTCGACTTCTAACCTCGCGTTCGATCTGCTCCACGGCTTCCTCGATAGCGGCAATCGGGATCGGTCGTTTCTCGCAAGCTTTGATCATGCCGCCAGCGATTTTGTCGCGATCGAAGTGTTCGCGGCGGCCGTCTTTTTTTACCACCATAATGGCCGGCATCTCGATGCGCTCATAGGTGGTGAAGCGAAATCCGCAATCCAGGCACTGGCGGCGGCGCCTAATAGACGTAGCATCGCCCTGATCGCGCGATTCAATTACTTTGGAATCAATGTAGCCACATTCGCGGCACTTCATGCCCGCCCTCCATTACGTCCTTGCTCATCAAAACGCCACATATAGCGTAAGCACTATTAACTATACCGCTAGTGCTAGTAGCGGCGTCAATAGTTTTTATGCCCTAATGGCCCCCACAATCAAAAAAGCCTCTTGGCAGAGGCAAAAGTTTTTTTTCGTAATTTTAAATCAATCCACTTTGCGGCGGATAAAGGCCGGCACATCGAGATCATCGCCCTCTAGCCCAGTCTCTTCCGCGCTATCGTCGTGCAAGCTAACGGTCTTAATTTCTTCTGGTTCGTCGACTTCCTTCATCATGTCATCCACGATTACCGTACTCTCAACTGGCGCTACCTCTTCGGGCTCCGGCTCAATGCTGGCAAGAGCCGAGTGGCGGCGCGACAGAGCTGGCTCCGGCACCGGCTCCTCCTCTACCACGACCGGTTCGCTGAACCCGCGCGGGCGTTCGTTAATAAAGGGGCGGCGGGCTTCGGTAATTACGTCAGACTCAAACACCGGCTCGTCTTGCTCGATTGGTTCTTTGCGCGCCACTACCCGCTTGGGGTCAAAGCCGGTTGCCACCACCGTAATCTGGATATCATCATCGAGAGCGTCATCGAGCACAGCCCCAAAAATGATATTGGCATCCGGATCAACCGCGTCGGTAATGGTTTTGGCGGCCTCATCGATTTCGTGCATGGTCATGTTGCGACCGCCGGTAATGTTAAACAGCACACCCTTGGCGCCTTCAACGCTGACTTCAAGTAATGGCGAATCAATGGCTTGCTTGGCCGCTTGGATAGCACGATTATCGCCAGACGCTCGCCCAATGCCCATGAGGGCCGAGCCGGCATCAGTCATAATTGCCTTAATGTCGGCGAAGTCGAGATTAATCAAACCATGGATTGTGATCAGATCAGAAATTCCCTGCACACCTTGTTGTAGTACTTCATCAACTACCCGGAATGCATCCATTAAGGAAGTTTTGCGGTCAATCATCTGAAGCAGGCGATCGTTGGGGATAGTGATCAGCGTGTCGACGTTGTCCTTAAGCTCTTCGATAGCCTGATCAGCATTGCGTTGACGGCGCTCGCCCTCAAAGGTAAACGGCCGGGTGGCGATACCAACCACCAGCGCGCCCAACTCCTTAGCCGCTCCGGCAATAAAGGGGCCGGCGCCGGAACCAGTGCCGCCGCCAGCACCAATGGGGATAAATACCATATCGGCACCCTTGAGCATTTCATAAATCTCGGCCTCGCTCTCCTCGGCCGCCTTGCGTCCAACCGTCGGATCAGCTCCAGCCCCTAATCCTCGGGTAGTTTCTTTGCCAATATGGACCTTACGTGCAGCGCTTGAGAAATGCAGGGCCTGAGCATCAGTATTAACGGTGACGAATTCAACCCCCTGCACCTTCGACTTGATCATCCGCTCGATGGCGGCACCACCAGCACCACCAACACCAATCACCTTGATGCGCGCGAAGGTTTGAACTTCTGGGACAATCTCTGCCACCTGTGGTAACTCCCTTTTATAATGTGTCCGCAATTCCCATACGGGCACCTTCGTAGTATAAGACTGGTGTTCATAGAATGCAAACTTTTTATTCAGGAGATTTTGCGTTCGGTCATGAATACTTTTTTTATGTTATGAGTGATGGAATTTCAAGGAACGCGATACTCAATGTTAATCCAACTGATTATGGCAAGAGATTTCTGAGCGTTTGTTTAATGCGTTCAACGGTCTGGCCGAGCTTTAAATTGGTCTTATCGGCGGCGGCGCCAGTATGAGCATAGGTCATATTTTCGAGCATTAAGCCCACGGGTGCTGCAAAAGCTGGGTCGTTAACGCGGTCGGCAATACCCGATAGCCCTTCCGGTTTACCGATGACTACCGGTAGGTTAAGGGCCTCCTTGGCCAGTTCGGCAATTCCAGGCATTTTGGCACCGCCACCAGTTAACACAATACCGGCTGGCAGCAAACTATCCTTATGTACCTTCTTTAGCTCGGCCTTAATCATCTGCATAATCTCATCGAGACGAGCGCCAACAATGCGGTTAAGTTCGCGTCGCGACACCACTACCTCCTCGGACTGCAGCTCTTCAATCCGGATCTTCTCAGTCGAAGTAGTTTTGCCGGGATGAGCGTTCACATACTTGAGCTTAATCTTCTCGGCAATTTCGATACTGGTACGTAGACCTATCGCTAAATCGTTAGTAATGTGGCCGGCGCCAACCGGCAAAACACTTGAGTACAACACGTCGCCTTCTTCAAAAATAGCGATCCCGGTAGTACCGCCGCCGATATCAACGAGGGCCACACCCAGTTCCTTCTGGCGTTTGGTGAGGACTGCCCGTGCCGCGGCTAACGGTACCAGCACCTGGCCCTCGATATCGATGCCGGCCTGATAAATGCTGCGATTTAAATTCTTGATAGCTGGGCTGGCGCCGGTAATAATGTGCGTTTCCACCTCCAGCCGGACACCGTTCATACCAACCGGATCCTTAATATTAGCCTGGCCGTCAACGATGTAGCCGCGGGGAAACACTTGGAGGATCTCACGGTTGGGTGCTAGCTGTACCGCCGTAGCGGCTTCCTCGGCCCGACGTAGATCATCCACCGTTACTTCCTGATCAGCTCGTCCGACGGCCACCGTACCCTTGGAGTTGAGGCTCGAGACATGGGCGCCATCGATACTAATAGTTGCTCGGTCAATCGTCACCCCCGAGATGCGTTCGGCCTCATCGACCGCCGCCGTAATCGAGGTAACGGTCTCTTCCACATCCACCACCACACCCTTACGCATGCCGGTGGTCGGCGCAATGCCAACACCGATAATACTGGGAGTAGCGGCGTCGGCTTCTTGCAAACCAACTACGCAACAAACCTTAGTGCTGCCGATGTCTAAACCGATGTATGTTTCTTCTGCTTTTGCGGACACAAAATTTGTTCCTATTTATAACCCATTATAGCGCCTGTAGTTGTGGCGCTCAAGCGGCAAAGCTTTCGACTACTTAGTTAAGATCTCAGACCCGTCGGCTGTCACCAAAATTGTGTGTTCAAACTGCGCCGCCAAGCTACCATCACGGGTCTTAAAGGTCCAATGATCGGGCATCAGCTTAACGTCTTTCTTGCCCAAAGTGGCCATTGGCTCAATGGCGAGTGTTAGCCCCGGCACTAACTTAATCCCCAAGTACCCAGTCGTAAAGTTGGGGATTTCCGGGTCTTCATGAATGCTGTGGCCAACCCCATGCCCACACAAGGCCTCAACAATCCCAAGCTTATCCTGACGCAACCGTGTTTCGATAGCCCGAGAAATATCTTCGATATAGATTCCTGGGCGGATCACCTTAATGCCCTGGTACAAGGCGTCATTGGTAGCATGCAACAACCGTTTGGCCTCCTTTGACACCGTCCCGACCGGTACCGTAATAGCCGCATCGGTAATCATGCCGTCGTACGACACACAAAAATCAAAAGTACACAAATCGCCGGTCTCAAGGACCCGCTCACCCGGGATACCATGCACCACTTCGTCATTAATCGAGGTACAGATGACGGCTGGGTAGTTCTCAAATCCCAATGTCGGCGTACCGCCACCAAGGCGCTTAGTCTCGTCTTCGGCGATTTGGGCGAGTTCCGCAGTCGTAATCCCGGCCACCGTCTTAGCTTTTAACAACTCGAGTACTTGGGCCAAAATACGGCCACTCTGGCGCATGGCCTCCATCTCGGCCGCCGTTTTGACGCGCGTCATCACAGGCTGGCCGCGACCCTAGCTCCCACCTCAGCCGGTGTCCCCACCCCGTCAACCTCTGTTAGGCGGTGTTCGTGCCGGTAATGATCAATCACTCGCCCGGTTTCGCGGTTATACTCAGCCCAGCGCTCAGCTTCGGGGGCTGGTTGATCGTCACTACGACCGCGTTTGCCTAGCCGCGCCATCACCTCTTCTTTGGGCACATCCAGATAAATAACGTGGCCGAGTTGGCGGCCTATCTTAGCCAGCATTTGCTCTAGCCATTCGGCTTCGTCGGGTTTACGCGGAAAACCGTCGAGCAAGATGGCTAGCCCCGGATCAACTGCCAACATGGCTTTTTCGAGGACAGCCTCTGTTTCCTCGCTCGAAGCCAATTGTCCGGCCGTTATGTCTTGTTGAGCTTCAGGGCTGCCCTCGGCCCGCAGCAACGCACCGGTCGAAAGGTGCACGTAGCGATGGTTCGCGGCCAGTCGCTCGGCCTGCTCGCTCTTACCGGCGCCAGGAGAGCCTAATAGAATGTCTACCGACCCGGCCATATCACTCCCAATATATAAGGCCAAAATACCGTAATACCAACAATCACCGCTCCAACCGCCGCGATCAGTACTGCTCCGGCCGTCATGTCTTTGATAATACCGATTTTGGGATTGCGGCGTTCGTCGATCAGGTCCAAGGTTTTTTCGATAGCAGTATTAACAATCTCAGCCAAGAATACTAGCAACATGGCAAACAACACCGCCCCCCATTCATAACTTGAAATGCCCAGAATAATACCGGCTGCGACCACTAGAACAGCCACGCCTAAGTGAATCTTGGCGTTACGCTCGCTGCGTAGCACCTCGGCGATACCATTCAAGGCTGCCTTTAAGCTGTTGATGAATCCCATGCAAAATTCCTATAGGTTAAATTGAGGCGGGCCATAATCTGGACCTGTAGCTGATCCATCCGCTTTAGTTCGCCCTGATTGCCATGATCGTAGCCCAGAATGTGCAGACACCCGTGGATGAGCAGCAGCGTGACTTCGGTCTCAAGCGGTGTCCCAGCGGCCTTAGCCTGGCGCTCGGCGGTCTGGGTGCTAATCGCGATGTCACCCAGCTCACCGCCAACCGGTCCGGCGCCATCTTCGGTATAGTTGAAACTCAGAACATCAGTAACTTTATCGATACCGCTGTAGTTCCTATTTAAGGCCTGAATCTCGTCATCGTCAACTAGCTTAAGGTTAATTACACCCTCTGGCGACGGCTGGTTAACAGCTTCGGAAGCAACAGTAACGGCGGTCTCAAGTTTAGCCCGATGAACGCCCTCTGGGAGCCCGCCGGCGATCGCAAGCGCCAGACTCACGAACCGAGGCGCTCGCGTACGAGTCGGGCGATCACGGCCCCATCAGCCGCCGCGCCGGCCTTAGCCCGGACCGCTCCGATAACTGCTCCCATCTGGGGATTGTCACCAGCAGCCGTAACCGCTTGCTCGACTAGCTCTTTAATAGCCGTCTCATCCAGCTGCTTAGGAAGATATGTTTCGATTATGACAAGTTCGGCTGCTTCGACCGCAGCCAAGTCCACTCGGTTGGCCTGATTATAAGATGCAATCGAGTCGCGGCGCTGCTTGGCCTCACGTACCAGCACGCCCATGGCCTCGTCGTCCGAGAGTTCGTGGCCAACTTTAATCTGTTCGTTCTTGAGGCTGGTTCTCATTAAACGCAAAACGCCGAGGCGCTCGGTCTCACCTGCTTTGAGAGCCGCGTCGGTGTCTTGGTTGATTGTGCCAGTTAACATTTAGCGAATTCCGAGATACTGTTTGGCCTTAATCTCTTTACGAGCACGCTTTCTGATGGCGATTTCGCGCTGCTCGCGCTTACTCAACGGCTTTTCGAAGTATTTCTTGCGCCGGGCCACGCCCAATACGCCTGATTGCTGCACTTTTTTATTAAAGCGGCGGATCAAGTTTTCGAGTGATTCTCTGTCGTCTTTCCGGGTAACCTGAAGCAAAGTTATTCACCTCCTAGTGAATGGGTTCGTTCTAACCTGTGTAGTCTACTATAAAACAGCGCTTACGGCAACTAGCGCGGGTAATCGTCGAGCGGCTTACCGGCCATAAGGTGCAGATGCAGGTGATCGACCATACCGGCATGCGGGCCGGTATTGATCACAACGCGATAGCCATCCGTAACTTTCAAAGTCGATGCCAGTTCTTTCGCCGCCATCATTAGTTGACCACCCAACTCGGAGTCATCAAGTTGATTTAGGTTGTCGACGTGTCGTTTTGGTACCAGCAACAGGTGGGTTGGGGCCTTCGGATGAAGATCGCGAAAAGCCGCCGCCACGTCGTTTTCCCAAACAATCTTTTCTTTATCGCCGTGAGCGATTTGGCAAAATAAGCAATCAGGTTTCATGGTTTTATTATACCTCCTATTAAAAAGCACGAGGACCCGCCGTATTTACAGGGCAGGTCCGGTTTTGAACCCAAGGGTCAGCTTGAGGAACTTGTTGATTGGCGGAGGTCGAGTCGCTTGCGTAACTCAACCAGCTCTTGGCGCAGAAACCGAGTTGGCCACTGGGCGTACTCTTCTCCTGGCCACAATCGTCGCAGGATCACCACCAAGGTCAGACCGCTGAGCCCGGCAATTAGGTCATCATTCGCGCCGACCAGCGCTCGAGCCAGTTCCGTCTCCGGCAATTGTTCAAGCCGGAATAAGGTGACCGCAGCCAGATCCACCGATTCGACAGCCGTCACGAGACGGCCTCTTTGGCCAGTTCCTCGCGCAACAGTCTGAGCACGTGGCCCTTCGACAGACTGGTAATCGCACCGTCGTGGCCGTCGTAGTCGGTGTCCTCGAGTTCTGCCAACAGCTGACCACGAGACATCCGGGTATAGACGTCTTGAATAGTGGGTGCTGCTGGTGCTGCCCGCCGGCCGTATACGCTCCGCTCGCGTTCGAGCGCGTCCTCCATCTTGCCGGCCGCGGCAATACCACTGAGATCATCCAGCGACACGCCGCCGATCTCATTGATACCACGTGCCCGGCAAGCCTCGCGAAGGCCGAACAAATACTGCTGCTCTTCCTCCTTGACGCCATCAGTCACGATCGCGCGAGCCAGTTTGGCAGTTTGACTGCTCTGCGGCATATCCATGATGATCCCGCCCCTGCTCGGTAATTGGAACTTTATTAGAGTACGTTGATATGACATTTCTGTCAATATTTTATAGCATTACTATTTTGGTGCGAAGCGTTGCTTGAGCTCAGCTACGATCTTGGAGCGCGGAATCATTTCTTGGGCACCCGAGGTCATGTCGCGCAGAATGACCGTCTTATCGAACACTTCTTTTTGACCAATAATCACCGCGTACGGCACCCCGAATTTACTGGCCCGGCCCAACTGGTCGCCAATGCCGTCTTTATCAACAATCCCGATAGCGCCAATCCGGGCATCGAGCAGCTCTTCGATCAGTTTAAATCCAGCCAGCCGTGCCGGCTCTCCCAGGCTGGCTACGAAGATTTTCACCGGTTCGCTGGTGGGCAGCGGCGCCTGGCTCTCGTCCAGCTCCAACACGATCCGCTCCACCCCCAGTCCAAAGCCAACCGCCGGCGTAGCCTGGCCGCCCAACTCCTCGATCAATCCGTCATAACGCCCCCCACCGCCCAGAGCACTCTGGGCCCCTTCGCGGTCACCATATAGCTCAAACACCGTCCGGGTGTAATAATCCAGGCCGCGCACTAGCAGGTGGTTCAGCTCGTAGGGTACATCGAACTCGTCGAGATACTCCAGCACCCCGGTAAAGTGAGCGTGGCAGGGCTTGCACAAAAAGTCGATAATCTGCGGCGCTCCAGCCACCACCTTGGCACATCCCGGCTGCTTACAATCAAGCACGCGCAGCGGATTCTTGTCGACGCGGCGTTTGCAGTCCTCGCACAACTCATCAACGTGGCTCTTCAAGTAATCTGTCAGCGCCTGCTTATACTTGGGCCGGCAAGTAGCGTCGCCAATCGAGTTGATCTGGACAGTTACTCCGCGCAAGGGCAATTGAGTCAAGAAACGATAGGCCAAAATAATTACCTGGGCGTCAATGCTCGGAGCGGCCTCGCCAAAGACTTCCACGCCCACTTGATGGAACTGACGTTGGCGGCCGGCTTGGGGACGATCGTAACGGAACATCGGGCCTGATATATACAGCTTTACCGGCTTGGGTAAACTAGCCATACCGTGCTCAATGTAGGCCCGCGCTACCCCAGCCGTCGGCTCGGGCCTGAGCGTTAGTTGGTTATCGGAGCGATCTTTAAAGGTATACATCTCCTTTTCCACGATGTCGGTATCATCACCAACGCTACGCACAAATAAGGCGGCGTCTTCGAGCAGCGGCGGATCGATTTGACGGTAGCCAGCCTCGGCCGCTCGCGCCACAAACCCGTCAAAAACTTGCCGGTACCGGGGTTGGTCACCAGGCAAAATGTCGTGCATACCGCGCACACTTTGGAATTTATCAGCCACTACATACTCCAAACGCTAATCCATTGGAGCGTACCATTCCCCGCGCTCGGGTGCAATCATCACAACCAGCGAACACATTTTTAAGAGTTGAATACATTAACAGTTCTGTCTGTATTGCCTGGATAAAGATCTTATTCAACTTTATTGTTAGCGTAAATTCGTAAGTATGAATTCTGGCTTACTAAAGCCACTAAACGTATTTTCTGCCAAATGAAACCAAACCTCAACTTGCTGTCCTACGGTCAAGTTTGGGTGCCGCTCAGCCATGCTAAAACCAATCCCGCCGAGCGTCACACCACCCTCGTCCGTTAAAACTAATTTGAGATGCTGTCCTTCTGCGCCCACGCGAGTAAGCTTTAAAACCCGTGCGCCGGTGGCCGCGATCACTGGTTTGGGGTTGCCATTACCAAACGGTTCTAACTCGTCTAGTGCCTTGATTAATTCTAGTGATAAATCCGAGAAATCGCTGACTTCCAGATCGGCCGTGGCAACTTCTTGAATCGCTGGTGCTTTTCCGGCGGTCAATTTGATTAGCCCAGCACGTAAATCATCAATTTTGGCTGTCGGAAGAGTAAAACCGGCCGCAAAGTGATGACCACCGAGTTTCAAAAACATGTCTGGATCCAGTTGCCGCAACCCCTCGATGAGGTTGAACCAACCAGTACTTCGCCCCGAGCCCTTGGCGGTCTCGCCCATGATCTGAATAACTAGGGTCGGCTTATGATAGCGCTCTAATAGCTTCGAGGCCACAATACCGACAATGCCGTGTGACCACTCCGGATCAGCTAGCACCAGCACCGGTTCGTTCTCGTACTGCTCGGCCTGCAGATTGGCCGCCGCCGCAATCACGGCTTGTTGGTCGCGGCGCTCTCGGTTCAAAGTATCGAGATGTTGAGCGTTTTCGGCCGCCAGGATTGCGTCATCAGTCGTCAATAGCTCAAGAGCCTTAATGGCGTTCTCGAGCCGGCCGGCGGCATTGAGACGCGGACCCAAAATGAAGCCCAAATGATAGCTCGAGACCGTAGCAAGATTAACTCCGGCTACCTTAGCCAAGGCCACCAGGCCTACCCGCCGCGTTCGAGCGAGTACCTTGAGCCCATAGCGTACCAAAACCCGGTTCTCCCCCACTAGCGTCACGACATCGCAAACCGTGCCCAGCGCTACCAGATCGAGCAACCACTTTTCTTGCCCAGCAGCCGGTTTTCCTAATCGAGTCTGGATGGCTTGGGCCAGCTTAAAGGCCACTCCCACCCCAGCCAGATCCTTAAACGGGTATTTGTCGTGGGGCCGCTTTGGATTAATCACCGCAAAAGCCACTGGAATCTGCTCCGGTACGGCGTGGTGGTCGGTGATCACCAGATCAAGTCCATGACTTTTGGCCCAAGCCGCCTCGCTGTGGCTGGTAATGCCGCAATCAACGCTGATGACCAGGTCAGCGCCGTCTTTTTGGAGCTTTGCCAAGGCCTGGCGATTAATGCCGTAACCCTCTTCGAACCGGTCGGGAATATAACCGGTGACTTTTGCTCCGAGACCACCCAAAAAGTCCAGCATCAAACTGGTAGCCGTTAATCCGTCGATATCGTAATCACCGTAGATAACGATGGACTCACCCTTTTTAACAGCTTTGACGATCCGCTCTACGGCCGGCTCCATGTCGGTTAATAAGAATGGGTCGTGGAGGCTAGTGTCATAATCGGGATTCAGAAACTCAACGATAGCCTCATCGGTTGTATATCCGCGCCTTGAGAGGATTTGGCGAACGAGGGCTTGCAACTGGGTACTAGAAAGAGACTCCGGCATACTCCTTAGTATAGGAGATGGGGCGGTCTAGAACCAGCGGCGATTGAGGCCGGCAAAACTGGGGTCGCTACGAGACACAAAACCAGCTGGCGGTTCGGGTTGATAAACCGTCCTTAGCTGGTAGCGTTGCTCAATGTGACCTTTTTGGTCGAAAATGACTCTATGTATGAGTTTAAGCATTTTGGTTTAGTTGTTTAGTTAGTTTTTTTAGTAAAACAAAAACGGGCTAGGCTTTAATCTGCCTAACCTGACTCTTGAGCACGATGCCTTGCAGCTCACGGTAGAGCTTAAACTGTTGGTTGGCAAAGTAGACTTTGTTGTTGCCTTCTTTGGCGCTCTTTACAAAGCCGACCTTTTGCAGCCGCACCAGTTCGCGCTGCACGTTGCCGGGATCCTCTTTGATCATCTTGGCTAGGCCGCGCACGTGCACCCGAAAATCCGGGTACTTCGTATACAGCGTAATAATCTTACGCCGCGTCTTTGACGTGATGAACAAGTCGAGCATCGTTGTACCTTTTCCGCAAAGTCCACCTACGGATTTCGCTTATGCTATAGTACTATCTATAATGCCCGCTGTAAAGCCTTGTCCCCACCCCAGAATCCTTAAAACCACCCTCGGTTCCTTTTGCTATGACTGCGGCACCGAGCAAAAACCGCCCGCTCGAGCCAAATCCAAGCCTACGTCACCTCCTAATGTTGGCATCGCGCGGATTTGGGAGCATTAAAAGAAAAAACGACCCGGCGGTAATTCGCTAGGTCATTTAGGGCCAGATCATTGTTGTCTGACCCTGCACTACAGATTGAAGTATGTTTGTTGATTAATCCGATGCCCAAACGTCATGCCATTTGCCGTCGGGCCCAAGCACAAAACCATTATCTCGTTTCCGTTGAGCAACGATCTCTGGATGGGCCTGATCCATGTGCAATCCTTGAGCTTGAACATCATCCTCTTCTAGTTCAAGCGGACAACCCGGACATTTGATTTTCGTCACTGTGCCCTCCTAAGCCTGACACAAACCGGTTTCGTTGCAGCGACGTGCGCCGCAAGAATCGCCTTCTTCAAGTGGACAACTGTGTTCGTGGCGTTCGCCCGGCTGAACAGTTGCGCCACAAGTCTTGCAGAGGTACGGCTCCGCGGGCCGGTCGAGGCGACGTTGATCGCCGTCATCGTATCTCACCAACATGGTGGTTTCCCCAAGAGTCAGGGCACACGCCTGATGGCCATCAGCGGTTTCGATAACATCTCCAATTTCCACCACTATCCTCCTCTAAGAGCATATGGACACAGCTAGTTTGCAAGAAAATCTTCAAATTTTCAAGCTTAAGAGAAGTGGAATTACTTAGTCTTCGCTCGGGGATGCTTCAATTTATAATTATGCCAAGTTACCAGGAGTGGGCTAGCATTGAAGATCGAGGAATAGGTACCGGAGGCGATGCCGACGAGCAAGGCTAGGACGAAGTAGCGGATGCTTTGGCCGCCGAAGATGAATAGGGCCAGCAAAGTTATGAGTACCGTTAGGGAAGTGTTAATGGAGCGGGCTAGGGTTTCCAGGATGGAATTGTTAACGATGGCCTCAAAGTCTCCCCGCTCGCGGCGGAGGTTTTCACGGATGCGGTCAAACACGACGATGGTGTCGTGGACACTGAAGCCGATGACGGTTAAGACAGCCGTCACAAACAACGAATCGATCTCGATGCCGAAGAAATGGCCCAGGATCGAGAATACACCGAGCACAAAGAAAGCGTCGTGTAAAAGGGCGATAATGGCCATGACGCCGAAGCTCCAGGGGCTGACCGGCGGCGGGGCGTTGCGGAAGGCCAAGGCAATGTAGAAGACGATGGCCAGCGATGCCACAATTAGGGCCAGGAAGGCGCTGCGAGTGATGTCGTGCGATACGCTCGGGCCAACGGTATCGAAGCTGACTTCGGAAACGCCTTCACTAGCTAGAGCAGCCTTGAATTTTTGATGGTCAGCTTCGTTTTGGGCCGCCGGAGCCGGATCGTGATAGCGGATTAAGGCGTCGCCGCCGGTGGCTGATGTAACGGTAACATCCTGGAACCCTAAGGCGGTGCCAGCCGGAATAATCGCGTTGCTGGTAACATTCCCCTTCACTTCCATCTGCGACCCGCCGGTAAAATCGATCCCCAACTTGAGGCCAAACAAGGCCAGCGAGATCAGGCCCGGCACAATAGCCACTAGTGAGATGGAATACCAGATTTTGCGTTTGCCAATCAGGTTCATTGCTGGCCTCCCGGTAAGTTGAGTCCGTACCACTTCGGGTTGCGGCCCAGCCTGGTAGTAATAACGCCTCGCAACAGCGACCGGCTAATCACGACGGCGGTAAACATACTGATGACGACACCAAGGCCGAGCGTGACGGCAAAACCGCGGATGGTCGGGATACTGGCGCTAAAAGTGTAAAGGATAAAGCACGTGATGAGAGTCGAAATATTGGAATCCCGAATACTTGGCCAAGCCCGGTCAAAACCGGCTTCCACCGCCGCCGTAAAGGATTTGCCCGACCGCAGCTCTTCTTTCATACGTTCGAATATCAAAATATTGGCGTCCACCGCCATACCAATACTAAGAATGAAACCAGCGATGCCGGCTAGTGTTAGAACGATGGCGTAAGGAGTCAGCGCGCTCAGTTTGTAGATAGTTAAAGTCAACGCCGTGTAAATGCCGAGGGCCGTCACAGCCACAACGCCGGCCAATCGGTAATAAATCAGCATAAACAGCGCCACCATCGAGAGGCCAATAATGCCGGCCACCAAACTATCGCGGACGGACTGCTGACCGAGGGTTGGCCCAATAGTTTGCTGACCGTCGAGCGAAATCGGTACCGGCAAGGCGCCGGCGTTAATCAGCTCGGCGATTTGTTGGGCGGTTTTAACATCAAAATTACCCGATAGCTGCGCCTGGCCGTTGGTGATCGGGGTTGATACGGTGGCCGGTCCAAAAATGATGTTTTGATCGAGTAAAGTGGCTAGGCGCATCCCCTGCTGGTTAATTTGCGTCGTCACGTCGGCAAACCGTTTGGTAGCATCACCGCTCTTTAACTGCAAACTAACGATCGGTTGCCCACTCTGGGGGTCAAAGTTGGCCGTCGCCGATTGCACGTCGCTGCCGGTGATGCCGGTATCCGTAGTTTGGTTGGTAGTCGGATTAATCTCAATAAACGACAACTGGGCGGTGGTGCCAATTATGGCCTGGGCTTGAGCCACATTAGTGACCCCCGGCAACTCGACAATAATCTTGTCACTGCCAGCTTGCTGCACACTCGATTCCGACGTGCCGATGCTGTTAACGCGTTTAATAATGACGTTCTTAAGTGAGCTCATAGCGGTGGCTTTATCGCTCGATTTAGTCTTTGATAAATCGGCCCGATAAACCAAATAGGCCCCACCCTGCAAATCTAGCCCCTCGCGAATCTGCAAATGGCTATGCGAAATACCGATTTTATGCAAAACCGCGTCTTCTTTGGGGTACGCCAAAACTAGGGAAACAACTCCCAAAATGGCAATTAGAATAAGTTTGGTCCGAATCTTGCGCATAGTACTTAAGAAACTATAGGGTACAACAGGTGTAGCGTCAATCGAAGCCTTCTCGCGTTCGTCATCCTCGAGTCGAAAGTTTACGCCTCGACATCGGGGAGCTAGATTCCCTATCCGAAGTGGCTCGAGTACAAGCCTTTCGATAGGGAATGACGGATAGTCGTTTCATGCTTAAACGATGCTCTCATCTATAATAGTTATATGGCGACTCATTATTATCTGGTGGGAGTAACGCGTCCGACGGGTGGCGCTGGTTTAACTTATGCGAGCGAGGAAGAGTTGCAGCCCGGCCAATTAGTCGAAATCGCCATTCGCGGGGCGGTTGGGCCTGGGATCGTACTCGAAGAAGTCACCAAACCGGCCTTCAAAACCCAGCCGATTACACGGCTGTTGGAGTTACCGCCATTGCCGCCAGCATTACTAACCCTCGGAACTTGGATCAGCGACTACTACGTCTGTCATCCCTCAAGCGCCTGGCAAACACTTCTGCCCTCGGGCGCCCTTAAGAGCCGGCGCAAACGCGCGATTGAGGTCTCAAAGCAGAAACTCGCATCCCCAGCCCAACTTAACCCTGAGCAGACCGCCGCCGTGGAAGTAATCGAAAACTCGACTCAAACTACCAATCTACTCTACGGCGTTACCGGTTCAGGAAAAACCGAGGTTTACCAGGAGCTGGTACGCCGACAGTTGGCACTAGGCAAATCCGCCATCATTTTAGTGCCGGAAATCGCTTTAACACCGCAGGCCGAAGCCCGGTTTCGGGCTCAATTTGGCGGGTCTGTCGTAATTACCCACTCGCGGTTAACGGAAGCGGGGCGGTTCGCGATTTGGCAAACGGTTTTGACCTCTGAGCAGCCACTCGTTGTGATTGGACCCCGTTCAGCCCTGTTTTTACCGTTGCCTCAGATCGGCATTATTATAATCGATGAAGCTCATGAAACCAGCTACAAGCAAGACCAAGCGCCGCGATTCGAAACGGCCATAGTGGCGGCAAAACTAGCCCATCTGACTGGTTCGAAACTGGTGCTGGGTAGCGCTACGCCGGGACTGCGTGAGGCTTATCTAACCGAGCGCGGCGTGATCAACCGGGTTAATCTGTCGCAGCAATTCAACCAGTTGACTGCGGCCCGGCCGATTGTGATTGATTTGAAAGACCAGGCCCAATTCCGCGGCAATCCAATCTTCTCACGCACCCTGCTGGAGCACCTCGACGAGACCTACCGTCACCGCCGCCAGTCGCTATTATTTTTGAATCGTCGCGGCAGCGCCTCTAGCCAGATCTGTACCAACTGTCAACACGTTACTACTTGCCCCAATTGCCGTCTGCCGTTAGTATTGCATGCCGATCAAGCCCGGATGATCTGCCACATTTGTAATTTTCACCAAACCCCGCCAGTAGTTTGCCCAAACTGCGGTCAGGCCGCCTTGCGCTTCTTGGGTATGGGCACCAAGCGCATCGCCGATGAGCTTCAACGGGTATTTCCTAAGGCTAACATTATACGCCTGGACAAGGACAGTTTGCAGTCCAGCGACGTTGAGACTCAGTATGCCTCACTAATTGGCGGCGAAGTGGATTTCCTGGTCGGTACACAAATGGTGGCTAAGGGACTTGACCTACCACAAATGGAGACTATCGGGGTGATTCTGGCTGACTTGTCGCTGTATCTGCCCGATTTTACCGCTACTGAGCGTACCTATGCCCTGTTGACCCAAGTGAGTGGCCGGGCCGGGCGTGGCCAGCATCCCGGACGCACCATTATCCAGACCTATTCGCCTGATCACCCGGTAATTAAAGCCCTCTCAAGCGGCGATTATTGGGATTTTGCCGCCGCCGAGCTGGCCGAGCGCCAGGCGCTGGCTTACCCGCCCTATGCTTATCTGCTAAAATTGTCTTACAGCCATACCGATGACACTCGGGCCGAACAAGCAGCCGAGACGTTGGCTAAAGATCTGAGCAGCGCCAGCGGCATTCAGGTGATTGGCCCGGCGCCGGCTTTTAGACACTGGGCTAGCGGCCGCAGTCACTGGCAATTGATTGTGAAAGCTAAAACCCGCGCAAGCCTACAGGCCATCGCAGCGGCGGTCCCAACCGGCTGGACAACTGATCTGGATCCGATTAACCTACTCTAAATGACCAAACAAGACATTATCCAAATTCCTAACCCAATCCTGCGCCAGCGGTCCAAACGTATCGGCCATATTGATGAATCTGTCCGACAACTGGCCGAGGACATGATTACGGCCACGCTCGACTGGGAAGCCTCGCGGCCCCATGAGGTCGGGGCGGCTTTGGCTGCCATCCAAGTTGCCCAAGCCTATCGCCTAATTGTCGTGCGCCAGGACTTTGAGGATCGCGGCAATCCTGGTTTCGCCGTCTTTATAAACCCCGAAATTGTTAAGGCTGAGGGCGAGCCGGAATCCGACATTGAGGGCTGCTTGAGTGTACCTGACATTTACGGCCAAGTACTGCGTTATCCCAAAGTGAAGCTCAAGGCGCTGAATCTCGATGGCCGCGAAGTTCGCCTGACCGCCCGCGGGTTCCTGGCCCGCGTTTTGCAGCACGAAGTTGACCATACCAAGGGCATGCTTTTCATCGACCACGTTAAGAGCCCCGACGACCTCTTCCGCCTTCAAACTGACGGCAAATTTACCCCGGCAGGCAGCGATGTCCCTCAAGCCTAAGATCGTCTTTTTTGGTACCGGTCCGGTTAGCTTGGCCACCCTCGAAGGTATTGTTGGTGCGTTCGATATCGAAGCCGTCATCACCCGCCCCGACCGCTTGATCCACGACCGTCCCGTCCCCCATCCGGTTAAAACTTCGGCCGAAGAACACGAGATCAAAGTTCTGACAGCTGATAATAAGGCGGAGCTCGAAGCAGTTGTCAGCCAAAGCTCGTTCGACGCTCAACTCGGCCTGGTAGTCGACTTTGGCATCATCATTTCTCAAGCTACAATTGACAGTTTTGATCGGGGCATCCTCAATAGCCACTTCTCATTATTACCGCAATGGCGCGGAGCCGACCCGATTACGCCCGCTATCCTAAGCGGTGCCACCGAAACCGGTGTTACCGTCATGATGGTTGAAGCCGGGCTCGACGAAGGACCAATTTTGGCACAAGAAAGCTATAAACTCAATGGTCACGAAACTATCGATGAACTCACCAACGGTCTCGTTAAACTCTCAAATCAATTATTGATAGAGACGATTCCGGCCTACTTAGCGGGTGATATTACACCGCGACCACAGAGCGGTACACCCACCTTTACTCGCAAGTTAACCAAGGCCGATGGCCGCATCGATTGGACTAAGCCAGCCATCAGAATTGAACGCGAAATCCGCGGTTTCCTCGGTTGGCCTGGCAGTTACGGGCGGATCCTGGATACTGACGTCATGATCACGGCCGCTTCGGTTGCGAGCAACACAGGACAAGCTGGTCAAGCATTCCGGACGGACGACAAACGCCTAGCCGTCTACTGCAGCCAAGGCACGTTAGTCATCGACCGGCTCAAACCAGCCGGCAAACGCGAAATGACCGGCCAAGAGTTCTTGGCCGGACGAACGCTTTAAGGTCTATTAAAGAACCGCACCCAGAAAGGAATGGCTTTCTTTTGGGCGGCTTGGCGGCGGCGATAGTCGGCTAGCGCTTCTTGGGCGTCATTACTCTCTGGGGCTAAATGGCGACGTTGAAGCAGGTTATATTCACCAATATTGCCATATTCCGACCCATATTTGAGCCCCGGGCTGTGGCTTCTAATAACTGCCTGGCTGGCCTCGGCGTCTTCACCTTTATCGTCTCGTCGCTTAGCCTTTAATTCGCTCCGCAGCTCCTTGCTCGGTATTTTGGCGCCGTTGCGCGTTTCAAAAGCCGCGCTTTCGGTTTTAATAGCGTGGGCCGAGATCAGCTCACCGGTGCGGGCATTGCGGCGTTCGAGCATTACCAGGTTATTGTCACCAGTGGCGGCATAAACTGACTCATGGATTTTGCGACGGAAGAAGCCTTTGTCTAGCTCCAGCGCCGGCTCGGCACCCTTGCCAGCCACGCCCTCCCTAACCGTTTCCCAAACCTTTAGATTCTCACCGCGTATTGCCACCGGGGTTTGGTCTTCCCCGGTGCGCAGCTTGTAGATGTCGTTTAAGTAATCATCGGCTGATTCGTTATAGGCTGCACCGACCTTGGTTCCATGGGCTTTGGCCGCCTCTACCCTACCCTTGGCAAGTTCCGGAGAACCAATCGCCTTAAGATTCGCCGCCATCTCCAGCCCTGGTTTTTCGGCGTAAGCCATTTCTCGGGCTACGTCAAGATTATGCACCCGGTCCTTGGATTTATCGGCAAACTCCCCAGCTGCCTTAGTGCCAGCCTCACTACCGATCTTGTCGATCAAAGATCGCGCCTTGGCCACTTCTCTCTCCGCCTTAGCACCTTTTCTTGGTTCACCTTTTTTGGTATGAAAAGTTTCATTCTCAGGGTTATTAATACCACCAGCCTCTAGTGTATCCCGAACATCTTTCTCTGCAACGGCAGCCACCCGAGCCACTTCTTTATCCTCAATCCGCCCCTGATTGACACCTTCTTGCACGCTAACGCTGGCTAAGGCCGCCTCTTCTGGGCTAGGAGCTGGTATTTCACCTGGCATAAAGATAACTCTCGTTTACTTACCAAGACTATAGCATAAACTGCTAAAGCTCTCGAATAATCCGATTGATGTGCTCGGCATAGTCGCCACCGGTATCGAGGCGTAGTTCGAGCTTGGGAATGTATTTGGTGGTCATGATTCCCGCCACGGCGGCTTGGAGCTGTGGCCGAACCTCCAGGGTTTCGTCAAACAGTTTTTGGCGCTTAAGGTCTTCGGCTAAAATTCCCAGCCAAACCACAGCATGCTTCAGATCTGGAGCCACATCCACGCTCGTAACTGTTATAAGTGCCGCCTTTGGGCCGAGCTCTGTCACCATGGCTGTTGCGACCGTCTGCTTAACCAGGCTTTCAACCTTCTCCGTGCGCTGGCTCATAGCGTGCGGGCGTGCTCGGCGGTGGTAAAGAATTCGAGCATGTCGCCAAGCTCAATGGCGGCATGCGTGTCAACGCTCAGGCCGCACTCTTCGCCTTCCAACACCTCTTTGGCGGCCTGCTTGTTCTTTTGTAGGCTCGACAGCCGGCCACGGCCAACTTCGGCCTTGGCGTGTGTGATTTTGACCTGTTGGTTCGGCTCAACTTTGCCGCTGGTAACCTTACCGCCGCAGATAACTTTACCGGGGGTAACCTTGAAGACACCGAGGATCTCGAGGGTGGCGTGGGTCGTCTCAACTACTTCGGGCGCCAACATGCTCGAAAGCACACCGCGAATGTCGTCGAGCAGTTCATAAATCACTTTATAAAGTTGAACTTTGATGTTCTCGCGGATGGCTAGTTGTTTAACAGTTGCGGCGATGCCGACGTTAAAACCGAGTAGCATGGCGCCGGCGGTTTTGGCGGCGGTAATGTCGGATTCGGAGATATCGCCAAGGCCGGATTGAACGATTTTAACACCAACTTCGTCGTTGCGCAGCGCGCCTAAACTATCTTGTAACGTTTCCAGCGAGCCCTGAACGTCGGCTTTTAAAACGATGTTGAGTTCCTTAACTTTGCCAGCTGTAATCGCGTTCTGCAGCTCCTCCAGGCCGATTTTCTTGACCCCGAGCATGCTCTTAACGGCCGAATTGCGCTGTGAAGCCATGGTATCAACTTTGGCCTGGCGTTCGTCGGCCACTTCATGGAAGGGGTCGCCAAAAGCCGGCACAGTTTTTAGACCGGCCACCACTACTGGCGTACCGGGAGTGGCGGCTTTAATGCGGCGGCCGCGCCAATCTTGCAAGCTGCGGATTTTGCCGTAGGTGGCGCCCGAAACAATGACGTCGCCGATGTTGAGCTCGCCGTTACCCACCAGCACCGTCGCTACCGGGCCGCGACCGCTTTCGACGTGCGACTCGATCACCACGCCGTCGCTTAAGCCATCAAACCGAGCCCGCAGGTCCTCCAGGTCAGCTACCAGCAGTACCATGTCGAGCAATTGCTCAATATTCTGGCCACTCTTGGCCGAGACTTCCACTACCACTGTTTTACCGCCCCACTCCTCCGGTACTAATTCAAGCTCGCTCAACTCTTGCTTGACTCGATTGGTATCGGCCCCTTCTTTATCAACTTTATTAATTGCTACTACCATCTGCACGCCAGCCTCGCGCACGAACCGAATGGCTTCTTTGGTTTGGGGCTTCACCCCATCGTCGGCCGCCACTACAATAATGGCGACATCAGTAATCCGAGCGCCGTGGGCGCGCACCGCCGAAAAGGCCTCGTGGCCGGGAGTGTCCAAAAATGTAATTAAGCGGTCCTTGCGCTTCACCTGGTAGGCACCAATGTGCTGAGTAATACCGCCGGCTTCGCCCGAAGCCACGTCGGCCGAGCGAATCGCATCGAGCAGCGAAGTTTTGCCATGGTCAACATGGCCCATCACCGCTACCACCGGCGGCCGCAGCTCGCCTTCGCCCTTGGCTAGTTTAGCTTTGACTGGAATCTCGGCCTCAACGACATCCTTGGGCTTCACCTCAAAACCCAATTCGCTGCCGATAATAGCGGCAGTATCAAAGTCGATCTGCTCGTTGATGGTTGCCATCACGCCATTGCGCATCAGCTCAGTAATCGCACGCGCCACGGGGACATTCAGCGCTTGGGCGAAGTCGCCCACCGTCATTATTGGCGGCAACAGAACTTCCTTAAGCTGGTTAGTGATATCGGTCATGCTTTTACCTTCATCTTAGCTAGTTTGTCGGCACAAGCCGGACTGCAGGTGTAGAGTCCGCGGCCAGGTAACCGTTTGGTATCGTCGCGCATCAAGCTACCATCCGCGCCATGCACCCAACGTGTCAGCTCAGCCTTGGGGTGCTTACCGCGGCACATGCGGCACATGCGCTCGGGCTCGGCCATTTACTCCCCGCTTTCGGGTTTGGTTGCGGCCTTAGCTTTAGTGGTTGGTGTTTTGGTGTTACCTGATTTGAGGCTCAACGACAGCTTGTGGGCTTCGGGGTCAATCGAGATGATGTGGAATTTCTTAGTTTCACCCAGTGCCACTAGCTTGCTGGGGTCATCAACGTGTTCGTCGGATAGTTCAGAGATGTGCACTAGGGCCTCAATGGCCGGGGTCACTTGGACGAAGGCGCCAAACGGTGTTACTCGCGTGATCTTACCTTCCACTTCGTCGCCAACTTTGTGTTTAGCAATCTCTTTGAGCCACGGGTCGGGTAGCAGCTGTTTCATCGATAGCGACAAGCGGTCGCGGTCAATCGAGATGATCTTAGCTTGAACCGTGTCGCCGATCTTCACGTACTTGGCCGGCGAATCAACCCGGTCCCAAGCGATTTCAGAGATATGGACCAAGCCCTCAATACCGTCAACGTTTACGAAAATGCCGTAATCGACCAAACCGGTCACAATGCCTTCGACCGACTCACCGACAGCTAGTTTGGCAACTTTGCCTTCGGTGTCTTCGCGCTTAGCCGCCTTCTCAGACAAGATCAACTTGGACTCGCGGCGGTTGACGTCGAGTACCCGTACCTGCAACGGCTTGTTAACGAGGCTCATGAGACGATGCAGAATCTCGTCCTTATCGGCCCCAGAAACGCGCGGATAGTTCTCGGCCGACAGTTGCGACACCGGCAAGAAGCCGCGAATGCCTTCAACTTCGATTAAGAGACCGCCCTTGTTGGCATCATACGGATGCACGCTAAAGACCTCACCTTCGCCCATGCGACGTTCCAGAACCTCCCAGCCCTTCTCTTTGGCCACCTTTTTGAGACTAAGTACGGCATAACCGCCATCAGTCTCTGGTTCCAGGACGCTGGCCGAGATAACGTCACCTGGTTTAATATCAGAAGTCTGCTCGATCTCGCGACCGACCACTAAGCCAGTCCCGCGTTGACCGAGGTCAAGCCAGACTTCGTGCTTTTCGGCCGCGATCACGCTGCCCTCTACTACATCGCCGATCGCCATACCAACGGCCGGTTGCTCGGCTAACAGCTCTTCCATAGTGGTAGCGCCGCCAGTCTTTGTACTTTGTGCCATGTTGTTGTAAGCCAACCGAGTGGCGGTTGGCCCTCCTTTTCGAAACAAAATTTCACTTTTCGCCCGTACTACAAGTAGCTCGGGCAGTGATTGTAGTCTATTTTAGCTTATCAGACCTGAAATTACAACTGAGAACTATCTACTGATGACTGCCAATGACGCGAACGGCGGTAAAGCTGCGCAGCGCCGACTAGTGCGGCTAATGGTACCAAATCGATCACCCCTCCTGTCTGCGGTATCGTCGACGGCTGCGGGCCGCTGGTGGCAGTCTGGGTGGTTGCGATGGGCTTAGATGCAGCTGGCGTAGTAGCTGAAGCCGTCGGCGTCGAGGCGGGTTTTGCTGGCGCTGCTGGGGCTGGCACCGGTTTTGGAGCGGGCTTAGCGACGGGCTTCACCGGCTGCTGGCTTTGCTCCAGCGCCTGTTGCTTCTGTTGCGCCACCTGGCTCTGATGATTGCCGTATAAGTACGTTGCTACCACTACCAACCCCACTACCACTATCCCTGCGATGGTCTTCAGCATATCCTGGCGCACAAACTTGTCCCCCATAGTTAAAACCTGTTAATTCGGTTATACAGGGAAACTCCTCCCCGCGCAACTGAGCCTATGACTCTTTTGGCTCACCCTTGTCGTAATCAATCTGGATTGGATCAGGATTGCCGTCCTCATCCTTGTGCTCTGAGGCATCCAGCTTGCCTTGTTCCATGTACTAACCTTTGTGAGCTTCCTTGTGTTGCTGGGCTCGCCATAGATTAGCATCTCTTTGATCGTGAGCTGAATCAAGGGCTTTTAGCGCCTCGGCGGTATGTTCGTGAATCTCTTTATCAGCTGGCCAATCGCCTGAGTAGAGTTCTTTCGTCAAGGCATCCTTTGCTTCTTCTCGTTTCCCGCCAAGGGCATCGGATCTCACCTTATGAACTTGATAGAGATCCTCCGCGATCTTATTGTCTTCCGGGCTTAAACCCTCTGCCATATCACCATCCCTCATTACTTGACTAAAAGTTCTCATAGTAGTGCGAAAAACACAACTAAAAAAATGCCCGGAGCTGCCGAGGAATGGTGCCGCCGAAACGGACCGAGACCCAAGCAACTCTGGGCATTCTTAAAAGCCTAGGAGCTGACTGCTGGTTGGGGCTTTTGAAGGTGCATGGCATATAAGGAGGTGAGCACTCATATACCAAACGACTAAAGCCCCAACCAGAAGCCACCTCTAGCTACAGTGATCCAGTCTAACACAATCACAATATCTTGTCAACAAGTTCTCGGGTAATGCTTGTGCTTTTGCGCTTGAGGGTGCCCAGGCCTTACAATAAGAGCATGTACGTGGGCATCGATATCGGCGGCACCAAGATTCTGGCAGCGGCCTCAACCACCGGCCGGACCATGGGCACTAGTCAAAAGATCGCTACGCCTTCAAGCGCCAAGGCCGCCGTCGAGGCCATCGTTGGACTGGTCCACCAGGTTGCTGACGGCCATCCAGTGGCGAGCATAGGAGTTTCGTCGCCCGGTTGGATCGATCATGGTACGGTTATGTCTGCCGACAATATTGGTTGGCACAACGTCAACATCAGTTCAATCCTCAGCAAACGCCTCCACGCCCATGTTACTCTCGAAAATGATGCGGCTTGCGGTGGACTAGCCGAAACTATACTTGGAGCCGCAAAAGGCTATCGGCATGTCCTGTACGTGACTATCAGCACGGGTGTCGGGACAAGTTTGATTGTGGACGGCAAGATCTTCCGCGGCAGCCGCAACCTTGAAGGCGGCCACATCACCCTGCAGAAGGATGGTCCGCTGTGCAGCTGCGGCGCCAAGGGCCATTTTGAAAGTCTAGTCTCCGGCAAAGCCATTAAGCGCGATTATGGCAAGTACGCCTATGAAATCAAAGACGCAAAAACCTGGGATAAGATTGCTGAGAATATGGCTATGGGTATTGCTAGTTTGATTGCAGCCGAAGCGCCCGACGTAGTGATCTTGGCCGGGGGTGTCAGCGTGCACTGGCAACACTTTAAACGCCCCTTGCAAAAGAAACTATCTGAATTTTGGACGGGTGAGATCCCCCCGATTAAGCTGGCTAAATTCGTTGAAACCGCCCCGGTAATTGGCGCTTTACTCCTGGCCAGCCAAGCCGAACAATTATTGCTCTAATGCTAGACAGCCGCGTCAGCGAACGCCTATACTAACGATGGTGGCTACGTTGGAGGGTGCAAAATGGATTTATTAAACAGCTTTCCTGAGTATACCTTTGTATCGGGGAAGTTTTTTATGTGGCGGCCGCGCCAAGACTCGATTACCTACGACGGTAAACGCCTCAAAACCAATAGCGGCCGCATTGGTTTGCTACACGAAATCGGCCACGCCCAGCTCGGCCACCGATCTTACCCCAAATTTGACATGGCGCTCCTTGCTATGGAAATGGACGCCTGGGACTTTGTACGTACCCATGCCGCCCAATTTAACCTGCACGTCGATGAGCCCCACATCTCCAGCTGCATCGCCAGCTACGACTACTGGCTATCCAAGCGCGCCACCTGTCCCGACTGTAATAACTTTAGCCTGCAAAAAGGCCGTTCCGACTTTGCTTGTTTTGCCTGCGGCGCCGCCTGGCGGGTCAACAACGATAAAATGCGCCGGGTTAAACGCACCGTCGTCAGCCGCTGGGAGCACCCAGCCTATGCCGCCAACTAAAAAACTCCCTTAAAAAGGGAGTTTTTTAGTTTAAGCCTTACGCAGTCTCGGACTGCTCGCCAGCCTTGCGGCGGCGCGAACGCAGGCCGCCGAGCCGTCCAGCCCGACGGGCCAGTTCCGGGTCTTTGGCGAAACCGCCACCGGTACTAGTTTTGCCACCGAGGTGGCCAATGCGCTCGTAGAATTCAGCGCCGTAGCGCTGTTTGTTAGTTTTAGCGGCTTTTTCGCCGCCAACTCGTGTTCCAGCCATGTGAGGATTTCCTTTGCTTACCTTAATTATAGTGCCACAGATCACCCTCACCTGCCTTTGGGCGTTCCGACAAAAAGCTTGCGCTAAACGCGAGGTTTGGCCGTATAATCGCTGCACTCCAAAGTTGGCCTATAGTCTAGCATAAGCAACTTATACTGTCAATACTTTAAATGCTTAAATGCCAGTCTTGTCAGATCGTTTTAGAACAAAACCCTACCAAGTTTGTGAACAGGCCTGAAAAGTCGAGTCGTCGAGGTTAATACTGAAGAGCACGCCGTTAATATGGGCAGTGGCATCTGCCGCACAGAACTTTGAGGTGGTTTCCCCGTCGTCAGTGTATTCGGCATTAAAGACGGCTTTGCCCGCACTTGTGAACGGCGCCATGGTATTGCATTCACTGTAATTGTTGCACTCTTCATCCAAGGCCCAGTCGAAGTAGGGCTGCAACTGGGTAGTCTGGTCAGTATCATTCTTCAGGCCGATCGATAGGCCCAGATTGTGGGCGGTAGTCGCGAGAAATTCGTTATAGGCCAGCTGTTGGTTAGCCGTTAGTGGGAAGCCGGTCGAGTTAGTATAACCGTCGATATTGTCCGGTTCGATGGCGTCAAAGCCTTTGGATTTACACAGATTCATCCTATCCTGAACCACTGGCGTCAGACCGCTAATATCAGCGATGTTCAGCCACTTCTCTCCTGGCCAGCCCTGAACGCCACTGCCTTGGTCAGCCGTCGGGATCAAATTGTCGTCGCTGCGGCCCGGCTCGTAAGTGCCGACGTCGATGTAGCAGATAACGATTTTGCCTTGGCTGTGCATGGTGGTAACGGTTGAGGCCGGGTTATCAAAGCCGTCAATATCATAGACATTAACCGACTTATACGGCGAGTTGGGCGGATTACCAATCACCCAGTTCCAAGATATAGAATGGGCCGAGGACGGTTTCCACCAGCTGCCGCTTGAGACCGTATTATTAACCGTCACGCTCACCGCCGTTGAGGTCTGGGTATTACCGGCCGCATCGAAGGCCTCGGCGGTCAGGCTGTAAGTGCCGTTAGTTACCGTGGTGGTATCCCAGCTGTAGCTGTAGGGCGAGGTGGTGTCGGTATTGAGCAGTGTTGCGCCGCTAAAGAACTCAACCTTGGCCACGCCGACATTGTCGCTAGCCGTAGCCGTGAGGGTGGTAGTGCCACTGAGCGTCGCACCGGCCGTTGGCGCCGTTAGCGAGACGGTTGGCTTGGTGGTATCGCCTCCCGAGCTACCCCAATTGGCGGCCAGGATCGACAGATCCAGAATACTTACCGTACCGTCACCGTTAATATCGCCCTGGGCGAAGGTGCGGCCAGTTTTACCGTAATTAGCCGCCAGGATCGACAGATCCAGAATATTAACACTGCCATCGCCGTTAATGTCGGCATTAGCCGCGTGCGACTGATGCACCACAAAATAACCGATCAAAGCCAAACTCACCACCACTAACCCCAGTATATAGGGGCTGTACTTGGGTTGATGGGCCAAACTAAGATGATTCTTGAATTTCTTTTTCACAAAATGCCACTTATGCTTACTTTAAACTATAGCACACCAAGGCCATATTTGATCTCGTTTATAATAAATCCATGGCTCAATCATCTGTCATCGTGCTGCTAAACAACCTCCGCAGCCTCTACAACGTCGGCTCGATCTTGCGCACCGCCGACGCCACTGGAGTGACTACGGTCGTCTGCTGCGGCTACACGCCCTACCCGGCCATCGCAGATGACCCCAGGCCCAAGTTCGAAGCCGCTCGCACCACGAAAGCCATAGCCAAAACCGCCCTCGGCGCCGAAAAATCCGTTGAATGCGTGCATTTCGACACCGCCACTGAAGCCATCAATCACTTTCGAGAAAGGGGCTATCAGATCGTTGCAATAGAACAAGCCGAAAACTCGCAAAACTTGTTTAAATATAAACCCACTGGCCCATTAGTCCTCCTGCTCGGCCCCGAAGTTGAAGGCCACGACCAAAACATTCTAGATGAGGTAGACACCATCCTCGAAATCCCCATGGCCGGGAGCAAAGAATCCCTCAACGTCAGCGTCGTCGCCGGCGTGGCGCTTTATCAGATTAATCGATAAAAAGAACATCGGGCCCCTGTGACTTGCACAGAGACCCAGTGGTCGACTTCTTGGATGTCACTCATCTCTCTTTGTCGCCCTCGGACTTGTTCTTGTCTTGTGCTCTCGCCAGCTCGTCCCTTAGCTTGTCCGGAATATCCTTCTTGAGCTGCTCATAGCTCTCTACAGCCGCTTTGGCTTCGCGACGCATCGATGCTTCGCCGGCACCGGGCACGGCTGCATTCATGTTTTCCTCATCGTATCCAATGTACCTGGCGGCCTTGAGGGCCGCTTCCTCGGCGCCTTTGCCACCGATCTCGGCCTTGGTAAAGCGGTCTGCAACTTCATCAAGATTAGAGAGCCCTCGATCGCGCCAGTTTTTTTCTGTATATGCCACTTCTCGGGCGGTATCTGTATCTTTGAGTCTCCCAATGTCTGGGCCAGAAGTATGCACCACTTCTTCGACTCCTGGGTGATACTCGTGTTCTTGCTCTGGCATGATCATGCCTTTCGTTAACTTGCTTCGATCATAGCATAAAAGCAAATAAACCCGCTTTCGCGAGTTTATTTGTTAATCCGGCACCGCGCTACTCTCCCACTTAGGTAGTACCATCGCCGCAGACAGGCTTAACTTCCGTGTTCGGGATGGGAACGGGTGTGGCCCTGTCGCTATAAGCACCGGTCACATCACATGAAGATGGCTTCACATGAGATGATCGGGGCTCACTATTGTTGTCATGTTGAGCTCGAGTGAAACATCTCTCGTTTGTCATTCCGGACTTGATCCGGAATCGATCCTGAATCAAGTTCAGGATGACAACTGGAGGGATTCTTCGCTACGCTCAGGATGACAATGCCTTGGGTAAATGCGTGCATTTTATGCACAAATTGCTAGTCAAACAAAGCTCTCTCTTTTTTGCGAATTGATCACAAGGATCAAGCTCACAAAAAACAGTAAAAAGTCGATCGACCATTAGTACACCTCGGCTGAACACATTACTGTGCTTACACCTAGTGCCTATCAACCACGTAGTCTACGTGGGGTCTAATGGGGAAATCTAATCTTGAGGTCGGCTTCGCGCTTATATGCTTTCAGCGCTTATCCGTTCCGAACATAGCTACCCGACAATGCCCTTGGCAGAACAATCGGTACACCAGAGGTTCGTTCACTCCGGTCCTCTCGTACTAGGAGTCACTCCTCTCAAATTTCCTAACGCCCACACCAGATAGGGACCGAACTGTCTCACGACGTTCTGAACCCAGCTCGCGTACCGCTTTAATGGGCGAACAGCCCAACCCTTGGAAGGTGCTTCCCCTCCAGGATGCGACGAGCCGACATCGAGGTGCCAAACAGCTTCGTCGATGTGAACTCTTGGAAGCTATAAGCCTGTTATCCCCGGGGTAACTTTTGTCCGTTGAGTGCTGCCGATTCCACATTCATGTTCTGCCTTGCGGCAGAGATTGTAACAGCAGATCACTAACTCCTGCTTTCGCACCTGCTCGACTTGTAGGTCTCACAGTCAAGCTGGCTTATGCGTTTGCACTATCGATACGATTTCCATCCGTACCTAGCCAACCTTTGAACGCCTCCGTTACTCTTTAGGAGGCAACCGCCCCAGTTAAACTACCCACCAGACACTGTTCCAGTACCGGAATTTACGGGCAATCTAATGCTTGTTTTGCGAATTTGCAGTCGGACCATTCTTGGAAAATCTCTACTTTTGATCTAATGATCCAACTTGCATTCGCGACATTAGTTGTACGCAAATTACGGCACTGGTTAGAACAAAGCACGCACAAGGGTGGTATTTCACTGGTGACTCCACGCAAGCTAACGCCTGCGCTTCAAAGTCTCCCACCTATGCTACACATGTACGGGCCTGGCTCAATGCCAAGTTGTAGTAAAGCTCCACGGGGTCTTTCCGTCTTGGTGCGGGTAAACGGCATCTTTACCGCTATTGCAATTTCACCGAGTCCCTCGTTGAGACAGTGTCCAGATCGTTACGCCATTCGTGCGGGTCGGAACTTCAGTTCCAGCTGCAATTACTTGCAGGACCAGACTATATCTTCTCGAAGTTATGTTTGCGCTTACCTTGATTGATCTTCTCTGCTCTAATCAAGATCGAATTGAGTGAGTTGGGCGACAAATGTCTGCCGCTTGTCATCTCAAAACAAATCTCTCTAAAAGCCAAGAATGATGCCTGCTTTTCAGAAAGCATCGGATACCTTTCAAAGTGCGGGATAATCTTTGTAACCAGTTCTTGCAATGAGCGCACTTCATACTTCAATGTTTTATCGGAGCGATCGGGTCGGATCGTACCACATTCAAAGTATTCTCGAATTAAGTAAAGCACCTGAGCTCTATCAAAATTCTGACTCACTGAAAAGCTTGGTCTGATTTCCCAACCAGTTCTCATCTTGATGCGTTTGCTGACTGAGACCGTAAAACAGCCTTCACCATCAACATAGCCAGATAAGTACTGGGCAAAATCACAACCTCGAGGCCGGCGTGTTATAGCGGCTGTAGATTTATCCATCGGATGACGGATAGAAGTCGCTATCTCTCCCATAGTGGGATCAGTCGTTACGGGGTCATCCGCTAGATGCCGGAGACTTCCCACGGTATTGCCCTTGCTTGTCATAGTTTTATTCTACCGAACAAAATACGAACAAGCAATCGGGTTTCACCGTTATTAGCCAGCATGGGCAAGTTCAACCCCGACAATGTCGGAGTCCTTGTCTTACCCGACAAGGAATTTCGCTACCTTAGGACCGTTATAGTTACGGCCGCCGTTTACTGGGGCTTCATTTTGCAGCTTGCACCGCGCCATTTAACCTTCCAGCACTGGGCAGGCGTCAGTTCGTATACATCCACTTTCGTGTTAGCACAAACCTGTGTTTTTGTTAAACAGTCGCCTGGACTCTTTCGCTGCGGCCTAGTTGCCGCACAGCGGGGGCAAAAGACAGTCGGTGAAGGCCGTCTCTTGCCAAAAATCTCATTTGTTCGTTGTTGAACCGGATTAGATGTACTTCTTTTTGAGTGGTCGCAATTGATTGCGCATATCGGCCGGTGTGACATAACCCGAAGACTTCAGTGTGTCGAGGACATCCATAACGTCACAGTCAAAGACTGTTCCGTCCTGAGGATCCTCGATCAGCTTCGTCATAAAATGACGATCAATCTCGGTCAGTGCACGGTAACGGCACATATTGATCAGTTCTTGGATCTTGTCAGCACGACTCATCTTGGCAATACGGCGGCGTTCGATATCCCTAACTCGCATTATCGCTATTCGATGGCGCCGTCGGCTTTCCGACAATCCATATCCTGACATCTCACTCACCCCTTTAGAAGCACACACGAACCCACTGTGCGGCAACCAGGCAGACCTTATCCCGAAGTTACGGTCGCTGTATTGCCGAGTTCCTTAACGAGGGTTCTCTCGAGCGCCTTGGTCTACTCGACCTGAGCACCTGTGTCGGTTTGCGGTACGGGCAGCAAAGTCTATTAATCACAACCTTTTCTTGTCAGCTTGACTCACCGGAATCAACCATTTTACTGGTCTTTCATTCGCGCTTCACCCGAAGGCTAGACACTTAGACGGATATAGCCAAAAATCCGCTCCGGCTATCATGCCGCGTCAGTTGTGGGAACGACTCCGCCGGTACGGGAATATCAACCCGTTGTCCATCGCCTACGCTACTCGCCTCGGCTTAGGCCCGACTAACCCTGGGACGATAATCGTTGCCCAGGAAACCTTGCTCTTTCGGCGGCCAGGATTCTCGCCTGGCTTATGGTTACTCATTCCAGCATTCTCACTTCCCCGCGCTCCACCGATCTTTCCAGATCAGCTTCACTGCAGCGAGGAACGCTCGGCTACCACTCCCGGTTTTAACACCGGAAATTCGCGTCTTCGGCACTATACTTGAGCCCCGTTATATTTTCCGCGCAGAGTCACAATTGACCAGTGAGCTGTTACGCACTCTTTAAATGCATGGCTGCTTCTAAGCCAACATCCTGGTTGTTTATGCGTCTCCACATCGTTTCCCACTTAGTATAGATTTGGGGGCCTTAGACGGCGATCTGGACTGTTTTCCTTTTGAAAATGGAGCTTAGCCCCCACTTTCTGACTGCCACAATAGTCTCACCCGGTATTCGGAGTTTGATAGGGCGCGGTATCATTGCTGACCCTTACCCAATCAGTGCTCTACCCCCAGGTGGTAGTTTGTGACGCTAGCCCTAAAGCTATTTCGCCGAGAACCAGCTATCTCCGAGTTCGATTGGAATTTCTCCGCTAACCACAGGTCATCCAAGCATTTTGCAACATACCCTGGTGCGGTCCTCCACGTGGTGTTACCCACGCTTCAACCTGCCCATGGTTAGGTCACTCGGTTTCGGGTCTAATCCGTACGACTCTTTCGGCCTATTCAGCCTCGCTTTCACTGCGGCTTCGTCAAATGACTTAACCTAACGCCGTACAAATTAACTCGCTGGATCGTTCTACAAAAAGCACGCGGTCACCGGACAAGCCGGCTCCCACTCATTGTAAGCGCATGATTTCAGGATCTATTTCACTCCCCTTCCGGGGTTCTTTTCGCCTTTCCCTCACGGTACTTGTTCGCTATCGATCACAAGAAGTATTTAGCCTTGGGAGGTGGTCCTCCCGGATTCAGTCAGGGTTCCACGTGACCCGACCTACTCGAGAAAACAAACATAAGGACTAGAAAATTTTCATGTACGAGGCTCTCACTCTCTGTGGCCGGCCGTTCCAGGGCCGTTCCATTAACTTTCCAGTTTTCTTACCTTACCAGAACACTGACAGTCGTCTGTCGCATAAAAGGCTGTTCTTGTATCACTACAAAAGCATCCTTTAATGGTCGTTTGTAATCTCACAACCCCTTTTTAATATTCGTCTGTCAACTTATTTGTGTGCGAACACACAAAAACTAAAAAGGTTTTGGCTGATCCCGTTTCGCTCGCCACTACTCAGGGAATCGAGGTTTCTTTATCTTCCTCACCCTACTTAGATGTTTCAGTTCGGGTGGTGCCCTCCAGCTAGTCTATATATTCAACTAGCGGTGATGTGGTATTTAATCCACAACGGGTTGCCCCATTCGGAAATCCCCGGGTCAAAGCTTGATTGACAGCTCTCCGAGGCTTATCGCAGCCTTCTACGTCCTTCGTCGGCTTCTTGCGTCAAGGCATCCATCATGCGCCCTTAAGTAACTTTTTACTTCAAGAGCGACACGTAATCTTGTCTTTTGCTTGCGCTCCAGACTCCATCACGGGTCTAAATGTTTGACTAGCAATTTGTACATACAAATTGCTGTTTTGCAAAGTTCAAATCTTGCTTGGATTTAAGACACCGTTTGACCGGTATCCTGTTGCTTGATTTGGACTTTGACTTTTGATCGTTTACCCAAATTCATGATGATACTCATCCCGAAAAACTGCAGATCATGTTTATTAAGGAAACTTAAAACTCCGACGGATTGTCGGAGCTCACATTCAAACAGACGAACAAAGAGCTAGAAGGTGACCTCCGCTATTCTCTTGGTTGTTCGACTACTCACAGTGAGCTCTGTGCCTCGTTTAAGCTGTTAATAACAGTATCATAACGGAAGCAGGAGGGTCAAGGGTTTAATTGGCCTATAAAAGCAAAGTGCTCGGGGATCTCTTGGCGAGATCCCCGAGCACTGGCCGAGTTAACGGCGCCGGAACGGGTGCGGCCGGAAGACCACCAAACCGACAAGCACCATGATGGCCCAAGCCAAACCGTTGTGCCAATCCGAGAATTCGCTAACAGCCAGTCCGACAAGACCCGCCGCCAACACGTACTTGACCCACCGGCTGGACCGATGCCGCTGACCCTCGACCGAGGGCAAACCGCACCACCACAGGGTAAGTTGGTCGCGAAAGCGCTGGATCTTCCAGAACTCGCGCCGGTTGTCTCGTCCGTAAGGATCAACCAGAGCCGCGCTCCAACCCAGCTTGATTGGCCAGATGATGTCACCCCGGAAGCGGTCGCTAACTACCAGCAGCTTTTCCACCGGTGGGTTACCGCAAGCTTGCCGTATCAGCCGAAACAACTCGTGACTCGGTTGTCGTGGAGAGACGATCACCTTCAGCCCAAGGGCTTCGAGCTGCTCTTTTATCGGTTGATACCAGCTTTCGTCGAGCTCGCCGAGCAAGCAGACCGTGTGGACACCCGCCCGCTTAGCCCTGTGAAAGCTATTGACGACGGGCGCCCGTAACCGGTTAACGTCTCGGACCTGGAGCATGCCTTCGACAGCACACACCAGCACCGTAAACCGCCCGAATTCGGTGGCCGGGATGGCCGTAAACCGGGGTACAAAGTTGAGGTTGTGATCGCGATAAGCCACAGCCATGATCAGGCCCCAGCGATATCGCACTTGCACCCCAACGAATAGCCCAACAATTAGTACAAACGATCCAATCCCTGCCGCCCGCAGGTATGGCATATTGACTCCCTTGTCCGTCCAACACTATCGTGCGCCGATAATACCATTTTAATGAGAAAAAGTAAAGATTTATAAGCGTACATTATTGTTATAACGTAAAATGGCCCGAATCAGTAATGACTCGGAACCGTGGGTGGGCGAGGACCCCGCGGAGGGGCCTGGGCTCCCGGGGCCCTCGCCCCGGCGCGCGGATCGTATCTGGAGGACTGAGGCCGGGCGGGGGTGGCCCGGTCCAACAACCCGCCGCCATGCTTTTTGCTTGCGTGAATCTGGTGCAGCGCAGGAGATGCGCTGCACCGGCCGGCGCCGAGAGATAGTGCTTTGAGCCCCATCCTGGCAGCTAGGAGATCAATCCTGCCGATCGAGATCCTTCTCCATCGCTCGGCACCCTTGCTGATTGACGATCGAATCAGCGATGCGGTTGAGTCGCGGCGCAAAAACCATGGCTACAACCATCATCACCAGCAACACGGCCGCCAGCATGATGCAGAATTCGATTCGCGCCGCCACTTCAAGCTGGACAATACTCCAGGTCAGTTCCATGTGCGTCCTCCCATTGCCCAATATGGGTTGGGGACCGGCTCCAGCCGCCACCAGTCCTCCAGTTTGATCAATTCCTCAACTTCGTCGAGATACCGCTTCAGAGTGTGACGCTTCTTGAACCTTTCGGCAATCGCGCACACAGCGAACGTGGCCGCGATCACCAGCGGGGCGGCGCCAAAAGCCACTATCACTTGATGTAAGTCGCGCAGACTGTACCAATTCTGATCCATGCCCCTCCCTCTCACGATCGAACTCTGGTGAAATTGTGCGCTCGACAGCGTATTTTGGCAACCCACTCCAGTTGTGCTTATACCTGTTATTTGATAAGATCAGGGCGTTCGGAGCAGTAGTGACAGAAGTCCAATCCCGCGCTCAAGGCCCTCGCATGTTAATAGGAGCGTGACGTATGTCGGGTGAAGGTAGGTGCCCCAACTGCGGGGCCGCGCCAGGAACTTACGTAAGAGGAGTCAGCTGCGCCAACTGTGGCTGGCGGCCGGAAGACGACGACGGCCCCGATGCAGTCGTGGCCACGGGCGACGACAATCCCGAGGTCAAAGCAGAACCGATCCAAGAACCCGCAGAACCAGCGGCACCCAGCAAGGACTACACCGAGGCAGAGCTTGCTCTGCTGAATCGCCGAGAAGCCGACGATCACCCTCACAGCGGCCCGGGCTGGTCGGAGGCGCTGCGGCGCAAAGCGGAGGCCGAACGTCGTGGCGGCGGCTGAGTTCATCGACTTGGACATTCCGTACTACCGTGGCGCTGTCCCAGCCGATCCGTACCGACACCCGAGCCATGCCGTGCAGCTGGTGGCGAGAATGCCTGCCCTTGGCATCACCTCGGAGCCCTTCTGGGTGTCGGAGTCATTATGGGAGCACTTCCAGGGCGGTTCCCACGACGAGCGAATCAGCGCCAGCGCCACCCTCTACCTGCAACACGCCTTCAGCCGGCTCTATCGTCTCGACGGTAGTATCAAGCCGACCGAACAGTGGCAAGCCCTGGCCTGCTACGAGCTAGTCCCCGCCCGGGCCAAAGCGTCCAAAAGAGCCCCCAGCCGTTCGCGCTGAACGATTGGGGGCTCCCGAACGTTTTAGGGGTTAGTCCTTCAAGTCCTTTTTAAGCTGTTCGAACTCGGTTTTAGTGATTTCACCTTTGGCATAACGAGCCTTGGCCAGCTCCAATGGGTTCTCAGCCTCATGGGTATGGCCATAGTGCCAGCTGTAATGACGGCCATGGCGCACCAAGGAGACGATCAACCAGATCACGAGCGCCCAAAAGATAACCGGCACAATCAGAGCGAATAGAATCGTTCCGGGTCCGCCCGAGACTACCGGCGGACCATAGTAATAATGACGTAACATAAGTATTATCCCTTTCCTATGCCAAAAGCATAGCACAACTAGCTTAGAATATACTGAACATAATATGTCAATCCTCGTTGACAATAATGTCTATGGAAAATCAACTAATTCTCCTGTACCCTGGTGTTTGATGCCTTCCTGAGTCCGGCTTTGATCTGTTGACGAAAATTGCCTGCCTGCCGGTAGGTAGGTCAAAGCCAGGGCTGGACCCGGGAAACGTAGTACCGGGTCTGAGGAGGATAGTTGAAATGAAGTCATGGACGACCCACGGACGGCGGCAACGGGTTCGGGCGGGTCTGATAGTGCTCGGGATTGTGGCGGCGATGTTGGTCCCAGCAAGTGCCGGTGCTACGGCCGCCAAGCCGGCCTTGGCCAGTTGCCAGGCCGGCAATATGTCGCTGTCGCTGCTGGTAAACGCCGGCAGTGAGGCAGCTGGCTCCACTTTCGTCGACGTTGGTACGCGCAACCTCGGCCGCACCAGCTGCAGCCTAAAGGGCCACCCGGGTGTTTCGGGCTACGCCGGTCATCAGATTGGCGCTGCGGCCGCCTGGGAAGGTGGGGCTGGTCAATCGGTACCTCTGGGGGTCGGCCAGATCGCCCACTTTGTACTGCAGATCGTGCATACGGCCAACTTCCCGGCTGCCAGCTGCAAACCGGTGACGGTGAGCAGTCTGAGGGTGTTCCTACCCAACCAATCGCAAGCCATGTTCCTGTCCTCTGACGTGCTGAGCTTTAGCCTCTGCTCGGCGGGCCCGTCCAACCTGATGGTTCGGGCGGTGACTACCGGCACCGGCTTCCCCGGCTGATTCAAGGCCCCGAGGACCGATCAGCTCCCCCCCCAGGACCGATCAAGGTGCCCCCACCGCGATCGGTCCCCCGCGGGCCTCGTCGACACCCCCGCCGTCGACGAGGCCCGCCTTCTTTATAACTGCATAATTTATAACCTGGTGGAGCATGTCGGGATCGAACCGACTACCTCCTGCTTGCAAAGCAGGCGCTCTACCAAATGAGCTAATGCCCCAAACAAGACCCTATCCTACCATCTTTCTTGTTTAATGTCGAATTTTGGATT
>Ga0265338_10000580_pt1 | contig 64333 bp, 51 predicted proteins | sample 42126metaG_FD_193579 | JGI IMG/M metagenome (GOLD analysis project Ga0265338, IMG submission 193579) | Rhizosphere microbial communities from Carex aquatilis grown in University of Washington, Seatle, WA, United States - 4-21-26 metaG | ecosystem: Host-associated > Plants > Roots > Rhizosphere...
CCCAGGTCAGCGTGGCTTCATATTCGCTGGGCGTGGTATAGCCGTTGGGCAAAGGCGGAGTGACCACGCGGGCCTCAATTGCAACCGGACCATCCAGGCCGATGGCCCAGCGCGCGATGTCGTTGTGATGCGCACCCCAGTCGGTCACCGGGCCGCCGGAATAATCATACCACCAGCGAAACGTCGCAAAGCAGCGTTCGGTGAAATATTCGGCTGAGGGCGCCTGGCCGAGCCAGAAGTCGTAATTGAAACCGGCGGGAACGGGGACTTTTTTGAAGTGGTTGCCCCGGATTCCGGCGGGCACAAACACATTCACCTGTTTCAAGGTGCCGATGCGTCCATTGCGGACCAGTTCGCACGCAAGATGAAATCGCTTGCTGCTCCGTTGTTGCGTGCCGGTCTGAAAAACGATTTTATTTTCGCGCACGGCTTTGATGACATGCCGGCCCTCGTCAATCGTGAGGGTCAGCGGCTTTTCGCCATAAACATCCTTGCCGGCCCGGGCAGCCGCAATGTTGATGAGCGTGTGCCAATGGTCCGGCACGGCTTGCACAATGGCGTGGATATCGTCGCGCTCCAGCAGTTTTCGAAAATCACCGTATTTCGCCGGTGTCCGGCCGTTTGTGGTGAAACGTTCCACAGCCGCATCGGCGTGCCGTTGATCCACATCGCAGACTGCCAGGATGTCGCCATATTGCGACGCATTCCTGGTGTCACCCTTCCCCATCCCGCCGCATCCGATCAGCGCAACCCCAGGACGATCGTTGGGGCCGGGAATTTTGGGGGTGACTTCCGCCGCAGCCAGCTCACGCTCGACAAACCACAGCGGCAAACCCGTCGCGGCAGCCACCATCGTGCATTTTTTAATGAACGAACGCCGTGAGATTTGAAACGCGCGTTGCATGATTTGTTCGCTGCTCCCGTAATATCCGGTTTTCCGTCAAACGACGAAACCTGGTTGCTTTCAAGAGGTTATTAATGGGCAAACCCCCGGCCAGGTCAACCCAGGAAAGTTGTCTGACTGAGAAGTCAGAAACAGTTTCTCAGGGCTTTAAGATTGACCGTTGAAGAGCCGGCCGAACCGGTTTCTCAAGGTTTTTCCGAGTCCGTTTTGCAGAGCCTGGGCCAGAAAAAACCGTACAGGGCGATGAAAACAAAACAGACCAATGGCACCACAAAACCGATGCGCATCGATTGGACATCGGCGATATGTCCCATGAATGGCGGCGCAATCGCTCCGCCGACGATGGACATGACAATGAGCGACGACCCGAGCTTGGTGTAATCGCCGAGTCCGCGAATGCCCAGCGCAAAAATCGTCGGGAACATGACGGACATGAAGAAAAAGGTGCCGAACATGGCGACCAAGCCCGGCTTGCCGCCGCCGATGGCCACGGCGGTCAGCACCACGTTGATGGCAGCGTAGGCCGCGAGCACAAGATTTGGTTTGAACTGGCTGATCACCGCGCTGCCACACGCCCGCCCAACCATGAACAACACAAAACCGATCGCCCCGAGCCAGTAGGACGCCTTCGGCGCCGTGACGCTGGCGTCGTTCTCCATGATGTAATTGACACAGAAGCTGAAAATGCCCGTCTGCGCCGCGACATAGAGAAATTGGGTGACGACACCCAGCGTAAAATGTTTGCGCCGGAACATGTCCCAGTGCCGGACCACCACGATAAACGAAGCGACGTAGGCAGCGGCGAGCAATCCGATTTTGGCTGGCTGGAGCAATTCCGGAGGCAGGTTCAGCAGGGCCCAGACCAGTCTCAAAATCGGCGAGATGAATAAATACAACAGACCCCAGACCGCCGCCAAAGCAATGCCGATGCCGGCGAGGCGGCCGCCGGCCGGCTTGACACTTTTTTGTAGATCGGCGGATTTCAGCCGGTCATCCGCGGCGTGCAAATCCGGCACCGGCGCAAAAACAAAAACAAGAACCCACACCGCCGCAAAAATGCCGATGCCCAGATAGGGGGTGGACAGACCGGCGTGGGCATTCGCTCCGTCACCACCGGCAAAAACAAAATGTCCGCCGACAATCGGGCCGAGAATCCAGCCCACACCGTTGAACGTCTGCGCAAGATTGATGCGTGTCGCTCCGCTTTCGGGCGCGCCCAGCACCGTGGTGTAGGGATTGGCAATAGTTTCCAGGCAGGTCATGCCCGCCGCAATGATGAACAACCCGAGCAGAAACGCCGAGTACGTGCCGGTACCGGTCGCATGGATAAACCAGAAAGCACCACCGGCAATCAGCACCAGGCCGACGAAGATGCCGCCTTTGTAACCAAATTTCCGCGCAATCAAACCGGCGGGAATCGCCATCAGGAAATACGCCAGATAATTGGCGAATTGCACCAGGCCGGACTGTTCCTTGTTAATGTGCAGCGAATCCTGAAAATGCTTGTTGAGAATATCAATCATGCCGTTGCAAAAGCCCCACAGCAGGAACAACGACGTGACCAGCGCAAAGGTGATGAAAAGACTTTTGCCATCGTCCGAGCGGAACAAGCCGCCGCCGCCCTGGCCTTGAAACGAACCGGGTTGAGGAGTGGGTGTCATGATTGTCTGCGGATGGTTCGGTTTGGGTTGGTTTGCGGGCTAAGAATGCCGATTCACATGATGGTTTGCCATCGTTAAAAGCCTCGCAGATCCGTGCTGCTGCGCCGCTGCAAACCGGGCGCGGGCATCCGATTCAACACCATATATTGGATGCCATGTTCCTGGCAATATTCGCGTTTGCCGCCACGGTCGCCGTCTTCGTTCACAACATATATATCAGGCTTCAGACGCTGGATTTCCGGATCGGCGTCCAGCCAGCCGTCACCGGTTGAAATCAATGCCTGTTTCACAAATTTGATGGCCCCGACCAGGTAACGGCGCTCGTCCTGCGGCAAAAGCGGATGCCCCTCACCCTTCAACAGGCGTATGTTCCGGTCGTGGCCGACGACGACACAAAGGTCGCCATGGCTGCCGGCTTCCTCGAAGAACCGGACATGACCGGAATGGAACCAGTCGTATGAACCGGTCACCATCACCTTCTTTTTCCCCGGTGCGAAGGGTCTCGCCGTCGGCTCCGGAAAACCTTTCAAGTCATCTGCGGAAAAAACGCGATAAGTTATTTTGTTTTCCCCGGCATATCTTTCGCGCGCGGCATTCGCCGTGGATTGCTCATCCGCCCAGATGTCCGGACGCAAATATTTCGGCAGCGCATTAAAATCTCCGGCCGCATCCGCCTCCAGCACCTGGCTGACAAAGCGCGTGGCGTTCAGGAAATAATTCCTTTCCGCCAGGGGAAACTTCGGCGGCTTCCCGGTGAGCGTTTGTAGAACGGCATCCGGCCAGAGCAGCACGACGAGTTCCCCCAGCTTCGCCGCCTCTTCCAGAAAACGAAGATCGCGCGACCGGATGTCGTCAAAACCGCCGCTGGCCAGCACTTGAGCAGGCATGATCAGGATTGGATTTTAAGGGCGAAGGCAATCTGGCCGGGCGGTTTTTCCGGCAACATCACGTGCAATCCGTTTTCGTCGCGACTGAACTTCAATTTGCCGGCGACCCCGAGCAGTCGCACGCTGCCGATTTTGACCAGACCATACTGCGCATTGCTGGCCAGCGATTTGATGGTCACGCTACGGTCCGCAGGCGGGGCCAGGATGATGGCGTAGATTTTTTTGCCGTCCTTGGACTGGGTAAAACGGATGTCTTCCGCGGTGAACGGTTTGTTCTGCACGTCACGCTGGCCGCCAAACTGCCCTTTCTCAACCACCACCGTTGCAGGTCCTTCCCCGTATATTTTCCACGGTCGCGTCGCATAAATGGCGTCGCCATTCACCGTCAGCCACGCTCCAATTTCACTGACAATTTTGATTTCATCCGTGTCGGGCGTGCCATCTCGCTGTAGCGGCACGCTCAACATCAGGTTGCCGTTTTTGCTGACGATGTCGACGAGCATCCGGATGACGGACGCGGCCGACTTGTACTGGTGCTTGGCGAAAATTGCCTGGTCATAATGCCATGAACCGATGCAGGTGTCGGTCTGCCACGGCTGGGGCAAAATACCGGCAGACTTGCCGCGTTCGATGTCATAGACCATTGCCTGACGTTCCGTTTCATTCAGCATCTTGTTGTTCATCACCGCCTCGTTGCGGCCATGCTGCTGGATGCTGGAATTATAAAAGTGCGCGGCGAGGTTCAATCCAATTTCATCCGTGACGCCATGAAACGGCAGTACGCTGTCGTCAAAATAAATCTGGTCGGGATGATAGTCGTCCCACAGTTGCTGGGTGCGCTTGAAAAATTTCTCCATGTAGGCCACCTCCGGAACGCTGCTGCCTTTGGCCGGGTCCCAGCTCCATTCCAGCCGGGTGCCGGGCGCATGGTTCTGCGCGTAGAGGTCCTGCGGGTCGAGCCCATCCCACCACAGGCCTTTGCCATCGGCCTTAGTGAGCTTGCCATCATATTGCACCCCCGCAAATGGGCCGGCCTTGTCCGCGCCCTGCGCCGGCTCATACCATGACCAGGCGCGCGAGCAGTGGACGCTGACGGCAAAGCGCAGTCCATTTTTTCTGGCGGCCCGGGCCCAGCCGCCGATCAAATCCTTCTGTGGGCCGAGCGCCACCGAGTTCCACGGCTGGTATTTGGAATTGAAATTGTCGAAGTTGTCGTGGTGGTTGGCCAGCGCCATGAAATACTTCGCGCCGTTCTTTTTGTAGAACGCGAGCAGTTTGTCGGGATCGAAATTCGCCGCTTTCCATTGGTGGATCACCTCCTTGAAGCCATTGGTCGAGGGATGACCGTATTCAACCAGGTGTGATTTGTAGTCGGCGCTGCCCGGCTCATACATGCCGCGCGCATACCAGTCGCCGTGTTCCGGTTCACATTGCGGCCCCCAATGCGCCCAGATGCCGAACTTCGCGTCGCGAAACCATTCCGGCGTCTGGTAATTCGTCAGCGAACTCCAGTCCGGCTTGAATGGCCCGGCGGCAATCGGCGGCAGTTTCAATGTGGCCGGAGGATTGGTTTGGGCGGACGCCGCGATGAGTGACAGTCCGAGCAACAGAGCGGTCAGGTTTTTTTGCGATGGTTTCATAATTTTTGTTGGCCGACACGGACGTTGACTTTAAAGGCCCCGGGAACCGGTTCAGGGGAAACGACAATCAAATAACCGCCGCCACAACCGGAATACATCGCGCCGGCGTACTGTTGTTGATAGACGTTGAGCAGCGAGGTCAAATCCACCGGCTGGTGCGGATAACGGACCACGTACGGCAGCAGCGTTTCCCAGCATTTCATGGTCAAATTGAGCGACGAGCCAAGCGCTTCGGCGTCCTTTTTGACAATCGCGTTGTAGCAATGCTGGCCAGATTGACCGAGCCGGGCGACCCATTTCGGCTCAAGATTTTTAACCTCCAGCGGATTATAGCCGTCCGGCCGCGGACCGACCGGTATCAAATGCAACACCCGGCCCAGCCAGCGGCCCACATCGGGGCGATGGCACGATTCGATGTGCGCTGGAAAAACCCCGCCATGGATGTTGCAGTCGAAATCCAGCCGGTTTATGCCGGGATAAACCAGTCCAATCATGTCCTGTGAACCGCTCGGATCGGCTTTGCCCTTGTTCTCCGCCTCGTAAAGTTCACGGACGAGTTCGTCGGGCGGCCGGTTGGGCAGTTTGCCTTTCCACAATTTCATGGCAATGGCGCGCGTCCCGCTGGCGAGGCCGGAACGGTCCATCGGGCGAAAATCCGGCTCGATTTGCACCACGACCATTGACCCCGGCGGCGCGGGGTTGTGCCGCGAAACGAACGGCTGGTCAATCCAGCCACCTGCCAGTTGCAGGCGGTTGGGAATGGCACCCAGCATTCTAGCCACTGGTGACTTTTGCATCAGCCGACCCCCACGCGTTTGCTGCATTTGCGGGCACGATATAATTTTTCAATCCACGCAAAAGTTTCGGCGAGGCCCTTGCCCAGTTTTGTATCGGGCTCCCATCCGAGCATATCCTTGATGAAGGTGTTGTCAGAATTGCGCCCGGCCACGCTGAGCCGGCAAAGACAAATATTCAGGTAAAACACAAGAAACAGGAAGATGGAGCCAGCTGTCAGGATTGAACTGACGACCCACGGTTTACAAAACCGTTGCTCTACCGCTGAGCTAAGCTGGCGTATCCACCACCGACATTTTTTGCTTTGTCCGGTTGGCTGTCAAGCTTGCCGAACGGCCGGTAGTATCCTAATTCCAAAAATTGGGTAGGGCGGGCAGTCCTCTGCCCGCCGCAAACACGGAGAACGGCGCGCACGGAGTGACGCGCCCTACCGAAATTAGGACGCTACCGAACGGCCAACCTCCGGCAATGCCGCGTTGCATCAACGGTCACTCATCGCCCCATATGTTTTTGACATGGGCCACGCCACGTTTGACCACCTCCACCGGCAACGACGGGCTGAGTTCAAAGACCTTGATATGGCCGGGTTTTACAAACGGCTTGAGCGCGGCGAAGTTAACCGTGCCCGATCCGGGCGGCGCATGGTCCCCGGCGGGAAATTTCACATCATGGACGTGAAAGCCGGCCAGCCGGCCCGTCAGTGATTCCAGGTGCCGGACGTGATCCAGAAAGCCGAGGTTTTCCTTGATCTGTGCGTGGCCGGTATCGTGCCAATAAACCATGTTGGGGCTGTCGAACTCGCGGAAAAAATATTCAAAGTCGGCCTCCAGCGGAATTTCCTCGAGTCCCTGCCGGTTCTCAATCCCGAGCTTGAGGTCGCGTTTTTCGGCCTCGGGCAGGAGGCGATGCAAGGTTTCGTAAACACGTTCAACCGCTTTTTTTTTGGCCGCTTCACGGCTGGCCGCGGCTTCCGCGCGCAGTTTTTCGTATTTGGGCGTTTTTTTTCCGTCGCGTTCCAGCAGGTCGCTCAATTTGCCGGTGTAATCCTTCAATTCCATGCTGCCGAGATGGAGCACGACCAGCGGGGCCTTGACCCGCTGGGCAAAGTCGAGGGTCTTGAGCGTGTATTTGACGGCCAGTTCCCGTTCACGCGGGCGTTCGTCGGAATATTCGTAAAGGTTTGGCGAGGCATGATTCACCCCCAGGGGCAGCGGGCAGAAATTATGCAAGCTGGAAATTTTGATTTCATTCGCATCCACCGCTTCCAGAACGCCGGACAGGAGGCCGAGCCGGATGCCATGGCTGAGCTCGGCGAAGGCAAAGCCCAGGTCGCGGATTTCGCGCAGCATCGCGCGGCCATCCGTATGGCGTTTGGAGTTCCAACAGGTGGAAAGCGAGTACATGTGGCAAATAAAAAACCGGGCGCATCGTAATGGCATGCGCCCGGCTTTGAAATCGCAAAATTACAGGTCGGCGTAACGGGCGGTCAGCATCGCGGAAAAGCGTGCGGCTTTTTCCTTGCGACGCCGCTTTTCACTCGGCTTTTCGAAATGCCGGTGATTGCGCACGACCTTGAGGGTCCCTTCGCGGTCGACTTTTTTCTTCAGTCGCCGCAATGCGCGTTCCACGGGTTCGCCTTTTTTTAATCTTATTTCAGTCAACGCAACTCACATCCTTCCTGGGGCGAGAAAATCCCCTCACGGACGGGGCTCGCAAACGGGCACGTAGAATAGTTTTTTCACCGCCATTGTCAATGCGCAAAAGCCGGCCGTCACAAAATCGGCTGATTTCCCGGGTCTCCATCGGGCGACGATTGAAATGGGGCTAATGAGAAAGGTTCATCGTTTCAATATCTTCCACGGTCAACCCGCAGGCGATTGCTTTTGTCCCCCACAAAGTTATCCTGCGGACATGAACCGAAGGATTGTTAAAAAGGCCACCGCCGACCCTGAATTAAGCCGGCGGATCCGGGAATTGATTGATTTCAAAGGCGGCGGCCACAATGCCGACCAGGTCGCCGATATCATCGAAAATGCGCTCAAGCTGCTGTCGGATGTCAAGGACACCGGCGACGTGCGCGTGATTCAGACCGCGCTGCGGGAACTGCGTTACGCTTTCCGGCTTTTCGCGCCTTATGCACACCTCCGCAAGGTCACCATTTTCGGTTCGGCCCGGACCCAGGCAGGCCAGCCGGAATATCAACAGGCGGTCGATTTCGGCCGCAAAATCGCCGGGGCCGGTTTCATGGTCATCACCGGAGCCGGTCCGGGCATCATGCAGGCCGGGCACGAAGGCGCGGGCCCTGAAAAAAGCTTTGGCGTAAACATCCGGCTCCCCTGGGAACAATCCGCCAACCCCATCATTGCCGAGGATAAAAAACTGGTCACCTTCAAATATTTTTTTACCCGCAAACTCATCTTCATCCGCCACTCGGACGCCATCGTGCTGTTTCCCGGCGGATTCGGCACGCTCGACGAAGGTTATGAGGCGCTCACACTGATGCAGACCGGCAAGGGACAGCTCATGCCGCTCGTGCTCGTGGAGCCGCCGGGGGGCACCTATTGGAAGGCCTGGGACCGGCATGTCCGGGAACATCTGCTCCGTGACCGGTTGATTTCTTCCGACGATTTGAACCTCTACCAGATCACCAACAGCGCTGATGACGCCGTGAAAATCATCACCCGTTTTTACCGGAATTTTCAATCCACCCGGTTCGTAAAAGATCGGATGATCATCCGGCTCAAAAATGAGCCGTCGGCCTCCGCCCTGGCCGCCATCAACGAGGACTTCGCCGATATCATTGTCGGCGACCCCATCACAGTGATCAAACCGACGCCGGAAGAGGTTGAGGACAGGGACAATCTGGACCTGGCGCGCATTGCTTTCGGTTTCAATCGCCGTGACTATGGCCGGCTGCGGCAATTGATCGATGTACTGAACGGTCTGTAAACCATCGAATTAACGCGGGCCACAGATCAAAAAAATACAAAACGGCGCCGCTTACCTGCGGCGCCGTTGACAGGGGTTATGGTTGTTCAAGCATTCCGGCGACGAAGGCAGCACAGGCCGGCCATTCCCAGCCCAACCAAGGCAATGGTTGAAGGTTCAGGAACAATTGAGATCTGGACATTATCAAGCGTCATTTGCTCTCCGGTGACTGGCCCGCCCCCGGCCAATTGCCAACCGTTAAGTTGAAATTGGAATTGATACGTCTGGCTGGTGGGATCAAAATTGCCGCCGGAACCCGTGAACAAAGTGCCCAGATTCACGGTAACGAGTTGAAAACCTGAACCAACCGTAACCGCACTGGTATCGATGGCCGCCTGACTCCCAGTTGAGGCACCCGTAAACCATTGCCCTGCCCAACCATTAAGAGTCAGTTGGAGTTGATTCACCGCAACACCACTGGCTACCGCCATGTCGAACGACAACGTGTAGTCATTGATATTCGGGTCCGTGTTCCCGGAAGGATTGCCACCGGAATAGCCAAGATTGCAAGGCATAAACCCGCTATACGCGGCATTAAAATCCGCCTGCCAGGTCAGCCCTTGACTGCCACTGACTCCCGTTCCTGAGGCAACCGTCAGCGAATAGTTGGCCAGTGTTCCTGTCGAAGCCCAAGCGGCGAGTTGATCTGAGCCGGCGGTATAGCCTTCAAAGTTGTCCGAGAAGACTATTTGGGCTTGGGTTGTGGCGGCAAAACTGCCGAGCAGGGCCACCATGGCAATGGATAAACAATTCTTGGATGGGTGTTTCATAACTGATAACTGATTTGTTACTGGTTGTTGTTTGTCGGAACCTAAACTCTGATTACTCTTAATCTTATCAGCATTCCAAATTTTGTGGAATGGACAAAACTATGAATCTTATGGAAAAACACGCTAATTTGGGAACCTAATCCTCCATCCTTTGCTCAGTTATATTGGATTTTTCGTGACCGGTCAGGGACCTAACTGAATGCGGTAAAAACGGAAGGGATGGGCACTGAAATCCGGGTCCACCAGCGTGACCGGGATGACCGGTGAATTGCTCGTGGTCAATGCCTGCCAGTTCACAAGATTGCTCGAGGCCCATAACGTATAATCCAGACCCAACGCACCCGTGGCCACCAGGCTCACCTGCCCGCCCGACACATTGATTGAACTCATCACCGGCTGTGCCAGCGGATTGACAATGACCTTGAAATTATTCGTTGCGCTCAGATTCCCGCCATCCACCACCTGCACTGCAATCTGGTTGGTGGTATTGGCCTGGCTCACCAACGGACGCCAGGTAAAGACGGCATTGGTGGTGTTGACCGTGGTGAGGGTCGCGTTATTGGGAGCAGAGAGCAGGTTGAAGGTCAGCGTTGGCGGCGGCTGATTCGTATCCGTCGCCGTGTTGGTAACCATCAAGGTGATGCCCGCGTTGATTATTTGGTCAGCGACGGGTGCCAGCACCGGCGGCGTGTTGGCTTGCGGCTGGCCCACAAAAGTCACCACGCTCAAGGCCGGCAGGGCATAACTAAACGATGAACCGGCGAGGCTGACCGCCGATTGGCTGGCCAGTGAAAGGTTGCCGGAAGTGATCCAAGGGGTCACGGTGCCAACCGCAGGGAAACTAGCGAGATTAAAAATCTGCGTCACGGAGGTTGAACTGGAGTTGATGGCGACGATGGCGAAATTCAGCGAGTTTGAATCCTTGTAAGCGCTGATTTGCGCCGAACTGGTGTTGTTGCCGGCGTCAATGCGGTAAAAATTCGGACGTACGAAACGGGAAAATTGTCCGAGCGCATACATCCGCTTGGCAGGAACGCCATTGGTGTCAGTCAGCCCTTCATTGTCCGCATTTCCGGAAATCAGCCACCAATAATGCCACGCGTTCGCCTGGGCCGCCGTCAGGTAAAGGTGGACCCGCCTGGCCCAATAAACCGCATCGGTGATGCTGCCATCAAAAGAACCGAACGTGGAAACCTCCGTTTCCCACGTTGCCTTCCCGGAAACAGACAGCGCCGCCGGGGTGGTGGTGTCTCCAGTCGTGTTGTCAGCCACGTAATCATGATTGGCGATGATGCTTACGGCGGCGGCGGCGCTGGCATCATTCAGCGTCGGCGTATAAAGACCGGGATTGCTCGACCAGTTCTGACTTTCAGGAACAATGATTTTGGTGGAACCCACCCCCTTGGCCGCCAGGGCACTATATAGGTTGGTGACGAAATCATGAATTTGTGTTCCAGTCCAAACACACGCCTCATAGGTGGTGACATTTGCGTCGGGTTCATTCTGGACAGAAAGGGCATAGATATTGACGCCATAGGAGTTTTTCATGCTGGACACATAGTTGGCAAGCTGGCTGGCATAGGCCCGATTGGTGGCGTTGTTTCCGCTTCCAAGATAGTTGCCGCCGTTGGGTCCGTTGTTGCTCTTGAATCCGGACGCCGGCGTCCACGGTGCGCTCCAGACCAGCGCGCCGCGCGCCTGGGCCATCTGCATGATGCTGGTTTCCGCCGTGCCCGGGGTGGCGGTTGAAGCCGTTGAACCGGCATAGCTGATATGATTGCGCAGCAGTGACAGCCCAACGCCGGTGAATGAATAATTGGTTTTGCCGTCGAAGGAAGTGCCGGTGCCGGTGTTCGTCGAGAAAAACATGTTTGCCTGGCTGGTTGTCCAAGTCCCACCCCAGGCCGAAGACGCGCCGAAACCGTCAATGCGTTGATACACCGTGCTCCAATCCACGGTGCAGGACCCGTTCGTGGGAGCGGTGTTCATCGGTTGCACCGACCAATCATCAACATAATAGGCGGCGTTTGTGCTGGTCGGCACTTCCAAATAAAATGTGAGGTTGGTAAGCGTATTGGAAACACTCAGGGTATATTGGCCGGCAAGTTGGGTCCAGGTTCCGGCTGAAACGGTGCCGGAGGCGATGTTCGCGTAAGTTGTCCCGCTGCCGTCAATTTTTTGAGCGGTGAGATACATCGTCTGGCTGGCGCCGCTGACTAGTTGCACCCAAGCCGAAACATTGCAGGTCTGATTCGACTGAAGAACCCCCGCAAACGACTGGGCAATGCCCATGTAGGTGGCCGTGCGGTTGGTCACCAACCCGGCATAGCTGCCGGAATGAACCTGAACAGACTGAACAGAGATGGTCGGCGAACCGAAGCCGAACCAGCCCGCCGTAGTGCCAGTTTCAAAGCCGGGGTTCGTCGCCAGGTTTTGTGCGCCGGCAACCCCGGCATGAAGAAGCAATCCGAGGACAAACATCCACGCGCGGAGCCAGGATTCGTTTGAACGGTTTACGATGGCAGACATAAAATGGGGCAAAACAACATACCGTATAATCCTCGAACCCGTTGTTGCAAAAAAGCGTCCCCGGTTCGGACCAGCCTGGCCGGGGACGCTTTGAATTTCAAAAGCCGCTTCGTTCTCAGCTTAATTTATCAGTGGCGGATTAAAGAGCCGGAAGAATGCGTTCGGGGCAAGAACTCCGCCCTGCAACCCATTCAGAGTCGGCAGACAAGTCGAAGGCATCAGCACCCAGATCTTGCTACCCTCGGCCGTCTGGCCGGGAAGATCGTTTCCCCCGGGAGATCCGTTGTAACCATTGTAATACTCGGGCACCATCCATCCGCTGGGAGTGTTGTCGCTTCCGGGAGCCAACAAATTTGTGCCCGTCCCTAATGTATAATTAACGGCGGGAAGAGTCCAAGACACCCAGTAAGGCGTGTTGGTGGTAACCGGCTGCAAGCTGGAAACCTGCGCAGAATTATTGGCCCAATATCCATTGGGATTAAAACTCGGCTCCGTTGAGAAGTTTTCACTTTCCTGAGTTCCAGAAACACCAGTAACGGTGATCGAGGCCCAGTCTTCATATTCGCCTTCGCCGGCGGTTGAGTTTGGCTGCAATCCAAAGTAAGCCACTAGCGGATTGGTAAAATCAGTCGCGACATGGGGGTCGCCAATGGTGAAGGCCACCGGGCTGGCTCCCGGCGCGGTCAGCGTGCCTGCTCCGGGGCCGGTGAACGTCAGCGTCCAGGTGCCAACGGCGGTCGAATTAGTAATCGTGAGCGCCGTTTGATTGGGATTGGCATTCGGCAAGTTGGTCTTCCACTGGACGGAGGCAACGACGCCACCCACACCAGGACCGACAACCAACCAGAGCTCGTTACTCGACTGATAATCAATAAACTCATTGTTATACATGACGTTGCCGGCGGTATTCACCGGTATGAGCTGAATATGCGTCTGGTTGATGTCGGTTGGGTAATCCAAAAGCTTGAATGAATAGCTCACCGGATAAGCCCCGCCAACCCAGGACTGGCTTTGGTCAACCGTAGCCAGCTCGGCGCGATCAAAAGTGTTCGCCGTGGAGCCCGCGAAGATCCGCAGTCCCGGAATGGCTTTCTGGAGGCCAAGCTTCGGCGGTGGCGGCACCGATGCCGTCCCGAAGGGACCGCTTGATAGCTCCACATTATTCAGAAAATAGTAAGCGGGAGCGCCACCGCCGTTATTGCTGGTAAAGCTAAGCTCGACCCATCCCAACCCGCCAGAGGCAACCGCGGCCTTGTAACTTGAATAGTCAATCGTGACGACTTGCGACTGAAACGCGCTGCCATTAAAGAAGTAGAAGTTAGGTTCCGGGCCATCGGCGCCGGTGTTGCCGGAAAACTGCGCATTCGCCCAAGGCAGGGTAACATAAGTGCCACCCTGGGCATTGAGGAGAACTCCAGCAATCTGTGAATACCCACCAGTAGTCCAGGCTGGAACGGAGAACGTAAACGTCAAGTATGAGTTGGTGAGAAATGCCTGCGTAGCCCCGCCGACGGTGTTCAAGTTAATTTGGAGATCCGTGTTATAGCCTGGATCCGTAACTTGGAGACTATAAGCGTAACCGGGCACCGCATTGGCCACAAAGCTGTATTTGGCGGCATTGGTGGGATCCGTAATCGGGAAGCCGTCGGTAGTATCAAACCATCCTTCAGCCTGGCCGGTTTGCCAACTGCCAATGACAATAGCATTCCCGACGGGCGGGGTCGCCAGCACCACATTATTCATGTAAATATTTGTAGGAGCACCGCCGCCGTTGTTGCTGGTAAAAGATAATTGCAGATAGCTACCGTTCGTAAGAGCGGTGGCAACCGCAGGATTTGTCAATAGGCTTGAATAATCCCACGTTACGGTTATTGACTGGCCTGGGAAGCTGCTATAGTAGCCTACGCTGGGCATATTACCCGAATTGCCGGTCCAAGCCGACCAAGGTATATTCGTAAACAGGCCTGAGCAATTGAGCGTAAAACCGTAAATTTGGGAATACCCGGCAGTGTACACCCCGCCGGACGCCGGGAATGAGACGGTGAAGGACAATGTATGGTTGGCGGCGAAAGCTGCTTTGCCTCCGGGGAGGGTATTCAAATCAATCTCAAGATTTTGATTAAATCCGGCCTGGTTTATTTCGAGACTTTTAGTGTAACCGGCCACGACACCGCTCACAAATTGATATTTGCTGGCATTGGCAGAATTTGTGATTGATAGACCGTTACCGTTGTCAATCCAACCGTCACCGGTGTTGTTTTGCCAGCTACCGACCACCATATCTGCTCGTGCCGCGACGGCCAAGCTTCCCAGCAAAGCCACGACTATTGCAGTTTTGCATAACGTTTTCATAGTTTTTTGATGTTGATTTCTCATTTGCAGACGACCCATACGACGTCCACCGGGTTTTTGGGGTTTTTTTCGTTGTTTGATTTATACTACTGCCAATCTTTATTTGATGGAATGGATAAAACCATGATTCGCATGGAGAATTCTATGATTGGGATATTTTTATCATGGTTTCACCTTATTCATTAAAAAATTCTCAATAATAGTAACTGCTCTGACAAGTGTATTGCCATGAAATGGAAAGACGATTGTGGGTTTCCACGTGATTGTCGGCATAACCCACATTGATCGAATCCAAGGCGCCATTGTAAAAATGAGCTTCCGTATTGGGAATATTGGCGGGATCGGTTGATGATTTGTTGGCTTCCGCTAGATCGCTGATGATGGGTTGCAGAGCCACAGATGTATCACTTGTCTTTAGCGGCCAAGAAGGGGCATTGGGAGGAGCTTGTTGTTGCGGTAAGACACTGGGCGTTACGGGAAATGGAGCGGGTAAATTACCAGGAAGCTGGATACCAGCAATATAATTTAATCGCGGCACCCACCAATCCTGCAACAGTTTTGAATACCCGCCGCCGATCCCGCGGCCGGCCGGGTAATAGGGGCTGCTGGATGCAGCTTTGTTGGATACGAACCATTGATTCAACTGGTCAACGCTGGAAAGGGTGGGACGACCCGGACAGTTGTAGTAAACCCAGGCGCTGGCATCTTCAAAATCTTTTTGCCGAACGGGGCAAAAAAACATCGGCGCGGTAAACCCGTAAGCCGACAGATTGGATAGAAAATTGGTGGCGACGTCAGTCGGATTTCCGCCACAACCGGCAACATTAAAAGAAGGCATGGAACCTTGCGCATCATCCGAGGCATACACATTGGCCATTTGCACCCATTGTTTGTAGTTGGAGGTGCAATTAAGGACCCTGGCGCGGTATTTCGCTTTGGCCAGTGCCGGCAGCAACAACGCGGCCAGAATGGCGATGATGGCAATGACCACCAGTAATTCAATCAGGGTGAAGCCGCCTGACGTGAACTCGGTTTTTTTTGACCTGTGGAACATAGGATTCGTAATAATGAATTGATTTGGCACATTAAAAAATCAGCAGCATTTTTCACCGTTTGGGTAACCGGTAATCCTCTCGCTGCCCGTGCCGATCCCGCCTTGGGCGCCGCCCCGATCCTGGGCTAGATGTGTTTCGGCGCGCTCCAGACCGGTCTGGGATTCACGGGAATAAAAAAAATGCAATGTGATTCCGCAGTTCCTCACCTCCTCCTTGGCCCCGTTTTGGAGCAACCGATACTCGCTGGGCGCGACATGATTGACGGATTTGAAAATACGCGAGAAATAGAACGGATCGTCGTAACCGAGCGTGGCGGCAATCTCCTTCACGCTCATCACCGTCTCGTCCAGCAAACGGCAGGCGTGCTGCATGCGGAGGCGGATGAAGTAATCAATGGGCGCGCAGCCTATCTGGCGTTTAAAAAGGGCAAAGAAATGAGAGGGGGAAATGTTCGCCCGGGAGGCAAGCGTAGCCACCTGCAACGGCTGGTCCAGGTGCCGCAGCATGTAGCTGATGCTTTGTCCAATCTTCCGGACCGCCTCCGATTCGCAGGATTCCGCCCGACCGCACGAAGCGCCCGGCGCGGTCGATTTCACATTTTCGATTTCAGTGGTTTTCATTTTTGCTTCACTGGAAAGATTAGTTCGACACACGAACAATATAAAAGATCACAACCATTTCAGTTTTGTTAATATTGATTGTTTCATGCGATCGAAGGTGCGCCGAAGTGATTTTGCAAAACGAGCGCGATGGTGCCTCGCAGCCGGGGTTGCGCTTCCGGGTCCGTAGGCAAAATTCGCGTGGCTGCATGGGTGAAAGACCGGCGTTTGACGGCTTCAGCCACCACCGGCCCGACTTTGTCCCAGGCACGGGTCACTTCTCCGACCACCACCAACACATCCGGGGCCAGGCCAGTTACCAGCATGGCGATCCCATCGCCCAAATGATGCGCCATTTGATTCAATGCCTTGCAGGCCCTGGGGTCATTCCGTTCCACCAGCCGCAAAATATCGCCAAACGGCAGCTTGGCCATGTCGCTCTTGGAACCCACTTCGCCCTTGGGGACGGAAGCCGACTCCGAGTAGTACCGCACGGCGGCGGAATTGGACGCCAGAACCTCCCAGCATCCGTTGTTGCCACACCGGCATTTGGGACCGCCCTGCATTTGCGCCACGTGACCAAATTCACCCGCCACGCCCGTTGAACCCCGAACCAACTGGCCATTCATGATCATGCCCACGCCGATGTCATCCGACACCGTCACGGCCACCAGATTGCGCACGCCATCCAGGTACTGCCCCGACCACAGTTCGGCCAGTGCACAGGCATTGGCGGCATTCTCCAACTCCACCGGCAATCCAGTGGCCTGTTCGAGTTGCGTCTTTAAATCCAGATCAGTCCATCCCAGCGTGGGAGCAAATATCAACTGCTGCGAAGAAGTATCGATTCGACCGGGCAGGCTGATGCCCACGCCCTCATATGAGTTCCGGGGATGGGCCCGGATCAAATCGTTGATCCGGCGACTTAACCGGGAAATGAATTCCACGGGATCTTTTGCCGTGGACATGGACTCTTGGGCCAAAAACTGGCTGTCCATGCTGGACACGGCCAGAGTGGTCGTGGCCGGTTGGATATCAACTCCCACCACCCCACACCGTTCCGTATTAAGATGTAGAAAGGTCGGCTTCCGGCCGCGCGGCAGATTCCCGACCGCCCCCTCCTTCAACCAGCGTTCCGCAATCAGCCGCTCAGCGATCGCGGACACAGTACTGCGTTGCAGTCCCGAATAACGCATCAAATCCGCCCGGGAAACCGGCTGGTGTTTACGCACCAGATTCAACATGATGCGACTGTTGATGTCGCGAACCGTTTCACTGGTCGCCACCTGAAAGTTGTTCAGATCAATTTTGCGCACAAGTATGTCTTTGAAGCATTTAAGCCAAGCTCAACGGGATTAGTTCGTGTCTCGAACTTTATCTGGTTATAAGGGGGTGTCAAGGATAAAGTTCGAGGTGCGAACAAATTCTTTTACCCTTGAATAAATCAATAGGATAGGTTTGCTTTTGAAGCAGTATTTTAAGGAACACAAAAAATATAAACCCAACGGTTGGAGCATATTTTCCGTCCGAATCATGTTATTATCCATTCCTCGACAGATGAGGCTACCGTTAAGTAAAAGTGTTTTGAATGAAGCAGAGGCAGAAGCGGATGAGTTCCCTGGTTCGTTCTGAACTCATTACCTGCATCTGACATAACCGGCGCCGGTCGTGCAAGCCGCCGGCGTGGCGTTGATGGTATTTGTCGGCAGCGTTCTTTTGCCAAACCGTCACAACCTTCGCCAAAAGCGTCATTCGCTTCCGGCGCCCATTTCTCGGCCTTCCACAACGGGATAATTGTTTATTTTCATAACAATCAACCCAGGCTGTCAGCAAGCCTGCCAGATCAGGATGAGGCAGGCACGCCAATCCCTTGGACGAAACGAAACCACTCCCGATTTTGACGGCGGCACTTTGGCATCGCTAATCAGCAAAGCCGTGATTAAAATTTTTGGAAGCAATGAAATGGGGAAAAATCGTTCCGCTGGCCGGCTTGGGCCTGCTCGTCTTTAGCTTCAACGGTTTTGCTCTCGGCCAGGTTCAGAAGGTGGAGCCGGTTGAGAGTCCGGGCAGTTTTCCGATTGTTCAGCAAGGTGTCGCAGCGAAGCTTTATGTGGATTCCAATGATTTTGCCGGCGTCGTTCGCTCCGTTGGCGATCTGCGGGCGGACATTGCCCGGGTGACCGGTTGCACCGCAACGATCGCCCATACCGGCAGTGGTTGGGGAACGAATGTCATTATCATTGGCACCATCGGCAAAAGCCGGATCATCGACGGGCTGATCCGCGATCACAAAATTGATGCTTCGCCCATCGCCGGCAAATGGGAATCGTTTTTCACCCAGGTCGTGCCGGAACCATTGCCCGGCATGACCAGCGGACTGGTCATCGTGGGCAGCGACAAGCGAGGAACCATCTTCGGCATTTACGATCTGTCCGAGCAAATGGGCGTGTCCCCATGGTATTGGTGGGCCGACGTCACCCCCGAACACAAGGATGCGCTTTTTGTGAAACCGGGCAAATATGTGCAAGGACCACCGGCCGTCAAATACCGCGGCCTCTTCCTGAACGACGAAGCACCAGACCTGAGTAATTGGATCACCAACAAATTAGGGCTGCTGCCACCCGGCACCAATCCTCCCATCCCTCCGAACATTGCCAACTACAACCACCAGTTTTACACCCGGGTGTTCGAGCTGATTCTACGGTTAAAGGGCAACTATCTCTGGCCGGCCATGTGGAACAACGCCTTCAACGAAGACGATCCGAAAAATCCGCGCCTCGCGGATGAATACGGAGTGGTCATGGGCACATCCCATCAAGAACCGATGCTCCGGGCACAAAAAGAATGGGACCGGCGTTATTTGAAAACTCTGGGCACCTGGAACTATGCCACAAATCCGGACGTCCTTGAAAATTTCTGGAGGGAAGGCATCCGGCGGAACAAGGACTATGAAAGCCTCATCACCATCGGTTTGCGCGGCGCGAATGACACCGAGATGGCACCCGGAGGCCCGGAGGCGAACATGGCGTTGCTGGAAAAAATCGTGGAGGTTCAGCGGAAAATTATTGCCGAAGAAATCAATCCCGACGTGACCAAAGTGCCGCAGGTCTGGTGTCTTTACAAGGAAGTGCAGGATTTTTACAACGCGGGCATGCGGGTGCCGGACGATGTGACGCTGCTTTGGGCCGAGGACAATTGGGGCAATGTCCGCCGGCTGCCGACCGCCGAGGAACGCCAGCGGCCCGGCGGGGCGGGAGTTTATTATCACTTTGATTACCACGGCGAACCACGCAGCTACCAATGGATCAACACCAGTCCGATCCCCAAGATCTGGGACCAGATGTCGCTCGCCAAACAGTATGGCGCCGACCGGATCTGGATTGTGAACGTGGGCCACTTCAAGGGTTACGAGTTTCCCCTCGAATATTTCATGAACCTCGCCTGGAACACCGACCGGTGGGGAAACACCAACTTTGACGAGTTCACCCGGCTTTGGGCGGAGCGGGAATTTGGGCCGGCGTATGCCAAAGACGTCGCCGACATTGTCGACAAGTACACCAAGTATAACGGTCGCCGCAAACCCGAGTTGCTTGCGCCGGACACCTACAGCCTGGTCAATTACCAGGAAGCCGAAAACGTTTTGAGAGATTTCAGAGCCATCAGCAAGCAGGCGGTGGAAATTTACGATCAACTGCCAGAAGCCAAGCGTGACGCCTTTTATGAACTCGTCCTGTTCCCCACCGAAGCTAGCAGATTGGTGAACGAACTGTACGTTGCTGCTGGAAAGAACGCGTTATATGCCCGTCAAGGCCGCGCCAGCGCCAATGATTTCGCCGAAGCCACCCAAGGCTATTTCGAGAAGTGCACGAATTTGATGAATGATTTCAATGTCACGTTTGCCCATGGTAAATGGAACCATTTCATGGACCAGCCATATATCGGTTACACTACTTGGCGCGACCCGCCGCGCAACAACCTCGACGCCATCAAGCTCGCCAAACCCGACGTGCCCACCGCCGCCGCGATGGGAATTGCCGTGGAAGGTTCCGAAGCCACGTGGCCCGGGGCCACAAACCGCGTCGTCCTTCCCACTTTTGACGCGTTCAACCGGCAACATCATTCCATCGAAGTTTTCAACCAAGGCAAAACACCTTTTGACGTCACCGTTACCACCAGCGCCTCATGGATAGTGCCGGCCAAAACCAAAGCCACTTCTGATACAACATTGTGGATTGATATGGATTGGGACCACGTGCCCAAGGACAAAGCCAGCGGCACGGTGATGCTCACCGGGGCCGGCACGAACGTCACCCTAAGCGTGAACGCTTTCAATCCAACGGAAGTAACGCGCAATTCGCTGGCCGGTTTCGTTGAAGGCGAAGGTTATGTTTCCATCGAGCCGGAACACTACACCAGGAAAATTGACGCCGGTGCCAACCGTTGGATCAAGATTGACGATTACGGACGGACCCTGTCCGCCATGCGAGTCGAGGCGCCCGTGGATACACCCAGCGCCACACCGGGAAAAGATGCCCCCTGCCTTGAATACCAGATGTATTTGTTTAGCACCGGTAAAGTCGAGGTAGCTGCCATTATGGCTCCGACCTTGAATTTCGTTCCCGGCCGCGGGCTGCGATATGCCATTTCATTCGACGATGAAAATCCTCAAGTGGTCGCACTGGTTCCAGCAAATTACAGCGCCCGGAACGGCAACCGGGACTGGGAGAAATCCGTCGAGGACAACACCCGCTGTGGCCACTCGACTCATCTGCTTGCGAAATCCGGGTATCACACCCTGAAATTATGGATGGTCGATCCGGGCGTGGTGTTGCAGAAACTGGTGGTAGACCTCGGGGGCGTGAAGCCCAGTTATCTCGGTCCGCCCGAAAGTTATCACCGCAGCCGGGAACCGGACCTCCCGGCAAAAAACAATTGACGGTGGGTGGCGCAGCCTGGACGGGATCCGCGCGCTGGAGGATTCTCCATGCGAATCGTAGCATCATCCATTCCTGCGTCAGTTTGCGATTGAAATACTGCGCGACATTTTAGAACGTGGCAAATTGCTGACTCGATTGCAGAGAATAACATGAAAAAACCGTCCGCCGCCAACCTGCCGCCTTACCAGAACCCCGCCCTGTCCGCCGCCAGCCGGGTTAAAGATTTGCTGTCGCGCATGACGCTCGAGGAAAAAGCCGCACAAATGATGTGTGTCTGGCAGAAAAAATCCGAGACGCTCGTTGATGCCGATGGAAACTTTGCGCTGAGGAAGGCCAAGGCCGCCTTTAAGAAGGGCCATGGACTCGGTCAGGTCGGCCGGCCCAGCGACGCTGGCAAAGGAAAAAATGCACGGGAAATGGCCGAACTGACCAACGCCATTCAGAAATTTTTCTTGGAGCACAGCCGGCTCGGCATTCCGGTGATGTTTCACGAAGAGTGCCTGCACGGCCAGGCGGCGGTCGGCGGAACGAGTTTTCCCCAGCCGATCGGCCTGGGCTCGACCTTCAATCCCGGGCTCGTTGAATCGCTTTATGCCATGACCGCCGAGGAGGCACGCATCCGTGGCACGCACCAGGCGCTCACCCCGGTCGTGGACGTGGCGCGCGATCCCCGCTGGGGCCGGGTGGAGGAAACCTTCGGTGAAGATCCGCACCTGGTCACCCAGCTCGGCATTGCCTCGGTTCGCGGATTCCAGGGTGACGCATCGTTCAAGGACAAAAAACGTCTCATCGCCACCTTGAAACATTTCGCCGCCCACGGCCAGCCGGAATCTGGCATCAATTGCGCCCCGACCAATGTTTCCCTGCGACTGCTGCGCGAAACGTTTTTGCATCCATTCAAGGAAGCGATCCAAAAGTCTGGCGCCATCAGTGTGATGGCCTCCTACAACGAAATTGATGGCGTACCATCGCATGCCAGCGAGTGGCTGCTGCGCGATGTGCTTCGCAAGGAATGGGGGTTTAAAGGCTTTGTTGTTTCGGATTATTATGCCATTTGGGAACTCGGTCACCGTCCGGACACGCACGGGCATTTTGTGGCGGCGGATAAAAAGGAATCCTGCGCGCTGGCGATACGCGCCGGGGTAAACATCGAATTCCCGGAGCCGGATTGCTATCTACACCTTGTCGAACTCATCCACGAAGGGGTGCTGAAGGAATCCCAACTCGACGACCTTGTGTCTCCCATGTTGTTTTGGAAGTTCAAGATGGGATTGTTCGACGATCCTTACGTGAATCCCGACGAGGCGGGGCGGATTGTGGGTTGCGAAAAGAACCGCAAGCTCGCATTGCAAGCGGCGCGCGAGACCATCACGCTGCTCAAAAACGCGAATGATCTGGTTCCGCTCAACCCAAGCAAAATCAAATCCATCGCGGTCATCGGGCCGAATGCGGATCGCGAATTGCTCGGCGGCTATAGCGGTCGCCCGAAATTTTACACCTCATTGTTGGAAGGCATTCGTTCGAAGGTAGGCGACCGGGTGCAGGTCCCTTACTGCGAAGGCTGTAAAATCACCGTGGGAGGATCCTGGAACCAGGATTTGGTGACCCCCAGTCACCGGGAGGAGGACCGCAAGCAAATCCAGGAAGCCGTGAAAGTCGCCCAGCAGGCGGACGTGGTGGTGCTGGCCATCGGCGGCAATGAACAGACTTCGCGGGAAGCGTGGTCGCTCAAGCATATGGGCGACCGCACGCGGCTGGATTTGATCGGACGGCAGGAGGAACTGGTCACCGCCATGCTGGCAACCGGCAAGCCGGTGATTGTGTTTCTGTTCAACGGCAGCCCGCTGTCGATTCAATATTTACACGACAACATCCCTGTCATTTTCGAATGCTGGTATCTCGGCCAGGAATGCGGCCACGCGGTGGCGGACGTGTTGTTTGGCGATTTCAATCCCGGCGGCAAGCTGCCGCTCACCATTCCCCGTTCCGCAGGCCATCTGCCGGCTTTTTACAATTACAAGCCATCCGCCCGACGCGGCTATTTGTTCGACGACGTTTCACCACTCTATCCTTTCGGTTTCGGCCTGAGCTACACAACCTTTGCCTTTAAAAAAACGCGCCTGTTGAAGAATAAAATCCAACGGAATGAATCCACACAACTTTTGGTGGACGTGGTAAACACCGGCAAGCTTGCCGGCGCCGAGGTCGTCCAAATGTATATTCGTGATTGTGTCAGTTCCGTGACCCGGCCGGTCAAGGAATTGAAAGGCTTCCAAAAAGTCTCATTGCGACCGGGCGAGACCCGGACCGTGACGCTCGACATCACGCCGGAGTCGCTGGCTTTTTACGATATCCACATGAAATATGTGGTGGAACCCGGCGAATTTGAAATCATGGTCGGCAATTCCTCGCGCGATGCCGATTTGCAGAAATTGATTTTGACGGTGAAGTGAAGCAGCCAACACCAGCCCATGGCAACCCCTATGTCTGATCAAAGCCAAAAACTTTCCTTCTTTGAAAAGGCGGGTTACAGCGCCGCCGACGCCGCCGCAAACTTCGTCTTCATGACGATGATTCTGTTTCAGACCAATTTCTACACGGACGTGTTTGGAATCACCGCGGGGGCCGCAGCCACCATTCTTCTCGTGGCCCGGCTGTGGGACGCAGTCGCCGATCCCATTGTGGGCGTGCTCGCCGACCGCACTCGGACGCGCTGGGGAAAGTTTCGTCCCTGGGTCCTGTGTACGGCGCTACCTTGGTGCGTCGTCATGATTCTCGCCTACACCACGCCCAAGGGCTGGAGCATGGGCGCGATGATCGCGTACGCCGCCATCACCAACATCATGCTCATGTCCATCTACTCGATGAACAACATGCCCTACGCGGCGTTGGGTGGCGTGATGACCGGTGATGTCAATGAACGGGCGAAACTGAATTCATTTCGTTTCATTGCGGTGAATGTCGCCCAGTTCATCGTTGGCGGGTTCACCCTGCCGCTGGTTGCCAAATTCGCCATCGGCCATGATCCACAATACGGCTGGCGGATGACCATGACCATCTGGGCCATCCTCTGCCTTGTGCTGTTCCTGATCACGTTCCTCAGCACCAAGGAACGCATTCAACCGCCCCCCCAGCAAAAATCGGACTTCCGACAGGATTTCGCCGGCCTGATCAAAAACAGTCCGTGGGCCGTGATGTTCGCCATGACGCTGGTCCATTTCGCCATCCTGTCATTCCGCGGCGGCGCACTTTACAACTATTATCATCATTATGCCGACAAGGCGGCCATGTACGATTGGGTACAAAAGCTGGGCCTGACCGGGCCGGCGCTTGAACCCGGGGCGCCCCGGCCCGCGGGCATTCTGGAATGGCTGGGTTATGTGGTGCATGGAGACCGATCCAACCTGGCGAATTCCAACGTTGCCGACGTCTTCAACAGCATCATCAACATGATTGGCACGGGCGTGACCATCATCGTCCTCCTCCTGTCACCGGTCCTTTCCGTAAAATTCGGCAAAAAGGCCGTGGCGGTTTGCGGTTTCGCGTTGGCCTCCTTGAGCACCTTCATGTTTTATTTGCTCGGCCCGGCCAACGTCAACGGCATGGTCGCCCTGACAATTCTGATCGCCGTATGCTATGCTCCGACCATCCCGTTGATCTGGGCCATCTATGCGGACGTGGCGGATTACTCTGAGTGGAAGACCGGCCGCCGATTTACCGGCATTGTTTTCGCCACCATCGGCTTTGCGTTGAAATCCGGCCTGGCTCTCGGCTCTTCCTCCTTCCTTTGGATCATGGCCGGTTTTTTCAACTACGATACCAAACTGCCCGATGCCTCCCAGGCCGTGGAAGGGTTCCGGGTATGCAGCGGCGTTGTGGTGGGCCTGCTCTTTGCCGTCTGCACCGTCCTGCTCATCATCTACAAACTCAATAAACGTCTGACCATACAAATGGCCGACGAACTGGCGGAACGCCGTAAAAAATTTGCCACCACTTGAAAAAAGTTATGAAAATCATGGCTTCACTCGGAATTATGGGGGTTTTTCTGGCCACCGGTGGTTTTGCGCAATCCACCCTTAAAGAGACCTTTAAGAACGACTTTCTGGTCGGCGCAGCACTGAACGAAGCAGAGTTCACCGGCCAGAATGCCAACGCCGTCGCCCTTATCAAATCCCAATTCAATACCATCAGTCCGGAAAATGTTTTGAAATGGGAGTCCATCCATCCCCGGCGGGATCAGTACAATTTTGGGCCGGCGGACCAGTATGTCGAGTTCGGCCAAAAAAACGGAATGTTTGTCGTCGGGCACAACCTGATCTGGCATCAACAGACTCCGAAATGGGTTTTTCAGGACAACAAGAGTGGCCCCGTCGATCGTGAGACGTTGCTGGCGCGGATGCATGATCACATTTTCACCGTGGTCGGACGTTACAAAGGCAAAATTGGCGGTTGGGACGTGGTGAATGAGGCGTTGAACGAGGATGGCACGCTCCGCAAATCACCGTGGGAAAAAATCATCGGCGAGGATTACCTGCTCAAGGCCTATCAGTTCGCCCATGAAGCCGATCCTCAGGCCGAACTGTATTACAACGACTATTCGCTGGAAAACACGCCCAAACGAAACGGCGCAGTTGCGTTGATCAAAAAACTTCAGGTCCAGGGCGTTCACATCACCGGCGTCGGTTTGCAGGGCCATTACAAAATGGACTGGCCCAGTCCGGCACAGGTGGACGAAACCATCGACACCTTTGCCCGGCTTGGGGTGAAGGTGATGATCACCGAGCTGGACCTGGACGTGCTACCGCCGGCGACAGGATCCCAGGCGGCGGAAGTTTCCCTGAACTTTGCATTGCAGGCAAAATTGAATCCTTACACCAACGGTCTGCCGGATGCCGTACAGCAGCAACTGGCAAAACGGTATGCCGATTTGTTCAGGGTTTTTGTCAAACATAAGGACTCCGTCAGCCGGGTAACATTATGGGGGGTGACCGATGCAGATTCCTGGCTCAACAACTGGCCGGTCAAAGGCCGTACGGCGTATCCGCTTTTGTTCAACCGCGACGGCGTTCCCAAACTGGCATTCGATGCTGTCATTCAAGTTTCAAATTTGCAGTAAAATCCCAGGAAAACCCCTTCTTTTGACTGTCTCAGAATTCCACACCGCGCTTTAACTTGAGACAGCGGAATAAAAGCCATTTCCGAATTCCTATCAAACCGGAAGCATTTTCGAGTTGGAAACGGTTCTGGAGAAGGCCTGATTTTGCGCGTTGCGGTTGGCATCCCAAGTGCTAAGTTAGAAATGAATTGCGGTAGCAGCAGGCAATCTGTGAACATACAAGTGTAATTATTGTAACCCGCCTGCTGACTCGTTCACGCCGCAAAAGGACATAACGTAAAGAATATGAAAAATACAAAAACCCTCCGCAAGGCAGGTTTCACATTGGTGGAAATCATGATTGTCGTGGCCATTATCGGCCTTTTGGCAGCCATCGCCATTCCCAACTTCGTGAAAGCCCGCGCCACCTCACAAGCCAATGCTTGCATCAACAACCTGCGCCAGATTGATGCCGCAGCCCAGGAATTCGCCTTGGAAAGGGGCAAGACCACGGGCGCTGCGATCTCTTATCCTACGGACCTGACGCCTTACATCAAGCTGAATGCCAACACCAGCATTCCTCCTTGTCCGGCGAACGGCAGCTACACCGAATCCACGGTGGGCAATGTGCCGACCTGCTCCTTGAGCACCACAGTTTCACCGAATCACGTGTTGCCGTAAACGGTCAAAAATCCAATTCAAACCCGAAGCCAAAAGCTTCGGGTTTTTTTGCAAAAAACCCCTTTTTTGAAGTAAATTTCGGCCTTGAACAGGCCTCTATGTGGCACCCAGGGTGCTCCACTAAAGGTGTAAGTTGTGGTTACAACAGGCAATATTGTGGGCAAAATGTAATTATTGTAACCCGCCTGTTGATCCGCTCACGCCACAATGAATGGAAAAGAACAGCGTATGAATAACATGAAAGCCCTCCGCAAGGCAGGCTTCACGTTGGTGGAAATCATGATTGTCGTGGCCATAATCGGCCTCTTGGCGGCAATCGCCATTCCCAACTTCGCGAAGGCCCGTGCTACCACACAGGCCACTGCTTGCATTAACAGCCTGCGGCAAATTGACTCCGCCGCCCAGCAATTCGCTGTAGAAAAAGGCAAAAATAACGGGGACGCCATCAACTATCCCACGGACCTGACGCCTTACATCAAATTGAATAGGAATGGCAGCATTTCTCCTTGTCCGGCCGGTGGCAATTATACCGAAGCTATAGTGGGCAATGCTCCGACCTGTGACTTGAGCACCACAGTCACGCCGCCACACATGTTGCAGTAATCAGTCATCAAAATTATGGTGGGTTCAAAGGCCGGAAGTGAAAACTTCCGGCCTTTTTGTTGCTTTATTTCCGTCACCGAATTGTTTAAAAGTCAAACGATGGCTCTTCGACGCGTTATTGGTTTGCTGCTCATGCTTGTCACTCTGCTCGCGTACCTGCCGGCGACATACAATGATTTTATCAATTTTGACGACGATGATTACGTCACGGAAAATCCCATGGTCCAAAAGGGGTTGACCTGGACCGGCATTCAGTGGGCTTTTACGACCTTTCATGCGGCCAACTGGCATCCCATCACCTGGGTTTCCCACATGGCCGATTGTGAGTTGTTTCATCTGAATCCCGGAGGCCATCATTTTGTCAACATCCTGTTCCACACCGCAAATGCGATTTTACTTTTCATGTTGTTGCTGCGCTTGACCGGCGCATTGTGGCCGGGCGCATTCATTGCCGCGCTGTTTGCCTGGCATCCCTTGCATGTTGAATCCGTCGCCTGGGTTTCGGAACGCAAGGACGTTTTAAGCACCTTATTCGCTCTGCTGGCACTTCTCAGTTATACACGTTTCGTCAAAGAAAATTCCCGCCGCAGTTTTTGGGTTGCGCTGATCTATTTTGCCTTGGGTCTGATGTCCAAATCCATGCTGGTTACATTGCCTTTTGTGATGCTGTTGCTGGATTATTGGCCTTTGCAAAGAATACAGAAGCAGGCGCCGGAAACCCGGAATGTTTGGCATTGTGTGCTCGAAAAATGGCCGTTTTTTCTGCTCGCGGCACTATCGTCTGTAGTCACCTGCTGGGCGCAAAAAAATGAAGCCGTTGCGTCGCTCGCGAAAGTCCCATTGGATCTGAGGCTTGAAAATGTGGCGATGGCTTATCCGGGTTATCTGTTCAAAGCTGTCTGGCCGGCAAAGCTTGCGGTATTTTATCCGCTGCCCAAGCAGATAAGCTGGTTTTTGGCCGCAACTGCAGCGACTGCATTAATGCTCATCTCGGCTGTCGTTTGGCGGGCACGCAAAACCAGCCCTTATTTACTAATGGGCTGGCTCTGGTTTTTGGGAACACTTGTGCCAGTCATCGGCCTGGTACAGGTAGGGGATCAAGCCATGGCCGATCGCTACACTTATTTTCCACTGGTCGGGATTTTTATCGCCGTCACCTTTTTGATCGAAAGCTGGGTGAATCGTTTGTCCCTTCCGAAATTCGGCCCGGCGGCGGCCGCCACTTTGACCCTCACCCTTTGCCTGGTTCTCACGAAAAACCAAATGGGCTACTGGCGCGACAGTGAATCGCTCTTTACCCATGCCCTCGCCGTGACCAAGGACAATGCAACCGCCCGCCTTAATCTCGGCGCCGCTTTTGAAACCAAGGGGAAGACCAACGAAGCCTTTCTTCAATACCACGAAGCGCTCCAGCTCAACCCGCAATCCTACGAAATCTATAATAATATCGGCAAATTATTATACGAAATGAACAAACCGGAAGAAGCCCTGGGCTATTGCCTCGCCGCCGTGCAGTTGAACCCCAAACGCGCATCCTTGCATAACAACCTGGGACTGGTGTTCGTCGCCCTGGGCCGTTTCGACGAGGCCATGAGCCAGTTTTCCGAAGCCGCCCACCTGGATGCCGGCTATGCCTCGCCGCATTTTCAAATGGGCAGCACGCTGCTCCGGCAAGGCCATGACCTCGAAGCCCTGCCCCATTTTCATGAGGCACTACAAATCGATCCGGACAACTATCAAATGCTGATATACACGGCGCGAGTTCTGGCGGCAGATGAAAACTCCCAGGTTCGTAATGGCCGGGAAGCCTTCACACTCGCTGACCGGGCCAATAAACTCTCCGGCAAAGCCCAGTCCGTTTCGCTCGATACCCTGGCCATGGCTTGTGCGGAAATCGGACGCTTCGATGAAGCCCTGCACATGCAGCAACAAGCCATCGACCTGGCCACGGCCGCCGGCCAAAAAGAGGATATCGCCGCCTTGCAACAAAGGTTGCAAGTTTACAAAAACCATCAGCCGTGGCGGGAATCTTTTCAAAGCAAAAAAATTGCGCCTGAATGATTTTGTTTTTTTGCGTCATTGGCTTGACTGCTGTTTTCATTAGCGTAACAGTTTTCGTGTTTATGCCATGGACATGAGCGTTATTCTCAAGACGGAGAAACTGCGCGTCGAATTCACCAGTCGTGAGTTTCGACAGACCGCCAAAGTCGCCCTGTGCCATCTTGACCTGGAAGTGAAGGTTGGCGAGGTCTTCGGTTTCCTCGGACCTAATGGCGCCGGAAAAACCACGACCATCAACGTCCTGCTCGGTTTTGTCCCGCCGACCAGCGGGGCGGCATATCTTTTCGGCATCGATGTGCGCCAGCCGATCGCCCGCCAGCGCATCGGCTATCTGCCGGAAATGACCTACTATTATAAATTCCTCACGGCGGAGGAATTGCTCCGTTTTTACGCGCGAATTTTCGGCCTGTCCCGCATGGAAACCGACAAGCGAATCGACCACTTGCTTAAACTGGTCGAATTGGATGGCGCCCGCAAGCGCCCCATCAAATCCTATTCCAAAGGAATGCAGCAGCGCGTCGGACTCGCCCAGGCGCTGATCAACAATCCCGATTTGTTGATCCTCGACGAACCGACCAGCGGTCTGGATCCTTTGGGTCGCATGAAGGTCCGCGAAATTATCCAGCGCCTCAAAAACGAGGGCAAAACCGTGTTCTTTTCATCTCACGAGCTCGGTGAAGTGGAAACTGTCTGCGACCGCGTGGCCATCATCGATCAGGGTGAACTCAAGGCCGTGGATCGGGTCAGCGATCTGGTGACCCGCCATCAGTCCAACCTGGAAAAAATTTTCCTGGATATCGTCGGATATCAACCTCAATCCACGCCATGAACACGATTTGGGCATTGGCCGGTGTCGTCATCAAGGAACTCTACCGCCGCAAGGACTTTTATGTCCTGTTCGTTCTGACCGCGCTCATCACCATCGCCACCGGCATGGTCAACTTCTTTCACGACCCGAAGATCGTGCGTTACGTCAAGGACATCTGCATGCTGCTCATCTGGGTTTCGGCGTTGCTCATCGCCATCATCACGGCCGCGCGACAGATTCCGGCGGAACGCGAAAGCCGCACCATCTTCCCTCTACTGGCCAAACCGGTCACCCGCTTGCAGGTCATTCTCGGGAAATTTCTCGGCTGCTGGCTGGCTACCGGCATTGCTCTCGTTGTTTTTTACTTGTTCTTTGCCATCGTCACCGGCTCGCGCGAACAACACTGGCCATGGCTGGGTTATCTGCAAGCCGTCTGGCTCCAGTGGGCCATGCTGGCCGTGGTCGTTGCCCTGTCTCTGCTGGGCTCGATTGTTTCCGCCGCGCCCTCGTCCACCACCACCATCTGTTTCATCGCCGTCGCCGGCATCCTGCTGGTCGGGGGACATCTGGACACGGTGGCGCTCCACCAAACGCAACCCCTGCAAGGCATCTTTTACACGATTTATTTCCTGATTCCGCATCTAGAATGGTTCGATCTCCGCGATCGCATTGTTTATGACTGGGGGCTCGTGGACTGGCTGGATTGCGTACTGGCCACCCTTTATGCGGCCGCCTACACCGGCTTGTTTTTGCTGCTGACCTGGTTTGGTTTCCGGCGCAAAAGTTTGAATACGTGACCAAGGCTTCCCCATATCTGGTTCTGGCGCTATTGCTGGCCGTGTGCTTCACTCTGGCAACGACCCTCGAACCTCGCGCTGCGGTCTGGAGCCGGCACGCCAAATCCAACAATGTGTTCGGACTCCTGTTCGGCGATGGCCGCCGGATGTTCGCCAACGAGTTTTTTACCATGGCCGATGTTTATTTCCATAGCGGTTATTATCCGTCCATTTTTGATCTGCGCGAAGAGGGGCCCAAGGAAATCGTTGCTGAAAGTCACGGCCATTCAGACAGCCAGGAGGACGAAAAAAACGAGGACTTTCTGGGCAAACCGAAGGACTGGATCGACCGGTTTGGCCGCCATTTTCGCATCACCGAACACACCCATCTCGAACACAGCCACGAACGCGAAATCCTCCCCTGGCTCCGGCTGGCCGCGGACATGGACCCGCAAATGATTCAAACCTACACTGTCGGCGCCTATTTCATGTGTCAGCACCTGAACCAGCCCCAGGAAGCCGAAGCCTTTCTCCGCGAAGGTCTGCGAAACAATCCGGACAATTACGAAGTCTTATTCGGGTTGGGCCGGATTTATCATGATAATTACCATGACACCAACCGCGCGCGAAACGTCTGGCAACTCGCCCTGACCTGTTTCATGAAGCAACCTCCCGAGCTCCAGAAGGAAAACAAAATCGGCTTCGATGAAATCACCGTGAACCTGGCCAATCTGGAACGCGATGCCGGCAATTATGCGGACGCCATCAATTGGTTCCAGGCGGCCCAGAAAGTCTCACCCGCCCCAGACGCCCTCCAGCAACAGATTGACAAGCTGAGGGCAAAAATGACCGCCCCGACCAATGCCGCGGCCGCCCTGCCCCATTGACCACGCGATTGCGCTTGGTTTTCTCCACAGCAGTTTGTTTTAATGGCTGGCATGAAAGCCCGGCAGGCCAGAATCTCGCGCAATACCAAGGAAACCCGCATCACCATCAGCCTCAACCTCGATGGCCGGGGGAAATCCTCGATCAAAACCGGCATCCCGTTCTTCGACCACATGCTCACGCTGTTCGCCAAACACTCGACCGTGGACCTGACACTGCGCTGCCAGGGCGACCTCGAAGTGGATGCACACCACACGGTCGAGGACTGTGGCATTGCGCTCGGCCAGGCATTTGTAAGCGCACTCGGTGATAAAAAAGGCATCCGCCGTTACGGTGCGGGGTTTCATCCGAAAAATCCGTTTACCGGCGAAGCTTACGTGCCCATGGACGAATGTCTGGCGCGCTGCGTCATTGATTTTGGCGGCCGGCCGCACCTCGTCTGGCGCGGATTGAACGAATTTTCCCAGAAATGCGTCGCGAAATCCGAAAAACTTCAGGACACGTCGAGCGCGTTTCGTTTTGGCCTGGCACGCGAATTTTTTCAAGGTTTTGCCAATGAAGCCCGCTGCAACCTGCACCTTGAATTGCTCTACGGCGATGAGCCGCACCACATTGTCGAGGCGCTGTTCAAGGCTTTTGCCCGCGCGACGGACGCAGCCTGTCAGCGCGACCCGCGCATCTCCGGTCAGTTGCCGAGCACCAAGGGGAAATTGTAAAAGCAAACGCCCCGCAGTTTCCCGCGAGGCGTTTTGCGTTTTTAGATTTTTTCAGGAACCGACGCTCGCCAGTTCTTCGTTGTTTTCCACGTTCACAATCTTGAACTGTTCGGCGTGCATGCCGGTGTCGGCGCGGAAGGACAGCTTGCCGAAGTAGCGCTTTTCCATCTCGATCAGATGTTTCTCGTCCTCGGTGCGCAACCGCTCGAGCACCGTCGGATGCACCACAATACGAAGCTGGAAGTCCGATTCGTCGCGCTCGCGCTTCTTCAGGATTTCCTGCAGCTTGCGCTGGATTTCCACGCTCATGGTCACCACGCTCTTCACCTTGCCGCGGCCTTTGCAATATGGACAATCGTCATATACCGCCGACCGCACGCTTTCGGTGTGGCGCTGGCGGGTCATTTCCATCAGGCCGAGCTGCGAGATGGGCAGGATGTGCGTCTTGGCCTTGTCACGGCGCAGACCCTCCTTCACGCGTTGATATACCGACTGCTGATCACGGCGCGACTTCATGTCAATGAAATCGAGCACGATCAAACCACCCATGTTGCGCAACCGGAGCTGGCGACAGATCTCATCCGCGGCCTCGATGTTCACCTTGAGGATGGTGGATTCCTGGTCGCGGCTGCCCTTGTGCCGGCCCGTGTTGACGTCGATCGCCACCAGGGCCTCGGTTTCGTCAATGACGATATAGCCGCCGCTGCGCAGATGCACCTGGCGTGAAAACGCGTTCTCCAGTTGCTTGCTAATGTTGAACCGGTCGAAGATCGACTGCGCCTCGGCGTACAACTTCACCTTGTCGGCCGCGCGTTTGGAAATTTTGGTGACCATTTCGCGCATCCGGTCGTGGGCCTTTTGACTGTCCACGACAATGCGTTCGACGTCTTCGGTCAAAAAGTCGCGCACGGTGCGTTCAATCAAATCCGGCTCCTGGAAAACACAGGTGGCCGGCGGCTGTTTCTTCATGCGATCCTGCACGCCGTTCCATTCCTCGAGCAGCAACGCCAGATCGCGCACAAAATAACGCTTCTGCTGGCCTTCACCGGCAGTGCGCATGATGACGCCCATGCCGTCAGGGATCGCCAGTTCACGCAGGATCTTTTTCAACCGTTTGCGCTCCTCCTGGTTCTCGATTTTTCGGGAGATACCGCTCTGGTCCGAGTTCGGGAGCAAGACAAGATACCGTCCCGGCAAGACGAGGTTAGTCGTGATGCGCGGGCCCTTGGTGCCGATCGGCCCCTTGGTTACCTGCACGATGATTTCGCTGCCCGGAGGATAAAGGCGCGGAATGTCCTTCTGGGTGATTTTCGGGCGGTCGCGCTTGCTGCGGACTTCGCGTTCGACAATTTCCACCCCGCTGTCGAACTGGTTCGGTACAATGTCCCAATAGTGCAGAAAGGCATTTTTCTCGAAGCCGATGTCCACGAATGCGGCCTTGAGGCCGTCTTCGAGGTTGCGCACCTTGCCCTTGAAAATGCTGCCCACGAGGCGTTCCTCGGTGGTGCGCTCGATGTTGAATTCTTCCAGCCGGCCATCTTCGAGCACAGCAACGCGCGTTTCGAGCGTTTCGGCGTTGATGACAACTTCCTTGTGAACCTTTTTTTCCGGGCGGATGAGGCGTTGGACTTTTTTGACCAGATTGGTGGCCGCGAATTTGATGCTGTCCAGAATGCCCTTGGGCTGTTCAGTCACCGGCACCGGCTTGAACGGCTCCTCTTTCTCCACAGGCGCCGGGGAGGCGGGCGTCGCCGGGGGGAGCACCCGTTCCTCGCCAGGATCATGGGTTTCGGTCACCGGCGGCCCCTGCGGCGGCAGGCCAGCGGCGATGTTCTCGGCACGATCGATCTCGTGCGAGTGCCGTTTTTCAAAGACGTGTTCCGCGCCGCCTTGCTCGCTCACCACGTCCGCGCGGGCCTGGACGGCTTCACGGTCGGTTTTTTGCGGGTTTTGGCCAAGGCCGCCTTTGGGGCGGAAACGCATTCCACGGCGTCGCCGCGAAAAATTTTTCTCACTCATATATTCAATATCCTTTTCGATGGATGTATACGTTTTGCATCAAGCCCAGTGCGATCAACGAGCACAACACCGAAGACCCGCCGTAGGAAAGCAGCGGCAGTGGGACGCCCGTCACAGGCATGATGCGAATGTTCATACCGATGTTAATGAAGACGTGGCTGAAAATGAGCGTCACCACGCCCACCGCCACCAGTTTGCCCAGGCGATCGCGCGCCTGGCCGGCGATTCTCAATCCGGTGAAGAGAACCACCGCATAAAGCGTGATCACGACCACGCTGCCGACGAATCCTTCCTCCTCTGCGATGACGGAGAAAATGAAATCGTTGTGTGCCACCGCCCGGGGCAAATAGCCGAGGGCATTCTGGGTGCCTTGCCGCCAGCCTTTGCCGGTCAGGCCGCCCGAGCCAACGGAAATCAATGCCTGACGAACATTGTATTCGTCATCAATCTGTTTTTGCCTCATGCGTTGCAGGTCCGCCGGGGTGGCATTCCGCGAAGCAAAATGGGTGTAGTCCCGACCAAAGAAAACGAGCAGGCGGTCGCGCTGATAATCCTGCATCGAAACCTGCCACCAGCCCGGCGGCAAAAAGACCGCATCCACCAGAAACAGGGTGGCCAGCAATCCGACCACACCCACCAGTTGCACCAGATAACGTTTCGGGGTGCCGGCCACAAACATCATCACCAACCCGGTGGGCAGCAACACCAACGCCGAACCCAGATCCGGTTCCTTCAAAATGAGCAGGAATGGCAGGATGAGCAGGCCGATGCCCTTCCAGAATATGGCGGGTTGCCGCAACTCGTCCTCCGGCCGGCTCAGGAAATGCGCCATCGCCAGGATGAAAGCCAGTTTCGCAAATTCACTGGGTTGAAACTGGAAAAAGCCCAGGTCAATCCAGCGGCGGGCGCCGAACCGCATTGACCCCACGTGCGGAATCAACACCGCAATCAGGCAGAAAATCATCGCCCAATACACCACAAACGACCAGCGCGTCAGACTGTGATAATCCGGCAGACACAGCATGGTGGCCGCCGCCAGACCGAGTCCATACCAGACGATTTGATGGGCCCACGTCTGGCTGTACCAGGGTTTCAACGTTTCGGCCACGTTCGCCATGGTGGCGCTGTAAACGAACATGGTGCCGATGAACATCAACCCGGCCAGCACGGCCAGTTGCACCCGGTCAATTTTCCGGTGCGGTTCGTTGATGGGAACGTTGATCATTTTAATTTGCCGGCTGGCCGCTCCGCGCGGCTGCCAGGGTGGGAGCCTCCGGCTTTTCGCTTTTCAAGATCGCCTCGTAAATGTCATGCGCAATCGGTGCGCAGGTCGGGCCGCCAAAAGTGCCGCTTTCGACCATGACCACGACGGCGTAGCGTGGATTTTCATACGGCGCAAACGAGGCAAACCAGGTGGTGCGGTCAATTTTCACGTTGTGCTCGTTCATCACCTCCGCCGTACCGGTCTTGCCGCAAATCTGAAGCCCGGGCACTTGTGCGGGCTGCCCGGTGCCTTCAACGGTTTCCGCCAGCATCGCGTCGCGCAAGATTTTCAAATTACGGGCGCTGACGCCAAGATGATCCCGCACGCGGCCGGTCGGGAAACTGGTTATGGCTTCGCCGGAAGCCGGATCCTGCGGCTCGATTCGGTCCACGAGCCGTGGCGTCAATACTTCGCCGCCGTTGGCGATGGCCGCATACGCGACGGCCATTTGCATCGGCGTCACAGCCATTTCACCCTGTCCGATGCAAATATTTGCCGAGTCGCCATCATGCCAGTCAGGGCCTTGCACTTGCTTCAACCCCGGGAAAACTCCCTTCGTCTCTTGCCGCGTCGGCAGGCCGGCGCGTTCGCCAAAATGAAATTTCTCGGCCATGCGAACTACATTCTCAATCCCTGCGCGCAGGCCGACGGTGATGAAATAGGTATTGCTGGAGTAAATGATGGAACGCCGGAAATTGTATTGCCCCGGTGGCGCCAAATCCGTGATATGCCGGCGGCCGACATAGACATAACCCGGATTGTCAACCAGAGCGTCCGGATCCAGGCCGGTTTCGAGCGCGGCCAGGCCGACGATGGGCTTGAAAATCGAGCCGGGCGCGTAATTTTCATAAGTCGCGCGATTGGATTGGGGACGCAATTTCGGGTCGGCCAGATAGGCCGGGTTGTTGGAAAGGTAATTCGGATCGATCGGCGGTGAAGAAACCATTGCCAGCACATCGCCCGTGCGCACGTCCATGACGACGATCGCCGCACGCGCATTCGCGCCCCGATGCGCCACGAGCGAATTTTCGGCGGCCTGCTGGATATCGAGGTCAATCGATAACACGACGTTTTCGCCCGGTTCGGGATGGCTCCAGACATTCTCGGTCTGGCGATAACCCAGGTTGTTGACCAGCACAGCCTCCGCTCCGGCGTGTCCGCGCAATTGGGCATCGAATCCTGCCTCGACACCGGCCTGACCGCGATAATCCGGCAGGCGATAGTTAAAGTCGGAATCTTCCCCTTCTTGGGAACTGTCATCGCGCAGCACATAGCCCAACAGATGCGATGCCGTGGTGCCCAACGGGTAGCTGCGAACCGGTTGCATGTCCAATTCCACGCCAAGTCCGCCCGGGTACTGTTCTTGAAAACGTGCAATCTGCGCGTCATCCAGGTCCTGCAACAAAGGAAGCGGCAACGCCAGCTGCGTATCGTAGTGACGCTTGAACGTCGCCGGGTCGAGGGTCAGCGGTTGGCCGAGCCGCTGGCCCACCTGCTCCACCACGCCTTCCGCCACCTGGAAACGGGTCTGCTCCCGAAGCTGCCGGAGCTGATCGGCGGAGAACGCAAATTGTTTGCGTTCCGCCTTGGTCAAGGAGCGGCTCAGCTGCTTTTCCTCGGCCGCAATGCGCTGCTTCTGCCCCTCGCGCACCCGGGCGATGACATTGCTGTAACCGGCCTCGAACTGCTGCCGCAAACGCACGTCGTCCAGGTAAAGGCTGAGGCTGTATCGGGGACGGTTTTCCGCCAGCACGCGGCCGGTGCGATCGAGAATTTTACCGCGCACGGCGGGGATGCGAACCGTACGATAAGACTGGGTCTGCAAATGACTTTCATATTTGCGCGCAGAAACCACCTGGACCCACCACAGACCGGCGAGCAAAAGAAACAGGCCGCCCGCCAGCGTCATCGCCAGGAGGCGGAGCTGCAGGTCGTTGCGTTTCAGTTCGTCAAAAATCAGCATGGCATCACAAACGGCCCCGCCGGATTTCCCGGTCGGGACGGAAACTGGTTTCGGTTCTCGGCTGGTAACCGAGCGCGTGGTTGCACCAGTTGAACAGCGCAAACACCGCGGGTGTGGCCGCAGCGCCACCCGCGGTCATGACCATCCATTGCCAGATCGTCCCCCAGCCAAGCAACGGCTGTTTCCCGATGGTCAACAGGAATAAGAGGGTCAATGCCGGCACGACGGCACTGGCGACGGTGCCGAGGACAAGCTGGGCGAAGGATACCTCCCGCAAAATGAGGTCGCGCCGGAGGTGAACAAGGAATCCGACGGCATAGAGCGGCAGAATACTGATCCCCAGCGGGTTGGCCGAAAGGGCATCGAACCCCATCCCCCCCAGCACCGCTAGCAACGCAACGGCAACGATATCCAGATTCAACGCGGCATATACCATCAATACCGGCAACAAATCGACCTGCGCGCCAAGCCAATGGCGCAACACCGGAAACGTCGCCTCGGCAAAGATCGCGAGAAACGCGGCCACGAGAATCAGGATGGTCTGCAGGATATTCATCAGTTGACTTGTGGATTCAACAGCACCCAGACCTGGTCGAGCGCGCCAAGATCGACGGACAGCTTCACCCGCGCCTCGGTGTAAAGCCCGAATTCCACCGGACGTGAATCCATGACCTGGCCAACCGGAATGCCTTTGGGAAAAATGCCGCCGAGTCCGCTGGTGTAAACATTCTGGCCGGATTTCAAGCTGGCCCGGCCGGAAAGATAAGTCAAATCCACGAGGGAAGTATCCAGGGGACCGCTGGCGCCGATGATTCCCATGTCGTGCGCGGGATTTTCAACCGTCACGGAAATGCGGCAATTCGGATCGCCAATGAGGACCACCTGTGAACGGGTATAGCCCACGGCGGAAACCCGGCCCACCAGCCCTTCGGCGGTCAGCACCGGCAGGTTGGTCTGGAGGCCATCACGACTGCCGAGGTTGATTTGGGCGGTCTGCCACCAGTTGGCGGGGTCGCGGGTGATGACACTGGCGAGCTTGAGTTTCCACGGCGCCTGTTGTTGCCAGCCGAGCAGGGCGTGGAGCTGGTTGTTTTCGCGCAAGACGGCCGCATTTTGCACCGTCTGGACCTTGTACTCGTCATTTTCTCGTCGGAGCCTGTCAATCTGGTGAAGTAATTCACGCCGGGGCAGGACGCTGTCGGCCAAATCCGCCGGAAGCTGCTCGGTGACGCCGGCCAGGCCGAACAACGGCAAAAACAGGCTGCCGATGGCAAGTTTGAGATGGCCGGCCACGCGCGGCGGGAGGCTGACAATCAACAGTGCCAGCAGTGCCACAGCGCCAAGCGCGAGATATTGTTTTTTTCTAAACATCCTGCAACCGATCCGGTCCGTGGACCGGGGTTTGCAGGTAAACGCAACGGCAGAAAATCAATTCAATATTTGGCGTTGGTCGCGACACGCTTGAGGAATTCAATCTCCTGCAAGACGCGACCGGTCCCTTCGGCGACCGCACTCATGGGGTCGTCGGCCAGATGCACCGGCAGGCCGGTCTCCTCCGCCACCAGCCGGTCAATGCCACGCAACAACGATCCGCCGCCGGCCATGACCAGGCCGCGATCCACAAGGTCGGCGGCGAGTTCGGGCGGACAGCGTTCCAGCGTGAGGCGGATGGACTCCAAAATGCTCGTCAACGGTTCTTGCAACGCCTCGCGAATTTCCTCGGAACGAATGGTTAGCGTTTTGGGCAGGCCCGACCCCAGGTCGCGGCCTTTGACATCCATGGTCAATTCCTGTTCCAAAGGAAATGCGGAGCCGATGCGTATCTTGATTTCTTCCGCGGTACGTTCACCTATCATCATGTTGTAGGCACGTTTCATGTGCGCAGTGATCGTTTCGTCAAATTCGTCCCCGCCCACCCGCAGGCTGCGGCTGAAGACGATACCGGCGAGGGAGATGATTGCGATTTCGCAAGTCCCGCCGCCGATGTCCACGATCATGTTGCCTGCCGGTTCATGTACCGGCAAACCGACGCCGATGGCGGAAGCCATCGGTTGCTCAATCAAATAAACCTCCCGCGCGCCCGCGTGGGTGGCGGAATCCTTGACGGCCCGTTTTTCCACTTCGGTGATACCCGAAGGCACTGCCACCACCACCCGTGGGGCAATCAATTTGCGATGGTGGACCTTTTGGATGAAGTGGCGAAGCATGGCCTCGGTGATTTCAAAGTCGGCGATCACGCCGTCTTTCATGGGCCGGATGGCAACAATGTTGCCGGGCGTGCGGCCCAGCATTCGTTTCGCTTCGTCACCCACAGCCAGCACGTTGGTCGTGCCGGCCTGAATCGCCACTACCGAAGGTTCGCGCAGGACGATTCCGCGGTCCCGCACGTAAACAAGGGAATTGGCAGTACCCAAGTCTATTCCAATATCATTGGAAAACAGGCTTTTGAATTGCGCTAGCATGAATATTGCCTAACGGCGCGTATTTAATCCGCTGCTCTCGTAAAGGTCAAGCAGCGATTGACAAGATAAAATAATGAGGCCGCCGTGCGCTGGCACCTGCCAGGTTGAACTGCATGGCGCGACATTTAAGAATCGACCCAGCCGCTTCCGGCTCAGCCGCCCGGGGGCCACGGTCTTCGTTTTTGCTGCACTTCAAGTGAAAATTGGTGCCAGAGGAGGGAATTGAACCCCCGACCAAAGGCTTATGAGTCCTCTGCTCTACCCCTGAGCTACTCTGGCAACCGAAAGCAGTATTACATTTTGCGGACAATTGGCATACTGTCAAATCCGAACCATTCAATCCGAACCGGATTTGCACCAGCCAGCGAACGGTTCCATGCCGGCCGTAATTCATTTGATTCGTGCCACAGTATTCTGCGGGCGCCCGGTTGAAATCACATCCCGAGCATCTGCCGGTAAAAAAATTCACCCACACCATTGCGGTGTGGGCGAATCAGGGTTGGCTTTGAATAAATCAGGCGGCAGCGATCAAGGCAATAAACCGACGCGGTAAAATCGATGTTGTCCCGCTCCTCCGAGCGCATCGGACCCAGTCATGACGGAATTGGTTCCGTTGATCGTCCCGCTCAGGTTGTTCCAGGCACTCGGGCTGAGGTTGGTTGTCATTTGCACCTGATAAACTTGTCCGGTTGCGGCGCTCCAGGTGAACTTTATAAGGTTGTTCGTCGCATACCAGTTAAGAAACAACGGAGGAGGCGGAAAACGGAAGGCAGTTCCCTGCGGACTCGTGGTGCCGGACGGTGTTGTGCCGTAAAAGTTGCCGTCCGTTCCCTGAATTAATCCCGCCACCGGGTAACGCCCATTGGTCCCGGCAAAATTAATCAGGGCGGTCAATGGACCGCCGGAGGCCAGCTGAAAGACCGTGCCGTAGCTGTTGTTTGTGCCGCCAACCGTGGCGGTACCATAAAAATTGCCATCCAGACCCTGCACCAAGGCAGCCTGGGGATTGGCGCCGTTGACGTTGTTGAATGATGCAAGGGTCGCCAACACACCCCCCGGCGTGATCTTGAAAATCGTACCGAAGCTGAACGTGCCGCCGTAATAGGTGGTGCCATAAAAATTGCCATCCTTGCCTAAAGTCAATCCGGCCTGGGGGCTGGCACCATCGACTGTGTTGAAAGAATATATCGGCCCGAAAATACCGCTAGGCAATAGTCGAAAGATTTCGCCATCACCGTAATTGGCCAGGTCATTCGTGCCGCCATACTGGGTCGTGCCATACAGCGATCCGTTGGTTCCCCGGACCAAATCGCCCACGGGATTGGCCCCCAGAAATAGGCCGTTGGTTCCAGTAAAGGAGACCAGATTGGTAAACAGGCTGTTGGTGGTGACGACAAAAATCGTGCCGTCGCCGCCGTTCATAATGTCATTCGTGCCGCCGAACTGGGTCGTGCCATAAAGTGCCCCCAAGCCGGCATTCGTACCCCAGACCAAGCCGGCGGCGGGATTGGCGCCAATGTAGGCGCCGTTGGTTCCGCTGAAGGAAACGAGGCTGGTAAAGGCGCCGTTGGTTGTCAGTCCGAACACCGTGCCGTTGTTGCTGGTACCGCCATACTGGGTCGTGCCATAAAGATTGCCGTCGGCACCCCAAATCAGTCCTGCGACCGGAGCTTCGCCAGGGTAGGCACCACCGGTCCCGGTGAACGAAAGCAGGTTGGAAAACGCGCCAGTTGAGTTGATTTTGAAGACTGTACCCAAGCCGTATGCGCCACCTTGTTCAGTCGTTCCATAAAACGAGCCATCCGGACCCTGGACCAGCCTGGCAGCCGGCACAGTACCTTTGGAAAGATTGGTAAAGGAAAACAGCGTGGTCAGCTTGATTTGACCCCGGGCCGACGGAACAAGAAGAAGGACCACCGTGAGGACAAACAACAACTCCGAAAGATTTTTTTTGAGTGGTTGCACAACTGAAACAATTTAGTCATTCGGAACTCTGAATCTGGCGCCGACCATCCGCTCCATGCTGCAACTCGTAGCTGGCTAAACAAACTTGATTCGAGACAGAAACTCTACTGCAGGGCAAATCAGGTCGTCCGGCGATGCAACCTGCGGCCATACAGACCACCGGCCAGCAATCCCAGCGCGACAACGGACAAAGTTGCGGGTTCGGGCACAGGCGGCACCGGAATGACCCCGACAATGTTTAAGTCCTTGCTGATAAGCAACGTTCCGCCCGCGGCGATGTTAACATCCCACTCAAGACCCCAGTTAACATTGCCCGAGGCCGAGGTATTGTTGTTGAGCGTGGTCGCGCTGCCATCCGTCAAGGAATTCAAGATCGTCGATCCCGTTCCGAACTGGCCGTGCGTGGCCGGCTGGCTGACCACGGTGTCCACATTCTCGGACAATTGGCACCCATTGTTATACTGAATGGTACCGCTATAGGCATTCCGTCTCAGTTGGTCCAAGTCTCCGACGTCATTGTTTGGCGTTCCGCCCAGGTTGAAATCGGCATACTGGAAGAAATGAAAACTCAAAGTGGCCCCGGTCAGGTTTTGAATCGAAATCTGCTCGGACAGGTCGGAAGTCCCGCTGCCCACCGCGCCGCCATCCAGCGAGTAAAGGATATTCGCGCTGAATACGGAATTGGCGTAAGTGGTTTGCAGGATGCTGGGGCTCAATTGATTGATCACCGGGGCGCTGATCGTATTGATCGACGCTTCGGGGCCGGTGCTGCCGATCCGGTACCAAAACCATTGCTGGTTCAACTGGTTTTGATTGTCCACCGTCCAGTTGTTCATCCCGGCCTGGCTCCCGGTATTGATGGTCACGGAAGAATTTCCGGACAACAAATTGACGATCTGCGCCTGACTGACCGTCGTGGCCAGTCCCCACGCGATCAAAGCACACCCGATGTTACAAGCGAATCTTAACATACTATTTATACAATTAATTTTGTTTGGGTAAAAATTTTTATTATTAAATCAAAGGGTAAATTAGACACTTCCGGGCCGTTTCAACCTCCAGGAACAAACCAACGCGCCCATGCCCAGCAGGATAAATGTGACGCTGGCAGGTTCCGGCACCGTTGTAGGCACTGAGATGCTTCCGGAGTAGGAAGTGGTATAAGGTCCCGTGCCGGACGAAAGCTGAGATAACATCTTGGCAGGGGAAAACTGGAAGGTTAAATTCATGGACCCGGGACCGTTGGCAACCAAGGTATTTAAATCCACGTTGAGCCCCGCATAAGCCAGACCAGTGACATTAACCGTCAAACCGGCGTTTATGGCTCCGGCCGAGTTGACTGTGTCGATTTCAACCCAGTTGACGTTGCCCGTTAAATAATTCCCCAATCCATCGTTGATGCTCAGTGCGCCCAACGGACCGAGGACAGTGGCAGACTGAATGGTGAAGGAACCGACCACCGTCTGGGTAATCGGGCCATAGCTGAACGGGCCATTGCCGACCGCGCCAAACAGGTACATTGCCGAACCCGTTCCCCCGGTTTCGTTGCCGATTTGCCACTGAACGCCAGGGCTCGAGTCGTTAAACTGAAACGTATCGGCGGTGCCGTTAAATTGAATGGTTGAGCCGGCCTCACTCGAAAAATCGAAGGACAACTGCGCCTGGCTGGTAACCATCGACATGGCCAAACCGGCCATGGTCGCAAGAACAAGACTATTGATGGGCTTCATAATGTTGAGTTTTTAAGCGATTCGGCTTGTTAAGCCTCTGATTGATTTTCTTGCGGGAGCCTTTTTCGAAACCTGGGCACGCGCCAGGATCCGAGCGACAAAGACTGAAAAGAGAGCCAGTGCGTAAACCAAATACCAAAAAAGTACCATGGTATTTATTGAGTTATCTGGAGTACGCATATGATCTGGCTGTTGTTGTTTATGGTTGCCTGTCGTTGTTCAGGGTTGAATCCTCACAATTGCTGATTTTCTGATTTGGCTTGCGGGGGTTCAATTGAATCCTGGCCACAGGGCGGATTCCTGCGTCTGAAAATGAATGCTGTTGCGATTGTTGCATGGCTATAAAGTCAATAAAAGAACCCGTAACCGGCCAAAAAACCCCGCGGGTTCGGTCCGCCGGTCCGACCGGGTGGGTTTCCGGTGCCTGAGTCTCACATTTGCGCTGATGGGTTCGCCCAGATTGGTAGTAACCTGCACACACCGATCATCCCACAACTCGATCATGTTCAGGTCTTTTACGTTGGTAACTTCCAAATCCGGCAACCCACAGCTGGCAAGCCACTCTCTGATTGCCATGACCTGTTTGGGTGACGAAGCGCGCGCAGTGAAAATCTTCACCGTATGGCCCTCGGCAATCCATTTTTTCACCCGCGCCAGCATCGGCTCAATGGGACTGCCGATTTCATCCCAGCGCGAACTCCCCAGATCGCGGGCCAGGGTCCCATCCAGATCAACGCCAATCCAAGGCGATCCGCCGTATCGGGTTTGGGTGCCGTTCGTTTGTTTCTTTCCGCATTGCTTGCATACGGCGCCAAAACGTCCGTCTTCAAACCAGAAAGGCTTTAAAATCTCGCCACAACAGGTCAAATCCAAGCCCTTGTCTGACGCGGCATCAGGCTGACTTTCAGCCAACAATGCGCCCGTCATCCACGTCGCTCTGCGATCCACCATTTGACCTTTGATCATGGCTTCCATATTTACTAAGTCCGCTTCAAACCTTGAATAATCCTCTGGCGTTTTAGATTTTTTACGGGCTTCAATTTCACACCTGAGTTATCGATGCAGATGGAAAAACTTACAATTTTATAGTATTCACAATGGGCATCAAATTATTCACTTATCCAACGAAGTTGTTAACGAGCAGTTGAGATATCCACAAAATCGCACCCAAGTGGAAAGTTATTCACATAATGGGCAAGTTATTCACAAAGTGTATTGATTTATTGACAAAAGTGTCAAAAAAATCTACACTGCTGACGTCCCCAAGGGAAAAAACCTTGAGGGAGTTTTAGTGGGTTGCCGTCAGGTGGCGGACCATTGAAAAAATCGTTGTAGCACTGTCTGTCCGTTCTTTTTTGGACTATCAGGCAATGGTTGCGACAAAACAGGCGAAACGAATAGTTGTAGGATTTGTGAGCTTATGTCAGAAAATGTCGCCCTTTCTCCTGCCGGCAAGGTACCCCGGGAACATGTAACCACCAATGCTGTACTGGCCCATTCATTACGTGGCAGCCTGACCAATCTGGCCTGCAAGTGCTCGCCGAAGGATAACATGGATTTTCTGATCAAAGAGGATCGGATTGTCTGTGCCTTTTGCGATCGTGAAATTGTCTGTCTGCCACCGATCATTGGCGTTTACAAGGCCACCTGTGCGTGCTGCAGCTCGCCGTCGATTAAATCCACCTTTGTCTTGGATTCGCGCGGCATCTATACCTGCACCTGGTGCGGTCGCACCAAATAATCTGAAACGTCACCGTTGTTTGCTCCCTCTCGCAGAAAGTCCATCTCAAACGGCCCGGCGGGCCCATCGAAGTTTCGCCGGGGCGGAACGGGGATTGGCCTGGCGTTCGTCGGCACCGGGACGGATGACTTCATGGGCAACATCAGCGTAAAACCCTTCACGCAGTCCGCCGGCAAAGGCCTTTTTCACGCGCCGGTCCTCGCCCGAATGAAACGTCAGGATGGCAACCCGTCCGCCGGGATTCAGGCAGGCGGGCAGGTTGCGCAAAAATGTATCGAGCGCAGAAAACTCGTCGTTTACGGCGATGCGCAGCGCCTGGAAGACGCGGCGAACGGAAAGATCGCCATCTTCCTTGTTCAGGCGCGGCAATGCAGCACGAACGGCCGCAGCCAGCGCGGTGGTGGTGATAAAACTTTTCCCCGCCAGACCCAGTGCAAGGACGTTGGCGTACGGTTCATCGGCATTTTCCTCCAACAAAGTTTTGAGGGTGGCCGGTTTGATTTTTTCAAGCAGGGCCGAGGCGGGCTGACCGCGCTGCGGGTTCATGCGCATGTCCAGCGGACCTGCGAATTTGACTGAAAAACCGCGCGACGGATTGTCGATCTGCATCGAGGAAACGCCCAGGTCGGCGAGGATGAGGTCTGCGCCGGTAGGGCGCGTCACTCCGTGCGCGCCGTCAATCGTGTCCAAACGAGCGGCGGGCAGAGGACTGCCCGCCCTACCTGTTATGTCCGAATGGGAGAAGAATTCCGCCAGCACCTGCGGCAATCCGGCAAAGTTGCTGCGATGCGCGGTAAAAACGTCCGGACCAAAGCCCAGGGCACACAGCCGGGCTTCGGTCCGAGGCAATTCAAGCGGATCGGCATCAAGACCGAGCAACCGTCCGCCGGGCCGGAGGCGTTGGAGGATTTCCTGCGCATGGCCGCCATAGCCGAGCGTGCAATCCACTGCCGTTTCTCCCGGTCGAGGCGCGAGCACCTCCAGAATTTCCGCCACCATAATGGGCCGATGGGTGCCGGCCGGGGTTTTGCCGGAGGCGAGGACTTTGGCAACGGTGTCGGCATGGTGATCGGGCCGGTGTTCCTTGTATTTTTCCTCGAAACGGCGCGGATGCGTGCCGCGGTAGCGCTTGCGCCGCTGATGCGGTGCCGGCGTTGGGATTGGCGCGGAGCTGTCGTCCATGAAGAAATACGATGCGCGAATTTAGCTATAACCGCGAGAATGTTTTGGTCGTTACCTGGGAGCGCCGGCGTCTCGCCGGCAATACGGAGCGTGATTGTCTCAGCCGCAGCGCTTTCGATCATCCAAGAGCCTGAGACATTTCGTGGGTTTATTTGGCAGTTCAGGCCGCTGCGGGTGGGACACCCGCGGTCCGTTCCAATCAGGCAACTCGCCGGCGGGACGCCAGCGCTCCCAGGTTTTATCGCCGACGGGAGCCTCGGGATCGGCGGGAAAATTCTCGGCGCGGACGCGATGAGCCGGGTGGCGGAAATTTTCGGCCAGCGGGCGGCGCTTTTGCCGGCCGCGCCGTCCCGGCGGCAGGGCTGGTGGCCAGCCGGAAATCCACCTGTTTCTTGAACGAATCCACCTTGGCAACCTGCACCTCGACCTTGTCCCCCAACCGGATCACGCGACGGTGGCGACGGCCCACAAGGTTGTTCCGGTTCGGATCGAACACATAAAAATCATCCTCGACGCTGGAGAGATGCACCAGCCCGCTCATCGCCAGGCCCGGCACGTCCACAAAAAACCCAAAATTGCGCACATCGATGACCAGGGCCGGGTATCGCGGCGGGCTGCCGGATTGCAGCTGGGCCTTGAGAAAGGCGTACAGCTTCACGTCCTTGCTGTCGCGTTCCGCATCAGCGGAGTTGCGTTCCGTCTCCGAAATGTGGTCGGCGGTCTCCTTGAGCGAATGTGCCGGGCCGTGGCTGTTTTGAAACAAGGCGCGATGCACCACGAGGTCGGCATAGCGGCGGATGGGCGAGGTGAAATGCGTGTATTCCTTCTTGGCCAGGCCATAGTGGCCCAGCGGTTCGATGGCATAGCGCGCGCGCATGAGCGAACGGAGAAAACCGATCTTGAGTGCCCCGCCGACGGGCAAGGCATCGAGTTTTTGCAGCAGTTTCTGGACTTCCGGCCGCTTGCTCAGATTGCCGCAGGGCACGTGGTGGCTGAGGATTTCCTCGCGATATTCGTTCAACCGCCGTTCGTCGGGCGGCTCATGCACCCGGTAAATCGCCGGAACATTCTGCCGCATCAATCGCCCGGCCACCGCCTCATTGGCGAGCAGCATGTATTCCTCGATCAACTGGTGCGAAACATCGTTCTCCAGCTTTTCAATGCGCAACACCCGTCCCTGTTCGTCCAGGCGTATCTTCATCTCCGGAAAATCCAGCGCGAGCGACCCGGCCTTGAACCGCAGCTTGCGGATTCGTTGTGCCAGTTCGTGCGCGTCGTGCAGCATCCGCTCGATGGGATCGTTCGGCGCCCGCTGCAATATCTTCAACACCTCGTGATAGGTGAACCGGCGCTGGGAATGAATCACCGCCGGATAAAATTTGCTGCTGATCACGCGGCCATCGTTGCCGACGATAAATTCCACGCACTTGGTCAGTCGATCCACGTCGGGCTTCAGCGAGCACAGCTCGTTGCTCAACGCCTCGGGCAGCATCGGGATCACGCGGTCCACCAGATAGGTGGAGTTGCCGCGCTTGCGCGCTTCGTCATCCAGGGCCGTGCCAGGCTTGACGTAATGCGACACGTCGGCGATATGCACCCATAACCTCCATTGGTCGTCCGAAATCCGGCGCAGGCAGATCGCATCATCGAAGTCTTTCGCATCGTCCGGGTCGATGGTAATGACGGCATGTTGCCGGCAATCCTCACGGCCGGTGAGTTCGGCCGGGGTTACCTGGGTGCCGATGACGCGCGCCTCGGCCAGCACCGGCTTCGGGAAATGCAGCGGCAGGTTGTATTGCCGCAATACGGATAGCATGTCCACGCCCTCTTCATCCGGCGCACCCAACACTTCGATGATTTCGCCTTCGGGATTGTTGTGACGGGACACCCACTCGCGCAATTCGACCACGACCTTGTCACCGACGTTGGCCGGCCGGCCAACGTCCCGGGGCAGCGGCACGTAAATATCGTGCGGCATGCGCGGGTCATCAGGGATGACGTAAAGAAACTGCCGGCCGCGTTGCAGGGTGCCGACGAGCTGCGTCCGGTGCCGTTCCAGGATCCGGATGACCGTGCCGGTTTCCTGGGTCGGGCGTTCCGGGCGCAGGCCCCGGGCGCGGACATCGCGGCGCACGAGCACGCGGTCCTCATGCAAGGCGGTGCCGGTGGCGTCCTCCGGGATCATGATTTCTTTGAAAGCCGTGTCGTCCGGCTGCAAAAATCCCTTGCCCTGACGGTTGATCCGGATCCGGCCGGGGATGAGGTCGGCCTCGCGCGACAGGATGTAGCGGTTGCCCTTGGTGCGCGTGATGCGGCCCGAGCGCTCCAATCCGGCCAGCGCCCGTTGCAAATCCTGCTGCCGGTTTGGCGGCCAGCGCAAGTGCCGGAGCAGCTCCGGGACATTGGCCGGCACATAACCGTGCTGGCCGAGTAACCGTAAAATTTGATCTTCCATTTTATTTTCTGGTGCGAACGGGGCGAAGCTCACCGCTATTCGAACTTGGACAGTCTGGAACGTTTTCCGCCGGAAAGCAATCCGCGTCCTTGTCCGGTGACGGTGCAGTTTGCTGCAGGGTGCGCTGCCCTCAGCGCACGGTCGGCTGAGACATCCGACGCTACAGTTCAAACTTACATACTACTCCGTCTCCAGTGATCATGCGGTTTGATCTGCGGCGCCGGTTGTCCCCGCCGAAAAAATCCGCCGCAGACAACGCCCGCTCCGAAAAAATATGTCATTAACAATAATTGTCATTTACGGTGCAAGATGCGGTGCGGAATTTATTTAACGGTTCTTTGACTTCGGGTGGCATTTGCCGTTTGTTGCTCATGGCTGGATTTCACCCGTCCGACAGTCCTCGTTTTTGAGTTCCCGGGCCGTGATTTTACCGGCCGGAAAACCATTTCATGAGTAAGACCGTCTTGTTAACCAGTGTTTGCCGTCCCATGGGACCGGAACACGGTGATGCATCTTCCGTCGGCTACGAACTCCTTTACCGGCAGGTGACGCGCGCCCAGGGCATCTTCAGTCCACGCACGGTCAACGTGCATTTCTCCCTGGATTACATCGCGGAAAACCTGGATGCGCCCACGGTGGTGCTGCAATACCCGTCGAAACGCGAATTCATCAAGGAACTCAAGAAGGGTTACGACTACGTGGGCATCTCGTTCATCATGGCGGTGATGCACAAGATGAAGGAGATGGTGGTGTTGATCCGGAAATACGCGCCGAACAGCCAGATCGTCCTCGGCGGCTACGGCACGGTGCTCAAGGACGACGTGCTCAAACCGTATGCCGACCACATCTGTCGCGAGGAAGGCGTGGGCTATTTCCGCCGGCTGCTGGGCGAGCCCGAAATCCCGATGCCCTACAAACATCCCTTGATTGTGAGCTGGCTCAAGGTTTTCGGCTGGAAGGTCTCGGGCACGGGAAAGATTTTCGCCGGCCTCGGCTGTCCCAACGGCTGTGATTTTTGCTGCACCTCGCATTTCTTCTCGCGCAAACACATCAAGCTGCTGCCAAGCGGACGCGACATCTACAACGTCGTGGAACGCTATTTCGATCTCGATCCCAGCCTGGTCTTCCTGATCATCGATGAGGATTTCCTGCTCAACAAGAAGCGGGCGATGGAATTCCGCGACTGCGTTCTGGCGGGCAGCAAGAAGCCTTCAATCTTCGCCTTTTCCAGCATCAAGGCCATCAGCCAGTACACGGTGGAGGAAATTCTGGAGATGGGCATCGATGGCTTCTGGATCGGTTACGAGGGCACGCGGTCGAATTATGCCAAGCAACAGGGCCGGCCGGTGGACGAGATCCTCACCGAGTTTCGCGAGCATGGCATCACGATTCTGGCCTCGATGATTGTTGGGTTTGATTATCAGACTCCGGAGATTGTCGCGCAGGAACTGGACGGGCTGATGAAGCTCAAGCCGGCGCTGGGGCAATATCTGATTTACGGGCCGGTGCCCGGCACGCCGTTCCATGAACGGATCATCAAGGAAAACCTGCTACAGGATGTTTACACCAGCGACAAGGATTTGTTCTACCGGCGCGCGGACGGGTTCCGGACGATGATCAAGCATCCAACGCTTTCGGCGGAGCAGATCGAGGACATCCAGAGCTGGTGTTTCGAGCAGGATTTTCAGCGGCTGGGTCCGAGCATTTATCGCGTGCTCGAAACGCGTTTTCTTGGCTATCTCAAGCTCCGGAACTCACCGAACCCGGTTTTGCGCCAGAAGGCGGAATATTACGCGAATGAATTGCGCTACGCGTATCCGGTATTTCTCGCAGGCCGCCTGCTCGGCCCCAACGCGACTGTTCGGAAATGGATTGGCGATCTGGAACGGCGCATTCACACCGAACTGGGCCGTCCGGGCTTCGCCCAGCAATTCCGGTCCGTCCTGGCAGTGGGCGCAGCCTTGTGGACCGGAGTGACGTTGAAGTTTGACTATTTCCAGCATCCCAAATTACAGCGAACGGCATATCGCCTGCCCAGCAAACGCTGGAGCGCGTTTGATTTGTGGCAGGAATTTCACGCCAAAATTGCCAACCCGAATTTCTCCGTGAAAGTCGAGCTGCAACACGCGAAGCAGCAGGTGTGGATGCGGCTGGAAGGCCGGCTCACGAAGGCCGATGCCGAGAAGTTGGGACAACGTCTCCGGGACTCCCTGGCGCGTAGTCGGAGCCGGCTGGTATTGGACTTGAACAAGCTTCATTGGGACAAAGTGGAAAACCTGCGCCCGCTGTGCGAAAAACTGCGGGCTTATCGCTCCCGCGTCCGGGTGGTGTTGCCCAAATTATCCGCCGCGCATCCCGAACTGCTCCTGCTGGCCAGCATGTTCCACCATTATTGACAGCAGCGGTTCCGCGCGGCGTCTTTGCGCTTGTCCCGGTTGGGGAGAATCGCTAGATAACCGCGCATGAAGTTCAGCATCATTCTTCCTTTACTGGCCCTGACCTCTGCCCTGTTCGCGGCGGAAACCAATAATCCAGCTTCGGCGCCAGCCGCGGCCAATGCCCAAATCCAACAAGGCAAATACCTGGTCGAAAACGTGGCGTTGTGCGCGGAATGTCACACGCCCAAAACCGATGGTGGCGACTATGATCACACCCAATGGCTGGCGGGAAATCTGCTCGATTTCAAGCCGGACCATCCCATGCCGTTCGCGGCGGTGGCCCCGCCGATTGCCGGGATGCCCGGGTTCACCGACGAGCAGGCGCTGAAATTCCTGGAAACCGGCATCGACCTCACCGGCAAAAAGGCCATGCCGCCCATGCCGCAATATCGTTTCAATCACGACGACGCCCTGGCCGTGCTGGCGTATCTGCGGTCACTGAAACACTAATCATCCATGCCGGCTTATCCAAACCCCGACCCGCTGGACCGTGGTCGCCTGTCCGTTGTGCTGGCGACGATCGTCGTCAACGTGGTTGCCGTCGGATTGCTGGTGTTCGCACCGTGGTCGGATTGGCGCACCGGACTCGCATTGAACCTGTTCGACAACGCGCTGCTGCTTGGTTTCGTGATTGTGCGGCGCGACACTCTGCTCGTGCGGCTGATCATGTTTGGGCTGGCCGTGGGATTGGCCGAGCTGGCGGCAGACGCGTGGCTGGTGAATTATACCCGCACGCTGGATTATTCCATCGGCGGCGGACCCATGCTCTGGCGCTCACCCATCTGGATGCCGTTGGCTTGGGAGGTTGTGTCCGTGCAATTCGGCTATCTTGGCCTGCGACTATGCGAACGTTTCGGCAGTGCCGGCCTGGCCATCATCGGATTTCTTGGCGCGCTGAACATTCCGTATTACGAGGAAATGGCGCGGCGCATCCACTGGTGGCAATACCGCGACTGCCGCATGATTTCCAACACGCCGTATTATATCATTCTCGGCGAACTCGGCATCGCCATTGCACTCACGCTGCTGGCCAGAGCGCTTCGGCGCGGCAATCTGGCAGGCGCGCTGGGATTGGGCGTTGCCGGGGGTGCGGCCATTTTCATTTGTTATGCGCTCGCCTATGCGGTGACCGATGGTTTCGGACATCATTGATTATGGGTCATCACGTTTTCATCACGGGAAGCACGGGGTATATGGGCAGCCGGCTCATTCCGCTGCTGGCAAAGCGGGGTCATGACGTCAAGGCTCTGGTCCGGCCGGAATCGGAAGGCAGATTACCGGCCGGGGTTTCATGGGTGGCGGGTGACGCATTGCAAATGGGTTCCTACACGAAAGCTGTGCGCGGGTCGGACACTTTCGTGCACCTGATTGGCGTGCCGCATCCCAGCCCGGCCAAGGCCGCACTATTCCGCGCGGTGGACCTGGTGTCGGCGCAGGTGGCGGTAAAGGCTGCGCGCGAGGCAGGTGTACGGCATTTTATTTATCTCAGCGTGGCGCAGCCCGCGCCCATGATGCAGGCCTACATCGACGTGCGATCGGAAGGCGAGGCGCTCGTGCGCATCAGCGGCATGGCGGCCACGTTCGTGCGCCCATGGTATGTGCTCGGGCCGGGACATCGCTGGCCCTATGCCTTGCTGCCGTTCTATTGGTTGTGTGAATGGCTGCCGTCCACGCGGGAAGGCGCGCGGCGATTGGGGCTGGTGACCTTGTCGCAGATGCTCCACACCCTGGTCTGGGCGGTGGAAAATCCGCCGGCCGACGGCGCGCAGATTCTCGACGTGCCGAAAATCCGCGGACTGGGTAGGATGCCGCCCGTGTAAATGGGCACAGAACAAATCATCGTGGTCGGCGGCGGCGCGGCGGGATTCTTTGCCGCCATCACCGCAGCGGAGCATGGCGCGCCAGTAACGATTTTGGAAAAGACCTCGCGGTTTCTCGACAAGGTGCGCATCTCCGGCGGGGGCCGTTGCAACGTCACCCACGCCGGTTTTGATTCCCGTGATTTCGCCACGCGCTATCCTCGCGGGGAAAAGGCGTTGCTCGGGCCGTTTGTGAAATTTTCGGCCCGCGACACCGTGGCCTGGTTCGAATCCCGCGGCGTGAAATTGAAAACCGAGGCCGATGGCCGGATGTTCCCCATCACCGATTCCTCGCAAACCATCATGGATTGCCTTATGAACGCCGCAAAAGCGGCGGGGGTGAAGTTGCGGCTTAATGCGGGTGTGGAGCGCGTCGCGAAGCGTGCAGGCGGTGGATTTGAAGTGACAATCGTAAACAAGATTTCATCTCCCTCGCCTCCCCCGAGGGAGGAGAGGGGCGGGAGGAGGCCAATGCAAATCAGCGAACGAACCCTTCGCCCCGGCCCTCGCCCCGATTGGCGGGGAGAGGGAGAAAAAACTGCACTGGAGACACTCACCTGCGACCGGTTGTTGCTGGCGACGGGCGGCTGCCGCGCGGCGGTGGCGGGGCAGCTGGCCGTGTCGCTGGGCCACACGCTCGAACCACCCGTGCCGTCGTTGTTCACGTTTCATGTTGAGTCGCCTTGGCTGCGGCCGCTTGCGGGCGTGTCCGTCGGAACTGTTGAGGTGTCCGTGCCGGCGGCCAAACTGCGCGAACGGGGGCCGTTGCTGGTGACACACTGGGGCCTGAGCGGCCCGGCGATTTTGCGGCTGTCGGCTTGGGGTGCCCGGGCATTGCATGAATTGAATTATCATTTTCCGCTCTTCGTGAACTGGCTGCCGGAGTTGAGTCCGGAAAAGATCATCCGCGAATTTCAGGTCCGGCGCGAGGCTTCGGGCGCGAAGCTGGCAATCAATGTGCCGCTGGCGCCCTTGCCGGCGCGCTTGTGCGAACAACTCGTACTGGCGGCAGGCATCCCGCGCGACACGCGCTGGGCGGCGCTCACGCGGCCGCAGACGCAGGCGCTGGCGCAACAATTTGCCCGCACGGAATTTTCCGTGACCGGAAAGACCTTGAATCAGGATGAATTTGTGACCTGTGGCGGCGTGCGGCTGGCGGAGGTGAATTTCAAAACGATGGAAAGCAAAATCTGCCCCGGGCTGTTTTTCGCCGGTGAACTGTTAGATATTGACGGCGTGACCGGCGGGTTCAATTTTCAGGCGGCCTGGACGACCGGCTGGCTCGCCGGCCAGGCCATGGCCGCGCAGTAATTCTGCTGCCCACGCATTATTTTCCCGGCCACGTTCAACTTTACACGCCGGCACAGCAGTCATAGTCTTGGTGGCATGGTTAACGCTACTCAACTTCCCATGCGTTTCGTATTTTACACGATTCTTGCGTGTTCCGCCGGCGTACTGCTGTTCGCTGGTTGTGGAAAACCATCCGAGGCTCCGAAAAGTCAACCCGTTGCAACCACCAATTCTGCGCCATCGGCGGCGCCGGAAGCGGTGGCCGGGCCCGGGCCGGGTGAGAAGGTTTGCTTCGCTTGCCAGGGCCAAGGCACGGTGGCGTGTCTCGTGCCCGGTTGCAAGGATGGGATGGTGGATTGTCCCGGACCCTGCCTCAAGCTCTCGCGTGGCGCCTGGACGCACATGGTCGTGGCCGGGCATCCTCCGACTGATTTATGGATCACTTTTACGACCGCAAACGGCGGCACGATGTCCTGGAATCAAAACCACGTCGGCGACGTCATCGCCTACCAGAACGGCGACCCGGTGGATACGGGCAAATGCAAGGTCTGTGGCGGCACCGGCAAGGTAAAATGTGATGTCTGCAAGGGCACCGGCAAGGTGACCTGCCCCATTTGCGACGGCAAGAAATTCATCCCGGTCGCCTGGACGCCCACGGACAACCCGTATTTCAACCGCCAGCCCGACGTCATCCGGCTCGCGGACGGCCGGGTCGTGTTGGGCCGGGTGGCGGCGACGATTGGCGACGACCTTACCATCGTCACTCGCGACAAAAAAATTCTCCACGTAAAATCCTCGGACATCCTGCCCAAGGCCGGCACCAACGCCCCGGCGGCTCCAACGGCACCTCCGACCTGAGTCTCCCACGCGCACCGCGTGCTTTCTTTTCTTTCCCGGGGCCGGGCGGGCCGCATAATGCTGCCGCCAATCGCATGACCATAAAAATTCCACTGCCGGAACTGGCGGACCGCATGCAGCGCTTTCGGGCGCGGATGGATACGGAGAACCCGGACTGGGAGCTGGCCGCCTTTTTTGGCCGGGTCAACCAATACTATTTCACCGGCACGATGCAGGACGGGATGCTGCTGGTTCCGCGGGGCGGGGACGCGGTGTTCTGGGTGCGCCGAAGTTTTGAACGGGCCCGGATGGAATCGCTTTTCACCGACATCCGGCTGATGAAAAGTTTCCGTGACGCCGTATCGTCCGCGGGCAAGCGGCAGGCCATCCACTTTGAAACCGAACTGGTCCCGGTCGCCCTGCTCCAACGGTTCCGCAAACATTTTCCCTGCCAGGAGGTGGCCCCGCTGGATGTGCAGATCGGCCGGGCGCGTGCCATTAAGAGTCCGTATGAACTCGCCATCATGGAGCGGGCCGGCGCCATTCACCGGCGCATCCTCGAAGCCGGGGTGCCGCGGCTGTTGCGTGATGGCATGAGCGAAGCGGAATTCGGATGCGAACTTTTTTCACTCATGGTGCGTGAAGGACACGAAGTGGCGGTCCGCTTCGGCATGTTCAACGTGGACATCGCGGTGGGCCAGATTGGCTTCGGTGAGAACTCAATTTATCCCACCAGTTTCAACGGGCCGGGCGGCTGTCTCGGCCTGAGCCCCGCCGCGCCGGTGCTGGGCAGCCGTGAGCGCAAATTGCGGCAAGGCGATCTGGTATTCGTGGACATTGGCTGTTGCGTGGACGGTTATTCGACGGACAAGACCATGGTTTATGCGTTTGGCCGGACGCTGCCGGACGAAGCGACCGCCATGCACCGGCGTTGTGTGGAGATCGAACAGGATCTGGCCGCGCAATTGAAGCCGGGAGCGATCCCGTCCCAACTTTATGCCTCAGTCATGCGAAGCTTGGATGCGGCATTTTTGGAAAATTTCATGGGCTACGGCAACCGGCGGGTGAATTTTCTCGGCCATGGCGTCGGTTTGCAGATTGATGAAATTCCGGTGGTCGCAGAAGGGTTCGACGAACCGCTGGCCGAAGGTATGGTGCTGGCGCTCGAACCCAAAAAAGGCATTCCGGGCATCGGCATGGTGGGCACTGAAAACACCTTTCTGGTTACTCCCGCCGGTGGCAGAAGCCTCACTGGCTCCAGTCCCGGCCTGATCCTGGTCTGACAGAGGCCGAACGCCAGAAATCCTAGCTGGCACCGCTCGACCGCTTCCGTTGTCCCTTCGTCGTTGCCCATTCGAACTTGGGCAACTCCGCTTCGCCTTCCGTCCCGCCCATCGGCCGGATTCGCTTTCGCCGGGGGACCGGTTTAGTCGCCACCGGGCCCGGTTGAATCTCGCTGGGAGCCATAGCGGCTGCGGCCATGATTGCTGAAGCGACAACCGCCGGAGCCGCCGGTTGAGTTGCAATCGGCGCCGGGGCCGCAGCTTGAGTCACGATCGGCGCCGGCGCTGGCTTGGGGGCAGGTGCTGCCGGGGCCGGCTGGACTTCGACCGGATTTGCAACCGGGCGGGAGGCAACGGTCGGAGTCACAATGGCAAAGGCCACGGCTTTGGCCGCAACCGGCGCCGGGGCCGGTTTGGGCGTGGCCGCCGGTTGAATCTTGTTTGGCGCCATCGTGGTGCGGGCAACGACCGTGGGATGGTTCAGCAACAGCAGCTTCAGCGACCGAAGCTTCAGCAGCAGCAGCGAAATGATCAACAGCGACATCAAAAGCAGCAGCACCAGCAAGAGCGGGAGAACCAGGGATGACAGGGCCGGAACATCAGCCGCCGGAACGGCCGCTGCCGGGACCACCGCGACCGGAGTGGCAACCGCGGAAGCAGTTGTAGCCGGAGTAACCGTACTGGCGGATGTTGGAACCGCAGTTGCGGAACTGACGACCACCGGGGTTGCCGGAGCCGGCGGGATTGAAGAGGGGGCGACCGACGGAGCTGCTGCCACCGAGGCGGTTTGCGGAATCTCCGTTTTCCCGGCAACATTGCCGACGGTGTTGGTTGCGGCTTTGCCGGGTTGGCTCGCCGCGGCAACGGGCGACCCGGTCAGCGGCTTCAGCGGTTGAGGTTCCCAGGCGTCCGGCTGGGTCAACTTATGTTCCAGCGCGGCGCGGGCGGCCGCTTGAGCCGGGTTGTCGGCAGCCGGGAGAAATCCGGTTCCCAGAACGAAGCACAAACCAGCAATGATTCCAATTTTCATGAAATTATCCACCTTCATCCATTTTTAAAGCAACCCCAAGGCCAATTCAAGCCGCCACCCGCTGCATAACAGTTTTTTATCCGCATGTAAACGGTTGCCTGCGGATGTTTGTGAACCGGTGAAAGTTGCAGGTCCAGGCAAGATCCGACCGGCGAATGCAGGCAAGGAGGAATGTCCTAATAACGTACACAATCCGGTCTGGGACAATGCTGTTTAAGTTGCGCTGCAACCCTGCTGGCTCAAAAAGATAGTTGCCGATTGTTGTGGCTATTGTGGCTGAATCTGCCACATTTTATCCGTCTGTTAGATAGCTTGTCTCTTTCAAGGCATGGTGAATCTTCAAGTGAACCTGGTTCAGTGATGATTTTAAACCCGACGTTCGGGATCAGTCTGTGGAAAGCGCGGTTTGTCGGACAGTTTTGCATCACATGAGCAATAAATTATTTGTCGGGAATCTTTCCTTTGATACCACCGAAAACGACCTGCAGGACGCGTTTGCCGCATTCGGCACGGTTAACGAAACCAGTCTGATGATGGACCGGACCACAGGCCGTTCCCGCGGTTTCGCCTTTATCACCATGAGCACCGCGGAAGAGGCCCAGAAGGCCATCGAAAGCATGAACGGCAAGGACATGGGCGGTCGCGCCCTCACCGTCAACGTGGCCAAGCCCCGTGAAGAACGCCCGACCGGTCGGCGCGAATACGGCGGCAGCGGCAGCGGCGGCGGCGCCCGTAGCCGTTACTAATCATCCGTTTGATTTCACGGTGGGGTCTGGTTCGACCGGACTCCGCCTTTTTTGTCCGGCGGCGTCCTGGTGTCGGTCTGCAGAACCCCGTTTTTTCGTCACAGACCCTATTCCTTTTGGCAGCACATGAAAGAAGAACACATTGAAGTGGAAGGCTGTGTCACCACCGTCCTCCCCGGCACGATGTTTCGTGTTGAACTCGACAACAAACACCTGGTGCTGGCCACCATCTGCGGCAAGATGCGCAAACGCTGGGTGCGCCTGACCGTCGGCGACCGCGTGAAAATGGAGATGTCGCCCTACGATTTGAACAAGGCACGCATCACCTGGCGCCTGCGCTAGAAACCGCCCTCGCCGCTGATCGCACCACTTCCGTCTGAAAGCGTGCCGCGCACGCTCCACCGCCAACCCATTTTATATCATGTCCTTTAACAACCTTGGCCTTGACGCCAAAATCTTGCACGCCGTGCAGGACGCCGGCTACACCGAACCCACCCCGATCCAGACTGCCGCCATTCCTCCGATCCTCGCCGGACACGACCTGATTGGCATCGCGCAGACCGGCACGGGAAAAACCGCCGCCTTCACCCTGCCCATGCTCAACCGGTTGGCCGCGCCGACCGCGCCGGTTCAGCGCCGCGGCACGCGTGTGCTGGTGATTGCACCGACGCGGGAGCTCGTTCTGCAGATCGAAGAAAACGTGCGCATTTATGCAAAACACGTTCCGTTGAGCGTCGCCACCGTCTTCGGCGGCGTGGGCGAACAACCGCAAATTCGCGCGCTGCGGGCCGCCACGGACGTCGTCATCGCCTGCCCGGGACGGTTATTGGACCTCATGGGCCGTCGTTGCGCCGATTTTTCCGGATTGCAATTCCTCGTGCTCGACGAAGCGGACCGGATGCTGGACATGGGGTTTCTGCCCTCGATTCGGCAAATCGTGCGCGCGCTGCCGAAGCAGCGGCAGACGCTGATGTTTTCCGCCACCCTTTCCCGCGAAATTGAAAGCCTCACGCATGAATTCCAGCGCTCGCCGAAAATGATCCAGATCGGCCGCCGTTCAAATCCGGCCGAGACGGTCACCCAGCTGATCTATGAAGTGCCGAAGCATTTGAAGCCGGCGCTCCTGCTGCACCTGCTCCGCAACGCGGAGATGAACATGGTGCTCGTCTTCTCCCGCATGAAGCACAGCGCCGACCGCATCGCCCGCAACCTCGAAAGCAAGGGCATCAAGACGGCGGCCTTGCATTCAAATCGCTCGCAGAACCAGCGGTTGAAGGCCTTGAAGGATTTCAAATCCGGCGCGGTGCGCGTGCTGGTGGCGACGGACATCGCGGCGCGCGGCATTGACGTGGACGGCATTTCTCACGTGGTGAATTATGATTTCCCGATGCACGCGGAGGATTATGTCCATCGCATCGGCCGCACCGGCCGGGCGCATGCGGTGGGCGACGCCATCAGCTTTGTCACTCCCGAGGACCGGGACGAAGTCCGCGCACTGGAACGGTTCATTGGTCGTGGCATTGTCCGCAAGCGGGCGGAAGGTTTCAACTATTCGGCTCCGCCGTCACCGGGACAGCCCGTCGAAACCGAACGTCGTCACCCGCAAGGACAGAACCAGGGCCGGTCGCATTCGCACGCCCATCCATCCTCGCCTCATCATCCCGGGCAGTCGGTACATCCGCATCGGTCAGGGCCGCCCCGCCGCTGGCGGTGATAGGCCTCGCGCGCGAGCACGCAGTGCCACACAATCGACTCATTTTCGCAGAAGGCGTCAGTGATACCAGGACTTCTCGATTTCCTCGCGCGTCATCAGGTGGGCGGTTTTGATCAGGCGGCAAAATTCCTTTTTGCTGACGTGATGAAAGGTTCCCTGGCGGGTGGTGAGGCTTTTTACGGTCTTGTATTCCACTTCCAGACGTTCCAGGTGCAGGATGCGATGGTATTCTTCGCCGAGTTTCCAGACCTGGTCCTGTTGCAACTTCATGGTCATCACTATACAAATCAGCGGTGGGCTCTGGCCATCCGATTTCGTTTACATTTATCGTCCCACCCGTTTGCTCTTCGCCAGCGGGCGGAGATTTGATTTTTGAGTGGCGGACATTTTGCTGTAGTGTGCGCTGTCCTCAGCGCACTGTCGGCTGAGACAGCCGACGCTACAGTTCAAACTGACCCATTGCCAATTTTTGAGTCAGGGGCTCCGGGGCTTGAGGGTCAGCAACACGACATCGTTTTCGCGAAGGGCGAATTCCTGTTTGAGCGTGCCGTCTTTGCCGACCTCGACGGTGGTGCGGGAGAGCGGCGCACCGCTGTTGGTGGTTTTGATCTGGGCGACCTGCGCCAAGGTCAATTGCGCCGGCGAACCCAGGTCCAGGTAGGTCGCGTAGGCGTCATTGACACGGTAGCCGACCTTGAATTCTTCCAGCGCGTAGGTTCCCGGCTGGAGGTGGGTCAGGCTCAGGGTCACCTTGTCCTTGGGAACGGAGGGCAGGTCGCGCTTGTAAAAAACCTGGTTGATGACATTGGTGCCGGGATTGGTGATGGTGAAATCCCAAACTAGCGCCTGGAGGCCGCCGGACGCATCGGTGCAAACCCAGGAGGCCGGGTCGCTGTTCTTCAATTCGGTTCCGCCCAGCCGGTTCAGGAATTGATAGGCGTAGAACGCCGGCTTGTTGATGTCCTCGTAATTGATCAACCCGAAACCGCCATGGAAAGGCGTCCAGCGCGGACCGGCTTCCTCGAAAATGTCGGTGAACACCCAGTAAGACATGGACTGCGCGGCGGTCCCGGCGTTCCTGACCTTGTCGAGAATGAAGGCGGCGCTGTGATAACTGTCATGGATCGGATCCGACGGCGTGTAGGAGGAACTCCACTCGGTGAAATGCAGTTCCAGATTCGGCATGGCTGATGCGGCAATCTGCTGCCGCACTCTGATAACATCGCCATAAATGCTGGATCGGTCAGGCGAAAAAACCGTGCCGGCATTGCCGTTCTCATCCAGATATCCGCTCATGACGCCATAGGTGTGCGTCGAAATGAAATTCACCGGCGCCGGGTTGGTCGCACAGAAGCTGATGAACTCGGGAACCCACGCCCAGCCCGCCGTGGCCGGCCCGCCGACTTTGTATTGCGGGGAAACGCTCTTGATGGCGCGGGCCGTGACGGCATAGAGGTTGAAATAGTCCTGTTGCGTTCCGGCAAAGAAGCCGCTGAGATTCGGTTCGTTCCAGACCTCAAAATACCAGGTGCGGACTTCGTCATCTCCATACCGCTCCTGCAGGTGCGTGACAAAAGCACGGATGAAATCGCCCCACTTGTCGAAATCCTTTGGCTTGGTCACGTTGCCGCGCCACCAAAAAATGGTCTTGGACCCGCTGGCCATCGCCCTCGGAGTGAAGCTCAATTCCACGAACGGCTTCATGCCGATGCTTTGGAGAAAATCGTACAGCTCGTCAATGTATTGCCAGTTGTATTGGGGATGCCCCGTCTTGTCCTCCTTGTATACGCCCATGTCGTCGCAGAAAATCCCGTGCATCCGGATGTAATTGAAGCCGCATTGCTGGTGGGCATAAATCAGTTGCCGCTGCCAGTCGGCCCGCAAACCCTCATTGGCGCGGCCGGCGCCCACGCATTGTTTGAACATGGTGTTGAGCGGGCCTTTGACCTGTTGGAGATCGGCGGTGACGAACCTTTCCCGGAGCGGTTCGTTCGTGGCGGCGGCGAATGCGGAAATCCCGGTCAGGAAAACCGCAAGACCGAGGATCAGGCGGGGGGTGGTTGGCTTCATGTCAGTTGTTTTGCAAATGGGTTCTCAGCCGGAACGATGTAGTTGAAAAAGAGCCACCGATTGGGAATTGATTGGTGGTGAATGAAACCAAAACAATCGTCGGGCACACACCCGGTTCACCAAATGGTGGCTGGGGAATTTGAATTCAAAACCGCTGGCAAATCAATCACGATCGGGTTCACCGAACAGCGTCTGAGTCCGCACGCTGGCAGCGCGACTTTTTGGGGATGGTTGCGCGGCAGCGATGGGATCAGCACGTTGAGCAAAGTTCTGCCACAGGCGTTGCCTTTGTCAAACAATCACCTGTTGCCGATCGAAAAAGCTTTGGCCTTTATCCACGGCCTGTTGTGTGATGCGCGCAAGCTCACACACGTGGCGTATCTGCGCCGCGATCCGGTGGTGCCGGAGTTGATCGGCGTGCGCCGGGTGGCCAGTCAATCGGTGCTCTCCCGGTTCTTTCAGGGTTTTGATTCGGCGGGCACCAATCTGCGGTGTTTCCGGCCGTTGTGGCATTGGGGTCTAAACCGGTTGCCCAGTGCCAAAGAGGGCTACACGCTGGACTTGGATTCGACCCGGCTCCTGCACGAGGACGGCCATCAGGAGGGTGTGGCCGTCGGTTACACCCGTCAGGGACTCAAGCCGTGTTTGCATCCGCTGCTGGCGGTGATCGCGGAGGTGCGGCTGGTGGCGCAACTCTGGTTGCGGCCTGGCAATACTTCGTGCGGTGGCAACGTCACGGCGTTCTTCCTCGACTTGTGGGACAACCTGCCTGTCCACCTTCGACTCCGTGGCGTGCGCGCCGATGCGGGCTTTTGCCTGCCGGAACTCTTGGCGTTGTGGGAACAGTTGCAACTGCCTTATGTGGTCGTGGCACAGTTGAGCCAGCCGATTCAAAAGCTGATCAAGGGGGATCTGGCTTGGACGGCGACCGAAGTGCCGGGGACGGAAGTGGCCGAGTTGGAATATCAGGCGATGAGCTGGCCGCACCCGCGCCGGCTGGTGTTGATTCGTCACCAGGTGCGGGACGCCGACGAAAGCCGTGTGGGCAAACGCTTGCTGGACGTGCCCGGCTATCGCTTTCAAGCGTTGGTCACCAGCCTGCCAGCGACGACTCATCCACCGCTGACGGTGTGGCGTTATTATAACAGCCGGGCCGACTGCGAGAATGTAATCAAGGAACTGCGAGAGGGTTTTGCGTTGCCGACCTTGTGTCTGGAAAAGTTTTGGGCCAGCGAGGCGGCGTTGAGTCTGGCCACTGTGACTTACAACTTGAGCGTGTTGTTCCAACGTCATCTGGGCTGGCAACAGAAGGTGACGATCCACTCACTCAGATTTTGGCTCTTTGTGAGAGCGGGAGTTTTAAGTTATCCACGCGGCAAGACCACCATCAAACTGGCCGTCCCGGTTCGAGAACGAGCCTGGTGGCGCCGATTGTGGGAGAAAATCTTAAGCCCTTTGCCCAACTGCAATGCAGTAGAAAATCGTCCAGCCTTCACTACCTAAATCTTATGAAAAATCAGCTTCCTACTGCATGGTTCCGGCT
>Ga0265338_10000581_pt1 | contig 64325 bp, 65 predicted proteins | sample 42126metaG_FD_193579 | JGI IMG/M metagenome (GOLD analysis project Ga0265338, IMG submission 193579) | Rhizosphere microbial communities from Carex aquatilis grown in University of Washington, Seatle, WA, United States - 4-21-26 metaG | ecosystem: Host-associated > Plants > Roots > Rhizosphere...
AGGCTTTACGACGAGTGCCTGAGCAGCCCTCAGCCGTTGCTGTTCACCACCCGAAAGCATCCCGAGAGGCATATCGGCGTACGACGATGCATCAACCGCTCTGATAGCTTCGATAATGTGACCCTCATCTACTGTGCTTCGTTTGGTAAAACCGTACCGATACCCTGTGGCGCCAAGCTCCACAAGGTCACGTCCGCGTATGGGTATATCGACATCAAATTTTTTTTGCTGAGGAATGTACCCAATATGAGTGTTTCCTCGACGTGCTGGTTTCCCTAAAATGTCTACTGATCCACTTTCGAGGGGGACGAGCCCAAGAAGGCCTTTGAGAAGACTTGTTTTACCGGCTCCATTTGGGCCGAGTACTGCGATAAACTCGCCAGGTTTAATATCGAGGGAAAGGTCATCCCAGAGCGTACGACTATCGAGGACGAGCCGTGCATTATGTAGTTGAATTGTATGCTCTGAAGGATGTGTCATTATTTTGTTTTACTAAGTGCTTGTTCGATTTCTTTAATCTGTGATGCTTGCCAGGCTTGATATGTTGGTTCGTTTGAGGGCATTGTTTCGCTGACGCCTACGATGGGTATATCAGATTGTTTTGCGAAATCTTTAACGCTTTGGGTGACGGCACTAACTGTCTGGGTATTATACAAGAGAAGGTGTGTTTCCTTGCCAGTCATGAGAGAATCCATTGCTTCAGTGCTGGCGGGGCTTGGATCGGTACCGTCCTCAATCGACTTCGCAAACCCTTCGGGAGTGACGACCATCAGCTTTGCAGCACTCAGCAGATAACCTGGTACGGGCTCAGTGTAGGCAACGGGGGTGCCACCATATAGTTGCCGTATGGTGGTGACGTCTTTGAGTAGTGGCTGTAGCGACTGGTCGAATGTAACCAAGTTACGCTGGTATGTGGCTTTGTGCGCTGGGTCTTGGGCGATGTATTGTGCGGTAATTGCTGTGGCGGCTTCAGGGATTCGAGGAATATCATACCAGAGGTGTGGGTTGCTCCCGGTAGCAAATCCATAAACTTGCTGAACGCTCACGACGCTGCGGTTATTGCTCCCCGAGCTGCTTAGTAGTTTGCTCATGAAATCGTCATATCCCATACCATTTATAATCACGACTCTAGCTGAGGATACGTCAGCCGCATCCCGCGCATCAGATTCGTACAGGTGGGGATCGGCGTTGGGATTGGTGATAATCGAGGTGACATGGGCATAGGGTGCCCCAAGCTGACTTGCAATGTTACCCCAAAAGTTTTCGGCAGCCACGACCTGCAATCCTTGCGTATCTACTTTTGACCTGTTCGCAAATAGAATACCGGCTACTCCAGTAACTAAGAGGGCGAGTACGGCAAGGGCTGCAAGTTGTCTTGGTTTCATGTAGTGCTCCTTATCAGCTGATAGAATCATACGGTGGATGCGATAATTATTGCAAAAGTGTCGCAAAAAATGATAAAGTTGCGATCATGCCTCAACCAAATCCTGAACTTGTTTCTTTCCTTCGAGAAAACGGGTTTAGTATCACAAAGCAGCGGATACTCGTTTTCGAGCTACTCGTTAATAGTGAGCCGCTTTCGGTGCGTGAGCTGTACGAATTATCAAAAGATAGTATTGACCGCGCAAGTTTGTATCGAACAATCGCAGTTTTTGAACAGCTTGGCATCATACAGCGAATAAATATCGGCTGGAAATATAAAGTAGAACTAAGCGATTCATTTGCCGAGCACCATCACCATCTGACATGTGTGAGCTGTCATAAAGTTATCCCAATTAACGAAGCTGAACTTGAATCATTTATCAGCCTGGTGGCATCAAGCCACGGTTTTATGCCAATCGAACATCAAGTTGAGATCCAGGGCTACTGTCAGCATTGCAGCCCAGAGAAATAGAAATCCGGAAGTATGTCGGCGGTCTCTACGAATAGGTGAATACAAAGTCGACACGCTTACGCGAGTAAGTTGCTTAAACAAGCTGCGGGAGTACGCTGGGTGTTTGTGCCTCTGCTTGGACTGTTGCGAGTAGCTATTCTGGGGCAAGAAACTGTCATGCCCAGGCAATCTGTTTCACGATGTTTGTCGCGGCTTGGTTGTAGAGCGTTTAGCCTGATGATTATTTCTTTACAACTTCTTTCGGTAGATCGATCACCGCCGTACCCGACAACAGCGGGGCGTTTGGAAAGTTTACTAGACTGCCATCGTCGAGTTGCATCTTTGTGTGTGAAAAACTAATGTCAGTGATGATGCCTTCATATCTCCCTCCAAGTGCCCCAGAAACGAAGACTATGCGCTGGCCAACACTGAATGGTCTATCGATGATAATTACTACACTTGCAAAGAAGTTTGCCAGTGCTTGTTGTGCTGCGACACTTAAGATAATGCCAACGACTGCGCTATAGACTAGAATACGTGCCACGGGTATGTGCACGACGGCGAGTAATACAAGGAAACCCACGGCGTACCCTGCAATGCGTAGGTAGAAGCGTGCAGTAGAAGCCTTGCCGATACCAATACGATGTACGCTCAGTTTGTACAGCGCACGCGTAAGTGTGTGCAAGAATTCAAACGCAAAAAACGCATATACCGATGTGCCGATAAGCGCGTAAATAAGATCTTTTGCCGTTTTGGGATGCACGAGTGGGTGTCGAAACGCGAGTATACCCCCAATAATGCTCAATAGAGCATAAGGGATCATGCGCCGTACTGCCGATCGCCACACTTGTCCTCTCATGTGTTTTGGTGTCCTTGTCGTATTATCTTGTGTATATAGTACTACCTTCTTGCACTCGTGCGAAGTGTTGGTCTGCCGTAATACTAGTGACACAATATATCTATGCACCAAGCCCAACATATACCCCACGCCCTACTTGTCCTTGATCCACTTATTCAAAAGTATGGCTATTTAGCGGTAGCGGGATTGGTGACGCTTGAAGATTTTGGGGTGCCTGTCCCGGGCGAGACGCTCGTCATCGCAGCTGCATTTTACGCAGGGATCGGTCAACTCAATATTATTCTCGTAGTACTGGTAGCCATTATCGGGGCTATAATCGGCGATAACATAGGATACGCTATCGGGTATTATGGCGGCCATCCAATCGTCGAGAAACTCGGCAAGTACATCTTCTTAACTCCTGCACGAATAAACCAGCTTGAAGCATTTTTTACGAAACACGGTGGAAAGATTGTCGTCGTAGCTCGGTTTATTGAAGGGTTACGACAGCTCAATGGAATTCTAGCTGGCCTCAGCGAAATGCCTTGGTTGAAGTTTATCTTGTATAACACAATTGGCGCTTCCATCTGGGTCATTGTTTGGTCGGTCATTGGTTATTACAGCGGTCAGCACATTGATACCTACCTGCGTTACCAGCTATATGTCACGATCTTGGCAATCGCCGGTGCACTGGGATTTATTACGTACCACTTTATAAAGCATCGAACTAGAGCGAAAAACCAAACCAGCCACTCACGGTAGTGATAAGCGCGGTAAGTGATAATGCGCCGATAATAATGACGATATAGTCGGGACTACCGTAAAGTAACCTTATGGTTACGTAAGGATGAACAATATGTAATGCTTGGTGGCGCATTCAATCTTGGTATACACTAGCAGTAAGTAAAGATAAGAAAACTAATAATGCAAAAAGAAAAGATTCAAGACTTTAGCACTGACCAAGTGCTTACATCGCTGCACACTTCCATGAATGGCTTGTCCACGTCTGAGGCAGTCGCTCGTATTTCGCAATACGGGAAGAATGTGCTTAAGAATGAGCACAAGACGAACGCGGTGCAGCTACTTATAAAGCAATTCAAGAGCCCGTTGATATATCTGCTGCTTGTGGCTTGTGTCGTGTCATTTCTTTTGAGGGATATGAACGATGGACTTGTGATTGCTACGATACTTACTATCAATACGGGGATTAGCTTTTTTCAGGAGTTTAAATCGCAAAAAGCTATCGAGAAATTACAAAAGCTTGTTGGTAGGGAAGCAATCGTTCGGCGTGATGGCAAAGAGGGACTTATAGCCGAGAAGTACCTTGTCCCCGGAGACATTGTCGTCTTACGCCAAGGAGATATTGTGCCAGCTGATGTGCGGCTTTTTAGTGTGGATAACTGCAGTGTTAATGAGTCTCAGCTTACGGGTGAGTCGGTTGCGGTTGGCAAGGCAATCCGTGGTGTAAATTCGTTGACCTATGCGGGCAGTATTATTGAGCAGGGTGAGGCTCGGGGCGTTGTGTACGCGACGGCAAGCAATACCGAACTCGGTAAGATTGCCCACCTATCATCGAGCACTGTACGAACAACACAATATGAACGATCACTCACGTCGTTTAGCAGCTTCTTGATCAAATTAACATTCTTCACGCTTGTTCTCGTATTTGTCTTCAAGCTACTGATAACGCGTGATTTCTCACATATCTCGTCACTAGCATTGTTTATGGTTGCGCTATCGATCGCGGTTGTCCCAGAGGCCATGCCCGTTATTGCGACGCTAACATTGTCGACTGGGGCACTTAAACTTGCCAAGCGACATGTCGTTACGAAAACATTGCCAGTCATCGAGGATCTTGGCAATATCGACATTCTTTGTAGTGATAAGACTGGTACGCTTACAGAGAACAAGCAGACAGTCAAGAACCTCGTGACTGACGACGTAGAACTATTCCAACGTATGGCGGCAGGTAGCTTAGAGAATATGGAGGAAAAACGAAAGAAATTCCAAAGCTCTTTTGACCTCGCTTTGCTTGATTTCTTACCCACGGATGTAGTGAAAGAAGCGCATCAATATACCCGTCTCTGTGAGCTGCCATTTGACCCAGAGGCCAGGCGCCGAAGGGTTGTTTTTACCGACGGGAAGAAGACCTACCTCGTTGAGGTAGGTTCGGTTGAGACTCTCATTACGCTTACTAAGCATGTCCATACGGATAAATATAGTAAAACAATCAAAGAAGAAGGACGGCTTGGCCTGCGTCACTTAGGTATTGCATACAAAGAAGTCCAGTATGCAGGGAATGGCAAGTTCGATATTCTTCGCAACGAAAAAGATTTGCATTTTGTCGGATTTGTTTCGCTCGAAGATCCACTGCGGCCATCTGCTAAACATACGATTGCGCTTGCTCGAAAACTTGGTGTTGAGATAAAAGTACTCTCGGGAGATAGCCGTGAGGTAACCCAATATGTAGCAACCGAGGTTGGTCTGGTGAGCGGCGAGCAGAAAGTCTACACGGGTGATGACATTGAAGCTTTGTCTGATCTTGAGCTCGCTGAAGTGCTCGAGGTAAGTAACGCGTTCGCGAAGCTTAAACCCGAACAGAAGTACCGAATTATAAAGATATTGAAACTTAAGGGGAAGGTCGTCGCATACCAAGGAGATGGCATTAACGATGCGCCCGCATTAAAGCTCGCTGATGTTGCGATTGCTGTTAACGGGGCAACTGATGTAGCTCAAGAGAGCGCTGATATTATTCTGCTACGTAATGATCTCAACGTTCTCGTAAATGGCATAAAGTACGGTCGTGGTATCTTCTCGAACATTAATAAGTACATACGTTATACGATGATCGGCAATTTCGGCAACTTCTTTGCATTATCGGCGCTCTATCTGCTATCTGCGAACTTACCACTACTTACGACACAGTTGCTGCTAACCAACCTGCTCGGCGATGTGCCCTGTGTTGCTATTTCAACAGATAACGTTGAAGCGAAAGCGCTCGGTCGTCCGAGCAAGTACAATATGCACTCGTTAATATTTACCTCGGCAGTCCTAGGAAGCTACACCGCAATTTACGAGTTACTGTTTTATGTACTTGTGCGCAGCCAGCCGAATGGAATTTCTCAGACCAGCCTGTATCTCTACCTAACTGTTATCGGATTCGTTGTTATACTTTCTGTCCGTAATAGCGACCACTTCTGGAAGGCGCCGCGATTATCCAAACCACTCCTTTCGTCTTTTGGTATCATAGCGATCATTACCGTTGCTGTTATCTATCTAAAACCAACGCAGCGGATATTTTCGTTTAAGCCACTCCCGATTGACATGCTTATTATCACCGCCGCAATGGCGCTACTGTATTTCGTATTCCTCGATCTTATAAAAGTTTGGTTTTACAGGGCTACCAAGATTGCCGATAACTAGAATGAACATCTATCGTGTTAGTTTCGAAGATAATACAAAAATAAATAATTCTAAGAATAGCAAGTATCTGTTATTATAATTTCCAATGAAATTTTTAATGGCGGGGCTTTGTATAGGCATATTCGTTGCACTGCCCGTGCACGTGTAACACGATCATGTTGTCTGAACTCGATGGCCTGAGCTATCCGTATGCGCACCAGAAACAAATTGTGCAATCGATAGTAAATCAGCAGTAGTCTATAAACGGTGGAATGTTTGCCTACGGGGCAGCGTATATTGGTATAATCGTAAGCAGTATGACCGGCCTTACGAAACGCGGCACACAGATAGCGCTTGGGGTGTTGTGGCTGTTTGATGGTGTGTTACAACTCCAGCATCAGATGTTCACTAGTAATTTTGCTACGCAGGTGATTGAGCCCGCGGAGCAGGGGCAACCAACATTTGTGAGCGGACCGATGCATCTTGGTGTGCATGTATTCTTGATGCATCCAGCTATATTTAATGCGCTTTTCGTGCTTACGCAGCTTACGCTTGGAGTACTCATTTTATGGAAGCGTACGACGAAAACGGGGTTGTTATTATCTGTCCCGTGGGGCTTGATTGTTTGGGTTTTAGGTGAAGGTTATGGGGGCATCTTGAGCGGAAAGACGTCGCTTCTTATGGGGGCCCCTGGAGCAGCAATACTGTACGTGATTCTTGCTCTGGCTATATTGCCGACTGATAAAAAGCCCGGCCAGACTGCATATTGGCTCGCGCTCGTGTGGCTGGTCATTTGGGTGGGTGGGGGCGTGTACCAATTACTACCAGGTCAAAACTCGACTACTAATATGGGCTCGATGATCGCCGCCAACATAGACGGATCGCCAAAATGGCTTGGCTCAACCGATAGGTATGTTGTACATGGGCTAAAGTATCTTGGGGGAGCAAAAAATGACCAACGATCAGTGTCGTCAGTGAGTGGCATGAATATGACGGCTGCACAGATGTCGCACATGAGTAATCAGACAACAATGGCATCAGGCTCTGGAACCGGAGGGTTATACATACTCCTATTCGCGCTGCTACAGTTTTGTATCGGAATTGGAGTGCTTTTTAAGGGGATAATGCGGAACACGGTGATTGTGTTAGGCTTGATAGTTTCACTCATCATTTGGGTCGTCGGTGAGAGTCTAGGCGGATACTTCACGGGTATGATGACAGACCCTAATAGCGCACCGCTATTGATCATTATGGGGCTTGCGATTGCTCAGACTCTTGGCGTGGATAGTGGGCTTGCGGGCGTGGCAGCTAAAATACAGGCCCTGACTGTCGGAAGCCCAAGCAATTCTTAATAAGGCTAACGCACTGCATCTCGTGATGTTAAAGGCCGATCGACCGACGAGGCGCTGAGCGCTTGTGGCGGGCGCTATAATATAAAGTGTTTATGGCTATTGTCAGTAAGCGTGGCATGGATGAGTCGAAGCGCCTTGCGTACGATCCTAGTGGTGAGTCGTACTTTAAGCATGCTTTTTCACATGCAGCAATCGGTCTGGCTCTCGTTGGTCTTGACGGTCGCTTTAGCTATGTAAACCCGGCGTACTTACAGATCACCGGCTACTCCGAAAGAGAATTAAAACGGCACACAATTGCAGACTTGATGTTGCCGGAAGATGCCGAGGCAAATGCGGTGTTACGCAATAAAATGTTAGCTGGAAAAATTCCAGGCTACGTTATAGAGAAACGCTACAAGCGTAGAGACGGTTCCCTCATTTGGGTAAAGAGCAGTGTGTCGCTAGCGGTTGATAATGAAGGCAACCCAATTCGTATCGTCGGCATTACTGAAGATATTGACGAGCGTCGAAAAGCGGAAGACGCACTCCGGAAAAGTGAAGCTCGATTCAGGTTTATGGCTGAGAGTATGCCACCGAAAGTATTTACGGCCGACGCCAAAGGAGTTATCACCTATCTAAGCCCACAATGGATTCTCTATACAGGTCGTGCCTCTGTGCGTATGGAGCCACGTGAATGGAGCCAGACGATTCATCCTGATGATCGAGATGCAAATGTGAAGGCGTGGATTCATGCCATTGAGACAGGTGAGTCGTTCTACTTTGAGCATCGCCTAAAGGCTCGCGATGGCTCATACCGGTGGCACGTGTCACGAGCATTTGCGTTGCGTAACGACAACGGTAACATTGTTGAATGGATCGGCTCAGACACCGACGTCGAAGAGCTCCGACAGAATAGAGAGCTAGAAATGAGGTTTCGCATTATCGCGGAACAACGAGAAGAGCTCATTAGTACGAATAGACTAAAGGACGATTTCATTATGCTGGCCTCTCATCAGCTTAGAACTCCAGCCACAGGAGTGAAACAGTATATTGGCATGCTCTTGCAGGGGTATAGCGATGCGATAACTGAGGATCAGCGGGGGTTACTTCAGTCAGCATTTGATAGTAATGAACGTCAGCTAAGAACGGTGAATGATTTACTACGGGTTGCTCGCATTGATGCTGGACATGTTTCGGTTACTAAACAATCATGCGATCTAGTAAAATTTGTTGAAAATATTGTAATTGAACAGCAGAGCGTCTTTGTGGGCAGGCGACAAAAAGTGATATTCGAGCCATACAATGGAGTGCTTATGGCAGAAATAGACGTCGATCTTATGCGCGTTGTATTTGAGAGCCTACTCGATAATGCGAGTAAGTACTCCCCCGTAGGGAGGACGACAGTCGTTGCTGTGCGCAAGGATCGGGTATCACTTACGGTGAGTGTTACGGACAATGGAGTTGGCATTCGGAAAAAAGATCAAGCACAACTATTTCAAAAATTCTCACGGCTTGCAAATCCACTCTCTGAGGCTGATACGGGAACGGGACTTGGCTTGTACTGGGCAAAGAAAATCACCGAGCTGCATGGCGGTACACTTCAGGCTGTCTCACATTTCAAAAAAGGCTCCACGTTCAGTGTTCGACTGCCAATCATGCGAATTGAGCCTGCCTAGGCGGCGTGTGCAAAAATACGCAGCTTCACTAATGAGTTAATACCCGAGACTTTGTTGGTGTACTATGTAGGTACTAAAGGGAATGTTGAGTGTCATGGCCGAGAATACGATGTCAAAGATTGGTGAGCATAGAGTCTTAATAGTATGTGCAGTAATTGTTATCGCTGCTTTTCTCTTCTCGGTACTCCACGTGAATAAGGCAGCACCAGCTACCCCTCAAACGGGTAGCTCGCCCGCCTCCGCCTCGCTCATTAATGAGATTAGCTCGATACCTTCATCGACATTTGATCAGGTGGGTGTGGGAAGCGCCAGCGCGGCAGTTCATTCTATTACAGCATCAGCGCTTATCTTGAACGGGAAACCTGAGGTCTTTTATGAGGGAGCTGAATACTGCCCATATTGTGCAGCTGAACGATGGTCGGTGACTGCCGCACTGTCTCGCTTCGGCACGTTTACTAAGCTTGGCATTTCCCACTCATCGACTGTAGATGTATATCCGGGCACGAAAACGCTCTCATTCTATCATTCGGTATATACGAGCCAGTACCTGAGCTTTGACCCTCTTGAGATCTATACAAATATCCCAAGCTCCTCAAATGGCTACGTGAAGCTACAATCGCCTACACCAGCTGAATCGGCGCTCGTCAGTAAATACGATAGTACAACCTACCTTCCATCGAGTGAGGCCGGATCGATACCATTCATCGATTTTGGCGGCATGTACCTGGTCGCAGGAGCGAGCTATAATCCTCAGGTATTACAAGGCCTCTCACAAAGTAAGATTGCGTCAGATATGCATGATCCATCAAGCTCAGTGGCTAAGGGTGCTGACGGAGCTGCAAATCTCATGGTCGCAGCAATTTGCAAGATGACGGATAACCAGCCGACTACAGCGTGCGATCAGATGACGCAAGGTCTTGAAGGGTCATTGTAGTCACTGCACGGTGATATAATTGTGATGTGTCACTTATATTAATCGTCGAAGATGAAAAGCCGCTTCAGGATGTATATAAACTGGTATTACATACACACGGCTACGAGATACTAACTGCAAATAATGGTCTTGAGGCGCTTGATCACCTTAAATCCTTTGATCCCGAGCTGATACTGCTAGATATTAATATGCCCAAAATGAATGGGATTGAATTCATGCGGGAATTCATAAAACTCAAATCCGTTAGTGCAGTTATCGTGCTCAGTAATATGTCGTACTCAGAGCAAGTAGACGAAGTGATGAAGCTCGGAGCAGTTGATAACATAACAAAGGCAAAGACAGGCCCCGCTGAACTCTTGGCTCTTGTCGAGCGGCATGCTGGGACGTAATTACAACTTCTTTTATAAGCTTTCATGCAGATTAAGACTAGTCCACAACTACCGACTAAAATTAAGACTTACTTCAGCACGTTAACGAGCCGTGGCATCGTGCTGAGCGTCGGGGCTTTACTATTTGTGGGTGTGCTAACAACGGTGCTGCAGGTAAATAGCGTCAATGAGCTGAAACACTTTGCGGATCAGCAACAGAGCATTGCGGGAGATGCAAACCTGCTCAATAACATTTTACTTGCAACGGTTGATGCCGAAACGGGACAACGGGGATATTTGCTTACAGGGGATGCAACGTATCTTGATCCATATAACTCAGCGCTCCCAACAATCAATGTAGATTTCAAGAAGTTGGGAGATACATCACAAAGTAATCAAGATAAAGCGGCAATAGACACTTTGCGAAGCACCGTTATCGAGAAGATGAGTGAGTTGCAAAGTACGCTCAATGTAATGAACGTTAGTGGATCTCAAGCTGCGATCTCGATCGTTGATACGGATAAGGGCCTCACGCTCATGAATAGTATTAGGTCTCAAATTAGGGCGATTGAAGGTCGCCAAAACGACAGTTTGAATGCCCAGAGAGTTCACGTTCTTGGCCAGATTAGCGCGTACCAGACAGTGTTAGTTGCAGTACGCTTGTCGGCACTAGCTTTCTTGCTCACGGGCATGTATCTGATAGGTCGGTTACTCTATCAGCGCTATGAGCTTGAGAAAAATAAGGGTGAATTTATAGATATCGTCGCTCACCAGTTAAGGACTCCTGCTTCGGTTGTAAAACTGCAGCTTGGTGCGATATTGAGTGGCTACATGGGCAAGGCGTCATCGGAGCAAGTAGGTGCAATCCAGAGTGCGTACGATAGTAATGAACGTGAGATTCAAATTATTGAAGACGTGCTTCGGGTTGCAAAAGTAGATAACGGTAGTACCGTTGTGCGTGTTAAACCTGAAAACATCAATAAAATTCTTAATGCTTCGATTAGATCGACAGCTCCAATGCGCGAGCTTCGAAAGCAAAATCTGGTGCGAGACCTACCGAAGAAACCTGTATCGGTAAATCTTGATGCAATGTATATACAGATGGTACTAGAGAACCTGCTAGATAACGCGAGTAAATACTCTCTCGAAAAAACTGAAATAGCAGTGAGCTTGGAATTCGTTGGACCGTGGGCATTAATTCGAATAGCCGACAACGGAGTGGGTATATCGAAAAGGGATAAACTGAAGCTATTTAAAAAATTCAGTCGAATTCATAGTGAAATATCTGATAGTATCAGCGGAAGCGGGCTAGGTCTCTATTGGTCTCAGCAGATTGCCGAGCTGCATGGCGGAAGGATTACGGTTCAGTCGGTAAAAGGCGAGGGAAGCACATTTACGCTCGTGCTACCATACGGCAAAGATTTATGAATCATTAAGGTGCAGCCAAATGCGAAGTAGCTCGGCGACGCTCCAAGCCTGCTCAGGGCACCCCCTGCCTGTATATGGTGGATCGGCATCAAAAACCTCGCTGACACTCCCGATACCAAAATCGAGAAGGTGTTGGGTAGAAAGCGGTTCAATATATCTCATGGCCTGGTCATTGTCATGGTAAACGCGTAAATGAGCATCTACAAATGGCCCGATTAGCCATGCCCATACAGTACCTTGGTGGTACGTACTGTCACGTTGCTCGTTGTCTCCCTCATATTGACCAGCGTAGCCATGCTCAAAAGGCGCTAGGCTGCGAAGGCCAAAAGGAGTCAGTAGTGATTTTTCACACGCGTCAACAACCGCCTTCTGTTTTTCTGCTGTTAGCGGACTGTGGGGGAGTGACACAGCGAACAGCTGGTTGGGGCGAAGTAGGGTCTCGGCTCCATCGAGGCCATCAATAACGTCAAAACAATACCCAGTATTTTCATTCCAGAAGCGGTCAAAGCTCTTCCGTACTTGGTCAGCTTGAGTATCGTACCGATATGCCCGACCAGGCCGATGGAGGACTCGAGCAAAACTTGCCATTGATCGCAGTGCGTTATACCATAGCGCATTTATCTCTACGGGCTTGCCGATCCGCGGTGTGACCACCCAGTCGCCATATTTCGCATCCATCCACGTCAGCTGCGTGCCGAGCTCGCCTGCATATAACAGCTGATCGACTGGGTCTACGCGGATACAATGACGTGTTCCGCGTATATGCCATGTAATGATATCCTCCAAAATGGGAAACAATTCGTGGATGAGCTGCTCGTCTTGCGTTTGCACGTAGTAGGCATAGATGGCCTGGAAATACCAAAGGGTTGCGTCCACAGTATTGTACTCAGGTGTGTCACTGACATCAGGAAAACGGTTTGGGAGCATCCCCTGATCAACAAATTGTGAAAACGTCCGTAGTACTTGAGAGGCAAGATCGCTTCGTCCAGTCTCGATGAGGAGGCCAGGCAACGAGATCATGGTATCGCGCCCCCAATCTCCGAACCATGGGTAACCAGCCAAAATGCTACGGCCAGTTGATGTATCGGCAAGCGAACGTGTAACGATAAATTGATCGGCTGCGAGCAGTAGCTGACGGGCAGCGTTGTCGTTACGGGCTACCTCAGGACTTCTTGCAATCACATCTGCTTCATAGTTTAGGCGTCTCTGATACGATTGTGCCCCATCGAGATCGGCTTCTTCGTTGACGCTTGCGACAATAGTGACGGCGTCCCCTGGCTTCATGGTTGTATGGATGGTGCCAACAAGGCAATCTGTGTCAGCCGAATGAGTTCCACGATCTGCTTCAGCGGCCAGGTAGTGTTCCTCTTGAGATACGGCTGAGCGTGTTATCTCTTCAGAAGCACAGCGCACGTAATAGGGGACGTGTTCCGGGTTGTCTGATATACGTATTCCATGGGATACGGCGTCAACGATGAGACTTAGCTCATTTGTACTACGAGCATGATGGTCTCGATAGTTCGCTCGGACGGCGATATCAAGTGATATCGGTGATTCTGCTGCGAGTAATGTGTAGCAAATGTATGTTGTGTTAGCACCTGGTTCCATCCAAACCTTCTTCTCGAGGCGCGTGGATCCTAACGCGTATGTCCATGTCGGCGTTGTCCCGTTTAGCTGGAAATGATTAATAGACTCAAAGCCTTTGGCAGGGGTATCCTGTGATTGTGCGTTGCTCGTGAAAAGCGGAGTGGATACGTCTGCCGCGGTCACTGTTTCCTCGAGACTTGATAAAAGCAGTGTGCGGCCGAGGGGTGGATTAAGGGCTGCAAGGAGTAGGCCGTGGTAGCCCCTGGTTTGTACGCCCGAAACAGTACCCATCGCATATCCACCTATGCCATTTGTGACGAGCCACTCTCTTTGAACGGACGAAGTAATATCTTGGCAGACAATGTCCTTTAAGTAAACATACGGTTTTTCTGGCAGGGGAGTTTCCATAAGCGGTATTATAACTAACTTCGTACGTTATCAACGACCGTTGTGCTTATAATAAGGAATAGTGGCCACTTTACGAAACTCATTGAACTCTGGGAGACGCAGTATCCATCGGTTGCTCTTACTGATTGGAATCATCAGCCTTGGCGTGTGGCTTGCATTTGACCGTCACCAGCTTCATCAGTTCTTCCATATACTTTCGCGTATTCGGTGGTATTATCTTGTGCTTATTATTGCGCTCCAAATCGTAAGCTATATCGTGAACGCGTATTACTATCGTTCGATCGTGCGCGCCCTCGGCTTCAAGCTTACAGTGTATCGTTGCTTCGGCGGAGCGTTGGCTTCAAATTTTGCTAACTTTATCTTGCCGAGTGCGGGATTTGCTGGAGCGGGCTTCTTGTCACAAGTATTCAAACCTGAAGTGCCTCGTGGTATAGGGATGCTGACTCAGTATGTCCGTTATGTATTTAGCACGTTTGCAACGCTTATTTTTATGCCGCTGGGTGTGGTGTTGGTTTTAGCAAATCGATCACATTCAGCAGAGGCATATGGTGTAATCAGCAGTGCTGCAATATGCGTTGCGTGCATAGCCCTACTCATAATTGGTGTCGTTGTGTTGCTTCGGAATGAGTCGACGTTTAAGCGATCCGTATGGTGGCTTTCGATTAAGCTGGGCAAATGGGTATCGAGCGGGCAAAAGCGTAGTACGCAAGAACTGATTGACGAATTCTATGATGGTGTTGGCGTTGTACGAAGAAACGTGAGAGCACTTAGCGTCCCGGCGGCATGGTCTATAGCGTACATACTAATTTCGCTCGGCATGCTATATATGATATTCCCTGCACTCGGTAGCTATGCTTCGCCTGGAACAGTAATAATGGCGTATCTACTTGCTACCATCGTTAGTGTCTTTGGTGGGGAGTTTATAAGCACGGGCGTTTTTGAGGTGGGTATGTCTACGACACTTGTTGCGCTCGGTGAGCCATTCGCGCTTGCAGTGTCAGCCACTATCTTATATAAGTTTCTTAACCTATGCATCGGCTTACCGCTGGGATTCTACTATTACGATAGGTATTTGCCGGAATAGGCTTACATGGTCACTCAATGTGCTACGTAATAGTATAAAATTGAGGCATGTTGGACATAGGGCGGAAATACTTATAGCAAGACACGTATATGGATACATATCGTAACTTTGATGAATACATTGCTGGTTTTTCGCACTATGGCGAGAAAACAGCGCTCGTAACACGTCAATTTATAAAAATTGAGCGACTAAATTTTACTGAATTGCAGACAAAAGCGTATCAGGTCGCTCGGTATCTGAGCCGAATTGGTATACGGCCAGGACAGCGGATAATGGTTATCGGTCCAAACTCTCCTCAATGGGTGGAGTTATTTCTTGGTGCTCAGCTTGCGGGTATTATTGTGGTGCCTGTTGACTTACAGAGTAGTATCGAGACAATACGGAGATATGCCGAGCGGACTGGCCCACGACATATTTTCAAGAGTAAGTATGCATTGACTGAGCTGGAACGTGATTTCGCGTGTCATGCGATCGAAGCGCTGGATAGCTCTATTGCATACGAACAGGACTTGCCGCCAAAGGTAAAGCAAGCAGGAAAGACGACGGCGCTTATTATTTTTACATCAGGGACAACGGCCGAACCAAAAGGTGTTGAGCTGACACAATACAACCTACTATCAAACGTATATGGTGTAGAGCAGGCGTTAACGATTGATCCGGGATGGCGGTTGCTGTCGATACTTCCGCTATCTCATATGTATGAGCTTACCGGTGGCCTGCTGGCTCCACTAGCTAGAGGCGCGAGCATTTACTACCTTCCACGCATCACTCCGTTAGCGATAGTGCGTGGCCTTAAGGAATACGAGATTACGACATTGCTCGCAGTACCACAGCTACTGGTACAATTCTTGGAAAAGATTCGACAGCATACGGATACTCAGGGGCGGCGTGCCTCATTTGAACGAGCTCTCCTTGTTGCAAAAATTTTACCCATGCCACTGAGGAGGGCACTATTTCGAAGTGTACATACAACATTTGGAGGCCACCTCAATATGGTCGTGACAGGCGGCGCTCCCATTCCTCATGTAGCGGCAGAAACGTGGGAGCGTATGGGCGTGAAGGTAGTTCAGGGATACGGGCTGACCGAAACCTCACCAATTTTAAGCGTTAACAACCCAGACAGGCGTAAGCTTGATTCTCAAGGCGAGCCACTGTGTAACGTAACATTAAAGACTGATCCATCGAGCCATGAGATCTTGGCGAAGGGTCCTAATGTTTTTGCGACGTATTGGCGTAATGCAAAGTTAACCCGCATGGCATTTACCGATGACGGATGGTTTCGTACCGGAGACATCGGTGAGTTAAAAGACGGTTTTCTCTATATACGAGGTCGTTCGAAATTTGTTATTACACGTAGCAGCGGTATGAATGTCGTGCCGGAAGACATAGAAGTCGTCGCCGAAAAGTATCCCCAAGCTGGCCAGATTTGTATTGTCGGCTTGGATAGTGCGGAGGGCACAACTGTTCATGCGGTAATTCTTTCAAAGAAACCTGATAGAGAGATTAATGCGGTTATCGAGCAGATAAACGGTCAACTTGAGTCATTTCAGCATATTGATCAATGGACTCGGTGGAATGGCGATGACTTCCCTCGTACTCGATTACTTAAGATTGATCGTCGGCGCGTCCAAGAATGGGCAAATGCGCACACGTTGAATGCCGAAGGTTTACGGAACACAAGAAGTAATGAACCGCAAGACGACCAAGTACTTCGAATAGTACGTCTTGCTATCGGCAAACCTACTGCCTCAATACGAAGTACAGACAGATTGTCTGACATTGGGGTCGATTCGTTACGTAGGCTAGCTGTTGTATCGCTCGTTGAAGAGCAGATGAGCGTTTCACTTAATGAGGCCGATATAACACAGATGACGACACTGCGTGATCTTCGACGTCTTATCTCATCGGGCGCGCCGGCCCAAGCGCGAGTGGGCAGAGTTGTGTGGCCCCTATGGCCGGTCATGCGCTTTGTTGGTAATACGATGCGAGATACGCTCGTACGAGCTGTTCTGCGAATTTGGATAACGCAGCGAACAGAAGGTATTGAGAATCTAGCAGGACTTCATCGACCCTGCCTGTATATCTTTAATCACGTAGATGATTTTGATGCGCCGGTAGTGTATAAAGCGCTTCCTCGTAATGTTCGCAATCGACTTGTAATCGCCGCAGCAGATGATGTCATGAATAAACATAAGATGCTCGCATTTGTGTCAAGGCTTTGGTATGCGTCGTTTAATTTTGCTCGTGTTGAGCCGATTATGCCAAGTCTCGAGTATGCAGCTACTCTCATAGACAGGGGCTGGAATGTTGCATTAGCGCCTGAGGGTAAAATTAGCGAAGACTATAAACTGCATGAATTTAAATCGGGCATCGGGTTGCTTGCTGTAGAGCTGGGTATCCCCGTTGTTCCTGTGAAGACATTTGGTCTTGCGGGTACGGTCCCGCTACATTCAAAATGGCCTAAAAAGCGTAGTATCGTCACGGTTCGCATCGGTAGCCCGGTTACTCTCCCGAATATGGGCTACGATGCTGCTACCAGGCAGCTACATGAAATAATGGTAAAACTATGACGTATCCATTCGAATATGGCGTAAGCGATTAAAAAGGATATAATCAGAAACATGACAGAAGAAAATATATCCGGTGTCCAAGTTGTAATTGTTGAAGACCAAGAAAGCCTCGCAGAAATATATAAGACAAGACTCGAGCTGCTTGGCTATCAATGTGCTGTGGCATACGATGGACTCCAAGCGCTTATTGAGATAGAAAAGAACCGACCGCGACTCGTGCTTCTTGACCTCATGCTGCCAAAGCTATCGGGCGACCAGATTCTAAAAGTTATGCGCATGACAGACTGGGGTGAAGATATTAAGGTAGTTATAATCTCGAACCTGAATGAAGCTGACGCCCCCGCAGGGCTTCGAGAGCTTGGAATCACTGATTATGTCGTAAAGGCTAATATGACTGACGACCAAGTTGATCGGATCGTTGGTGCGATTCTCAAGCCAATCGGACAGACTGGCGGCACTTCGTTAGAGGGCAAATAACGGCACCTCCGTCGAGGCCCCTAGGTTTCTATTACTACTATCGTAACGGTAAGTGTTTGTGCCATATGTAGATAGTATCGAGTGAGGTGGTGGCCCTGGTACATACTAGATGCAATAGTCGAACAGTAGCCGTCATGTCGTTTCAAGCATACATCGATAATATTTACGCAAAGACAGGAAAGACCCCGGAGGACTTCCTAGCTGAGGCAAAGATAAAAGGAAAAGTGGGGCCGTACGTCAAAGTCATGGATATCGTTAACTGGCTAAAATCTGATTATGGACTCGGCCATGGTCACGCAATGGCTATCGTCCTTACGCTCCGCAACGCAGGAGCTGTTCCTTCGGCTGCCAGTAAAGGTAAGAAATAGTATGAATAAGACGCCTTCTGATGAAATTGACCAGATAATCAAAGGGCTTGATGACTGGCGTGGCGAGATGCTTGCTCGGCTGCGGTCAGTAATCGTAGCGGCAGATGCAAACCTCGTCGAAGAAGTGAAATGGAAAAAGCCTTCACGGCCAGAAGGTGTTCCGGTCTGGTCTTGTGAGGGCAACGTATGTATCGCCGACGCACTTAAAAATGCTGTGCGGTTAACCTTCCCCAAAGGCGCGCAGCTCGCAGATTCAGGGCATCTTTTCAATACACGACTCGACAGCAAAACGGTGCGGGCAATAGATTTTACTCAAGACATGGTCATTGATGAGGTCGAGGTAAAAGGACTCCTGCGAGAAGCTATTTTCGCAAACACTCCAAAGATGCATTAAGAGCGGGTTGTGCGGGTAGGACGGTCATTGGGATCGCCTTTTTGATCGGTGAGAGATTTTTTTAGAAATGTAGTTTACATTGACTATACACTCAGCGTATAGTCAATCTCATGTCAGCAAGTTATGCGCTTCTTGGAATCCTCGGCAAGCAACCTAGCTACGGGTACGATCTAAAAAGAGACTACGATCTTTATTACGGTAATGAAAAAACGCTTGCCTTTGGCCAGGTGTACGCGACGCTATCGCGACTCCTTAGGGACAGAAAAATATGTGTTGCACCGACTGAGCAGGTGGCGGGCCCAGAGCGAAAGCTATATGAGATAACTGAATTAGGGCGTAAGGAGCTTGAGGCTTGGCTGACGACGCCGGAAAAAATACACCCGAATACGCAGACTATTTTGTTTGTAAAAATAGTCACATCCATATTGCTCGACAAGGATCCTGATGCATTTCTGGATGCGCAACGGGCTGCCCACATAGACCGTATGCGTGAGCTTACTGAGACGCGTCGTAGCGGGGATATGGCACAGTCTCTCCAGGCGGATTATGCGATATTCCATCTGGAAGCAGATCTGCGTTGGATGGACGTAACTGCAGTACGTCTACAAAGCCTAAAGGAGGAGATAAGAAATGAGCGATAGTTGTTACTTACTTGAGATTAAGGATGCTCACAAAGAATTTGGTTTAACGCATGCACTACAAGGCGCTAACTTAGGGGTCAAGCGCGGTGAGATCTTGGCAATAATGGGCCCAAGCGGTTCGGGGAAATCAACACTGCTTCATTGTCTGGCAGGCATTTTTAAACCGGATCGCGGTGAAGTTTGGTTTGATGGTAAACGGCTTGATTTGATGAACGAAGAGGCTCGTACTAAATTGAGGCGTACGGCTTTCGGCTTCGTTTTTCAGTTTGGTCAGCTCGTCCCTGAGCTTACGGCGGAGGATAATATTGCACTTCCGCTGCTCCTGAATAAGGTTAGCCGCAAAACTGCATATGCACAGGCGCGGACTTGGTTCAAGCGACTTGGTATTGAAGATCTCGAGAGCCACCGAATCGGAGAGATGTCTGGCGGGCAGGCACAGCGGGTGGCGCTTGCACGAGCACTCGCTATCCAACCGAGCATCCTTTTTGCTGATGAACCAACAGGATCTCTTGACTCACTTGCAAGCGAACAGGTTATGGAGCTCCTAGTCCAGGCCGTGCGTGAGCAAGGTACGACAGTTGTTCTTGTTACGCATGACCCGCGTATTGCAGCGTATGCTGATCGTGAAGTAGTGGTTCGTGACGGTAGGGTTATGACGGCTCAGCGTAAGGTAGAGGTCGTGCGGTAATGTATCGGCTTGGTTTGCAGTTAGCTCTTCGGGGAGGTCGAGAAGCGCTTGTCCGTCTCATGCTTACGGCACTTGCAGTGGCTATCGGAGTTACGATTTTACTTGGTGTTTTTGCTGACTTTCATGCATTCCAAAAGACAAGTGGTCGACCATCATGGGAATCGACCATGGGCACGTCATTAGCATCAGTCCCAGGCCCTACTACGGGTGCGGAACTTTGGCGCTACAGTGAGAATATATATAAAGGTCAATTTATTGAACAGCTTGATGTCGCTGCGCTTGGTGCAAACGCGCCGGTATTGCCAGGGATCTCTCGATTACCTGGCGCAGGAGAGTTTTATGCATCGCCAGCTTTATCAAGATTGCTTCAAACAGTTCCACGGGACGAGCTTGGCGATCGCTTCCCAGGGCGGCAGGCTGGCGTTATTGGTGAGGCTGCACTCTCATTCCCAAGTGAACTTGCTATCTATGTAGGGCGTTCACCGTCACAATTCTCAGGCCTTTCTGGTACGATGGAAGTGACGCATATAGCAACTGCAGCGCAATTACAAGGGACGACAAATATCTATCGTGAGGCTTTTGGCGTAGCTGCGCTAGCGATTCTATTCCCGCTTCTTATCCTTATTAACACAGCAACTCGCTTAGCAGCCAATCGACGCGAAGAGCGGTATGCTGCAATGCGTCTTATCGGGGCAACTCCACGTCAGATTAATATCATCGCTTCAGCAGACGCACTCCTCGGGTCGCTTCTTGGTGCGCTTCTTGGAATCGGCATATTTCTTCTATTACGGTCAGTAATTGCCTCAATATCTATCTCCGGTGTTAAGTTTTTTGCGAACTATGTCACTCCAACAATCTGGGCGTACGTTGGCGTAGCTGTTCTTGTGCCGCTTATTGCTGTGGTGGCATCACTAATCTCACTGCGCAGGATACAGATTTCACCCCTTGGTGTTAGCCGAAAGATGACACCGAAGAAGCCTCGTGCATGGGGATTAATACCGCTGATTGCCGGAGTGATTCTATTTCCTTATGGCGCAACGAATGCGAATGGGAATAAAGGTGGTGGCCCTGGTTTGCTGTTCATCGGATTCTTGCTCATCATGATCGGCATCACGCTCAGCGGATCGTGGCTTACTATGCAGGTAACCGAAGTACTTGCGCGATTCGCGCGGAGTGCTCCGACGTTGCTGGCGTCTCGCCGTCTAGCTGATGACCCAAAACGTGCCTATCGAACAGTAAGCGGTCTCGTGCTGGCAGTCTTCATTGGCTCCGTCGTATCGATACTTGTTCCTGCCTTAAATTACGCTCAAAACCCAAGCGGCAAAACATCGCTAAATAATGTGCTACGGGTACCATACAATACCGAGCCGCTCAGCACGGGGCTATCTCCAGAAGCGAGTGCCCATCTAGTCAATAAGCTGGAGTCATATCCTGGTACGGTAGTGATTCCTGTTTACACAAATCCAGCATTCATCTCGTTTATGACAGCGCAGCAGGCTGTTCAGGAGGGTATGAATCAGCAAGGTCAAGTTAAGGGCACTATGGCGGCTCCCAACCCTAATGTAGCGCCGCCTGAGGACAACATTATTAGCTGCGCAAGTCTTGCAAAACTTTCAGTGCTTGGTTCATGTCCTACTGGCGCAAAAGCGGTCGTAGGGACGTTTGATAATATCCTGTCCGGAGATAATCCATTATTTGTGTATAAATCACTGCCTTCTGTTACTGCTCAGAACCAAGTAACCACAGTGGATCTCAACACACTCTCGTTGGCAGCTATGCTCGTAAAGTCAAACAACTCGAACGCACTTGAACAGATTCGGACTTACTTGACCATATATGACGCCACCGCGGGAGGAACGCAGGGTGGTGGTAAGCCTGGCAATTCGCTTGACGCGTGGCAAATGGGTGTATTCGAACCAGAGACAATTGGTGAGGTTGCGGCAATTCGCAATAATGACGATACGAATGTAGGCCATGCAGTGCTCGCCGTCGTTGCACTGACGCTCATTACTGCCGGCTGTAGCCTTGCGGTGACCGTGGGGGGGAGCCTCGTTGAGCGCAAACGTGCATTCACGCTACTGCGCGTAAGCGGCGTTCCTCTTACTGCACTCTGCCTTGTTGTTCTACTCGAAGCAGTACTACCCCTTATTGTAATATCGGCTATCGCTGCCGGAATTGGTTTGGGCGTGGGAATACCCGTTGTTCGATCGCTTGTGAGTAACGTCGTAGCAAAGGATACGAAGATCCCAGTTCACCCAAGTACGGGTTATTACATAACCCTGGCGGTCGGTTTAGCCGTTGCGTTATGTCTGGTACTTGTTACGCTTCCCCTGCTCAGCCGCATGACGCGGCCTGAAGATGCGCGCTTTGAGTAGGCAATCTGTAATCGTGGTTGAGCTGAGGCTATTGATTTGGGAGTGTTCGCCTATCGGTGAGCTTTGCACGCATGTCGAGTTCTCGCATTGAATTTACGCGACCTTACCGCGTAATGAAGTCTGCATATACTACTTCTCGACGGAATTAAGGAAGATCGTGCAATATTCGGCTAAACCATAGTACGCACTGATGAGGGAAACAACCACTGTCCGTAATACTACATTTGGTGAAAGGTTATAAAATATAGCCATAAGGTGCCATGAGATGACGGAGCGGAAAATTATACACGTCGATATGGACGCAGTGTACTATGGACTAAGAGAATTTCGCTCGAGCAGTACTGTCAAGAAGGAGACTATACATATGACGCTATATCAAGAAGCTGTGCTTAATGTAGTACGTTCAGTGCCTGTCGGATGGGTTGTGAGCTATGGACAAGTCGCCGCCTACGTTGGCACGCCACGTGCGGCACGGCAAGCTGGGTGGGCAATGCGAAGTTTGAGCGGAACTCCAGACTTCCCATGGTGGCGCGTGCTTAACAATGCGGGTAGGATCAGTCTACAGGAGGGCTGGGACGCCACGCCACAAATCCAGCAAAAGCATCTTGAATATGAAGGTGTTGAATTTACGAGTGAGCTCAAGTTGGACATCGAGCGCTACAGGTATCGCGCTGATAAAGAAACGCTCCTTAGCTTTAAACTTGACCCCGAATATGTTGACACGGTGTTATCAAAATACGATATGGGTGGCCTAACGACCAACATACGTCTGTTCTAATAGCAACGCATATACACCGAGAAGGCCATAGGGGCGACGGCATTCAGCGAGAATGGTACTCCCTGTGTCATAGGATGATTCTCCGCTTTATAAACATTTTTAATAATAAAATTGCAAAATGTATTAAAATATGCTATTGTTTAGTTAATCCACTATGAACAAGCGAAATTCAATGGCTATAGCTACACACGGCGATATTCAGTTTGAGCATCGGTCTGTGGCAGTACAGGCACATCGACAATCAGATTTTAAACACCGTTCATCGGTGTTTAATCACCGTGGGGGATCTGTAGAGCAGGCGTTCAAGCAGATTAAGCCAGAAGCGCGCGCATTCCAGAATCGCAAGAAGCTTGCTTTATTACTGCCTGGCCATAACGAAGAGCTTATTATAGCAACCACAATCCGATCTGCCATTGCCTCCGGCCAACAAAAGCGAGACATATTCGTTGTTGATGATGACTCGAGTGATCGAACGAGAGAGTTGGCTGTGGCGCTTTTAGGAGAAAAAAACGTTCTTACTGTTAGTCGTAGCGGTAAGGCGCTGGCAGTAAAGAAGGCCATAAAGGCATTTAATATAGAAGATAACTATCAGTGGCTACATATTGCTGACGCAGATAGTATCTTCTCGTCAGACTATTTCCGTATTTATCGTAAAAAGCTTGATTATAAAAAATATGCCGTGGCCGTTGGGTTTGTTCAGAGCATGCGTGGAAACTGGATTAGCACTTACCGAGCACTTACCTACACATTTAGCCAGCATGTTAACCGTCGCATTCAGTCAAAGCTCGACATGATCTCAGTATTCCCAGGGCCTATCACCTGTTTTCGTACTGACTTGCTCGCGAAGCTCGATTTTGAGGCGAAGACGTCAACAGAGGACTTCGACATTACGTTACAGGTACATCGATATGAGCTTGGCAAAATTTTATACATACCGCAAGCTATAAACTACACGCAAGACCCACAGAGTTTTCATGACTTTTGCAAGCAAACACAGCGTTGGCAACGCGGCTTCTTCCAAGGCGTTAAAAAGTATCGTATTGGCCTACGAAGGCAGCGAATAGATGTGAGTCTTGGGTTCCAAATGTTGCAGACGATTTTCTTTATGGTCCAGCTTCTCGTGCTAGTCCCGTTTGCTGTCTGGATTCAGCATGACCCAATGTACGTGCCTGTAGCAGTAACGGTAGACTTCATTCTAAATAGTCTCATAGCGATCTGGGCCTCTGCAGTTATTCGTCGATGGAATCTACTCGGTGCATTGCCATACTTCTACTTCCTTCGCTGGGTTGAGATTGGCATCTATCTGTGGTCTGGTTTTGAAATTCTAGTACTCAAACGATTCCAGGATGAGGTAAAAGGTTGGGCTACGGAAGGGCGACGATATGCCCTCGACGCAAGTGCCCTGCAAGACATTGCGTAGATAGTCATTACGGTGTGATTCTTGAAGATGAAAAAAACGACCAAAGATGGTCGTTTTTTTAAGGTAGTGTCATGAACTACTTAGTCATTGATCGCACGTGGCTGAGCACGAGTGATGCCGTAAACAGTGCTAGACCGCTTACGAGAAATACGAGACCAATGGCAAATAGCACGTGATTGTGCCGAGGGGTAAGCAGGGGAACGCTAATAGCAGCGTTTGCTAGACCGAGTCCTTTACCGTACATGTAGTGGCTCTCCTTAGATTAGATAACATGAATTCGGCAGTATTCACCTCGCAGAATTCTTCGTTGTGCATTATAACAGAAACCTGACATAATGTAAAGTATGTATCATGCATGAGCGGTTTAAGGATATAAAACCATTGACAATTTAAGTATTTTCGGGTATTATGTATAAAATAGATTTATTGGTGGGCAGAAAGAACATAGGATGTTCAAAAAGCTAATTTTCGGTTTCATGACATTACTACTAAGCCTATCTTCACTGACAGGCCTCGTATTCGCAGACAGTACCACGACAGCGGGTACTAATCTTATCGCCAACCCATCGATGGAGACATCGACCAACGGTACAGCTCCAGATAACTGGCAAACGGGTGGTTGGGGTACGAACAATGCAACATTTGCATACAACACAACTGCCGGTCATACCGGTACGCACAGCGTAGAGACAGCGATTACGAGTTACACGAGCGGTGATGCGAAATGGTACTTTGCACCCGTAGCAGTAGCTCCTAATACGACGTATACCTTTAGTGACTACTCCCAATCTCCTGTAGCCACAGATGTTACGGTTGAGTCACTAGATGCAAGCGGCGCCGTCACCTACCAAGATCTTGGCGCGGTCGCGGCTAGCGCCTCATGGCAACAAAATTCCATGAGCTTTACGACCAGCGCGACTACCAAGAGTGTTTCGATCTTTCATCTTATTGCCTCAGTAGGTACCTTGACAATTGATGATGCAAGTCTTTTAGCCGCTCCTGTTGTCGCTCCAGTCGCTGGGAACATGGTGCCTAACCCATCAGTGGAGACTACTGATCCATCGAACGCTCAAATGCCACTCGATTGGACAGAGGATTCATGGGGTAGTAATACCCACAGCTTCAGCTACTCAACAAACTCCCACACTGGTGGTCGCTCACTAACCACCACTATTAGCAGTTACAATGCATCTGATGCTAACGGGGGAGATGCAAAGTGGTCATTTACCCCACAAAACGTTACAGCTGATACGCAGTACACGTACTCTGATTACTACCAGGCAACGACTGCTCAAGAAGTAGATGCTGCGTTCACGATGAGTGACGGCACGACATTGTATCAGATTATCGGTTTGCCAGAACCAGCAACAAACTGGACGCAGTTCTCGACAACATTCACTATCCCGCAGGGCGCAAAGAATGTCACTATATATCACCTAATCCACAGTGTTGGCACACTCACCATCGACGACGCCTACATGGCCCCTTACACGCCAGTTGGTTTCAATCGAGCGCTCGTGAGCCTAACATTTGATGATGGGTATGACAATGAGTACACACAAGGCCTACCACTCTTGCAGAAGTATGGCTTCAATTCGACGCAGTTCATTATTACGCAGGATGTAAACCTCGCTGGATACCTAACAACTGCACAGGTTCAGGCGCTTGATCAAGCTGGTCAGGAGATTGGCTCACATACGGTGACTCACAATGACCTATTGACTGAAACGGCCGGCAATACGACGACACCCGGCACCTACGACTACGAAATCGCTCAGTCACAATCAACGCTTGAGCAATGGTTGAGCGGTAAGCCAGTCACTGATTTAGCCTATCCAAACGGTCTGTATAACGCTGGAATCATGAATGAGGCCAAGCAATACTACACTGCAGCCCGTGGTGTTGAAGATGGCCTTAACAGCAAAGACAACTTTAGCCCTTACGCCCTCAAGGTGCAGAATGTATACAATACGACAACAACTGCGCAAGTTGCTGATTGGGTCAAGCAGGCCCAAGCAACCAACACCTGGTTGATTATTGTGTATCACTCAGTTGACCCAACCGGCGCTAACGGCAGTATCTATAACGCTACTCCGACTCAACTTGACAGCCAATTGAGTGCCATTAAGACCAGTGGTGTCGCTGTCGAAACATTGGCTCAAGCGTTTGCTGAAACAGAAGCACAGGTAAAGGGTACAACTTCAGTTGCTCCCGTTGTCGCAAATGTTACGAGTGCGGGCATCACCACTTCAGGTGCTTCCGTTACCTGGACAACTGACCAAGCTGCAACCACGGAAGTAAAGTACGGTCTTACTAATAGCTATGGCAGCACCACAACTCTGAACCCGAGCCTTGCTACTAGCCATACCGCTACGATCTCTGGCCTCACTTCGGGCACGACCTATCACTACCAGGTCGTATCTACGAACGCAGCTGGCCAAACGACAACATCAGGTGGCTACACCTTCACGACGTCTGCCGTAGCTGCTACGCCAGGCGATGTGAACGGTGACGGCAAGATAGATGGTCTCGACCTCAGCATTGTTCTGACTAACTGGAATAAGACCGGTCAAACGCATGCTCAGGGTGACCTGAACGGTGACGGCAAGATAGATGGTCTCGACCTGTCGATGATATTAACGAACTGGAGTAAATAACGATGAAGATTACATTAGCACGCATTACGGCGGCCATACTAACGGCGGGCACCCTCGCGGTTACTGGGACCAGCTACGCTGCCGGTACTGCATCATTCGCAGTGTCATCTGCGAGCGCAACCACTGGGTCAAATACAACCGTATACATTTCTGAAAACGGTGACAACGTAAGTACGGCAACGGTATCATTTAGCTATGATACGAGCAGATTACAGCTGATCAGCGACAGTTGTACTGGCGCATTCCCGAACTCTATTCCTGGTGGTACTTGCTACATTAACCCAGGGAGTGCTCCTGTTAGTGGCACTCAAAGTGTTCTAGCTGTTTCATTCAAGACGATCGCAGCAGGTAGTGCCAATGTAACGGTTACCGGCTCGCAAATCGGTAGCAACGGCACAAATGCCTGGAATGGCACTAGTGCAAGTGCGACAGTTACTATTAGTGACCCAGTTACGGCTGGAAGCGGTACTACCACTACGGGTGGCCAGACTAGCACTACAGGCAATACGACGACTGGTAATTCAACTAGTAACACGTCAAGTACTAGTACGGGCACTACATCAACTCCAACTACGAGCACGACTCCGAGTGGCTCTACAACAACAACTTCACCTGCTTCGAACCAAAGTACAAAGACAAGCAGGCCTTCGGCTAAGAAGGTAAGCGCGCCAACTCGTCATATAGCATTCCGACGTGCTGGCCTGGTTACTTCGGGCGCTGGCGTACTTGCTATTGCTACGGTCGCTCTCTACTGGTTCTTCATGCGAAAGACACCAACGGAAGTACCTGCAGCTGTCGTGAAACCATCAGCTAAGAAGACTACTCGCAGTAAGGTTACGTCTAAGAAGTAGTATTCTTCGAACAGTCTAATAAAAAGAGCTCTTCGGAGCTCTTTTTTTGGTGCCAACAGGAGGCTTTGTTTAGTAAGTATCGAAGATCCAGAGTGGTATATTGGCGGTGAAGAGCTGATGTGCGAATTCTTTGAATACCGCCGTATTCGGACTATCGCCAGGAGCCTGCCAGTATGACCAGTCAATCCCTTCGCTGTCTGAAGCTTTATCTTGTGCGAATAGATGTATGCTCACAGTAAATCCTTGGCCTTGGAGGCCTTCAGCTTCAGCCAGAACTCCGTTAAGCATGGCTTGGCGTTGCAAGGGAGTGTTAGCGACGGTTTCGGCCGGGCTGCTGGCGTACATTTGGTTAAACGTGCCAGTATTGAGCCATATACTCGACACACCGAGCGTGTGAGCTGCCTCAGCCGCAAAATCAGTACGTAGGTACTCTTGTGGATTATTGAGCGCATCACCGCTCTGAGTGGCTGGTGGGGACCATGGGAAGCCCTGCAAACCAAAGCTATTAAGAAGCCCCTTCGGGATGCCTTGGACATATGGAAGGAGGCTGACGTATGCTCCACCATCCCATGAGTTGGCCGAGGGGTATGTTTCACTATCGAGCATAATTGTAGTCTGGCTGGAAGGGAAATATTTCTTTTGGAATCCAGCAACCTTAGTAACATCTGCGGCATACGTTGCGGGATCGACGCTACTCCATTCGGGTAGATTTCCCTCAGGAAGCATGACCCACATGCCCATCATCGAATCAGTAATGCCGGCAGCTTTAATATCGGCGAAGTAAGCATCCAGGGCACTGTCGTACGCACCGTTTTTGTATTGCGCAAGATCAAGGTTTGTTCCATTTACATCGTTAGGCTCCATAAAAACGAGCGGCGCAATACCGTATTGAGCATAGGATTTGAGGCGTGCCGCAACATCATTGGCATCCGATTGTGCCTCCGAGACACTACTCGGGGTCGGGACGAAGAACGAGGAGCGGGCAGCAAGCTGACCATTACAAGCTTGCTGATACTGAGCGAGCTTACGCAATCCGGGGTCATCGGCGCTAGCAAGGCCAGGGGTTGGGGTGGCAAAATTGTTACAATTCGCTGTCAAAAGTGTAGCTCCTGACGTTTGTTGTGAAACATTGCCCTTTGGTGCCGCATGCGCACTGCCGTTCGATGACTTCGAATCATGTGGGGTGGCGTTGCTGGTGGCCTGAGGGTGATGTAGTGCAGAGGTTTGGTCTCCATGCAGTGTTAGAGTCTGTGATTGTAGTTTTGGCGTATGGACGAGGTAGAACAGCGAGCTGATTCCAATGATAAGGGCAAGGACGGCAAGTCGTATCCACTCACTATAGTAGCGGAGTCGTCGAATCCGTCGAAACTTTGCCCTCTCTTCCAATCGATAAACCATCTTGGGAATATCATACAGTACAAATTTGCTAATGCGCAATTTCATGTTTTCGTAATAAAGCTTATGTTAAATGTAACTACTCCCAGCGGAAGGGTGGCTACATTGCTCCGATGTAGGGATAGTAGCTGATTGATTGGACGTTCAGTGATGTAGGTAGTGCATTCTTGTCTACGCCATCACCAGGGAACTGACTTGTGTCGGTGCCTCCCCAAGTCCCCCCAAGTGCGAGGTTAATAATGAGATAAAATTGTTGGTCAAACGGCCAAGAGCGATAGTCTGCATTTGGTTGTTTTGTATAGGTGAAGTAGGCCTGCCCGTCGACGCGATAAGTTAGACTTGTAGGGGTCCAGTCGACTTCATACTCATGGAACGTAGCGCCGCTATGTGGGACGGTGATGGTATTGAAATATGATCGATTGGTACCGTCCTCAGGATATGCGACCGAATGAGCGATGCCATAAATCGTATTCTGATCAGTGCCGACAGACTCAGCGATGTCAATTTCTCCATCGTTCAAATAGCGGTTCGTATCACTCGCGGGGCTAAGACTTGCGTATTTAGGATTGCTCGCAAGCATCCAGATCGCAGGCCAAGTGCCAATCCCAGTGGGCATAGATGCCTTCACTACAATCTTGCCATACAGAAAGTTCTCTTTGTTTTGAGTTGAGATGCGTGCTGATGTGTAATTATATCCATTCTCTGGGCTATTGAGCGCTTCGAGCACTAAGCTGCCGTTCTGAATGCGGAGATTTTGTGTGCTACTCGTGTAGTACTCAGCTTCGTTGTTGGCCTCTGGCGCGCCCGTATATACCGTAAAATCATTAGTATTGATCGTACCCTGGCTTTGGCCGCTGTAGTCTTCGAGAAAACTCGGGCAGCTCGCAAAGGACCGGTCGTTCGTCTGAGCATCTTGGCATGGCCCTGGGGTACTTGCTGCTTTTTTAACCGGTGGCTTGCTTACGACTACATTGTTTGAGGCCTGTGCCTGTCTTATGGCAGGTTTTGCCGATGGTATAGAAAAACCAACCATCGAAAATACAATGCCCGCACCGAATGCAAGTACACTAAGTACGCGCAGCGTCTTCATCGCGCGCGTATGCACGTATTGCCGAGTGGCGACCCACATGTCTCGTTTAATCTGAAAACGAGGGAAGGGAAGTCTCTCTGGTGTACCTCTAGACAAGGTGAGGCTAATCATGATGTATAATTATATACCATTTTTGTAATTTTAGCAATGTTAAGATATTAAATTCTATCGGTCAAGTAAATCCGGGTATTGAACGCCACTGACACAAATATAGGTGAATCATTCGGTGCTTTATGCGTTTCGAATGGCCTGCGCATAGACGGTATGTTATTTTATTAACAGTATCGCATTCCTCGTAAGTTGGTATGAGGTCCGAGTATCTACAGCCAATAGGATATTCCTGAGAAAAGTAAAGGGTACATGCACCGATGGTGGTATATAAAGATAAGTTTTCGAAATTCATACAGAAAAAACGCTATAAGTTAAAAAAGACTCGTTCTATCATCTTTGTTGCGCTCTTCGCGGGTATCGGTGCTGCCATATTATTAGCAGCGTACGCAACTACAGGGATCACCGGCTTTAGCGTATCTCCCCAGGGGGGAACACTTGGCGGCGGAGCAAGTATCATAACAGATAACACTGCCATAGGCGGCCAGGCGGTTGAATTTGGATCAAGCACCAGTACGGGCTCGGGATCCACGGTGAGCGGCTTTATCACTGCGCAAGGCACGCAGCTCATGCAGAATGGTAAGCAATATAAGTCAGTTAGCTTTAACTTCAGCCCGGTGGGCTCATGCTGGAGTAGTAACTGGACAACAGCTCAAATGGATCAGTTCTTTTCGTTACTCCCTCCCAACAGTATTGCTCGTTTCTTCGGCCCCCCTGGAGGTACCGATTCAGTTAGCTTAATTCAGAGCATTGTAAAGGAGGCTGATAAATACAACATACATCTGCTTATTTCTCTGGCCGTTGCCGATGTGTACGGTCAGTGTGACGCCGCCGACTCAGACTCGACCAGTACCGGCAAGACCGCCGCGTACTACACTGATGCCGTGAAATCCGGCAGTCCTTACGCCAACTGGGTCAAGTCCGTCGTAACGCCGCTCGCCAATGACCCCGGTGTGGCAATATGGGAGATCGTCAACGAACCCTGGCATAACTCTAACAGCCCGCTGAGCGCGGTGGGCGGAGCGAGCGGAGCTGCAACATACACAACTGCCGCAGCTGCGCTTATCCGCTCCGCAGAAACTGCTGGCGCAGGAAGCCCCAAACAGCTCATCACCCTTGGGCCTGCTGACATAGGTGAAACAGGAGGTGTGAGTGGCATGGAGAGTATCTTTAAGAATATAGACGTAGTGGATGACCATGATTACTCGGGAGACCTAGGAGGGAGTACCGCATACGACAGTAACGAGCTGTCTGAATTAGTGCAAATCGGTAAAGATCTCAACAAGCCTTATATGATCGACGAGGCAGGGGTAGAAGCAGGCTCAAACTGTAGCCCATCCAATTTGCAAAATGCCTGGGATAGCGGCAACGGTGGCCTAACACTTCAGAATCGAGTCAGCTTCCTGTTGACTCATAAGGCCACGGACTACTTCAACGACGGCTTATCATATGTAGGGTTCTGGCTCTACACAACTCCCGGGCAAGAGCACAGCGGCTGTTCATACGAAAACATCGACCCAAGCGACCCGATCATGGCGGCAGTTAAGAGCTACTCGATACCATAGTTGAAGGCTTCATGCTGTACTGCTGCGTTCCGCAAGTCATCTCAATACAATCAGTCCATGTTCTGCAGTACAAGAGCGCGATATGAACACCCATCGAAGTGGGTGCGATAGCTTGAGCCGCATACCTTCGGCGGTTACCTAGGTTGCTGCCCGGGGTCTTGTTGTGCTGGATTGTCGTTAGGTGTCTCTGGCTGTGTAGGTAACAGTTGATACGGTTGAGGTAGGGGCGGCAAGGGGGCGGTGGGCTCTGGGTATGATTGACCTAGCGTGGCTGCATTTGGATCGACGGGTAGTACAGTGTTTGGTAACTGCATCTCAGGGGTAAACTGCCGATTACGTAGTCGCATGAGAAGTAGATAGATGGCAGCACCAACTACGATTAATAGCATAAAGAGATAGATGGAGTAATGAGCAGCCTGTAGCATAAATTGCGTAAATGAAGCCGGGTTCTTGATGATGAGTTTCTGCGATGTACTTGTTACGGCGCCTGATCGGTGAGTTGTTTTTGTCGTTAACGTGTAGGTTCCATTTAAGTATTTAGTGCTATCAAAATGAAACGTAAATGGCGCAGCGGTGGCTGTGTCCAATAGTTTTTTATTAAGATAGTATTGAACTTTTAGAATGGGGTCGGACGAGCCTGTAGTGGAGGCGTTTGGTTGAAGCGTTACTGGGGTCGACACTTGTGATGGTGTGCTCGTATTGGTAGTTGTGAGGGTGCCATTATTCCCGACTACCGCTACACCGTGACCTTGAGAATTATTGGTAGTTGACCCAGATGAGCCGGATGTCCCAGCACTACTCGTGGAACTAGTACTACCAGTAGTACTGCCCGAACTGCCCGTAGAGCCAGTGCTCCCAGAAGATCCGCTACTACTGGTGGACGTAGTGCAATTACTGCCGTTCCCTGAGGGGGTGCAGGATCCTGGTACAAACTCAACTGCATCCACACGTACACCGGACGCAGTGCCTGTTAGCAAGATTGACTGCGTACCTTGACTCAGTGATTGTTGCATGACGTTTGCGCTGCTCCCGTCGTAGTAGTTAACCCATTGCCAGGAGTTGGTGGGTATCGAGGAGCCACCACCGACGTTATAACAGGTGCCATTTACGTTAAGGAGCACCGTATCGGCCGAAGTACTGGGTACTTCCATGTGTGCCCATATGGTGAAACTCCCAGATGTTGATAATGACTGGGTGACTCGGTCGGTACCGTAACTGGTGGCGGGGGCTGTGCAGGAATCAGCGGCATACGCATATTGATGCCCCAGAACCACAATTCCCATAACGAGCGTACTAACGAATAAGAGTGTTACGATCCAGTATTTTGTTGAAAGATGGTACATCAGCTAGTTTTAATATTTTTTATATGAGTAATGGTACATATTAGCGGTTGTTGCTTTCTAGTATGTCGAGCAAGTGCAGTCACGTCAAGCGATGTTCTTTACTTCTGCTTTGATCTCATACTAATTATACATGCGTTGGCTTCCAGTGTTTACGAGTATTGCTGTCGACCGGGAGCATCGTAAAACTCACGTTTGCGCCATTTCTTATCCCCACGTTCCCATATGACCGAGTCCTCGCTGATTTTTCGAAATGCTGTCAATACTCCTCTGCCCACCGAAGGGCTCCCGCTGTTACTGATCGTGGTAAAACTGCTCCCAAATCGTTTGTTGATTTCATAAAACGCGTTATTCTGAGTTAACTCGCTTTGCTCTTGAATTGTAGAGAGCATCCACTGAGCTACATCACTCGCGGTTATTTTATTTATATCGTTATCATTTTCAGGCATTTTTAAAGGATACACTGTCTGCATTAAATTTCTAAGAATGTACGCCTGCTTGGTATACACGTGCTTGTATTATTTTTTCAATGAGTGCATCAGGCAGGGGGTTATCTAGCTTTTCCTGTATGGCACCTTTCGTAGTGCTATAGCTCCGCAGTTCTTCGATATCCGAAATGACCTGGCTGCTAAAGGGATATATACCGATATGGTTTTTGCGAGCGTGGAAGGCGATTATCGAGGCACCTTTATAGCGTATGGTAGGCATTCCGTAAGAAATCAATTCCTCGTAACCAGGTAGTAGTCGGTGTGAGATTGCTCGTATCCGTTCGAGCTCTGTGCGGTCAGATGGGTTGCATTGATCGAGGTATTCATCGATAACACTCATAAATGAATAATGCCATACATTAGGGTTAAATTAAATAGAATTGCGACTACTTCGGCGGCCTACATGGTAGTCTTTTTTCTAGTGGCTTCTTTGTGTACACGACACCGTATCGAAGATTACCATCCCGGTACGCTTCATATTGCCAACGGGCGGTGCCGTGATTAAGGCTCTGCGCCTTCGTGCGAGACCTAAGAGTACGCATCCTGCGAGGTACATCCTGTGTAGAGAAGTGAGTCGTGTGCTCGATGCCTGTATGTTGGGCACACCCCGTCGCGATCGCTGCATGCATGGGGCTATGGTACTGCCACATACGAGAGCACCACGATTTGCCGCAAGGTACATACTACTAATACCGACGCCGCAACCTGCGTCAAGAATGAGGTTACCCCGGGCCAATGTGTGCCCTATTGCAGGAGATATGTCTGGTGGCGTGAGGATGCCTGTGGATTACCAAGCTAAGCCATGTATTATGACCGTTGTTTTTTACCCATGTCATGCGTAATATGTAAGCATAACCTGCATCGTGCAAAGAAGCTCTCGTGTGGTGGCTCGCAGGATAATTGATCCTATCTAGTGGAGTAGTCAGTGTCCATACATATAGAACAACAGAAAAACCTTAAAAGTGCCACCGAAACTGTTGGAGGAATGGCAGTACCGACTGTATCCCGTTCGTTCGTACATGCCGACAGAAAGATGATCGTTGTTGCCGCTTGCCTGATCGTCGCTATACTATGCGCGGGCGGTATCGGCTGGTGGCTGGTGCATCGTAACGCTCCAGAGGATAGCCGCAAAGTCTACGCTTCCGAGCAAGCGGCGCTGCAGCAAAGTCTTACCACTGACTTGAGTAGGAATGATAACCAGTCGGTTATCGATGACACATCAAAACTTATTGCCGGCAAGCAATCGAAAAAATATACGTTCAATAATAAATCTCTGGCTGAGTATTATATGTATGCCGGAGCAGCGTATATGAACTTAAAAGAATATTCCAAAGCGGGAGCGGACTTTAAAGTTGCCCCGAAATATGATGCCACAGAGAAGCGGGCGGCTCTTCAGGGTGAACTTGCAGCCGGCTATGCCATGGGGGAGCGCCAGCAACTCATACCAGTCTTGCAACAACTGGCGACGATGAGCCAAAATTCCGACGGTCTATCTCCCCCCGCCGCATACTACCGGTACGCTATACAGCAGCTGCAACAGAATCAACAGGTTGATCTATGAGGTGTAACCCGCACTTTCTCAAGCGGCTCAGCATGCTCATGGTGGCCTGCATATTTGTGTTTGCTTATACCATTGGCGGCTATGTTGTGAATGCTGCCCCCCCGAGCCAATACACGTTCTACTGCGGTTTCGTCGAGATGGGGCGCAACGGATGTCACGGCTACGTCACGAATACGGACTTTTACGTGTACGACAGTTCACTACCTTTTGCTACTCGAAACAATGTGATTATATATAACGTAAGCAACCTGAACGACGACGCGCTTCCATCAAACATAAACGCGACATCGTTTGAATCTCTCTACGAGACGTATCTGGCGCGCGGGAGTGCCTCGAACTACGACTACGACAGTTTTGGCGCTGCCGCTACGATTGACGCAATGCTTGGCGTGTCTGGCTCTGCGCTTTGTCAGTGGTACACCTCTAGTCCGACTACGACTACCTGTACATGGTCGGCCGCGGTAGCTTATGCCCAAGATCCGGCACATCTAAGCGCCTGGGCTGCCCGTATAAACTACTACGCGAGCAAAGGGTGGATCAACTGGAATCAGTTGATATTCAAGCAGTTAGGATATCTAGACAGTGGGCATGCCTGTTATTCTACTGCTGTGATCGATTGTTGGCAGGGAAGGATGACGAACCCGCCAGCGCCGCCTAGTATCGATGCTCGGGATATCTTGTGGAAGGGAGTGGACGAGGGCGACTTTGGCCTCTCGGATGCCATCGTATTCTCCAACCCAGATGGTAGTCAGTTCAGCCTGGACCATTTCTGCGGTAATTTCCTGGGCCAGTTCGAAGCTCTCGCTTCGCCGTCTCCGCCAGCGACGGTCAGCTGTGCCGGCTTCACGGCGAGCGTTGCCGCGCCCGACCCGAACCGTCCGTTTACGCTCCAGTCGTCGGTACGGTACACTCCCGCCAGCGCCGCACCATCGGAATTCGGTCCCGACGCCATGGCTGTTACTTTAAGCGGCCCATCCCCGTATCGCACGATCAGCCAGACTACGAGTACTCCTTCGATTTCGAATGGCACGGCCAGCGCGACGCTTAACGTGCCTGCTACCGGCGTCTCAGGAACCTTTACGCTCACGTGGCAAGTGACTGGTCCGCAGGCTCCGACAATATCGTGCTCGGCGCCAATAAGCGTGGCAAACCAACCGTATTTTGACGTTGTTGGTGGCGATGTGTCTGCGGGCCAAGGGTTTGGCGCTGGCTGTACGGATAACTCTGCTGCCGATATCAAGGGATACAATCTGAATGTGGGCGGGGCTTCTCCCAATTATTTTGGCGCTGGCTCCCGTGAGTTAGCTATTGCGACGGGTAATATTAGCGGCTTTGCATCCGATGAGACAAACGACCTTGCAAGTGGCCTAGGCGGGAGTACGGATGGTATAACCGCCCACTTACCTGGCGGTCTGATTGGGTCTAACGTTTCGCAGGGCGTATCAGACTATGGCGGTCAGTTCCTCGGCACTTACAAGGGTAATTGGTGCGTACCGGACTACGCTACCAGCGTTACCGGCTCGGCAAACTACACACCGAAGGATGATTGGAACGAATTGGCTCCGAACGGTACCGGCTATATTGTGCGGCTGACTGGTAACCAGACACTTGGCAATATAAAGTTGGCACCTGGTGTCCACGTTACAGTTGTCGTTACGAATGGTAGCGTGTATGTTAACGGTAATATCACCTATAGCAGCTACACTACCCCGCAGGATGTGCCACAGTTTAACTTGCTTGTATCGGGGGGTGACATCTTCATCGATCCAAACGTTAGCGAGCTGCATGGCTTCTATGATGCGCAGCCGGATGGGAGTACCGACGGTCAGATATTCACGTGCGCGAACGGTAACGGTCTTGCATATGTTCTTAAGGACTATATGGCATGTAATGCGCAGCCGCTCACCATATACGGTGCCGTGGCAGCCAACCAGATAGTCTTAGGTAGGACAGTCGGTAATACTGCACAGTCAGGCTCAGTCTCCGATGTGCCAGCAGAGCGGATCGTTTACACGCCTGAACTCTGGTTTGGGGAATTGTCAACAACGTCGACGAGTTGTGCCCACGATCCTGGACAGGCCGAATGTGCATATCAATCATATACTTCACTCCCACCGGTTTTATAGGAATATGGCCATATCACTAAAGAAGGGGTAGAGGACGATTTGCAAGGCGTTACGGTCCATATTATGGGCCGTGCAAAGGATAATGATATGTAAGCAGAATTGTAATCGGGCCTTAGACTGTAGGTCTCTTTATCTCGGCTACCGTATTCTTGTGGCTAGGTGGGAATGCATTAGCATCTCAGACATTGGTGTGATAGATAAAATTATGTACAATACAGAAAAGCATGAGTAGTACAAGGAGTAACGAGCAGGGAATAATGTCCATCCTGGTCACGATGATTATGATGGTTGTGATCAGCTTGATAGTGCTTGGTTTTGCGCAGATATCACGTCGCAACCAGCGTGAGGCACTCGACAACCAAATAAGCACCCAAGCATACTACGCGGCTGAAAGCGGCGTGAACGCAGCGGTCAATTATCTGACGGGTCTCTCAGCATCGGCCTCCGATAGTAGCATTAATACCATCGGAAGCTGCAATACTTTTATTAACACACTGGAAACTACGGTCACCAATCCAAATCCGCATATCAATGTGCTCGATAGTAGCTCCAATACGCGGTATACCTGCCTTATGGTCGATACGGTTCCCACGACCCTGTCGTTAGCGCCATTAACCCAAGGCGGCAACAGCATACTATATTTCGCGAATACTGACAAAGAGCCGTTCACTCAATTGAAATTCTCATGGACCCCACAGACAAACTCTCCATTCCCGCTCACTACCTGCAGCGGTTCAGGTCCCGCCGGAGGCCGTCTTCCCCCTTACGACCAATGGGATTGCGCCTACGGTATCTTGCGTCTGGACTTAGCGGACGCTGTCGATATATCCAACACCTCACTCGAAAACGACCAAGGTGTCGCAAGCTTCTACCTCGTCCCATCGTATCAATCAGGGAGCCTCTTCATGAAAACCTCGAACATCAGTTGGCCGCCGAAGGTGCAGCCAGCAGACCCGGCACTCCCGGCAGGCCCTTCCTGTAGTGCGAGCACCAATGATTGTCCGGTTCAAATTATCCCAGTAAGCTGCAGTAGTAGCGGTTGTTCGCTGCAGATGGATATAACTGGCGGGAGTGCAAAGTACTACGCGCGGCTCACTATGATGTATCAGGACTCAAGTGCTCTTACTATTGCAGGTGGCGATACTACTCACCATATCGATCCGGTGTCAGGTGTCGGTGCGAGCTTTGCGGGTGGTCAAGCGATCATTGACTCAACCGGTCAGGCTCAAGACGAGCTACGCCGTGTAGAGGTGCGTATCCCGATTACTGCCTCGTCTGGTGTCTTCTCAGCATATGGCTTGCAAACCACGCAAAGCGTCTGTAAGCAGATTGAAGGCAGCCCGGGGGTGTACGTCGATAATTGTCCGGATCATCCGTAGGGTGAAGATAAAAGTATTCTATCGTCTGGAGTATTTTTACTTCTGCTGCTGAAACCTGCGGAGGGTGCGGTCAGTGGGCAGCTCGCCTGGTCCGTGGTTTCTTGTAATTGAGGTGACATGTGCGCCGGATTGCCCGTGCGGATTCGATCCCTGAACGAATCGGTGTATCAAAAAACGAGTGGTAGTTGGGTGTGCAGCAGTGCATAATAGGGAGCGGTAACCGTATGAAGAATAATATATTATGGCTTGGCGCGGCAGCCTTGCTGATTATAGTAATTACATCTTTCGGCGTGATCGTTGTGACTGCTCAGCGTATGAGTGCTAATGATCTATCGATTCAGTTCGCTGAAGATGCTGCTGCAAGCTTAAATAATGGTGATTCGCCGGCGAGCCTTAGCAAAAATCGAATTGGATTTGAGCATAGCCTGGCGCCATTTATCGTGATCTACGATAAACAGGGTGATCCAATCGCGGGAACCGGCTACTTGAACGGTGTGCTGCCAGCCGCACCGTTAGGTATTCTAACTGCCGCTCAAGGTCATGGGTATCATGCTGTTACGTGGCAGCCACAAGCCGATACCCGCGTAGCGGCGGTAACTGTTTCGGCAAGAAACTATTACGTGCTAGGCGGGCAATCGCTCAAAGAAGTTGAGCTACAAGAGAACACGACATATGAGCTTGCCGGAGCCGCTCTATGCGCTGCATTGTTTGCATTCGGAATGCTATATATTTTTATGCAAAGGTTCAAGGCCTAGAACTATCACTGCAGAGCGCGAGAGTGTTGGCTGATAAATCTATGAGTATTCGCTGCTGAAATGGGGCAGTCACGTTATTGTCGTTACTAAGCTCACGTAAAACTATGTAAACTTCCTGAAAATTTTATACGACATCTTTCGTAGTGCTTGTATCTGACTAGTCACTGCAACGAACCTTAAATCCATTCGCGTGTATCTCATGTCTATCGTGGCTGCCACCGCCAAACGCTCTTCATATGAATGGCAGCACAAGCACTGTGGCTGCGAAAGTTGTACAAGTATTACGCTAACGCTTAATCATGGCTCAAGGCTGTATCTTGCTAGGGCTCGTGATTCAAGGTTTTCCAGTGCTTTCCTGAAATGTCCTATTGGTTCACGGCGATAAATCCCTGACCCGCTGAAGTTGGGATCGTGAAAAACAACCTCCGTATTCGTGATGTCCAACAGGACTACGCGGTGCACGTCGAGCCCATCTTTATGATTCAGTGCTTGAAGATTCAAGGTTATATCGCATATGCCTGACTTGGCATGCTCATTTATTACATCTTGCCACAAGGGCTGACGGTGTATATATGTAAAATGGGGATTTATTAGCGTCTTCTGCAGATCTTTTGTTACCGCTGCAAGGCTGTAGGTATTTTTCTCATACCAAGTGAATTCTTCGGTTGATATGGATTTCTTCAGGCCTTCAATGCCGCCATTGGCCCATGACACCTCGTCCGCGGGTTCGTAGTTACTAATATATATTCCCCGGTCAAGCAGCCAATTCCAAATCGGAAACTCCCATATTACGTAGCCTTTGTGCCAGTCACCAATTTTGCCAAGTTGCTCAAAGGTAACATTCAAATCTGGCAGTAAATACTGCGCGACCATTGTATAACAGGCCAGAGCGCAGGCGTTACCGGGATTGTCATGGTAGGGCGCCTGTTTCATTGTTCTCAATTATAACAATGAAAGGCTAGCCGGGGTATTTCGGTACGGGATATGAGTTTATCGTGCGATATACATTCGAGTGCCAGAGGGACTCGTCACCAAGATAGTTATCTGGCGTTGGTGTCTCTGAAAACTACCGCTAAGCAAAACGTAGCCGAGTAGTCGAGATTATGGATTACCAACTATCTCCTCCTGTTGAGCTTGAACTGTTTGTATTTGAAGGTGAATTGGAAGGGCTAGTAGAGCTGGAGGAAGTTGGCCTTGCGATTGTAAAGTTCGAGACGCCATTACCGGTAACTTGGCCGTTATTGTCACTTACAAACGTGTAAAGAGGCATGCCGTTGTATGCGAATTGGGTTTCACCATTATCCATTCGCTTAAAAGTACTGACACCTGCCGGCAAGTTTGTCGTGGAACCATTATCCTGATAAGCTGGCCATGAAGCGAGGCACGAACCCATACAGTTGCTTACTCCATTACTATCTCCACCAAAAGTGTATAGCGGCTGTCCGCTAGGCTCTGCAAGATACTGACCGAGACCGGAATTTGTCTTTGTCACCAAGACTGCATCATTAGTCGCCGCAACGGTGCTGGCTGACGTACTATGGTTGATGGGGGGAGTTGATTTGTGCATTAGTGCAAAGCCTAGCCCCCCGAAAGCGACCACCACCAGGGCGATTATAGCTACTGTGCTTTTCTTCATGAATATCCTTTCACATATTGATGCTTACAATGAACGTAACGGTAGAGGGCGTATATTGTTACAAGAAGCAGTAATCCGCATACATGCCTCAAAGTTTGTTTACAATGGAGATTGTAACGTTATGGACACTAAGCCGTTATCTACTGATGCTATGAATGATTCGCCCGAGGACTTCGAGGGTATGTATGAGATTAATCAACCACTGATTTACAAATTTATCTTCTGGCGTACTCAAGATAAAATGCTTGCGCAAGATTTGACGAGCAGCGTTTTCGAGAAGGCCTGGCGGACTCGGCATAATTTCAAAGGCGGCTCCGCTAAATCGTGGCTGTTGCGTATTGCTCGCACCACGCTTATTGACCACTGGCGTCTTCGTAAAAGTATAGTTGATGATGAGGTTGTGTCAGGTGCTATCGATAGCCATGCGGAACTTGGTGAATCGCTTGATCTGGAGATGCGGGTAGAAAAGATGCATATCGCAGTTGAAAAGCTACCAAGACAAATGCATGAGGTCGTGGAGCTACGATTTATCCAGGGTTTATCTACGCGCGATACTGCGAAAATACTGGGAGTTAGCGAGGCAAATGCGCGTGTTTTGCAGTTTAGGGCGCTTAAAAAGTTGAGGGACTACTTGCAATGAAGCGGCTACATAATAACACCATGAGACGTGAGTTATACACTGCAGGTGCGACAACTGCTGAGGTTGATGATCTACTACTCATTGCAGATAGCCTGCGCCTACTACGGCATTCGAATAGCGTCGTTGAACGTAAGAACCGATCCCGGCGAGGTATAAAAATGATTGTCGTACCAGCTGCCTATGTGCTAATAGGCATCATGGTAAGTACATTCATCGCAGTTATTGCTCAAGTGGCATCACCAGATAGCTGGCTTTTCCCAGTGCAGAAGGCCTCAGATAACGTTGCAGTCATGCTGCACCCTCAATATCGTGAAGTCATCATGATGAGGCGTGCAGATCAAGTTAGGGAGCTTGCAGTGAATGAGTCAAGTGCGCGTGCCCAGTTGGGCGCGTTGACGAGTTATATGGAAGTTGCTGATGAGTATAAAAATCAACCACATGCCGACTATGCAGCGTTCCGGTATTGTGAGTCTCAGCTATCGCAAGCAGCTAAAACAGCGACTCCTCAAGTCAGACAGGCAATAAATCGTAGCCTGTACTCACTTGATACGACGTAAGCCATGCAACGTTATTGATGATAAGCGTTAGACTATTGGTAGCTGGGCGTGGGCTGGATAAAGTAAGCATAAAGAGTATACAATTTGTGTAGCAGCAATGATTAAAGATTTAAATGTGTAACAAAATGTAAGGTCTCCCGTTTAGTTAAACAATGAAACGTAACTCAGAGAGTCTATGAAGAAGCAAAATCTATTAAAACTATCACTCCTTGTGCTAGTCCTTTTACTGACGACCTTACGTCCGACCTCTACCTTTGCTGCAACATCTAGCGTAACGGGCGGCACGAACGGTCCCTTATGTAGTTCCGGTGGTTATTTCACCCCGTCATCTGTCACGGTCGCGTCTGGCGATACGATAACATTTTCGGTGCCATCGAATGACCCATACGCAGGGGGAGTGCAAGTAAATGGTTTTCCTCAAGGGAGTTTTGTAGTGCCACGTGGCGGCAGCGTGACTACTCAGGCATTGAGCACTAGTGTGAGTTACCAGGGAACTTGGCCAGGTGATCCGGGATGCATAAAAGGATCAGGAACGGTTACGGTGAAAGCTGTTTCCGGTTCCCCACCAAGTTCAGGGTCAGGTTCATCCTCGCCATCGAGCTCAGAATCCACGTCAGTAGGATCGGCGTCGTCATCACCAAGTTCAACGTCCAAATCTCCAGCAACATCAACTACTACATCTACGACATCCACATCAACTGCCGCACCTGAGACTGTCGTCGCAGATACTATTACAGTTGCCGGAAAAAAAGTTACTCCGTCTGAGGGTCAAGGGCTTACGATTAACCAGTCGCAATCGTTGGTGCTATCGGGAACTACCGTACCAAACGGTAAAATTACACTGATAATCCATTCCAGCCCAACAACCGCAGTAGTGCAGGCCGATTCCTCAGGTAACTGGAAATACGCCGTGACTGGCCTGCAGCCAGGCAACCACACAATATATGCGACGTTAACAGACCCGACGAATAACCAGACTTCAACGCAATCAAAGTTGTTGGGATTTACTATGACTGCCGCCCTAGTCACTGGCATAACGCATACTCCGGCAGCTGCAACGAAGAAGGGCTCATCGCTACTTGTGTCTGCCGCTATTGCCGGCGCTATAGTACTCGTCCTTGCGGCAGCTGGGTTTTTAGTAATGAAGGGTAGGGGGCGTAGCAAAATGGCCGCCTCTGCGTCTTTGCCTGCAGGCTCGCCGTCAACGGATACGTCTCCGGCACAGACCGCCGAGCCGCAGATGGTTATAAGTCCTACGGTGCCACAAGGAAATATGCAACAATCGGTTGCTCCTGGCGAGAGTTCGGTCGAGGAACATAAGGGTAGTATCGTATGAGATTGAAGGTAAGAAAAGAGCAACTTACACCTTTGTTACTCCGATTGGGGATTGCAATAGTGTTTATGTATGCCGCCATTAGTTCGGTCATGCATCCCGATCAGTGGGTTGGTTACTTGCCGCCATTTATTGCAAAGATGCACGACGCTGTGAACCTGTTGAAGGCGTTCGCAATATTCGAAATCCTACTATCGGTGTGGCTGCTTATTGGCAAATTCGTCAGATACGCTGCGCTGTTGGCAGCGCTAATGTTTTTCGGTATTATACTCGCGCAACCAAGTGATCTAGTTATTACATTCCGAGACATTGGACTAGTCTTTATGGCGTTAGCCCTGGCTGCAAGTGCATGAAACAATTGGATAACTTAAAGTTTTAAAGGAGCATTGAGATGAAAAAAGTACTGCCAATCGCAATAGTAGTGGTCTTGGTCGTGGCTGGGGGAGCCATCTTACTGACCCGTAAGCATTCACCAAGTAACAACATGTCGAGCATGGGGAGTAGTTCAAGCTCGACAGCCGTAGCAACTGACACAGTCAGCATTAGTAACTTCAGCTTTAGCCCGTCGTCGATCACGATTAAGAAGGGAACGACGGTGACATGGACTAACCGCGACAATGTTGCGCATACCGTAGTGGAGACTGATGGAAAGACTGGACCAGGTAGCCAGAGCATCGACAACGGGAAGTCTTACAGTTTTACCTATAACACGGTAGGTACATTTGCTTACCACTGCTCAATTCATCCTGACATGACTGGTATGGTAACGGTTACCGAATAGTAATCGGATAACCCTGCCCGACTATTTACTTGAAGCTCTGGGCTCCGCTTCTTCTAGTCTTTGATTTAGGCAGCTTAAAATAATTACCTCAAGGCACTATACTACTAGGATGATAGAAGTCACTAAGTTGTCAGCAATGGGTAATTCTTCAAAATTCCAAGTGGTTACCAAAAGACGCGAATTTACCATAGCTATTTCTTACACACTGCGTACCAAAATATGGCAGCTTGTAGATGCCGAGATTGAACTAACCGCGGCAAGAGGACTGGCTGAAGCGATCGTATCACGGCATGATCCAACGTTGCCGTTCAAAGTGCTATATGTCTTTGCTGAGCACAATAGCGAGCCTGCACTTGCTGGAACAATTCAACGCATTCGTAAGTATGGTGTTTAAAGGATAGGCAAAATGAAGAAACGAGACCGTAAGAAACAAGCTCTACTACAAAAGATAACTACTAAACGTGCACGCTATGAGAAGGCTCGTAAGCAGAAGCTAAGTCGCATCAAACATGGTGGGTAGACTCCGCGTTATGCCAGTCTTTGTCAGCGGTATAGTAAACCCGTAACAAGGAGTTGTATGTGCTGTAGTATCAAGACACTTTTTAATTTAGATCCACCTGCAATGAAAGCGGAGGTTGAGACCGCTCAGCGGTTCGGAACAGCATAATGAGTGTCACCATCCTTATCCATTCGTCTAAAACAATGCGTTCGCCTTTGGCGATGTCTCCGGCTACTACTCCGCTACTCATCGACAAAACAAAACCTCTAGCGTCGTATCTTCAAACGCTCAATACAGATCAGTTGTAAACGACCATGAATATCTCAGAGCCATTGTCGCGTAAGGCATGTAATATGTTGGCGGCCTGGAATACTGAAGTGGATCAGCAATCCTTGGCCATAGATAGCTTTGTCGGAGATATCTACAGTGGCCTACATGCTAGTACATTGTCAGGAGGTGACCGTGATTATGCTCAGCAGACTCTGCGGATATTATCGGGCCTGTATGGCATGCTTCGTCCCTACGATGGTATCCGTCCATATCGTCTGGAGATGGGATACAAATTTCCTGACCAATCGTTTAGTAATTTATATAATTACTAGGGCTCGGACATCGCTGGGGCGATGCCTGGAGAGGGGCCGATTGTAAACTTGTCTGCAGTGGAATATACCAAGACGGTCTTGCCGTATATTGACGCCGCCCGTGTGATAGCGCCACGTTTCTTGACTGTAAACCCTAAGACCGGTGAGCCGGTTCAAGTGATCGTACACACTAAAATTGCTCGAGGTGCTTTTGCTCGTTGGATTATCACTAGTCGCATCAGTTCACTCGATGCAATGATAAAGTTTGATGATCTTAAATATTGTTATGATGCCGTGCTAAGTACACCTTTGGAGCCGACGTTCGTATGTAAGGATTTTGGTGGCATTGGGCTCAGCATACGGCTGCAATAAAATATAAGCAGCCTCCATTTTTAGCTCAGGTTAATCTCATTAGATGCACACTACCAGTCACCAGCATGATCGCGGGTAAGCTACCGCGTATACCCATCATTGCTAAATGTAGAAAATAACTACTATTTCAGTATATTCACCGCACGAGAAGCAACCAATGCGATTGTTGCTAGCGAAACAAGTGACTGCGTACCCATTAGTATCTTTGCGATTACCGTTAAGGGCATCGTGTCAGTAGGGCTAAAAGCAGTCGCATTAGTTAGTGAGACATATAGATAATCAAGAAAATTTGGAGTCCAGTCGATTGGGGCGAGTTCAGGATTCTGCATTTGTGGATATGACAAATCACGGCTCCTTAAGTTTTTTACCGTTCGACGTGCGGGTCCGCCGCCGTCTATTTCCCAGTACAATAGCCCAAAAATTATGATATTAGTGAAAAAGATATTCATGGCAGTAAGAATTAGACTGTGTCCATCACTGACCCGGCCGCCTATGAGTAACGTATGTGCAAGTCGTTGCAAAGCATAAATGTTAGCCAAGCCAATAAATACAATGAGGGTAAAAGAATTGACTCTCCTCAGACTCGACTGAGTGAATACTGCTCTTCGTGTAGTCACCAACAATGAGAATAATAAGACAGCTTCTAAAAATGGCAAGACAAAACGCGGCCCCGCTACAAATTTATCTGGCAGGACGAGCTGTAACACCAATGCCAGTATAACGGTGAGTTGTACGTGCCATATGGGATCACTGCCGGAGGCACTTCGATTTATCTGTGTAAACACGGACTTCTGCACGCTTTAATCTTAGCACTTTTAGTGTGCGCTATTACTATAGGCTAACAACTATTATAGATTTCTTATACCTAAAAAGAGCATTGCTACAATGCTAACTGCGCTTGCTAGGGTTGCTACCATGTATCAAATATGGCTGGGATGAGGATTTTGAACCGGCTCTCATTATTGCCACGTTTCACATGGTATATTTAATACAGGATTATGACGCAGAAAAAATACGCAGTTGAAGTAGTTGGGCTTACGAAATCTTACGGGACCAACGATGTGTTAAGGGGCATTGATCTTAAAGTAGAAGAAGGCACGATGCTTGCTTTGCTTGGACCAAATGGTGCTGGCAAGACGACTACGGTACGAATTCTTAGTACCTTGCTTGGATACGATGATGGAGCTGTGAGGGTGGCCGGCTTTGACGTTGTCCGGGATGCCGATAAAGTACGCCGAGCCATCGGTCTTACGGGGCAGTCGGCGGCAGTAGATGAACTGCTTACTGGCCGTGAGAACTTGGTAATGATGGGGCGCTTATATCGCCTCACGAAAGACAGTGCCAAAGCTCGTGCCGATGAGCTTTTGAATGAATTTGATTTACAAAAAGCGGCCGATCGTCCGACCAAGACGTACTCGGGTGGTATGCGTCGTCGCCTTGATCTCGCGGTGAGTCTAATTGCTACACCTCCTATTATTTTTCTCGATGAGCCAACGACGGGCCTCGATCCACGATCACGGCTTGCCATGTGGAACATTATCAAAAAGTTGATGGCCGCCGGCACTACTATGTTACTCACGACTCAGTATTTGGAAGAAGCTGATCAGCTTGCGGACCAAATTGTCGTGATTGATGAAGGAAAAGTTGTAGCCCAGGGTACTGCGTCCGAGCTAAAGATCAGGGTAGGTAAAGATCGCCTTGAATTGAAGTTCAAGGATATGTTTGGACTGATGGCTGCGCGCTCAGCATTGGGCTCGACTGATAGTGATGCAGATGACAAGACCTTCACCCTTAGCCTTGTCATCGATGACATTAACAAGGATGTAAGACATGTGTTAGATGAGCTGGCGAAAGCAAACATAGCTATCATCTCGATGGAAGTACATAAACCGACGCTTGACGATGTATTTTTGTCTCTAACCGGTAAGCAAAAGTCAAAACAAGTGGAGAGGGGTAATTAAATGGCGGTAACACTCGAGTTTGAGAAGAAGCCTAAGGTTATCCTAACGCTCCTTGACTCGTGGATCATGGTCAAGCGTAGCAGTACGCATATCATTCGCAATAAGGATCAGCTCCTTGGCGCCTTTTTCCAACCGGTCATGTTCTTAGTGCTGTTTGCTGCAGTCTTTGGTGGTGCAGTTAAAGCATCGCTTCCACGCGGTGTGAACTACCTAGACTTTTTAATGGCGGGTATTATTGTGCAGACCGTGGCATTTAGTTCAACCACCACGGCGGTCGCAATTTGTAACGATCTTCAGAAGGGGATCATCGATCGTTTTCGGTCGTTGCCAATGTCCAACATTGCCGTACTTAACGGTCACGTCATCTCAGATCTACTTCGGAGTACGATCTCTACAGTCGTGATGTTGCTTACTGGTTTACTCATAGGCTTTCGGAGCCATGCAGATATTGTTGGCTGGCTGGGTATCGCGGGCATACTGCTTCTCTTCACCTTCTCATTCTCATGGCTGATGGCTATCCTCGGCGTGTTTGCAAAGAGTGTTGAGGCGGTCCAATGGCTGACATTCGTCATCATCTTCCCGTTGACGTTTGCAAGTAGCGCATTCGTACCAGCCTCGAGTATGCCACACTATCTGCGGTTATTTGCAGAGAACCAGCCCATCACGCAAGTCGTTGAGGCGATCCGCTCCTTAATGCTTGATAAACCTCTAGGAAATTATGGCTGGCTGGCTGTCGGCTGGTGTGTCGGTATCTTGGTTGTGAGCATACCGCTTGCCTCATTCCTGTTCCGACAAAAGTCCTCACAGTAATATTGAGGCACACTTGGGTAAGCCTTGGTTCCGCCGGTAGTCCTAAAAGGGCATGACAATATAAAAGAAATTAATAAACTGTCTGAAAAGTGGCTCTTATCCCAAATTCTCGAGAAGATTAACCAGATCAAGGATTTCGCTGGGTACGTCAAATGGCTCAGCAGCTAATTCGCTAATAGGATTGATCCGTATTTGAAAGAGACAATATCTTCTCGATGAGACTGGTAGTAGAAGGGCCTCGCCGCGGGGGCGAGGTCAGTATGTCAGCATTAGGAAATAGCATCTTCCACTTTGAAGATTCTTGGTTCGCCCAATCAGGCCCGAGTACGCAAACGTCTGGGCATAGCAAACTACCGGTCTCTAACCATGGCATAGTACTCGCGTCGTCGCCGTCGACGGCCAATACATAGTCAACCATTCCTAGGCCATCAAGTAACTCCTTGCGATCTTCTAATGGGATAATGGGACGTGAAGGCCCCTTCTTCTGACGAATGACAGCGTCTGAGTTGAGTGCCACCACCAATATATCTCCCTTGGATTTGGCCCACGTCAGTAATTCCAGATGGCCGACGTGAAGAATGTCGAACGAGCCACTCGTGTAGACGATTCTCATATCGGCGTAATGTTTACGTAGTGTTGGTAAACTAGATTGCGATACAATCATTCGATTGCATTATAGCATACCATATGTCATAAAATATTTAGCTGGCCATAGTGAATGATTCGCGAATTCATTTAGAATAGGAATTAGTTAATTATCGAGCGTACTTTATCGTAGCATCAGCCCGCGCCTTAACTGGTCGCAAATCCCCATCTTTTTCGGGAGTGTCTGCAGTATCTATGGATCTTAGTATCCGTGCAGTGTAGCCTTAACCATCATCAGTAGCACATCTATCAGGTAGAAGTTTATGCTGAATTAATTTTTAGGGAGTAAGCTAATAAGACACTTGGCCGGCCACGCTGTGCTTCAGAAATTCTCAAGAAATGTAAGATTTGTGACAATAGTCGGATATTTTATGTGACACACTACAACTACAATTAAAGGCGGTGTATGCATTGAGTCGTAGACTGCAGAACGCGGAGGTCTCTATGAGTGGATCAATATTGAGCGTTGGCAAATTTAAACGGAACACTACAGGAAGGGCAGTGGTAAAGCTTCGGTACTTCCCAAATCTTATTATTGCGTCCGTTAGCCTGTTTATAACAGGGTTGATGATTCCCGGAGGGCCTGTATTGGCAGCGGGCTACAGCAAGATCTATATGGCGATCGACCCCGGCGCCTGCATTGACGACCCGTCCAACAACGGGCAGTCCGGCGACCTACTGATCGTGGACACCGACAACGGCAACTGCCCGCTCACCGGTGAGAAGTGGACATACTCGCCCTCGTCGTACAGTACAGGCTACGAACAGCTCATCCTGTACAATCACACGCACGGCACAATGTGCATCGATGACCGTGGCGGCAACTCCGGCACTCAGGTTGCCATTAAGACTTGCAACGGCTCGGCATCGCAGGCGTGGTTTGCTGAATGCGAGTGGCTCCCCGATGGGGGTGTCTTCGCACAGGTAATGGGCAACGCCCGAGGCAAGACCCTCTACTGGAACCTAACGAACGATGGCCCGCTGACGCTTGCAGTTGACACAGGGAATGCGTCCCAAGGTCAAGTGGCCTACGGCCCTCTCGGTATTCCGCAGTACTTCAGTCCCTGCTGATGGAATTAGGCATAGCCAAAATCGTAGCCAGCTAGCGTCTATCATGGCTTCCAGTGGTTACCCCTCAGTCTTATTGTTGCGATGCAGCCCTTCTCCGGCCGATGAGTATCTAACCACAATTGAAAAGCCCTTCCAGATCTGATAACGGAAGGGCTTTCTTGTGTTAAACGCCAATATTTACAAGGATCAAATGAACTATTTCTGGGTATTCGTACAAAATAGCTACGAATGAGGTTGACAGGCGGGACCCCTTAGCGGATAGAATGTAGCTCATCGTACAACAATTGTTAGAACTAAACTAATGTGCACTGTATACTAAATCAATAATGAAAAGTTACGTTGTCTTGCTGCGTGGTATCAATGTCGGTGGCAAGAACAAAGTATCAATGGCAATGTTAAGACAATGCCTAGAAGAGTTGGGTTTCACGGATGTCGCGACTTACATCGCGAGCGGTAATGTGCTTTTAGATTCGGTTAAAGCAACTAAGACCATAAAAGCTGAAATTGAGGCTGCATTAGTAAAAAACTTCAAACAGGACAGTGAGCTCATTAAAGTCTTGGTACTGTCACAAAATCAGTTGAAAGCAGCCATTGATAAAAAGCCAAAGGGTTTTGGCGAAGAGCCTGACAAATATCATAGTGATGCGATCTTTTTAATAGGTATTGATTCAGCTGATGCAATGAAAGTTTTCAACCCAAAAGAGGGCGTCGATACTGTTTGGGCAGGTGACGGTGTTGTCTACTCTCAGCGCCTGAGTGCACTTCGCACCAAAAGCCGTCTAAGCGTCGTAGTTGGAACGCCAGCTTATAAATCTATGACGATTCGTAGCTGGAATACAGTAATGCAATTATTATTGCTGCTTGATTCCCGCAAAACATAATAAAAAGACATTCGAAGAAGTCTTTCATGGTGCTTATGCTTGGCTGGGCATCAAGTTCGTAGTCCAAACTTTTACAGATGAGAAGTGGCGAAATCTAAAACGACTACAAATTATTCCGCATATATCTGCTTGAAGAATCATAGACAAGTCGTGGCTGACTACAAGCTGCGGGCTCGTGTTGTCACTGATCGCATTACCACCCAAATCTAAACGTAAAAGGCCTCACGGCCCTATTCGAAATATAAGTTGAATAGTTATGAAAGGGTGCTACTTGGTGTATTTGATGCACTTTCGTTCGTGTACATTTCAAATATCTGTAAGGCTTTAGTTGCAAGATACCGAGAGGCCTATATCCTACCTTGCACGCTTAAACAAGACTATCATTTTGCGACTATCCGCATCAAAAGCTTTCTTGTTCCAGTCAGACCATACAGCTTCCATGCGTAAGCCCTCAAGCTCGGCCATTAACAGTAGTTCGGCAGGGAAAATCGCCCGCAGTATTACATCTCGCGTTTCCTTGATCACACCCGCTCCAGGCTTGAACTCGAAACGGTGCAATAGCTTTTGCGTGACAGGGTTCCATACTGAAGTACGTGTCATAATGCCATCAACAGCTTGGAAATCACGCGGTTCCACTAATGTCTGTAGGTTGAGCACGCCCATCTCGACAACCAATATACCATTAGTAATCAGTCGTTTAGCAGCAGAACGTAGCCAGTTCCTCTGCTCGTCGGCTGTTTGCATAACCCATATGGAGTTAAGTAAGAGGCAGATCAAACCGTATTGTTTTTTCACGCTCATGTGCGGCAGTACGTCAATACGTGCATCAACGATATTATGTGCGTCCTTTTCTCGCAGTTTCCTGAGCATAGCCTCGGATGCATCGGTCGCAGTCACTGCTAGTCCCTTTTGCGCCAAGGGAATAGCAATTCTTCCCGTTCCCGCAGCCACTTCAAGCACTGGCTGTCCGTTGGCTAAGTAGGAAAGTGCCTCAACTGCCGTCATCGTCTCTGCCTCGCTGGGTGTTTGAGTTGCGTCGTAGTCTTCCGCCCACTCACGACCATATTGCGCAGGATCTGGAAACGATTCGGTGCTCAGTGCGACGTATGATTCTTTCATTAAAAGCAGTGTATCACGCACTCAGTAGCCTAGACTAAATTCGTATACTATTGGTACAAGAAACTCCCGGTACTGCTACCTGCCCGGAGTTTTTATCACGATGCTACTACCTCACGATAGTACGTATGGATGCGCCGGCTAGCCCCAGTTCAAAGCCCTTTGCCGCTTCTGTCATATGTAACGACTGAGGCAAGTTGGTAAATGGTCCGCCCGTCTCTCGTCAGTAGAGTAAGGGCCTTATGTAATCTTGCAAGCTTTCGCTGGCGTCGGAATTATTATTTCGTCGTGCATAAAATGAGATATAATATCTCTGTTCCTAAATGGAACAGAACTAACTAAGAAAGGGGAATCAGAATGACGACTCTTAGCGTAGTTTGGGACTAAAATGCAACGTGGCTTAGGCCGCGATGACGTAGACCACGAGCAAATTCGTGGTCTACTTCTTTTTGCTATCAGATATACGAAGGCGTCTCCCGTAATATTTCGCAAAAACTTCGCACAGATGACGGTAAGTACTAGTGCAAGCTGCCCGAGTGTAATAGTTTGGCAAACGTTTTTTATATGGTTCAGATCAAAGTTTGAAGCGCCAGCTTTTGCATACTACCCAGCATGTCCGTCATGCCAGCCGACTGTGTCATCAAGTCTGGCCAGAGCAATGAAGCTACCCTACCATGGGTGTGAAAGATTCAGGGATGAGGGGTTCGAACCCCGAACAATAGGGGCAAAAATAACACAACCTCCATGACTTTATCAAAAATGGAACCTTTCTAATCTGCTACTTGACGTGGCTGGCGATGGACGACATAGTGGGAACCCTTAGCACTCGATTTTGCCTTTCTTGCACGAAGACTGATCGAGCTAGATCCAGCCTTGACAAGCGGACCATAAGTGACATGTGATGCGTATCAACGTCCATGTTACTATTACGTGATGCAGTCGCTCTCATGGCCGGAATTATTTCGTTCAGCTGCATCCTTCCATATGTCAGGGACGTGCTATCGGCGGTATCGTGGCGTGGAGACTCACTAGACAACCTGAGCTTGCTGTCTTAATCGCTGTATCCATCGATCTTGTGGCAGCCCTTCCTACTTGGCGCCATGCCTGGATCGCTCCATACGCTGAAACTTGGCAAGGCTTTGCTGTAACCGATGGAGCGGCAATTCTCACGTTGCTCACCATTACAGGGTACAGCGTAGTGTCGCTAGCTTTCCCTGCGTTAGTACTAACTAACTGTACGGTCATGGTCACTGTCATACTTACTCGCCGTGCAAATGCCAAGTTAATTTAAGTTACGTCAAACTTTTCCATAAACTTACTACTTCGAGTTGTTATATTGCTTGCGCTTTGACATAATTACGCATATATAAAGAGAGGAACATGAACTTTATAGATCGGACATCCCTTGGTTATACACTTGCCCGCAGGTTCAAGCAGTTTCGTGGCAAGGATGCCGTAATACTATGTTTGCAGGAAAGCTCACTCATGACATGTCTGACCATGGCTGTCCACCTACACGCATGGGTATACCCGTTGCTGTATGTGCCTGTGTACGAGCCTGACGGCATGCATGATTTACTGGGAGCATTTGACCAGGATGGTGAATTTTGCCCAGTACCCAACAGTGCGGCCACCATATCAAAATCACCTCGGGAAATGGTAGCAATTCTTCACAAACAACGACCGACAGCCATGAAGTCACTTCATGCCCAGAAGACCAGCTACGGGCTTCCGCTCAATAAAAGCCTTTTGGACGGGCGTGATGTGCTATTAGTCGGCGATGTCATAACCATGCCGTTACCGCTCATCGTGGCCCATGAGCTGCTTAAGGATGTCACTCCGAAGAGCTTAACAGCAGTAGCTGGGAATGCTACACCCGAGGTAGCCCAACTAGTCCGTATGAGTGCTGGCGATACGGAAATTTTAGATATACTGAGCGGCGTTGTTTTTGATGAGAATCACTACTTTGAACGCGCCGATGAGTATACGCCAAAGCAGAAACATGAACTAACAGAGAACATCGCTACCTACTGGCAGTAACTAATAAAGAGTAATAAGAAGCATGCAACCAACAAACCAACCACCCGTCATACCAACCTCATATCCTACCGCGCAACGGCCAGGGGCTAACAATGCTGGCTTTATGCCAAGGAGCCCAGCAATTGCCCAGGGTGATCTTTCACGAGCGACAACTCTTATTGCGTTAATTTCTGAGCTCTTTCGAACCAAGGTAGTGGGGCAAGATAGCTTGCTGACTAACCTACTGGTCGCACTGCTGGCAAACGGCCACATATTACTAGAAAGCGTACCCGGACTAGCAAAGACGACGGGCGCACAGACCCTGGCAGATTCCATCCAAGCCTCATTTCGTCGCATTCAGTGTACTCCGGATCTTTTGCCGAGTGATATCATTGGGTCGCAAATCTATAACTATTCTAAAGGCACGTTTGAAACACAGCTTGGCCCGGTGCACGCCAACTTCGTCCTATTGGATGAGATTAACCGTTCAAGCGCTAAGACGCAAAGTGCCATGCTTGAGGCTATGCAAGAGCGGCAGACTACCATTGGTGGTGAGCTCCACAAGCTGCCTCAACCCTTTATCGTATTAGCGACCCAAAACCCTATTGAGCAGGAAGGCACCTACGAGCTACCTGAGGCGCAAATGGATCGGTTCCTATTAAAGGAAATTCTTGGCTACCCAGCACCCGCTGAAGAAGTGCAGGTGCTAGACAGAATAGAGACGGGTGTATTTGACGCCCGGATTGATGCTACCCAGGCACTCGACCTCAAAGAAGTTCTTTACTTACAGCAGCTGGTTAAAAAGGTCTATGTAGACACGGCGATTAAGCAATACATTGTCAACGTAATAACGGCCACTCGTACCCCTGGAAGAGTAATCTCACCTGAGCTTGCACGTTACGTTGAATGCGGCGCCAGCCCACGTGGGAGCATTACGCTTATGCAGGTGGCCAGGGCCCTTGCGCTCATGAACGGACGTGACTATGTCACGCCAGATGACGTCAAGCAGATGCGATATAGCGCGCTCCGTCATCGCATTGCTCTAAACTTTGAAGCGATGGCTGACGGGATACACCAAGAAACCATTATCGATGCTATTTTTGCAGCAGTGCTAGCACCTTAAAGAGGATCTTATGGCAAGTCTGCTCGTCAAAGTCCGCCGGAAAATGTCAATTGCCGCACACCGCAAAGTACGTGGTGCTCTTGAGGGTGAATATGCCTCGGTGTTTAAAGGTCGTAGCATGGACTTTGATGACCTTCGTGAGTATATACCGGGTGATGATGTTAAGGATATCGAATGGCGCGCGACCGCGCGCAGTGGCCAGGTACGTATAAAGCGCTATGTGGCCATTCGGAAGCATAACATTATGTTGGTGGTTGACACTGGCAGATCTATGGCTGCCACGGCGCCAAGTGGTGAAGCCAAACGTGATATTGCTGTTATGGCGGCTGGCGTGATCGCATCAGTGGCACAGAAGCACGAGGATCTGATCGGGCTGACAGCCGGCGATAGCCAGTATATCTATCATATGCCACTGAAGGGTACGCGGACGCACATCGAACGTATCTTGCAGTATATCAACACTCACACGACGCTTGATGCTGCGAATAGCAACCTGACCAACCTCCTGGAGTATGTACGCCGTACGACAAAGCGCCGGATGCTACTAGTTATCATAAGTGACAACCTGCAGTTCGCCGACACACAAGAGCAGCTACTCCGACGCTTAGCGGCTCAGCATGAATTGCTGTTTATCGCTATCGATGACCTCGACCCAAGCGAAGAAGAGTGGAAAAACCGTGGGATTTACGATGTGGAACTACCAGTTTTCCTGCCGACTTATGTCCGTAAACAAGAAGCGGTCAAAGGTGCATACAAGAAACTCGTGACAGGAGAGTGGCGCCAGTCGAACCGCACTCTGGAGCATATACGGGTTAGCAGCATCCGCATTGATAGTGAAGATGATGTTATACCCCGGATTGTCCGGCTTTTAGAGGAGCATAAGCATGTTCGTCGCTGATACGCTTAACCCACCCATCCAGTATGATCGCATCTGGCTAATTATTGGTTCACTACTCCTGCTAAGCGTTCCGATTTGGTACGGCGTGGCACTGTGGCTAACGCGGCGCAAACCGATTAAGTCGTTCGGCAATTTAAGGCAGTTACCGCCCCAAGTCGCGATTGATGAGCTAAAGGCCAAATATTTACGCCTCATTGAGGAGTGGTATCAGCGTTATCTAAGAAAAGAGATAACCCTACAGATGTTGCATCGTTCATTAAGTATGAATGCACGCTACTTTGTTTATGAAGCAAAGCATTTTCCTGCGCCAGTGTTAACGCTTGCCGATTTTAAATTAGCCCCGTATCCCTTGCTTACTGGATTGATTGCCCGATATTACCCAGAGGAGTTTGCCTCCATCAGAGGCGGGGGCGCCGAAACATCCGTAGAAGCCGCGAAGGAGTTTATACGGGAATGGCGTTAATCTTTTGGTGGATGCTACTGCTCTGGGCTATAGCTGCGGCCATTTATTGGGTACTGCGCTATCGGCTGCTTCGTGCAAGGCGACAGCCATCATCGACCATCCTCCCGGTCGCACACACGCACCGTCTGATAGCTCTACCTGAGTACGTTGCTACCCTCAAGCGGTACGAGTTACTCATACGGGCAGTCGCCGGGCTGCTGACTCTTGGCCTACTTACAACCATCTTACTAAGCACTAGGCCGGCCCATGTGTCGCTCGTGACGCCTACGCAACAAAACCGTGATATCATGCTTTGCCTTGATGCTTCCGGCTCGGTACTTAGAGAAGATACCACCTTGTTTGATCGCTTCAATACCCTTGTGACCGCCTTCCAGGGCCAGCGCTTCGGGCTGACACTCTTCAACAGTTCGGCGGTTACAGTCATTCCACTGAATGACAACTACCAGCTGATTAGCCAGCAACTTAAAGTTGCGGCGCAAGCATTCAAAGCGCAGAAGGGTGCAACATTCACTACACTGACAAATGGTACGCTAGCAGATTTCTATAGTGGTACTTCGCTTGTCAGCGACGGGCTTGCATCATGTATTGAGCACATGTCCCCTAACGCGCACCGCTCCGAATCTATTATTCTCGCGACCGATAACGAGGTACAGGGTACGTCGGTTGTTACTATGACCCAAGACGTTGCCCTGGCAAAAAAAGATAGTATTCACATTTACGTCATCGATCCGGGCGTTAGCGACACTCAGTTAGCCGACGACCACGGCCAACTCAAGACGATCACTAAAGAAACTAACGGCAGCTACTATCAACTTAGTAATCCCAATGCAGTTAGCTCAATTATGGATCAGATTTCAAACCAAACATCCAGCGACTACTTTGGGGTGCCGCAGGTTGCTACTAATGATAATCCAGTACCATTTATATATGTAGCAGCATTCGTGACTGCGGCCTCTCTTATTTTGCTTTGGAGGTTGGAATTATGAAGCTTCAGCCGTTGATTTCGCTATGGATACTCGTGCCGTATACGCTCGCAGCTTTAGTTGCCATTGGCTGGCAGATGTGGAGAATGCGGCGCCAGAAACGGGCAATCCTATTACTTTGGTCACGCCGTGCAGCGCTACTACTGCTCCCTGCAATAGTAGCCTTCGGCCCGAGCATAGCAGGTGGCACCTCTTCGCCCGGAGTCTCCAACCTGGATGTTATTTTTATGGTTGACAACACACCAAGTATGGGTGCATTGGATTATGATGGTACTCAGCAACGTATAGCCGGGATTCAGAAAGATCTATTGGCACTCGGCAATAAGTTCCAAGGCGCACGTCTAGAGGTCATCACCTTTGATTCTAATGCAAACATTATCCTGCCTTTCACTACTGACCTCTCGGCATTTTCATCGGCAGTCCAGGGTATGACTCCTGAGCCCAGCACCTACTCTCAAGGTACGGATATCTCTATACCGATCAGCCTTGCGGTGCAGCAGCTCCAGGCGAGTAAGGCAGCTTACTCAGAGCATGACCGTCTCGTCTTTTACCTTTCTGATGGTGAACAAACAGCCGGTACGGCGGTCCAGAGTTTTGCACCGCTTAGTTCGTACATAAGCGGCGGTGCAGTGCTCGGATACGGTACAACTACAGGCGCTCAGATGGTCGACTATAACGCTCTTCCCGCGGCTAGCGGCACCGTGCCATCCTACATACAAACAGTTAACCTGTCCACCGGTAAACTTGGGCCCGCCATCTCGAAGATGGACCCTTCGAATTTGCAGGCAATCGCGAGTCAAATGAAAATAAAATTCTTGGACCGCGACCGGGGAGGGTCAATTAACAGCGTATATGCGGCTAGCAAAGCCCAGCTCAATATTGACAACTCTCAACATATCGTTCGTTACTTAAATCTTTACTGGCTTTTGACCATACCATTTGCTGTCCTTATATTCTTAGAGTGGCAAAACATAGTAACCAATCTCCTTGCGCTCCGTAATCGACCTAGGGGCCAACATGGTTAATACTCAGCTAAAGTCCCGCCTTGCCCAGCTTCGCAACAACGTGCGTAGCCAGCGCAATGTAGTACCTGCAAGCCATCAGCTATTCGATGCGTCCAAGATGCAGTACGAGACCGCCCGACATCAGAAGCGCCGCAAACTGCTGTTATGGTCATTGCCAGTTGTAGTGTTGGTGTTCTTTGTTGGCCTGTGGTTTTTCTTACCAACGCCCCTTACATATAAAGCTATTGGCAATTATGACCGTACGCACTATAGAACCGCAAGAGACTGGTTAACGCCCTTAACATGGACTAGCCCTCAGCAGTTCGTAATAGCATTTAATAGCGGTACCGTGGACACGATGCTGGGTAGCTACACGCGCGCGCAAGCCGAGCTTACCCATGCGCTTGCGCTTGCGCCTACCAATAAACGTTGTATGGTGCTGCAGAACTTGGTCTATTCGCTCAATGCCCATGCTAACAGCCTTGAGCAGCAGGCCAACCAAGAAGGAGCCGCGGACTATACTGCCCAGTCTATGTCGATCAAAAGTCAGAACCCGAAATGTTTCCCTGTAATACCTCCTAAGAAGATCCCGCCTGGTGGTGGTGGCGGTGGTGGTGGCGGTGGTGGATCAATATCGCAGCCTGAAGAAGTACTCTCACAAGCGCAAGCAGATGAGCTAGAGCAAAAGGACGAAGAAGGTCAACAAAGTGAGCAGCAGGCCTTTGGACAACATACCCTCAATCCTAATAGCCCTGACGTAAAACCATGGTAGATGATAAGAAAGCCGATATGGCACAGTATCCAACGTCCCGGGTTACCGAAATAGAGCATAACGTCGGATTCGTAGCCTCACGCTATAATAGAGCGCATCTAATAGGAGGCACTGGCATGGCAAAGGGCAATAATGATACCGGGGGACAGCCGTCCAACAATCGGCGGGCCCGGACGTTACTCGGCTGGCTAGAACGTGACGAAGCGGTGAGATTATTGATCGGACACGAGCCGATTCCTGAAGATGACCGTACTCAGGCCGACACATTGTATACCCAGCAAAAAAAAGCCGTGGCAAGTCTGCAGCAACGCCACATTCGGGAAAGTGTAGTAGAATCCGCTACAGCAGCCTGGGGGCTAGAGGAACGTACCCATGACCCGGCACTCTATGCAGCCCTCGCGGGTCTCGACTGGTCGTTACAGGTTGTCGATCTCCGCCGCGTAGTGGCGCATCAAAAGACAGTTATGACTGACGGACTTGATGGCCAGATCATATCAATAGAAAAAAAAGACCGTAAACGAATACTAGAGTTGTGCTTACCGAGCGAACAACCCTACCCGCCAAGCAACCTGTTACGGGATGCTGATCAAAAAGGATTCACGGTCTCATCCCATAGCCCCAATCTGCGTGTTTCAGGCAGCCAGGCCAAAATTGTTCAAATAGCTCCCGCAGAAGGCATGCACCCATCGCCAGTGCTAGCGGTTACGTTTTTCTTATCAATGGGAGCTAATTACATCAAAGTGGTCAATTACAACGGGCGCGACTTTCTACGTGAGGGATACCACCGCACTACCGCACTACTCCGCTTGGGGATACACGAGGTTCCCTGTGTGTACATAAAAGCGCAGAGTCTAGACGAGCTTGGGAATGGCCGGGTCACATCGCTACGTAGCGAAATATTGCTTGGTGAACACCCACCTCTGCTGACGGATTTCTGGGATGATGATGTATCGGCTACGATTGATCAGCCCATACTCCATAGAGCCGTACGGGTCACGGCTGAGGAATTTGATGTCCAGGAATAGCCCTGAAAGCATAAGTGACCCCGGCTATTTGTTTGTCTTGGCGTGTTGGTCATGCTTTGACATAATGGGCGAAGAACATTGGTATAAATAAATTTGATGAAGAAAATTTACCGGAAATGGATCAAGCAACGACAATCTCTTATTATTTTTGTCGTTATCTTCATTGTAATAGGTATGCGTTTACTATATCTTGCCCTCGCATACCCGGGAGGCGGTCAATCTGGTGGCGGTAGCCAACCATTGCCTTCTGATCTACCCGCCCCAGATGCCGACCCTCCTCTCTTGGAGACTTGTAACGGCAGGGTAGACATTGCTTTAGCCATTGATGTTTCAGGAGACCAAACCCCTCTTTTACAGTTCAGATCACCGCTCACCCAGTTTGTAGAAAGCGTCCTGCCGAGTCCGTATGACCGGATAGCACTCGCTGAATCCAGCGGTAGTAACGTGCAAGTCGTGACACCGCTGACTAATAATGCGACCAGCTTGGTCAATGGCATCCAGCAAATCGGTAATGGGAGTCTAGGTCAGGGCCGGACCTCATGGGACAACACGCTGCAGGCCGGTGCCGAAGCATTTGCGAATGACACCGCCGGCGTGCCAAAGTTGCTTATCATGGTTTCTGACAGCCAGCCATCTGATTCAGACATGATCGCAGCGGTTAATGATGCCAATACGATTAAGAACGAAAATATCCATATTTTAGCGGCCGGCATGATAACAGAGCATGATGTCCCCATTCAGGCACTCGAGGCGATTAGCGGTACTGACGGTGACACAACCAGTATTGATGTAGATTATATGACCCTTGATAGCTACCAGAATTTGGGCTTGCAACTGCAAAGCCTTGCCGAAGCCACGTGTGGTGGTAGTGGCGGCCACACAGGTACAAGCGGTACTGGCGGTGGTAGCGGCGGTGCCGGTGCGGGTACAGGCACCAGCGGAACAGGCAGCAGCGGCGCTGGCACCGGCAGCAGTGGCGCAGGTACGGGCGCCTCGAGCGGCACAACAAAGTCGACAAGTCCTACTCCAACACCTACACCAAGTAACGTGCAGACTACAAAAACTATTCCCAACCCTACGCCTACGCCTAACACTCAAACTGCGCCTTCCACAAGCCCTACACAGATCAACCCGAACAGCTCCCAGCAGGCTCCTCAACCACTGTCCGAAGGTACACAGTCACCCCCGCCTACAGTAGAACCGTCACCATTCTACGATGGTAAACAATATGCTCTTGGCAGCACGCCGGACAATCTCGCCAACGCCACTATCCATCGCATAAATACCGGTTGGTGGTACATAATCGCAGCCGTACTTGCAGCAGGAGGAGCCGGGGGCTACTTTGCCTGGCGGAAGCGCTTGTTTGCGAGTATCCTCGATCGCAACAATGGCAAAAAGTCCGCTAAGACGACTGGTCCGAAAAATAGTAAGCAATCACGCAGGTAAGCTAGTACTGTCTCAAGTCGTGGCGCTAAAGAAGTAATTAAAAGACCGTTACCAACAACTCGGACTTCGTGGATAATCTGCATGAGGGCCGCCTAGGCGCCCGCGTTAGCGTTCACTAATATGACAAAATGCAGAGCGGGGCTCTAATTAATAAGCAAAAAGATAGCTTTTTGTCTTGGCTCAGGTGGGCAATCTATGGGCGGAAGATCGATCACTTCGTCAGAGTTTTCGGTATCATCGTTTTCATCTGGTGCACCGTGTACGATGTCGGTTATTTCACCCAGGCTCTCGGCAGTTTCTGCTGTTGTTGACTCGATCTCAGTAGGCTCACCATCCCATTCTGGATGGCATGCATCTCCACTTTATAGCCTCGTTTCCGCCATCCATTAGCTTGTGCGCTTTGATATGCACCAGGGCTTAAAGAACAGAATATGGATACGAACGCATGAACGTGGGGATTAGTACAGGCTACATATGTTGCGACACTAGAACCGCGACTATGTCCCTTAACGAGCGTCTGGCGGTTGCCAAAGTATTCGATTAGCTCATTGACTGCCTTAACATAGTTTGTTGTTGTGTAAAGATCGATACTACCAGGGATTTCCTATGTGCCAGGTGGGTCAAAACTGAGCGCCAAGTAACCACGTTCGGCTAAGAAATCCACATGACTTTGCATATGAGCGTAATCCTTAGTGTCGAGTTTGCCCGGTAAAACTATGGCCAGCCCATCCGCAGTGGGTTTGCCCTGTATATAGGCTGCAAGCTTAAAGGACCTTGTCTGCTGGATCATTTTATAAGTATACATGCCAGCTATGCGCTCTCTTGGTTGCAAACATTGCGACAGAGCGACTAGGTATCGCTGGGCAAAACATGACTCTACTAGAACCGCAATGATAGCTAACCTGACTCTCAAACCCCCACATAAGCTGGTACGCCAGTAGTACCCGGATGTAGTGGAGGGCGTAGCCCTCCACACTTCTCGGGAACGAAGTCTCGAGAAGGAGGTGTTCTTTCAAGTAGTCAAACGTGCATTCAATGCCGGCCCGCTTGTGGAGCAAGAAGAGCTGCCATCCCTCAAGGAGCTTTTTGTTTTGTTTGGGGTGTGGTGGTGCCAGGATGTAAGTTTGGTGCTCACGCCACATCTTTCTTCGCATGACAGAAGCATTGTAGGTACCGTCACCGACGGCAATGCGAGTGGCGTCATTGACCAGGTGCGGTATCTGTTGGCCGTCGTACTCATTGGCTGGAGTGAATGCCAACCCTGCCAGTTCTTACCGAAGGCGGCAACGCCTTTGGCTACCCGGTGGCGGTCGGCCCGCACCAACTTACAGACATGGAGCATGGTACTGTCCATGAATCTAAGCGCTGCGTCTTTCACGAGCAATTGATCGAGCATGACGCACATACCAGGCAGTGCCTGGTGGCACTTGCGGACGAACGACGGGTAGCTGCAGAGGTGAAACCGACGGTAGTAGTAGGTTTGTGCCCAGTTGTAGATACCTTGCATGGTACGCTGTGGGGCGACGAAGCTACTGAACAGCAGGAGCGCAATGACCTCATTGGGATGCAGTACAAGCGGCCTGCCACCCTTCGGGTTGGCAGCCGCCCGTGGTAGAAAACTATCTACTACAGTAACGAGGTTTGTTATATGATGGGCACGTAAAAGACGCATACTTTTTCTCCTTGTTTGTTTGAACGTGAACAGAAGAAATTGTAGCGTCTTTTCGTTAGATGGGGGTTTTGAGAGTCAGGTT
>Ga0265338_10000582_pt1 | contig 64301 bp, 55 predicted proteins | sample 42126metaG_FD_193579 | JGI IMG/M metagenome (GOLD analysis project Ga0265338, IMG submission 193579) | Rhizosphere microbial communities from Carex aquatilis grown in University of Washington, Seatle, WA, United States - 4-21-26 metaG | ecosystem: Host-associated > Plants > Roots > Rhizosphere...
AATTCGGAATTTTCTTTGCCGCGCATCAGATCGCAGCGATCGATTTGCGCGACCCCAAAAGTGTCAACTATGTCCCCGAACAGGTGTAAGCTATGTCCCCGGGCTGAACAGCAGCGAAGCAATCCAGGGCCAAAAGAAAGTCTGGATTGTTTCGCGGAGCCCGCCCTTGGGCTCGCCGGAGGCGAGACCCCGGGGGCTCCTCGCAAGGACGGCCAGTCATCCCCCCCAGCGCCCCCTGCGTGTTCACGTAGAGCGCGTAGATCGACTGGCTGGCCGCCATGAACAGGCGGTTGCGCTTGAGGCCGCCGAAGCACAGGTTGGCGCAGCGTTCGGGCAAGGCGATGCGGCCGATCGGGCCGCCGTCGGGAGCGAACACCATGACGCCGTCGAGCTCGGGGCTGCCCATTCCCCAGCCGCACCAGAGATTGCCGTCGACGTCGCAGCGCATGCCGTCCGGCGTGCCAGGCCCGGCATCGATGTGGACGCGTTTGTTGGCGAGCGTCGTGCCGTCGGCGGAGACGTCATAAGCGAGGATCTTCCGGTTGGGCACGCCGCGGGATTCGACGACGTAGAGGATGCGCTCGTCGGGCGAGAAGCACAGCCCATTCGGCCCCAGTACGCCGTCGGCGACAACCGTCGCTTTGCCGGTGGCGCCGTCGATCCGGTACACGTTAGCGTCGATTTCGGGCTCGGCCTTGTAGCCCTCGTAATTGCCCAGCAGGCCGAAGGTCGGATCGGTGAACCAGATCGAACCGTCGGATTTCACGACAACATCGTTCGGCGAATTCAGCCGCTTGCCGTCGAAACTGTCGATCAGCACGGTGATGGATCCGTCATATTCGGTGCGGGTGACGCGGCGCCCGCCATGCTCGCAGGTGACGAGCCGGCCCTGCCGATCGCGGGTATTGCCATTGGCGAAATTGGAGGGCTTGCGGAAGACCGAGACCGCGCCGGTCTCCTCCTCCCATTTGAGGATGCGCTGGTTGGGGATGTCGCTGCACAAAAGGTAGCGTCCGTCGCCGAACCACACCGGCCCCTCGGCCCAGCGCAGCCCGGTGGCCAGCCGTTCGACCGCCGAGAGCTTCAGCCAGTATTTTTCGAAGCGTGGGTCCAGCGCCTGGATCGCCGGGTCAGGATAGAAGGTCGCAGGGCGCCAGCCCTGGGCATGAGCGTTTCCGTCGGACATTGTCCCGTCCCGTTATTGCGCCTTTGCGATCTCTGCTATCATTGGACCGCCACGGCCGCAAACCTGCGGGCCGAAAACGAGGGATGAAATGCCACGTATCTTGATGACCGGTGCGAGCGGTGGAATCGGCAGTTCCTTGCGGAAGCTGCTGCCGCCGATCTATCCGGACCTTTTGCTCAGCGACCTCCGGCCGCCGGCCGACCTCTCCAGCCAGGAAACCTTCAAGGCGGCCGATCTTGCCGACCTCTCGCAGGTCGAGGCGTTGTGCGAGGGCGTCGATGGCATCATCCATTTCGGCGGCTACTCGGTCGAAGGCCCGTGGAACGACATACTGCAGGCCAATATTATCGGCGGCTACAACCTGTTCGAGGCCGCCCGCCGCAAGGGAGTCAAGCGGATTGTGTTCGCATCGTCGAACCACGCGGTCGGCTTTTATCCGCGACATCGCAAGATCGACAACGACGTGCAGCCGCGCCCCGACGGTCGCTATGGCGTCAGCAAGGTGTTCGGCGAGGCGCTCGGTTCGCTGTATGCCGACAAGCACGGGCTGAAAGTGACCTGCATCCGCATCGGCAATTTCGGCGACAAGCCGCTCGATCGGCGGCGTCTGTCGATTTGGCTGAAGCCGGACGATCTGGTCCAGCTTTGCCGCATCGGGCTCGAGCATCCGGATATTCATTTTGAGGTGCTCTATGGTGCCTCGCTGAATGAGCGCGCCTGGTGGGACAATCAGCGCGCCTATGATCTCGGCTACCGTCCGACCGGTCGGGCCGAGGATTTCCGCGAACATGCCCTTGCCGAGCAGGCCAAGCTGCCCGCCGATCCGATCGGCGACTACTTCCAGGGGGGCACGTTCTGCACCACCGAGTTCGATGGCGATACCAGCCGGATCATCGACTGGGGTTGATCCTTTTTTGGCGTTCCGGGGCAACCGCGCCCCGGAATGGCTCCTACGACCAAGAACAACAAGAACAGACACCGACACGAGACTGACATGACCGACGGCCTGCGCAAGGGACTGACCGCTTACGGCGATGCCGGATTCTCGCTGTTCCTGCGCAAGGCCTTCATCAAGGCGGCCGGCTATTCCGACGACGCGCTCGATCGACCCATCGTCGGCATCACCAACACCTATAGCGACTACAATCCCTGCCACGGCAACGTGCCGCAGATCCTCGAGGCGGTGAAGCGCGGCGTCATGCTCTCGGGCGCGATGCCCTTCGTGTTTCCGACCATCTCGATCGCGGAGAGCTTTGCGCATCCGACCTCGATGTATCTGCGCAACCTGATGGCGATGGAAACCGAGGAGATGATCCGCGCCCAGCCGATGGATGCCGTGGTCGTCATCGGCGGCTGCGACAAGACGCTGCCAGCGCAGATCATGGCGGCAGTGTCTGCCGACCTGCCCACGGTCGTCATTCCCGTGGGGCCGATGGTCGTCGGGCATCACAAGGGCGAGGTGCTCGGCGCCTGCACCGACTGCCGGCGCCTGTGGGCCAAATATCGTGCCGGCGAGATGGACGACAGCGAGATCGAGGCGGTCAACGGCCGGCTCGCGCCGTCTGTCGGCACCTGCATGGTGATGGGCACGGCCTCGACCATGGCCTGTATCACCGAGGCGCTCGGTCTGTCCTTGCCGATGAGCGCGACGATCCCGGCGCCCCATGCCGAGCGTTTCCGATCGGCCGAAGCGAGCGGTCGGGTCGCGGCTGAACTGGCCAAGGCCAAGGGGCCGAAGCCGAGCGAGCTGTTGACGCCGGCGGCCTTCAAGAATGCGCAGGTGGTGCTGCAAGCCATCGGCGGCTCCACCAACGGTCTGGTGCACCTGACCGCGATCGCCGGCCGGACCCCCCACAAGATCGACCTCGATGCGTTCGACCGCATCGGCCACGAGGTTCCGGTGCTGGTCGATCTCAAGCCGTCCGGCGAGCACTACATGGAGCACTTCCACCACGCCGGCGGTGTGCCGAAGCTCATGAAGCAACTCGGCGATCTCATCGATCTCGATTGCCGGTCGATCACCGGCCAGTCGCTGCGCGAGATCGTCGCCGCCGCCGAGGATGTGCCAGGGCAGGACGTGATCCGCGCGCGCGACGACGCGATCAAGCCGGAGGGCGGCTTGGCCGTGCTGCGCGGCAATCTCGCGCCGCGCGGCGCCGTCATCAAGCATTCCGCGGCGAGCCCAAAGCTGCTGCAGCATACGGGGCGCGCCGTCGTGTTCGAGTCGGTCGAGGACATGACGAGGCGGGTCGATGACCCCGATCTCGACGTCTCTGCCGATGACGTCCTGGTGCTGCGCAATGCGGGGCCCAAGGGGGCGCCCGGCATGCCGGAGGCCGGCTATCTGCCGATCCCGAAGAAGCTCGCACGCGGCGGCACCAAGGACATGGTGCGCATCTCCGATGCGCGCATGAGCGGCACCGCCTTCGGCACCATCGTGCTGCACATCACGCCGGAATCCGCGGTCGGCGGTCCGCTGGCGCTGGTGCAGACCGGCGACATGATCCGGCTCGATGTCGAAAGGCGCAGCATCGACCTGCTGGTCGATCAATCCGAGCTGGATCGGCGTCGGGCGGCGCTCAAGCCTGCGACGACACCGGACTGGGCGGAACGCGGCTATGCGCATCTGTTTCATGAAACGATCCTGCAAGCCGACGACGGCTGCGATTTCGACTTCATGCGCCGGAAAGGGAAGGGGTGAGCGCTGTCCTACTTTCCTTTGCTGGTGAATCGCTTCACGGCGGCGCGGAATTCGCCGGTGTGCATGCAATTGATGATGGCATCGCGTTCTGCGGCGAGCTGGTCTTCGACCGTGCTGGTCGGCGCGCGATGGATCAGCGCCTTGGTGGCGGCGATGCCGGCGGGCATGTTCTGCGCCAAACGCTGCGCCAGCGCCTCGGTGGCCGCGGCCAGCTCGGATGCCGAGACGACCTTGGCGACAAGGCCCCATTCATAGGCTTGCGCAGCTGTGAAGCTGTCCTCGGCCAAGAAGATCTGCAGCGCCCGCCTTACGCCTGCCGTCGCGACGACGCCAACCGTGCCGCCGCCGTCGGGCGAGACGCCGAGCTTGGCATAAGCGGGGGTGAAGCGCGCTTCATCGGCGGCGATGCACAGATCGGCGGCAAAAGCGAGCGACATCCCGGCGCCCGCGGCGGAGCCGTGCACGCTCGCCAGCACGATCTTGGGCATGCGGCGAAGGCTCGCGATGAAGGCGTGGTAGTGATGCAGCAGCTCGCTCACCACCGGCGTGATGGTGTCGGCCTCGGCCGCGGCGCCGATCGTCTGCAGGTCGCCACCGGCACAGAAGGCGCGGCCTTCGCCCTTCAGGACCAGCACCCGGATGGACGGATCAGCCTCGACCTGCGCCGCAAGCTGCTCCAGGCGCTGGGCGATGGCAAGGTTGATGGCGTTGAACGCCGCCGGCCGATCGAGTGTGATGGTCGCGATCGCGCCATTGATGCTGAGGCGGGCAGGTTCCGCTACTGCGTCCGACATTCATTCCTCCCGGGTATGGCTGGTGTTGCCGCATTTAAACCGTAGGCCGGGAACGGTGACAATGCCGGGGAAGTCTGCGACAACCCGGTTCCGTCGGCATGGACGATGACAGAATGGGGCAGGGGACAGTGACGAACGGACCGGTTGTGATCGTGGGCGCGGGGCATGCGGGCTTCCAGCTCGCGACCTCGCTGCGTCAGGCAGGCTTTGCCGATCCGATTCATCTGATCAACGACGAGGCGCATCTGCCGTATCAGCGCCCACCGCTGTCCAAGGCCTATCTCAAGGGCACCGGCGGTCCCGAGACCCTGATGTTCCGGCCGCAGAAATTCTATGCCGACCAGACCATCGACCTGGTCCATGACCGCGTCGTTTCGGTGCAGCGCGACCAGCGCAAGGTGCTGCTCGCGTCGGGTAAGGCGCTCGGCTACGGGCACCTGGTGTTCGCCACGGGGGCGCGCAATCGCCTGCTCGACATCCCCAATGCCAATCTTCCCGCGGTGCGTTACCTGCGCATCCTCGACGACAGCGAGGCGCTGCGCGGTCTGCTCGGCGAGGCCAAGCGGGTGGTCGTCATCGGCGCCGGCTTCATCGGCCTCGAATTCGCGGCGACCGCGCGCATCAAGGGTCTCGAGGTCGATGTGCTCGAACTCGGGGCGCGGGTGATGGCGCGGGCCGTTACGGCCGAGATTTCCGACTATTTCCAGAAGCAGCATGCTGAAGCCGGCGTGCGCATCCATCTCGGCGTGCAGGCCACCAGCATCGAGGCCGACGGCAACAAGGTCACCGGCGTCAGCCTGAGCGACGGCCGGCATATTCCGGCCGATCTGGTTGTGGTCGGCGTCGGCGTGCTGCCGAATATTGAGCTCGCCGCTGACGCGGGACTGGTCGTCGCCTCGGGCATCGTGGTCGACGAGTACCTGCTGACCAGCGATCCGCACATCTCCGCGATCGGCGACTGTGCGCTGTTCGCCAGCCCGCGCTTTGGCGGCACCTTGCGGCTGGAGTCGGTGCAGAACGCGACCGATCATGCCCGCTGCGTCGCGGCGCGGCTGACGGGCGACGTCAAGCCGTATGACGGCCAGCCGTGGTTCTGGAGCGACCAAGGCAACGACAAGCTGCAGATCGCTGGGCTCACCACGGGCTATGACCAGGTCGTGCTGCGCGGGGATCCGGCGCAAAAGGCATTCTCCGCATTCTGCTACAAAGAGGGCCGGCTGGTCGGCATCGAATCCGTCAACCGCGCCGGCGATCACATGTTCGGCCGCAAGCTGCTCGCGGCAGGCGGCACGGTGGATGCAGCCAAGGCCGCCGATCCCAGCTTCGACCTGAAGAGCGCTCTCGTCTAGAGCAGCGCGCCGACCTCCTCTGCTGTCGGCATCGACGGCCCGGCGCCCATCCGCTGCACCGAGATCGAGGCCGCGATGTTGGCGTAGCCGATCGCATCGGCGATCGGCGCGCCCTGCGAGAGCCGCGCGGCCAGCGCGCCGACGAAACAGTCGCCGGCGCCGGTGGTGTCGACGGCCGTCACGGCGCGGCCCTCGACCAGCCTCGCTTTGCTGCCCGTGACGGCCACCGCGCCGCGCGCGCCGAGCGTCACGCAGACCGTCTGATCGTCGCGCGGGTCCAGCGCGCGAACCGCGTCGCTCACCTGCGGCAGCGTGGGTGTGTCGCCGAGCGCGATGCCGGTCAGGAAGCCGAGCTCGGTCTCGTTCAGCACGAGCACATCGATGAGTGCGAACAGCGCGCTGTCGAATGCACTTGCAGGGGCCGGATTGAGGATCGTGGTCGCGCCCGCCGCGCGTGCCTGCCGAAAGAAGGCGACGATCGTCGCTTGGGGAATCTCGAACTGGCTGACCGCCACGTCGCTTGCAGTCAACGCGACCTGCGCGACATCCTCAGGGGAGACCTCGGCATTGGCGCCCGGGATGACCACGATCGTGTTGTCGGCCTTCGCCAGCGTGATGAGCGCCGTGCCGGTCGCCGCGCCGGCGCTGTCCTTCACCGCGGTGAGATCGATGCCTTGGCTGGCGAGAAACGCGCGCAGTTGCTCGCCGAAGGCGTCACGGCCGAGCCGGCCGATCAGCGATGTCGGCGCGCCCAGCTTGGCGGCTGATACCGCCTGGTTGGCGCCCTTGCCGCCTGGAAAATACATCACCGAATGACCGGCGACGGTCTCACCGATGCGGGGATGCCGCTCGGCTGTCGCCACCACATCCATGTTGATGCTGCCGGCGACGACGACGCGCCCCATCGGTGTTCTCCCTTGTATCTGATCAGCCGCTAAACGCGGGCCTCGAATTCCTGCCTGACAAGATCGATGTCGGCGAGCGTCGGCAGGCCGGCCTCGTTGCCCAGCTTCTGGATCTTGAACGTCGAGGCCGCGCGGGCGAACTCGAAATGCTCCTTCCAGCCCTTCGCCGGATTGGCCAGATACGAATACACATAGGCGCCGTGGAACACGTCGCCGGCGCCGTTGGTATCGATGACGCGCTCGCGCGGAATCGGGTAGGCCGGCAACGTATGCACCGCGCCGACCTCATCATACCACAAGAGGCCCTTCTCGCCCTGGGTCACGCCGCCGATGCGGCAGCCGCGGCCTTTCAGATAATCGAGCATCTTTTCCGGCGTGAGATCCATCTGCTCGCACAGCCGCTCGGCCACGATCGCGACGTCGATATATTCCAGAAGCTCATGCGTGTTGGTGCGCAGGCCGCCGCCGTCGAGCGAGGTCAGAATACCGGCCTCGCGGCATAGCTTGGCGTAATGGATGGCTGCATCAGGCTGGTGACCATCGACATGCAGCGCCCGGCAATTGCCGAGATTGAGCAGCGGGAAAGGGTGGATGTGGGCATCGTCGCGGCAGCGCACGATGGCGCGCTTGCCGTCCTTCGGCATGATGAAGGACAGCGACGAGGCATTGACCTTCCGTGGATGTACGGAGATGCCGTATTTCGCCGTCATGTCCTGGAACATCCGCCCGAGCCAGTCATTCGCCACGGTGGCGATCAGGTCCGGAACGATCCCCAGCTTGGCGCAGCAAAATGCCGCAGTGACTGCATTGCCGCCGAACGACACGGCGTAGTCGGAGGCGACGTGCTTCTCGTCTCCGGTCGGCATGTGGTCGGTGATGAACGTAACGTCGATGTAGGTCTGTCCGATGAAAAGGGCCTGCATTGCCATTTCTGTCTCACTAAGGGGTGATCGCGGCCCCGGCGCCGCAGATTAGCAAGCGGTTAAGGCGGATCAACGCTGAAATTCTTCGTCAAATCGTCACCATGGTGGTTGAGATCACCTCCTTGCAACCGCCGGCCCCCTGCCACCGGCAGCCGGGTCGCGCTATGGTTGCCGACCTGCAGGAGCGCAGATTCGGGAGTGGAAGATGACTGTCTATGCGGGTCCGGTCTTCGAGATGGCCGCCAATCAGTTCAACGTGATCGCCGATCACCTTGGCATCCCAGCCGATGAGCGCGATCGCCTGCTGCTGCCGAAGCGCGCGATCACCGTCTCGTGTCCGATCCACAAGGACGATGGCACCATTGCCGTCTATGAGGGCTACCGCGTCCAGCATCTGTTGACCATGGGGCCGACCAAGGGCGGCACCCGCTTTGCCCCGACCGTCGACATCGGCGAGGTCGCGGCTCTCGCGATCTGGATGAGCTGGAAATGCGCGCTCGTCGGCCTGCCCTATGGCGGAGCCAAGGGCGGCGTGACCGTCGACCTGTCCAAGCTGTCGCGGCGCGAGCTCGAATCGCTGTCGCGCCGCTACATGCAGGAGATGATCCCCTTCGTCGGCCCGCACACCGACGTGATGGCGCCCGACATGGGCACCAATGAGCAGGTGATGGCCTGGTTCATGGATACATATTCGATGTACCAGGGCCAGACCGTGACCGAGATCGTCACCGGCAAGCCGGTGTTCTCCGGTGGCACGCTCGGCCGCCGCGAGGCGACCGGCCGTGGCGTTGCCCACGTCTCGCGCCGGGTGATGGATGTGCTGGGCATCGATCCCGCCAAGTCCACCGTGGTCGTGCAGGGCTTTGGCAATGTCGGCTCCTATGCCGCGCTCGGCTTCCACCAGATGGGCATGAAGGTGATTGCGGTTAGCGATCATACCGGGGCACTCCACGATGCCAGGGGCCTCGATATTCCCGCGCTGATGGCGCATGCGAGCAAGCACGGCAGCATCGCCGGCTTCTCCACCGAGCTTGCCTTCGATCCGAAGGAGATCCTGACACTCGCCTGCGACATCCTGGTGCCGGCGGCGGTCGAGCGGGTCATCGATGCCAAGGTGGCGGCGAACTTGAAATGCCGGGTCATCGCGGAAGCTGCCAATGGCCCGACCACGCCGGATGCCGACCTCGTGCTCGACCAGCGCCGCAAGGAGATCTTCCTCATTCCAGACATTCTCTGCAATTCCGGCGGCGTCATCGTCAGCTATTTCGAATGGGTGCAGGATCTGCAGCAGCTGTTCTGGGAAGAAGAAGAGGTGATGCGGCGCGAGTACCAGATCCTCGACCGCGCCTTCGAGCGGATGGTGACGCGGGCCAAGGCCGACGACATCTCGCACCGAACCGCGGCCATGGCGATCGGCGTCGAGAAGGTGCGCAACGCCAAGAACACGCGAGGGCTGTTTCCGTGATCACCGGCCTCGACCACGTCGTCGTCCTGCTCGAGGACATCCAGGCCGGCAGCGCCGCGTTCGAGACGCTGCTGGCGCGCAAGCCGTCCTGGCAGAACTCGGGCGAGGGCGCCGACCGCGTGCTGTTCACGCTCGACAATATGAGCCTGGAGCTGATGGCGCCGGCAGGGCAGAGCCCCGCCGCCGACCGTATCCGCAATGTCATCAAGATCTGGGGCGAGGGGCTCGCCAGCATTTGTTTCGCAACCGATGACATCGGCAAGATGCATCGGCGGCTGGAACGCGTGGCGCTGAAGCCGGAGCCGATCGCCGAGGTCGACAACACCGACCGTATCTCGGGCCAGACGCTGCACTGGAAACGCACGCGTGCGATGACCGATCTCACCCGCGGCGTGCGCATGTTCTTCCTTGAGCTTGCCGGGCCGCGGCCGATGTCGGAGAAGACCGCCGATTCTGCGGTGCTCGGTCTCGACCACATCGTGGTCTCGACCGAGGACCCCGAGCGGGCCGCCGCGCTCTACGGCGCGCGGCTCGGCCTCGACATGGCGCTCGACCGCAGCCATCAGGAATGGGGCCAGCTGATGTTCTTCCGCTGCGGCGACCTCATCGTCGAGGTCGTCAAGCGTCCGGTGGCCGGCAACGACAAGGCCAACGACAAGCTGTGGGGCCTGAGCTGGCGCGTGGCGGACATCGAAGCCACGAGGGCGCGCCTGCTCGCCGCCGGCCTGCAGGTCTCCGAGCCGCGCGCCGGCCGCAAGCCGGGCACGCGGGTGATGAGCCTCTACAGCGGCACCTGTGGCATCCACACGCTGATTTTGGAGAAGACGCCGCGCGCAGCGGAGTGATGGCTTCGAACGGCGATTGGCGCTGTCTTGCGCCGATGCCGCGAGGGCTGCAGGCAAAGATCTCGGCCTGTGCACAGCTATCTCCAGCTCGTCATGGCCGGGCTCGTCCCTGCCATCCACGTTGCACCGCACACGCCGGACGACGTGGATGCCCGGGCCTTCGCCGCGCCGAAGCGGCTTCGGCCGCGCAGGCAGGACAAGCCCGGGCATGACGAGACTCTCATTGGCAGTCTCGACGCCGCGCATGTGCGAGCCATGATATAGACTGAGGCGGTTTCAGCCTCTCGCCCAAGCCGATGATCTCTCCTGTTGTCGTCCCCTCGTCTGATCGGCGTCGCGTCTTCATGCTCGGCGCGACCGGAACCATTGGCCGCGCCACCGTGCGTGCGCTGGTCGCGCGCGGGCACGAGGTGGTTTGCTTCATTCGTCCGCACCGCGACGTGGTGGAGGTCCCGGGTGCTGCCCTTAGAATCGGCGACGTGACCGACCCCGTCTCGCTGGCGCGCGACGGCTTTCGCGGTGAGCCTTTCGACGCCGTGGTGTCCTGCATGGCGTCGCGGACCGGCGTGCCCGGGGATGCCCAGGCGATCGATGACCAGGCTCATGTGAATGTGCTGGACGCGGCATGCCGTGCAGGCATCACGCACTTCGTGCTGCTGTCCGCCATCTGTGTGCAGAAGCCGCTGCTGGCGTTCCAGCAGGCCAAGCTGGCGTTCGAGGCGCGGCTGATCGGGCAGGGGGAGAGGCTGACCTATTCGATCGTCCGCCCCACCGCGTTCTTCAAATCGCTGTCGGGGCAGGTGGCGCGGGTGAAGCAGGGCCGGCCTTACCTCGTGTTCGGCGACGGCCGTCTGACCGCGTGCAAGCCGATCAGCGACGCCGACCTCGGCGATTATCTGGCCGGATGCCTCGATGACGAGCGCCGCTGGAACAAGGTGCTGCCGATCGGCGGTCCCGGCCCGGCCATCACGCCGATCGAGCAGGCGGAGCATCTGTTCGCGCTGCTCGGACGCAAGCCGAACATCCGGCGCGTCCCGGTGGCGCTGTTGGACGTCATCATCGCAGGACTCGGCATCGCCGGGCGGATCGCGCCATCGCTCGCCGACAAGGCCGAGCTCGCCCGCATCGGTCGCTACTACGCCACCGAATCCATGTTGGTGCTCGACCCCGTCACCGGCCGCTACGACGCCGACGCCACGCCCTCGACCGGCTCGGAGACGCTGTTCGACTACTACGCACAGCTGATCCGCGGCGAGGCCATGGCCGAGCGTGGCGATCATGCGGTGTTCTGAGCCTCGATCTCTCTCCCTGTCATTGCGAGGAGCGTAAGCGACGACGCAATCCAGAGTCGCGCGTGCAGCCCTGGATTGCGTCGCTTCGCTCGCAATGACGATGTGAGATTTGTGGTCACGGTGGTGAATCTCGCAATCATGGTGATGAGACATGAGTGCCCGATCTCGCGGCGCGCTGTCGCGTCCGAGCTTTGCTGCTGTCCTGCCCTCTCTTTGAAGAGGGCACGGGGAATGCCGGGCGCTGGCCGCACCCATGGCCCGCCTGCGGAAAAAAATGCAGGCGGCAGGTACCACAGGTTCAGCCGAGAGCAACCCGGCATTCCCCGCGCGATGGTTTTGACGGCTGCTTCGCGCTCTCCTCGGTGCGCCGGGCTTTCTGGCCACCGTTGCCCGCGCGGCGCGTGAGCGCCGACACAGGCGTGACACCAGCTTCGGGGTGCCAGGACCACGCGACTTGACCGTGCGCATCGCTGCCGTTCGTCCGCGCAAGGAGACCTCACGCGCAGCACCGACACGCCCACCGCATCCCGCACTCGACGTTCGTGACGACCGCGAAGCGCCCCTCTGGTGAGGCGGAACGGGGATATACAATCATGATTTCGTGTAAAACGAAAGCGAAAAATCTTGCGCAACGGAGCCGTATCGGGGCATCCGTTTGAGCCCGCTGGAGAAATACGTCTTTCAGTGCAGGCCGATGTGGCGGCAATCATCACGCGATCAGCGTGTGAGGGCAGCAGATCGCGCGGTCGATGTAGGCGATCTGCGTCTGGCGATTTGCCCGCCGGGCTGAGCAGGCAGGCATCGTTGAATGTGCCACTTTTACCTTTTTCCGACTGTCGGCTGAGAACTGCAGAACGGGTCAACCGAAAGGCCTTGAACGAAATTCGCAAAGCTGACGATGCATCGGCTCATAACGTGGCCAATCGGTCCGGGGGGGGGGCGGATCGCGCCGCGCCGCAACGTTTCGAAGGGTTGACGCCGCAGTTCTTCAGCTGCCGTCCGGCACCCGATCGACTAACAGCCGGTAAAGCTACGGCTGGAAAATTTAAGCGGTTAGTATCGTGATTCCCGTATTTGTGTGATGCTGGGGCTAAGTACGCGGCTGTTTCTCCCGTTCATATCCACGTGGATTGCGCCCATCCTCGTGGCAACGGGCATGTGACCGAACAAGGTCGATGCCCAATTCTGGAGAGATCATGTCGAGCGTGAGAGACCTGAAAATCAAGTACAAGGCAGGCGTTCTGGTCGCCATGGCGCTGGTCACTGGCGCCTTGATGTTCGTCGTGGCGGCGATCGGTCTCTCCAACATCAAGTCCTCACTCGATGAGCTTGTTCAGGCCACCAATGTTGAGCGCTATGCGTACGAAACGATCCTGCAAGAGAAGAACTATCTGCTGAATGCCAACGCATCGACCTCCAACAAGAAGCTTGCCGCGGAGGCATTCGAGACGGCCGAAAAAGACGTCGCCACCATCCTCAAGACGCTGGACAGCATTGACCGCACCGGGGGGCCTGCGATCGTTGAACGCTCGCGTTCTGCTCGCAAGGGCACGACCGCCTACGCGGAGCTGTATCGAAAGGGTGTCGCAGCCCTTGTCGAACTCGACAAGCTGACTGATCTGCTGGAGAAGAACGGCGAGACCGCGTCGCAGGTCGCCAAGGACTATATCCGCAGCGTAGGCGATGCTAAGAAAGCCGCCACGGCGAGCGATATTCTGGAATACACCTATCTCATCCGTGCCGACGAAAAGCGCTACATGTTGAACCAGCGGGCGGAGACGTTCGGCAAGATGAAGGCGAATTTTGCGTCCATGATGGAGCGTCTGGCGACGCTTGAAAAGACCGCCGAAGGCGACAAGGAATTGCAGGCGGTCAAGAAGTTCAGTGATGCCGCCAAGGGCTACGAGAAGGACGCCTATCAGTGGGTCGAACGCAGCGACCTGCTGTTCAAGGATATTCTTCCGAACATGAAGACGCTGGGTGACAATGTCATCAAGCTGGCTTTTGACGCCGCGCAGGAGACGTCGCAGTCGATGATTACCTCACGTCAGACCATTCTGATGTGGCTGGCGATCATCGGCGGCGGAATTTCGATCCTCGGCATCGTCCTTGGCGTCGTGGTGTCCAGTGCGATCACCAAGCCGGTCGCCGCGCTCACCGGCGCCATGTCGGCGCTTGCCAATGGGGACACGTCGGTCGCCATTCCCAGCATCGAGCAGAAGGAAGAGATCGGCACCATGGCGCGCGCGGTCCAGATCTTCAAGGACAGTGCGATCGCACGCATCGCTATGGAAGCGCGGGAAAAAGGCGACACGACCCGCCGCCAGGAGCGTCAGAACCGGATGGAGCAACTGACGTCGGAATTCGATGGCACAGTCGTGACCGTGCTCGAAAACCTCAAGCGCGGCGTCGGCGGGTTGCATGGATCGTCGCAGTCGATGTCGGGCACCGCGGAGGCCACCAGCGGGCAAAGTCAGGCTGCGGCGTCCGCGGCCGAGCAGGCCCGCACCAACGTGCAGTCCGTTGCGGCAGCCGGCAACGAATTGTCGTCGTCCATCCAGGAAATATCGCGCCAGGTCGCCCAGACGGCCTCCTTCGTGCAGGGCGCAACCGCAGAGGCGGAGGAGTGCAACACCAAGATCAACCGCCTTGCGGAGGCTGCCGACCGGATCGGTGAAATCGTCACCCTGATCAATGGCATCGCCTCGCAGACCAATCTGCTGGCGCTGAACGCTACCATCGAGGCGGCACGGGTCGGCGAGGCTGGACGCGGCTTCGCCGTGGTCGCAGCAGAGGTCAAGAACCTCGCGAGCCAGACCGCCAAGGCGACGGAGGAAATTTCGAGCCAGATCACGGCGATGCAGAGCGAAACCACGGATACAGTTGCGGCGATCCGCGGAATCACCGCCACCATCACGAAAGTGAACGAACTGACCGCTGCCGTAGCGAGCGCCGTGGAGGAGCAGGGGTCTGCGACAGCCGAGATTGCTCGCAACGTGGATCAGGCTGCGGGTGGTATTACGCTCGTGGCTGACAACATCACGGGGGTAACGTCCTCGGCAACCAAGACCGGCGCCATGGCGCAGGAAGTGTTTCAGGCTGCAAATACGCTGCAGACGGAGTCCGCGACGCTGGAAATGGCGGTGTCCGGTTTTCTCCGCGGTGTCCGGGCGCTCTGACCCGTGTCAAGCCATCAAAGCCCCCGGGGTGGGGTTCCTTGCCGCATCCCCGGGACGTCGGTGGTCTTGAAGTCAAGCCTCCATCGCCCGCAAGTCGTCTTTTGACGAGCGGAAGCGAGGCAATGACGCGCCTGCTCCTGATCTCGTTCGCACCAAAATAATCCGCCCTGCGGACTCAATTTTGCGAGCGCTCACGCGGCTCAGCGGCAGTCTCATCCGCCTCCGACGCCAATCCTGCACGGCACGCTCGCAAACCCTCGAAACCTCACCCGTCCACCCCGCACCGGCGCGCCGTCGAGCTGATAGTTCGGAAACCGCGCCAAAAACCGCGAGATCGCCACCGCGCCCTCCAGTCTCGCCAGCGCCATGCCCGCGCATTGATGTGCGCCGGTGCCGAAGGCGAGGTGGCGGTTGGCGAGGCGGCCGATGTCGAAGCGTTCGGGGTCCTCGAATTGCGCGGGATCGCGGTTGGCGGCGCCGATGCACAGCGTGACCGAGGTGCCGGCCTCCAGCTTCGCGCCGCCGAGCTCGACCGGCTCGGTCGTCATGCGATTGCCGAGCTGGTTCGAGCTCTCATAGCGCAGGATCTCCTCGACGGCGGTGCGGATCAGGCTGGGAGCATCGATCAACCTTTGCCGCTCGGCAGGATGCTCGCAGAGCAGCACGAGGCCGTTGCCGATCAGGTTGGTCGTGGTTTCGTGGCCGGCATTGAGCAGGAAGATGCAGTTGTGCAACAGCTCCTTCTCGCTCAGGCGCTCGCCATCCGCTTCGCCCAGGATCAGCCGCGTCAGAACGTCGCGCTCGGGATTGCCAGGCGCCGCGCGGCGGCGCGCTACGAGGCCTTCGAGATAGGCGAGAAACGCCTTCACCGCCCGATTGCCGCGCGACAATTGCGCCTCCGACACCACCGGCTCCAGCGCGCCGAGAATGGCCAGCGACCAGTCGCGCAAGGGTCCGCGCTCTTCGTGCGGGACGCCGAGCAGATTGCCGATCACCTCGATGGGGATCGCCGCGGCGAAATCCTCGATCAACTCGCACCGGTCCTCGGCGGCGATCCGGTCCAGCAGTCCGTCGACCAGCGCGATCAGAGCGGGCTCCATCTCGGCGATCGCCCGCGGCGACAGCGCTCCCATGATCAGGCGGCGGACGCGCGTATGCGCCGGAGGATCGTTGAAGACGAGACTCGTGGTGTGATGCTCATACAGCAGCGATGCGCCGTATTTGGGCGCGAATTCGCGCGTCTTGTCCGAGGAGAACGTCTTCGTTGCCTTGTAGGCTGTGACCAGATCGTCGTAACGGGTGAGAACATAGGAGCCGTTGCGCAGGCGCTTGACCGGCGCATATTGCCGCAGCGCGCGATAGGTGGGGTAGGGATCGGCATAGAAGGCGGGCGTCAGGCTCTCCAGATCGAAATCGGCAGCGAGCGCAGCGGCGTCATTCATCGATGGTCCTCCCGGCCGGTTCTTGCTCTTGTCGCTGCGACCGTCGCACGGTCCGCCACAGAAGAAAACGCGCGGCGCGGGGTCTGCACAGCCGAGCTGGGTAGGCGTCGCAGGCCTTGCCGCACAACCGCCTTGATTGAAGGTATTTTATTGCCTTCGGTGGCGCCGAGATATGTCTCGAAATGTCAGGGACTTGGCCCAGGACTGCTGCTGCGTTGCGGCGTGTTTCTTGACATAGATCAAGTGAGTATTTACTCACGCGTAATGTCCACTCTGCGCATGACCAGCGACCTGCGGCGGCAGTTGATCCTTGGCGCGGCGAAGCGTTGCTTCGCGCGGCATGGTTATGCCGGCACCACGACGAAGAGCGTCGCCGCCGCTGCCGCGATCTCGGAAGCCTTGCTGTTCAAGCACTTCTCTTCGAAGGCTGCGCTCTATGCAGAGATCCTGGCCGAAGAGTGCGAGGCCGATCCCGATTTCGAGCTGCTGCTGGGACAGGAGCCTTCGACGGTCACGCTGGTCAAGCTGATGGCCGGCATGGTCCGGCACTTTCTCAGCACGGCCGACGGCGCCAATGAGGAAGAGGAACAGCGGCTGCGGCTGATGATCACCAGCCATCTCGACGATGGCGAATTCGCCAGGCTGCTTTATACGAAAATCGATGATCTGATCGGCGCGAAGTTCGTTGACTCCCTGGACAGCGCCGTGGCGTCAGGTGATGCCGTACGACTTGCGGCTGCACCGCGCGATCTATTCTGGTTCGCGCATCACACTGTGTTGACGGCGGCGTTGACGCGGCTTCCATCGACCCCGTGTCTATCCTATGGAACCGCGGCGAGCCTGGAGCGCCAGCTCAGTGAGTTCATTCTGCGCGGCATCGGACTGACCGACGCCGCGATTGCGTGCTATCTCGACCACGAATTGTCGCAACCTCCGGCCCGGCCGGCGACGGCAGAAAGTGCATGACATGAACATCGCGACGGAACCCAAGCTCTCTGGCAAGCCGATCGACGACAAGCCGCGCAAGCGCACCCGCCCGGTGCTCTGGTTCACCATCGTCGCCATCCTGCTCGCGGCGCTGGTCGGCGGCTTCGTGTGGTTCAACATGTTCCGCGACAAGATGATCGCGCAGTTCTTCGCGAACATGAAGCCGCCGCCGATCAATGTCAGCATGGCCACCGCGACCGCAGAGGTTGTGCCGAACCTCCTGACCGCCGTCGGCGATCTCGCCGCCGTGCATCAAGTCAACGTAACCTCGGATGCCTCGGGCCGCATCACCGACATCATGTTCACGCCGGGCACAACCGTGAAGCAGGGGACCCCGCTGGTGCAGCTTTATGATGCGCCGGAGCAGGGCGACCTCGCCAATTTCAAGGCCCAGGTGACCGTGGCGCAGCTGTCGCTCGATCGCGCCAAGCAGCTCGCCTCGCGCCAGTTCGGACCGCAGGCGACCGTCGATCAGGCCCAGGCCGCCTATGACCAGGCCCAGGCCGGCATCGCCAAGACCGAGGCGCTGATCGCGCAGAAGCTGGTGCGCGCGCCGTTCGATGGCGACCTCGGCGTCCGCAAGGTTGAGGTCGGCCAATATCTCAGCGCCGGCACCCAGATCGTGTCGCTGACCGATCTGTCGGAGCTGTGGGTCAACTTCACGGTGACCGAAAAGGACAGCGGTCAGTTGAAGGTCGGCCAGACCGTGCGCGTCGGCGTCGACGCCTATCCGGGCAAGGTGTTCGAGGGCAAGATCACCACCATCGAGCCGCAGATCGCGACCGACACGCGCAACATCCGGGTGCAGGCGACGATCGCGAATCCGGATCACATCCTCAAGCCCGGCATGTTCGCGACCACCACCGTGGTGCTGCCGGACAAGCCGCCGGTGCTGACGGTTCCGGAGACGGCGGTCGATTATACGCTCTATGGCGACTCGGTCTTCGTGATCAACGAGAAGAAGACCGACGACGGCAAGACCACGCTGACGGCCGATCGGACCTATGTGCAGACCGGCGACCGCATCAACGGTCGCGCCGTGATCCTGAAGGGGCTCAAGGAGGGTGACCGCGTGGTTGCCGTCGGCCAGCTCAAGATCCAGTCCGGTGCCGCGGTCGCGATCTCGACCGATCCGCCGCCGCCGGTGCCCGCCAAGCCGCCGCGCTATTGATCGAACCAAATGCCCGCCGAGGCCGCTGTGAAGCGGCCCGCGCGGGCATCATCTGCCTCCCGCTGACGAGATTGCCGCGATGCGTTTCACCGATATCTTCATCAAGCGGCCAGTGCTGTCGCTCGTGGTCAGCATGCTCATCCTGCTGCTCGGCCTGCGTGCCGCGTTCGAGCTGCCGATCCGGCAATATCCGAAGCTGTCGAACACGGTCGTGAACGTCACGACCGTCTATCCCGGCGCCTCCGCCGATCTGATCCAGGGCTTCATCACGACGCCGCTGGAGCAGGCGGTCGCGTCGGCCGAAGGCGTCGACTACATCACCTCGTCCTCGGTGCAGGGCACCAGCACGATCCAGGTCTTCATCAAGCTCAATTTCGATCCGAACCAGGCGCTCACCGAGGTGCTCGCCAAGGTGAACTCGGTCCGCTATCTGATCCCCAGGGAATCCAACGACCCGATCGTCACCAAGAGCACGGGGCAGACGACGTCGGTGATGTATCTCGGCTTCTCCAGCGAGGAGCTGTCGGGCTCGGCGATCTCGGACTATCTGACGCGCGTGGTGCAGCCGGTGCTGTCGACCGTCGACGGCGTCGCCGCGGCCAACATTCTCGGCGGCCAGACCTTCGCGATGCGGATCTGGCTCAACCCGGAAAAGATGGCCGGCCGTAACGTGTCGCCGGCCGATGTCGCCGCCGCGATCTCCGCCAACAACTTCCAATCCGCCGCCGGACAGGCGAAGGGCTATTTCATCGTCTCCAACGTCACGACCAATACCGGCCTGACCGACGTCAACCAGTTCAAGCGGATGATCGTCAAGGCCAAGGACGGCGGCTTCGTCCGCATGGAGGACATCGCCACCGTCGAGCTCGCGGCGCAGAGCACCGATGCCAGCGTCGCCTTCAACGGCGAGCGCGCCATCTTCATCGGCGTCGACGCGACGCCGCAGGGCAACCCGCTCAACATCGTCAAGGGCGTGCGTGCGCTGTTCCCCGATCTCGAGCGCAACCTGCCGCCGTCGATGAAGATGAAGGTGGCCTACGATTCCACCAAGTTCATCCAGTCGTCGATCGACGAGGTCGAGCACACGCTCGGCGAGGCCGTGCTCATCGTCATCGTCGTGATCTTCCTGTTCCTGGCCTCGCTGCGCTCGGTCATCATTCCCGTGGTGACGATCCCGCTGTCCTTGATCGGCGTCTGCACGATGATGCTGGCGCTCGGCTTCAGCATCAATCTGCTGACCTTGCTGGCCATGGTGCTGGCGATCGGTCTCGTGGTCGACGACGCCATCGTGGTGGTCGAGAACATCCACCGCCATCTGGAGGAGGGCAGAGCGCCCGTCCAGGCGGCACTGCAGGGCGCGCGCGAGATCGTCGGCCCGGTCATCTCGATGACGATCACCTTGGCCGCAGTGTACGCACCGATCGGCTTTCTCGGCGGCCTCACCGGCTCGCTGTTCCGCGAATTCGCCTTCACGCTCGCGGGCTCCGTCATCGTGTCGGGCGTCATCGCGCTGACCCTGTCGCCGATGATGTGCTCGGTGCTGCTGCGCAGCGCCGAGGAGGGCCGCTTCGCGCGGATCGTCAACCGCGTGTTCGGCGCGATGACCCGCTGGTACGGCCGGCAGCTCGACCGTTCGCTCGACTACCGGCCGGTGACGGCGCTGTTCGCGGTCACGATCCTCGGCCTCGTCGGCTTCCTCTATATGCACACGTCCAAGGAGCTGGCGCCGGAGGAGGATCAGGGCATCGTGTTCTCGATCACCAAGGCGCCGAAATACGCCAATATCGACTACATCAACTTCTACACCGACAAGCTCGACAAGGTGTTCCAGAAGTTCCCCGAGACCGATTTGCGCTTCGTGCTGAACGGCATCAACGGCCCGCAGGGCGGCTTCGCCGGCATGCTGCTGAAGCCGTGGGACGAGCGCACGCGCTCCTCGATCAAGCTGAAACCGCTGGTGCAGGCGGAGCTGTCCAAGATCGAGGGCATCAACGCCTTCGCCTTCAACCTGCCGGCGCTGCCGGGCGGCCCGGGCGGCCTGCCGGTGCAGATGGTGATCAGCTCGACCAGCGGCTTCCAGGCGGTCTATGAGCAGATGGCCAAGCTGAAGGACGCCGCGCGCAAGAGCGGCATCTTCATCGTCTCCGACAGCGATCTCGAATTCAACCAGCCCGTCGTCAAGGTCTGGATCAACCGCAGCAAGGCCTCCGATCTCGGCATCACCATGCAGTCGATCGGCAACACGCTGGCGGTGCTGCTCGGCGGCAACTACATCAACCGCTTCAATCTCGAAGGCCGCTCTTACCAGGTGATCCCGCAGGTGCCGCGCGACAAGCGGCTGTCGCCGGACTCGCTGTCGGGTTATTATGTGGCGACCGCCGCGGGCCAGCAGGTGCCGCTGTCGACGGTGGTCACCATCGAGACCGCGACCGATCCGAACTCGCTGACGCATTTCAACCAGCTCAACTCGGCGACCTTCTCGGCCGTGCCGATGCCGGGCGTCACCGTCGGCCAGGCGGTCGACTTCCTGGAGAAGCAGGCCAAGAACCTGCCGTCGGGCTTCAGCCACGATTACCTCGCCGACGCCCGTCAATACGTCCAGGAAGGCAATCAGCTCGCGATCACCTTCGGCTTCGCATTGATCATCATCTTCCTGGTGCTGGCGGCGCAGTTCGAGAGCCTGCGCGATCCGCTGGTGATCATGATCAGCGTGCCCATGGCGATCGTCGGCGCGCTGATCCCGCTGTTCTTCGGACTTGCGACGATGAACATCTACACCCAGGTCGGTCTGCTGACGCTGGTCGGACTGATCACCAAGCACGGCATCCTGATGGTGGAGTTCGCCAATGAGCTGCAGCTCAAGGAAGGCGTGGACCGCCGGACCGCGATCGAAACCTCCGCGCGCATCCGCCTGCGGCCGATCCTGATGACCACGGCGGCGATGGTCACCGGCCTGATCCCGCTGCTGACGGCGTCCGGCGCCGGCGCGGCCAGCCGGTTCTCGATCGGCCTCGTCGTCGTCGCCGGCATGTCGATTGGCACGCTGTTCACGCTGTTCGTGCTGCCGGCCGTCTACACCGTCATCGCCACCGATCACCAGGCCGCCGCCAAGTCGAAGCGCGCCCGCGAGATCGCCCAGTTCGACGCCGAGCCGGAGCATGCGCTGAAGGCGAGCTGAGACGGCGAGTCCTGGTTCCGCGACATCAACGGCGGCAGCCTCGGCAGCCGCCGTTTTGTTTTGGGGCAAAGAGGGCCGTCCTACTGCTCCTGCTGCGGGTCGAGCGCGTCGCGCAGGCCGTCACCCAGCAGGTTGAGCGACAGCACGACGAGGAAGATCGCAAGTCCCGGCCAGATCGCCATCCAGGGCGCGTTGGTAAGGAAGCGTTGGGCGGCGTTGAGCATGCTGCCCCAGGACGGCGCCGGCGGCTGCTGTCCGAGGCCGAGGAACGACAGCGCCGCCTCGGCGATGATGGCGGCGGCGACCGACAAGGTCGCCTGCACCAAGAGCGCCGGCATGATGTTCGGCAGGATGTGCCTGACCGCGATCTGCAGGTCGGTGTCGCCGACGCTGCGCGCGGCCTCGACATACTCCTCGACCTTGACGTTCAGCACCTCGCCGCGGGTCAGTCGGACGAAGATCGGGGTCGCGGAGATGCCGATCGCGATCATGGCGTTGCCGAGGCTCGGACCGAGGAACGCGGCCAGCGCGATCGCCAGGATCAGGAACGGGCAGGCCAGCATCGCGTCGGTGATGCGGCTGATCAGGGCGTCGACGAAGCCGCCGCGGTAGCCTGCGATCATGCCGATCGGCACGCCGATCGACAGCGCGATGACGACCGAGATGGCGCCGGCGAGCAGCGAGGCGCGCGCGCCGTAGAGGACGCGGGCCAGGACGTCGCGGCCGAGATCGTCGGTGCCGAACCAATGCGCCGCCGACGGCGCCTTGCGGACCAGCGTCCAGCTCGTCTTGAGGGGATCGTAGGGCGCCACCAGCGGCGCTGCTACGGCGAGCAGGATGAAGGCTGCGATCAGGCCGAGCCCGACCATGGCCCCCTTGCGCTTGACGAGCTGGCGCCAGGCGCGCTGCATTGGCCGTTCGAGCGGGGCGAGGGCGCGGGCGCCTTGCGGTGCTGACAGCATCGTCTCGGCCATCTCAGCTCCTCAGCCGCGGGTTGACGAGGACGTAGGCGAGATCGGCAATCAGGTTCAGCATGATGTAGACGGTGGCGGTGACCAGCACGACGCCCTGCACGACGGCGTAGTCGCGATTGAACACGGCATCGACGATCAGCTTGCCGAAGCCGGGGATCGAGAAGATCTGTTCGGTCAGCACGGCGCCGGACAGCAGCGTGCCGAGCTCGAGCGCCCCCAGCGTGATCACCGGCGTCAAGGCATTGCGCAGCGCGTGACGCAGGATGACCTGGCGCTCGGAGATGCCCTTGGCGCGCGCGGTGCGGATGTAGTCGCTGCCCAGGACCTGCAGCATCGCGCTGCGGGTGTGACGCATCAGGATCGCGGCGATGGCATTGCCGAGCACGAAGGCTGGCATGATGGTGGCGGCGAGGCTGGCGCGCCAGTCCTCGGCCAGCGGGACATAGCCGGAGGCGGGCAGCCAGCCGAGCTGGATCGAGAACACGAAGATCAGCATGATGCCGAGCCAGAAATTCGGCGTCGAGATGCCCCACAGCGCAAACAGGTTGGCGGCATAGTCCCACGCGGTCCCGCGCTTTACCGCGGAGATGATGCCGGCGGGAATGCCGATCAGGAACGCGATCACGATCGCCATCGATGCGAGCTGCAGCGTCACCGGCAGCTTCTGCAGGATGAGGTCGCGCACCGGCATCTTGATGCGCAGCGACTCGCCGAAATCGCCTGAGAGCACGCCCTTGATCCAGTAGCCATATTGGACGGGCAGCGGCTGATCCAGGCGATATTGCTTACGGATCTGCTCGATCACAGCCGGATCGCGCTCCTCGCCGGCCATCACGAGGGCAGGATCGCCGGGCAGCAATTGCTGCAGCGAGAAAATCAGGATCGAGACGAAGATCAGCGTCGGGATGATCTGGGCGAGGCGGCGGACGAGGAAGGTCAACATGATGCGCTCGCCTGTCTGCAGGTCGTCATGGCCGGGCCTGTCCCGGCCATCCACGTCGTTCGGCACGCTGGGAACGACGCGGATGCCCGGGACGTGCCCGGGCATGACGGAGTCACTAATCGCCAGGATCTTTGGTCGTGACGGCTCTGCATCTTTTTGTGCAAGCGAGGTCGGAATGCGTGGCACTCCCCACCCCAGCCCTCCCCCACAAGGGGGGAGGGAGCAGAGCGAGCTTGCCGCGCCGGTTGCGCGTTCGAACGAACAGGAGCCGCCCGACCGCTCACTTCAGCTTCAGTCCGACCACGCGCAGCAGGCCGTCCGGCATCGGCTTGAAGCCTTCGAGCCTGGTGGTCTGCGCGAACAGGAACTTGCGGTGATAGAGGTAGAGGATCGGCTCATCCGCCTGCTGCTCGCGCACCAAGGTCTCGTAAATCGCCTTGCGCTTGGCCATGTCGGACACGAGCCGCGCATCCTCAAGCGCCTTGTCGGCCGCGGCATTGCTCCAGGCGCTGTAGTTCAGCGCCGCGCCTGAATGCAGGTGGTTGAACGCGTTGCCGTCGGGATCGCTGCGGCCGCTCCATTCGAGCATGAAGGCCTGGTACTCGCCGGCTTCCGCCTGCTTCAGCGAGGTCGCGAACTCGGTGACGCGGATCTTCAGATCGAAGCCGGCCTCGGCGGCCATCGCCTGCAGCACCTGGGCCGCAGCCTCGCTCTCGCTCTCCTTCGACACCATGAAGTCGACCGCGACCGGCGGCGTCACGCCGGCTTCCTTCAGCAGCGCCTTGGCCTTCTCGACGTCGCGGCCGCGCACCGGGAAGGCGGTCTGGTAGTACGGATTCTCGGGATTGACGAACTGGTTGCCGGGCTTGAACTCGCCGTTGAAGATCACCTGGTTGAGTGCCTCGCGGTCGATCGCCAGGTCCAGCGCCTGGCGGACCTTGGCGGACTGACTCAGCGCCCCCTTGGATTTGTCCTTGCCGATGTTGATTGTGAGGCCGCGATAGCCGAGGCTGGTTGCGGTCGACAGCTTCAGCCGCTTGTCGCTCGTGACATCCTTGATGTCGGTGGCGAGCAGCCGTTCGATCATGTCGAGGCTGCCGGATTTCAGATTGGCGAGCCGCACCGTGGCGTCGACGATCGGCTGATAGACGATCTTGTCGATGAAGACGTTGTCCTTGTTCCAGTAGTCGGCGAACTTCTCGAACACGATGCGGTCCTGCTGGACGCGCTCGACGAACTTGTAGGGGCCGGCGCAGACCGGGCGCAGGCCGAACTTGTCGCCGGCCTCCTTGGCCGCCTTCGGCGACACCATCATCCCGGCTCGGTCGGTGAGCTGGGCGAGCAGCGGCGAGAACGGCGTCTTTAAAACGAGCTTGATCGTCAGGGGATCGACCACGTCGACATGATCGAGCGAGGCGATCTCGGGCTTGCGGAACGAGCCGGGCATGCTGAGGTGGCGGTCGAGCGAGAATTTTGCCGCCTCGGCATCGAACGGCTCGCCGTCGTGAAATTTCACGCCGGGGCGGAGCTTGATCGTGACGTCCTTGCCGTCGGCGGAGGTCTCGTGCGACAGCGCCAGCTGCGGCACGATATTCAGCTTCTCGTCGATGTCGAACAGCTTGTCGCAGACAGCGGCGAAGACGATGCGGCCGACATAGGTCCGCGCCATGGTCGGATCGAGAATGTCGGCATCCTCGGCGAGCCCGATGCGCAACGTGGTCTGTGCCTGCGCGGTCGCCCCGCACGAGGCCATGACAACAGCCGCGGTTGCGGCCAAGCACCAGTTCCTCATCATCCGATTACCCCTCGGCCATGCCGCCTGCGTTGTTGCACCATTCATACCAACCCCGGTGATGCGCCGTCCTTCCGGCCGCTCATGTCTGGTTCGCGAGCGCAGCCGCGATGCCGGCGTCGATCGTCGCGCGATCGGTGATGCCGGCTGGATTCTCGCGCGTCGGCATGAACTGCCGGAACACCGCCCAATGCTTGCGGCTCACGCTCTCCAGCCGTTCGAGCTCGGCGAGCGGATCGGCATGGTCATCGACGCGCAGATCGAGCTCGGCCCATTCCTCTTTGCCGTGGATGACGAGCGCCGCCGACTGTCTGCCGCGCTTGTCGCCGCCGGCGGCCTCGCCAGCCTGCATCGCCGCGATCAGGCGCCGGGCGAAGGGGAGAGTGCTGTTCGCGAGAAAGGCGTTCGCGGTCTCGTTCAGCACCTGCGGACCAGCCAGCATGTTGCCCGCGATGGAGAAGCCCTGGCCTTCGAGATGGCCACACCAGTCGATGCAGTCGTGGCCCGTGTGGGCGGCGATCTGGCCGTTGCGGTCGAGGATGTGGACTTGCCGGCTCTCGCGGCCGGGATCGGCCGCCGTCAGCAGCTGCACGATCTCGCGCGGATGCCGGCCATCGCGCAGCAGCGCCGCGCCGTCGATACCGTAATACGGATTGACCAGCGCCTGCGTGGCGATGCCGCCGTGGCCCGCGACGATGAACGGAACGCGCGCGCCGACGGCGAAGAAGCGCGTGGCGACGGCGATGCCGATCTGGCCGGTTGTGTCGTCCTTGGCAATGATCGACCAGGTCATCGGCGTCTCGCTGTCATCGTCCGGCGGCGTAGCCCTGCATGCCACGCGGATTGGCGGCGGCGCGACGGCGTCGGCTGACACGCGAGGCCGCGGTGAGGCGGCCCTCCGACCAGTCGGGCCCGACCTCGACGACATGGCCGCGGCGGCGCAGCTCCTCGACGGTCGTCTTGGGGACGCGGTTCTCGACCACGAGCACGCCGGGCCGCGCGGTGCGTGGCCAGAACGAGATCGGGAAATGCTCGGAGTGCCAGGCCGGCGCGTCGATCGCTTCCTGCAGGTTCATGCCGGCATGAACGTGGCGCAGGAAGAACTGCGTGTTCCACTGGTCCTGCTGGTCGCCGCCGGGCGAGCCCCAGGCGACGTAAGGCTCGCCGTCGCGCAGCGCCATGGTCGGCGACAGCGTGGTGCGCGGCCGCTTGCCCGGAACCAGCGCGGCCGGATGATCCTCCTCGAGCCAGAACATCTGCGCGCGCGTGCCGAGGCAGAAACCGAGCTCGGGGATCACGGGCGAGGATTGCAGCCAGCCGCCGGACGGGGTCGCCGAGATCATGTTGCCGTCGCGGTCGATAATGTCGAAATGCACGGTGTCGCCGCGCACCTCGCCGAAGCGGCCCACGGTGGGTTCGCCCGAGCCCATTGCACCGACGGCCTCGCGATGGCCCTGCGCCTCGCGCAACTGCACCTTGGCGCCATAGCCGTCGAGCTTGCCGGGGCGCAGCTCCAGCGACGCCTTGTCGGTGATCAGCTTGCGCCGCTCGTCATTGTACGCATCCGACAGCAGCGTCTGGATCGGGATGTCGGCGAAGTTCGGATCGCCGTAGAACGCCTCGCGATCGGCGAACGCCAGCTTGGCGGCTTCGATCTGCCAATGGATGAAATCGGGACCGGTCGGGTCGAGACCGTCGAGCGCGAAGCCCTTGAGCAGCGCGAGCTGCTGCAGCAGCACCGGGCCCTGGCTCCAGACGCCGGCCTTGCAAACGGTGTAGCGGCCGTACTCATAGGTCAGTGGCGCCTCGATGGTCGGCTGCCAGCGCGCCATGTCGTCGGCGGTCAGCACGCCCTTATGGCGCGTGCCCGAGACGTCCATGACCTCCTGCGTCCGGCAGAAGCGGTCGATCGCCTCGGCGACGAAGCCCTGCGACCACGCTTTGCGCGCCCGCTCGATCTGCGCGTCGCGGTCGCCGCCCGCGCTCTCGCCTTCGCTGAGGATGCGCGCATAGGTCTCGGCGAGCTGCGGATTGGTGAACAGCGTGCCTGGCTTCGGTACCTCGCCATGGGGCAGATAGAGCGCCGCTGAAGTCGGCCAATGTGTCTTGAACAGCTGCTCGACGGTCTGGATGGTCGCCGAGACGCGCTCGACCAGCGGATAGCCGTCGCGCGCGTAACCAATCGCCGGCTCCAGCACGTCGCGCAGCCGCATCGTGCCGTAGTCGCGCAACAGCAGCATCCAGGACTCGAAGGTGCCGGGCACGCAGGCCGCCAGCAGCCCGGTGCCGGGCACCATGTCGAGGCCTTCGCGCTTGTAGTGCGCGATGGTGGCGTCTGCTGGCGCCGGGCCCTGACCGCAGATCACCTCGGTGCGTCCGCGCTTCACGTCGTGCAGGATGATCGGCACGTCGCCGCCGGGTCCGTTGAGATGCGGCTCGACGACCTGCAGGGTGAAGGCCGCAGCAACGCCGGCGTCGAAGGCATTGCCGCCGCGCTCCAGCATCGCCATGCCGACCGCAGTGGCGAGCCAATGCGTGGAGGTGACGACGCCAAAGGTGCCGTCGATCTCGGGGCGGGTCGTGAAGGGATCGGGATTGATGAAGCTCATGGCGCCCTTTGATCTGGCCTAATCATTCGCCGTCATTGCGAGCCACCCGGTCCGCGCGAAGCGCGGCCGGATGACAGGCTCAGCGAAGCAATCCAGGGCTGCGGACGACGCCCTGGATTGCTTCGTCGCTTCGCTCCTCGCAATGACGACTTCATTCAAATTCTGTCTCGCCGCGTCACGCAACTGATGCCGTCGCAACGACCTTATCGACCGGCTGGTTCACCACGTGGCAGGCGACGCCGCCGATCAGCTCCGGGGCCTGTTGACGGCACAGATCGAACGCCATCGGACAACGCGGGTTGAAGGTGCAGCCCGAAGGCGGATTGATCGGGTTTGGAATCTCGCCCTTGACCGGAATGCGCTGGCGGCCGGACATCGACAGATCCGGCACCGCGCCGAGCAGCATCTTGGTGTAGGGCATGCGCGGATCGTTGAAGAGCGTGCGCCCTTCCGCGATCTCGACGATGCGGCCGAGATACATCACGCCGATGCGGCTCGCCATGTGCCGCACGACCGCGAGATTGTGGCTGATGAACAGATAGGTCAGGCCGAACTTGTCCTGCAGGTCGCGCATCAGATTGAGGATCTGCGCCTGCACGGACACGTCGAGCGCCGAGGTCGGCTCGTCGCAGACGATGAAGTCGGCCTCGGAGGCGAGGGCCCGCGCGATCGCGACGCGCTGGCGCTGGCCGCCGGAGAATTCGTGCGGGAATTTCTGCCCGTCATCCGGATGCAGGCCGACCAGGGTCAGCAGCTCGCCGACGCGGTCCTTGATCTGGCGCTCGCCCTCGATGACGTTGAAGGCGCGGATCGGCTCGGCGATGATGCTGTCGACGCGGAAGCGCGGATTGAGGCTCGCATACGGATCCTGGAACACCATCTGGATGCGGCGGCGCAGCTTGCGCCGCACCTGGGCCTGGCGCGCTTCGCTCATCGACACGCCGTCGATGATGACTTCGCCGGAGGTCGGCGCCAGCAACCCGACCACCATGCGCGCGACCGTGGTCTTGCCGGAGCCGGACTCGCCGACCAGCGCGAAGGTCTCGCCCTTCCGAATGCCGAAGCTGACGCCGTCGACCGCCTTGAGAAACTCCTGCGGCTGCCGCTCGATCACCCGGTTCAGCCAGGGTTTCGACACGTCGAACACCCGGCGCAGATTCTTGACCTCGACAAAATCGCTCATGCCGCGGTCTCCGTCGCACGATCATACAGATGGCAGGCGACTGCCTGCGTGCCCTGGCGCAGCGGCTCCGGCCGGTCGACGCGGCAGCGGTCGAAGGCGGAGCTGCAGCGCGGATTGAACGAGCAGCCGGGCGGGATCGCGGACAGCCGCGGCATCGCGCCCGGGATCTGCACCAAGCGCTTGTCCTCACCCGCGAGCGTCGGGATCGCACCCATCAGGCCCTTGGCGTAGGGGTGCAGCGGGTTTTTGATGACCTCCTGCACCGGGCCGATCTCGGCGACGCGACCGGCATACATCACGGCGACGCGGTCGCAGGTCTCGGCGATCACGCCCATGTCGTGGGTCACCAGCATCACGGCGGTGCCGTGGTCGCGGCCGAGCCGCTTGATCAGCGAAATGATCTGCGCCTGCACGGAGACGTCGAGCGCGGTGGTCGGCTCGTCGGCGATGATCAGCTCCGGCTCGGCGCACAGCGCGAGCGCGATCACGACGCGCTGGCGCATGCCGCCGGAGAATTCGTGCGGATAGCCGTCGATGCGCTTCTCAGGGGCGGGGATTCCGACCTCGGCGAGCAGGTCGATGGCGCGCTTGCGCGCCTGCTGGTCGGTGAGGTTGGTGTGGGTCTTGATGGTCTCGATGATCTGGTCGCCGACGCGATACAGCGGATTGAGCGAGGTCAGCGGATCCTGGAAGATCATGCCGATCCGCTTGCCGCGCACTTTGCGCATCTCCTCCGGCGGGAGGTTGTCGATCCGCAGGCCGGACAGCAGGATCTCGCCGCCCGAGATGCGGCCGGGTGGATCGATGAGGCCGATCACGGCGAGGCCGGTGACGGATTTGCCGGCGCCGGATTCGCCGACCACGCCGAGCACCTCGCCTTTGGCGATGTCGTAGGAGACGCTGTCGATCGCGCGCAGCGTGCCGCGCCTTGTTTCGAACTCGACCTGCAGATTGCGCACGGACAGAACGGGGGCGGTCATCAGGTCAGACCTTCATACGCATGAACGGGATCATCGCAGTTTCGGGTTGAGGGCGTCGCGCAGCCAGTCGCCGAGCAGGTTGATGGCGAGGATCAGCCCGGCCAGGGCGAGGCCGGGAAAGGCGACGATCCACCATTCGCCGGCGAACAGGTAGTTGTTGCCGATCCGGATCAGGGTTCCGAGCGAGGGCATCGTCTCCGGCATGCCGGAGCCGAGAAACGACAAGGTCGCCTCGGTGATGATCGCAAGCGCCAGATTGATGGTCGCGATGACGAGCACGGGGCCGGTGGTGTTGGGCAGCACGTGACGCAGCATGATGACCGGCGCGGGCAGGCCGATCAGTTGCGCGGCGGCGACATAGTCCTTGTTCTTCTCGACCATGACGGAGCTGCGCACCGTGCGCGCATATTGCACCCAGAACGACAGGCCGATCGCCAGCACGAGGACAGCCAGCATGCTCAACCATTCCAGATGATTGCCGGACACCGATTTGGCGATGCCGTTGACCAGGAGCGCGATGAGGATCGGCGGGAAGGTGAGCTGCACGTCGGCGATGCGCATGATCACGGTGTCGACGCGGCCGCCGAAATAGCCGGCGATCAGGCCGAGCGCGATGCCGAGCGCGCCGGAGAACACCACGCCGAGAATGCCGACGATCAGCGAGATCCGCAGGCCGTAGAGGATGGCCGAGAGCACGTCGCGGCCCTGCTCGTCGGTGCCAAGCAAGAACGGGCTCTGGCCGTCGGCGGTCCACAGCGGCGAAATGCGCGAGTTCAGGAGTTGCAGCTGCGCCGGATCGAACGGATTCTGCGGCGACAGCACGGGCGCAAAGACAGCGAGCAGGAAGAAGATGAGCGTGATCGCGGCCGCGACCACCGTCAGCTTCGAACGCCGGAACGAATAGAACAGGTCGCTCGCGAGCGCGCGCTTGAGCCAGCCATTCTTGACGGTGTGGGGGGCCTGGACGGGCGTGGGGTGGGGAAGGGCGGCGTCGCTCATGATCAGGCCGGGCGGCTGATGGTCGCGCGCAGGCGCGGATCGACCACGGTGTAGAGGATATCAACCACGAGATTGATGGTGACGAAGATCAGCGACACCATCATCAGGTAGGCCGCCATGATCGGGATGTCGACATTCTGCACCGCCTGCACGAACAACAGGCCCATGCCCGGCCATTGGAACACCTGCTCGGTGATGATCGAGAACGCGATCACCGAGCCGAATTGCAGGCCGACCACGGTGATGACCGGAACCAGCGTGTTGCGCAGGGCATGGCCGAAATGGATGGCGCGGGTGGTCAGCCCGCGGGCGCGGGCAAAGCGGATATAGTCGGTGCGCAGCACCTCCAGCATCTCGGCGCGGACCAGCCGCATGATGAGTGTCATCTGGAACAGGCCGAGCGTGATCGAGGGCATGATCAGCGCCTTCCATCCGGAGGCGGTGAGCAGACCCGTCGTCCACCAACCGATCTTCACGACGTCGCCGCGGCCGAACGAGGGCAGCCAGCCGAGCGTGACCGAGAACAGATAGATCAGCAGGATACCGATCAGGAAGGTCGGCAGCGAAATGCCGATCAGCGACACCATCTGGAACAGCTTGGCCATCAGCGAGTCGCGGCGCAGCGCCGAGAACACGCCCATGATGATCCCGAAGAACAGCGCGAGGATGGTCGCGCAGATCGCGAGCTCCAGGGTCGCCGGCATGCGCTCCTTGAGCAGATCGGAGACCGGCTGCCGGAACTGATAGGACACGCCGAATTTGAACTGCGCGGCGTCGAACAGATAGCGGCCGAACTGCACGATGAAAGGATCGTCCAGGCCCAGCGATTCACGGACGCGGGCGCGTTCCGCGGCGGAGGCGTCGATCGGCACGATCTGGCTGACCGGGTCGCCGGCGAAGCGGAACATGGCGAACGCGATGATCCCGACGGCGATCATGACGCCGATGGCCTGAATTGCTCGGCGAAGCGTGAAGGCGAGCATCTGGTCCTTTCAGTCCCTTCGATCGCGCGGCGGGTAGCACCTGTCGCGAGAAATGAAAAGTCCCGAAAAGCAGTTCTGCTTTCCGGGACTTGAGATGGTCGGAATCCTACTCGGTCTTAGTGGCCAAGTACATCAGCACGAGGTTGTCGGCGCGCAGCGCAATCTTGACCTTCTTGGACACGCCCCAGGCCACGGCCTGCTGGTGCACCGGGATATAGCCGTAGTCCTTGATGCCGATCTCGAACGCCTGCTTGATCAGCTGATTGCGCTTGGCGGCGTCGGTCTCGACCAGGACCTTGTCGGTCAGGGCGTCGAACTCCTTGTTGCAGTAATTGCCGAGATTGGCCTCGCCGCGGGTCGGGTCCTTGGGATCCTCGCGGCAGCCCATGATGTCGTGCATCACATTGTGGGCGTCCATCGACGACGGGGTCCAGCCGAGCAGGAAGAACGAGGTGTTGTAGCCGCCCGGCTTCAGCACCTTGGCGAAATACTGCGCCTTCGGTTGCGCGTTGAGGTTCACCTTGACCCCGATCCGGGCGAGCATGCCGACCACCGCCTGGCAGATGGCGGCGTCGTTCACGTAGCGGTCGTTCGGGCAGTCCAGAGCGACTTCGAAGCCGTCGGGATAGCCGGCCTCTGTCAGCAGTTTCTTGGCGCCGTCCGGATCGTATTTCGGCCTGGTGAACTCCTTGGACAGCGGGAACAGTTCAGGTGCAATCATCAGCGCCGACGGCGTCGACAGGCCGCGCATCACGCGGGTCTTGATCAGCTCGACATCAATGGCCTTGTAGAACGCCTCGCGGACACGGATATCCTTGAACGGGTTCTTGCCCTTGACGTTCGAATAGAGCAGCTCGTCGCGGCTCTCGTCCATGCCGAGGAAGATCGTGCGCAGCTCGGGTCCCTTCAGGACCTGGGCATTGGGGCTCGAATCGACGCGGCCGATGTCCTGCACCGGCACCGGCTCGATGATGTCGACCTCGCCGGACAGCAGCGCCGCAACGCGGGTGGCGTCCGAGGAGATGGTGGTGAACACGATCTCCTTGATGTTGTGCTCCGGCTTGCGCCACCAGTTCGGATTGACCTTGAACACCGTCTTCACACCGGGCTGATGGCTCTCGATGATGAAGGGGCCGGTGCCGTTCTCGTGCAGTGCCGCGTAGCTCGGTGTCGTTGCCGACACCGGGGTCGGCGCGACGGAGTTGTTCTCCTCGCACCACTTCTTGCTCATGATGTACCAAGTATCCCATTGCGAGATCAGGATGGGATTGGGCGCATCGAGCTTCACGTCGACGGTGTAGTCGTCGATCTTGACGAACTTGGCGTCGGGCGGAACGTTGGAGAGGAAGTTCGAGCCGGTGGCGCGAACGCGGTCGGCGGAGAAGATCACGTCATCGGCGGTGAACGGTTCGCCATTGTGGAACTTGACGCCCTTGCGCAGGTGGAAACGCCAGCGGGTCGGCTCGGGGGTTTCCCAGCTCTCGGCCAGCGCAGGAATGATCTTGAGATCCTTGTCACGGGCGGTGAGACCCTCATAAACGTGGGCGTGGTGCGCGATCGTGGTCGATTCCTTGAAAGTATAGGGATCGAGCGATTTGAGGGTGCCCTGGTTGGCATAGCGCAGGGTCTGGGCCGAGGCCGGCAGCCCCGCGAGGCCAACGAGGATGGCGGCCGCCGCAATGAGCAGGGATTTGCGTCCCGACATATGTTCAAATTCTCCGCGTTTGACGCTTGTTTTCTCGGCAGGACGGGTCACATCCGGCCTGCCTTGTTTGAAGTTCGTGAGTTCTGCAGCGCCTCTTGCACGAACTTCAAGAAGCAACAGGACGCCGGGCGATGTGCTTGCAAGTCTGATGCCGCACCGGAAGAACTGCTTCCAAGGGCTGCGCCGAGCGGCGCCTTCGGACCCGCGGCACCTCGATGTCAGCATGTTGCCAGAGTTCAGCAGCGCCACACAAGTCCGGTTGGTTGAAGCCTAAACGATATGGTTAGTCCTCGCTCGTCCGCGTGCAGCGCACTCAAGCGTGGATATGCGGTCCTCGGGCCCGGCGGGCCCATGGATTGAGCATGCCGCAGGAATTGCGCGGCTGCAGCAAAGCGCCGCTTGCTAGAGAGGGGCGAGGGCGGTGATACTGCTACCGTTCGCCTTCGGCGACCGGGTCGGTTCTGCCGTGTTGCGGGAAATCGACCGGAGCGCCGACGGGGAGAGCCATGAACAGCGCGGAGCGGAAATGAAAGTCAATATCGAGATCGATTGTACACCGCTCGAGGCCCGGCAGTTTTTCGGACTTCCCGATCTTGGCCCGATGCAGGCCGCCGTGATGGACCGGCTGCAGCAGCAGATGACGAGCAACATCGACAAGCTCACGCCCGAAGCCATTATGCAGAGCTGGTTCACCTTCGATCCGCGGCTTGCCGAACGGTTCCAGGATCTGATGCTGACCATGACGGGGCTCGGCGGCAGCCGTTCGAACGACAAGAAGTCGGCCTGAATCGAGCCCTCGGCTCGCCTCGGGGTTTCCGGCATCAGCACGGAGCGGAGCGGGCGCCGCGTCGAGAAGCGAGGCCATTACATCGGCGCCATTACATCGGCGCATGGGCCTGCACCATGCGTGCGCTGGCGACCGGCGGCAAGCCGGCGATGACAGCTGAGGGGAGGAGCGATGACCGATTCGGCTTGGATGCCGCCGCTGCAATTCGCCACGACGAACGGCATTCGCATGGGCTATTACGAGGCCGGCCCTGCGTCCGATCGGCCGCCCTTGATCCTGTGTCACGGCTGGCCGGAGCTCGCATTTTCCTGGCGGCATCAGATCAGGGCGCTGGCGGAAGCCGGCATCCGCGTGATCGCGCCCGACCAGCGCGGCTATGGTGCGACCGATCGCCCGGAGGCGGTCGAGGCCTATGACCTCGAACAGCTCACGGCCGACCTGGTCGGCCTGCTCGATCATCTGAAGATCGACAAGGCGGTCTTCGTCGGCCACGATTGGGGCGGCTTCGTCGTCTGGCAAATGCCGCTGCGGCACCCGGACCGCGTCGCCGGCGTGGTCGGCATCAACACGCCGCATCTGCCGCGCGCGCCGGCCGATCCGATTGCGATCATGCGCAAGCGCTTCGGCGACATGATGTACATCGTGCAGTTCCAGGATCCGGCGCGCGAGCCGGATCGCATCTTTGCGAACCGGGTCGAGCAGACCTTCGATGCCTTCATGCGCAAGCCGTTGCCGCGTCACGATGCGCCGCCGACCGAGCCGCCCGCCGGCGGCATCGCCGCGCCGCCCTCGCTCAATCTGGCGTTCCCGCAGATGATTGCCGCCTATGATGCCGCCAAGGATACGCGGCAGCCGATCCTGTCGGAGGCGGAGAAGCGGGTGTTCGTCGAGACGTTCACGCGCACCGGCTTCACGGGCGGCATCAACTGGTACCGCAACATGACCCGCAACTGGCAGCGCTCGGAGGGACTCGACCATACGGTCCGCGTGCCGTCGCTGATGATCATGGCGGAGAACGATGCCGTGCTGCCGCCGTCGGCCGCGGACGGCATGGAGCGACTGGTGCCGGACCTGGAAAAGTATCTCGTCAAGGACAGCGGCCACTGGACCCAGCAGGAGCAGCCGGCGGAGGTCAGCGCCAAGCTGATCGAATGGCGGCGGCGGAGGTTTGGGTAGGGACGGGACGGCTCGCTGAGTGCCCGCGGTTCCGAGACCGCTGAGCACCGATCCTGAGCCGCGTACCGGTTCTAAGCCGCCTGCGCGTTTGCGCCGTGGGCGTGCTTGGCGATGGCGTCGATGATCTGCGGCCAGGTCGGGGTCGGGATGGCGTGGCCCATCTTCTCGATCATCAACAGCTTGGCATTCGGAATCGACTCCGCGGTGTCCGTGCCGGCGGCATGATGCACCAGCGGATCGACCTTGCCGTGGATCACGAGCGTGGGCGCCGTCACCTGATGCAGCCGCGGCTTGCGGCTGCCGGAGGCCAGGATCGCGCGGAGCTGGCGGCCGACACCGGCCGGATGGGGACCGCGGGCGAAGCAGCGTTCCGCCAGCACCACGTCGCGGGCCTCGTCCTCCGGAAACGAGCCGGCGCGCAGCACCTTCCAGGTCTTCTGGAAGCGTCGGACGTACTCGTCCTTGGTTTTCGGCGGCGGCGCCATCAGCAGCATCGCGACCTCGCGCGTCGGCGGCGGAAGCCGTGGATTGCCGGTCGTCGACATGATCGAGGTCAGCGAGCGGACGCGTTGCGGGAAGCTGAGCGCGATCTCCTGCGCGATCATGCCGCCCATCGAGGCGCCGACCAGATGCGCTGATTTGATGTCGAGCGCGTCCATCAGGCCGACCGTGTCCTTGGCCATGTCGATGAGCTTGTAGGGCGCCGCGACCGGGATGTTGAAGAAGCGCAGCTTGATCAGCTCGAACGGCGTCAGCCGGCGCCCGCCATGCATCTTGCTCGATTGGCCGATGTCGCGGTTGTCGAATCGGATGACGCGGAAGCCGCGGCTTGCGAGCTGTTCGCAGAACTCGTCGTACCAGATGATCATCTGGGCGCCGAGTCCCATGATCAACAGGAGAGGGGGCGCCGCCGGGTCGCCGAAGGCCTCGTAGCAGATGTCGATACCGTTGGCGCGGGTGATGTGCGGCGGCTGATGGGCGGTTGCAGTCACGTGATCCCTCTTTCAAGGCCAACGAGCCCTCTATGCCATGCTTCCGCGGACCGAGAGAAGCGGCCGCATGATCCTGCCGCATCGCAGCGAGGGCGTGCTATGATAGGTTGTACTCTGAGTCTTTGTGTGGCCTGAAGGAGCGTGCCGATGGTGAATAAATCCGGCGATCCGATCGCGTTCTGGCAACAGATGGTCGGCGAGATGCAGAAGAGCTTCACGGCCTTCACACGGCTGCGACCGATGGGCACGACGTCTCATCCATCCTCCGACGATTCCGCAACTGGTTCTGGAACCGGACAGAAGCCTATGGCCGATCTCATGGAAAACTACTTCGCCGGCATGAATGTGCCGAGCCGTGGTCAGCTCACCGCGTTGAATGATCGGCTGGCGTCGATCGAAAGCGAACTGGCCGAGACGCGGGCGCTGTTGAAGGAACTCCTGGCAGCAAAGGCGCCCGCAGTGGCTCCGCAGCTGGCGGCCGATGTTGGTCCGCAGTTGAATGAGATCAAGGGCTTGCTCGATACGCTTGTCGCCGCATCCAAAGTTCAGCCTCGCGCGCCGGTCGACCTCACGCCGGAGCTCAATGAGATCAAGGCCTTGCTGGACGGGCTTGTTGCCGCGTCCAAGGCGCCGCCAGAGCCGACCGCGCCTGCGGTTGATGTGACGCCTCAGCTCGGCGAGATCAGGGGCCTGCTTGACAAGCTCCTCAACGCCACGCGGCCCTCTGACACGGCACCGCTCGAAGCGGAGCTGCGCGAGATCCGGACGGCGCTGGACACGTTGCTGAAGGTGTCGCAGCCAGGCGAGGGCGAGCCCACAGCAACCGAGGTGGTTCCGAGAGCGTCGGAGCGGCCTGGCAAGTCGCGCAACAAGAAGCACGGCGGCGCCCCGGCCGGCCCGGGTGCGCGTCCAGGCAATGACGTGCCGTCCGGCAGCTGACCGGGCACTCCTCCCTCCCTTCTGCTTCCGGAATGGTGCATTGCAACATTAATGTTGCGATGCACCATTGTTGATGGTATAGTTGAGTTACTCCGGTTTCATGAGGGACGGAGCGAGCCCATAGCTCAGATGCATTGAGGATGGAGACAGTCATGAGCGAGACCAACACCGTGTTCGACACCGTCAAGGATGCCTTTGCGCCGGTGACCGACGCGTTCAAGAACCTGCAGACCATGGAAGTGCCGGAGTCGGCGCGCGAGTTCGTCAAGAAGACCGCGTCGACCGCCAAGGAGCGCGCCGCGGAGGCCCTGGCCGGCTCCGAGAAGGTGACCTCGGCGATCGAGACCGCCGTGTTCGACGGCGTGACTGAGGCCGGCAAGATCAGCCGCAACATCCAGCAGGCGCTCTACCAGGACACCGAAGCGTTCTTCGACGGCATCGATCGGCTGGCGTCCGCCAAGTCGCTCAGCGAAGCCGTTCAGATCCAGGGTGAACTGGCCCGTGCCCGCGGCGAGGCGCTCGTCGCCCGCGCCAAGTCGACCAGCGAGTATGTCGGCAAGCTCGTCACCGAGGGGGCCAAGCTCGCCCAGGAGAACATGGCCAAGGCCTACAACAAGACCGCCTGATCGCCTCCGGCGCGTCAGCCGATCGACCTCCAAGGCCCGCCTCTCGCGGGCCTTTTCTTTTGTGATCAGGCGAAACCGGCTAAAGCGGAGGCCATGCCGCAGCCGCTGTCTCGCATCGTCAACCAGCTCAAGAGCGAGCCGTCGCGCACCGGCTCGCTGATCATCACCGTGTTCGGCGACGCCATCGTGCCGCGCGGCGGCAGCGTCTGGCTCGGCAGCCTGCTCGCCTTCTTCGAGGGGCTGGCCATCGATGGCAGCGTGGTGCGCACGGCGATGTCGCGGCTGACGGCGGAGGGCTGGTTCGAGCGCAGCAAGAGCGGCCGCCACAGCTTCTATCGCCTGACCCGGCGCGGCGAGCAGACCTTTGCCGGCGCCACCCGGCACATCTACGACTCCCCGCCGGCCGAATGGAACGGCAGCTTCGAACTGCTCTTGCTCGGCAGTGCCGATGATCGCGAGCAGGCACGCACCGTGCTGCGCGACGCCGGGTTCGGCAGCCCGCTGCCCGGGGTGTTCGTGGCCCCCTCCAGCATCGCCGTCCCCGACGCCGTGGAAGGCGCGATCCGGCTGCAGGCCTCCGCCGGATCTGACATGGCGCGACGGCTGGTGGCAGAGAGCTGGGCGCTGGAGCGGACGGCGGAGGCCTACCGCAAGTTCAGCGCGTCTTTTGCCCCCCTCAAATCCAGCATCGAACGCGGCGAGGCGCTGTCGGACGGGCAGGCCTTCACCGCGAGGGTTCTGCTGATCCATCACTATCGCCGCATCGTGCTGCGCGATCCGCTGCTGCCGGCGGAGCTGCTGCCGGGGAACTGGCCGGGCCGGCAGGCCCGGGCGCTGTGTGGCGAGATCTACCGGCTGCTGCTGCCGGGCTCGGAGCGCTGGCTCGATGCGCATGCGATCAACGAAGCAGGGCCGCTGCCCGCCGCCGCTGCGGCGCTGCTGCGGCGGTTCGCCGACGTTGATGAGGCGCCCTGATATATTACAAAATTCGATTGCACGAATAAAATTCCGTTATATATTGGCGGCAACCTGGGAGGACGCCGCCGCATGTACACGCAGGCGCTTAATTCGCCCGAGGAGGGCAGCCTCGCCGAGGACGCCGTGCGCGCCTCGCGATTTCAGGCCCGTATCGATGCCGAGGAGCGCATCGAGCCGAACGACTGGATGCCGGCGGCCTATCGCAAAACGCTGGTCCGGCAGATCTCCCAGCACGCCCATTCCGAAATCGTCGGCATGCTGCCCGAGGGCAACTGGATCACGCGCGCGCCGAGCCTGCGCCGCAAGGCGGCGCTGCTCGCCAAGGTCCAGGACGAATGCGGCCATGGGCTGTATCTCTACGCCGCCGCCGAGACGCTGGGCGCCTCGCGCGAGGAACTGGTCGACGCGATGCTGGCCGGCAAGGCGAAGTACTCCTCGATCTTCAACTACCCGACCCTGACCTGGGCGGATATCGGCGTGATCGGCTGGCTGGTCGACGGCGCCGCGATCATGAACCAGATCCCGCTGTGCCGCTGCTCCTATGGCCCCTATGCCCGCGCGATGATCCGCGTCTGCAAGGAAGAGTCGTTCCACCAGCGCCAGGGCTACGAGATCATGCTGACCTTGTGCCGCGGCACGGCCGAGCAGAAGGCCATGGCACAGGACGCGCTGAACCGCTGGTGGTGGCCGGTGCTGATGATGTTCGGCCCGCCCGACCAGGCCAGCCAGCACAGCGACACGTCGACCAAATGGAAGATCAAGCGCTTCTCCAATGACGAGCTGCGCCAGAAGTTCATCGATGCCACCGTGCCGCAGGCGCAATATCTCGGGCTGACCATTCCTGATCCCGAGATGACGCAGGACGAGCAGGGCCACTGGCGGCACGGTCCGATCGACTGGAACGAGTTCAAGCAGGTGCTGGCCGGCAACGGCCCGTGCAACCGTGACCGGCTGGCGGCGCGCCGCAAGGCGCATGCCGACGGCGCCTGGGTGCGCGAGGCGGCGGCAGCCTATGCCGAGAAGCGCGCGCGCCGCCAGATGGCGCAAGCCGCCGAATAGGACAGGGGAGAGCGACATGGCGACGCCGAACACGCCGTTGTGGGAGGTCTTCATCCGCAGCCGCAACGGGCTCGCGCATAAGCATTGCGGTTCGCTGCATGCGCCTGATGCGACCATGGCGCTGCAGGCCGCGCGCGACCTCTACACCCGTCGTGGCGAGGGCCTGTCGATCTGGGTGGTGCCGTCGAGTGCGATCACCGCGTCGGACCCCGCTGACAAGGCCATGATGTTCGAGCCGGCGGAATCGAAGATCTATCGCCACCCGACATTCTATGAAGTGCCCGAGGAAGTCGGGCATATGTGATTGTGCGCGGCTGTCAGCCGTCGTCATTGCGAGCGCAGCGGCGCAATCCAGACTGCCTGCTCGGATGAATTCCTGGATTGCTTCGCTGCGCTCGCAATGACGGAGTCTGTGGCGGGCTTGATCGGATTACAGCTATGACCGCACCCTCGATCATCGTCTCGGAAACGCCGCTGGTGCTGTACACGCTGCGCCGGGCTGATGATGCGCTGATCCTGGGGCATCGGCTGTCCGAATGGTGTGGCCATGCCCCGATGCTCGAAGAGGACATGGCGCTGTCCAACATGGCGCTCGATCTGATCGGCCAGGCGCGTGAGCTGTATGGCTATGCGGCGAAGGTCGAGGGGCGCGGTAATGACGAGGACAAGCTCGCTTATCTGCGCGACGTCCGGCAGTACCGCAATCTCCTCTTGGTCGAGCGTCCCAACGGCGACTTCGCGCACACGATGGTGCGGCAGCTGTTCTACGCGGCGTTCGCCGATCTCTATTGGCGCGGCATGATGGGCTCGACGGATGCGACCCTGGCGGCGATCGCAGCCAAGTCGGAGAAGGAATCCGCCTATCATCTGCGCCATGCCAGCGAATGGGTGATCCGGCTTGGCGACGGCACCGATGAGAGCCACGCCCGCGCGCAGGTCGCGGTCGACGATCTCTGGGCCTATACTGGCGAGATGTTCGGCGCCGACGATGCTGAGCGCGGCCTGATCGATGCCGGTGTCGCGATCGATCCGACGATGCTGCTGCCGGAGTGGCTGTCGATCGTCTCGCATGTCGCGCGCGAGGCGACGCTGACCCTGCCGGAAAACGACTGGATGCAGCAGGGCGGCCGCGACGGCCGCCACAGCGAGCATCTCGGTCATCTGCTCAGCGAGCTGCAATATATGCAGCGCAGCTTCCCCGGTGCGACATGGTAGTCGCGGACCTCAGCCCTGCCGAACTGCGCCAGCGCGCCTGGGAGGCGGCTGCGTCGGTGGCCGATCCGGAAATTCCGGTGCTGACGATCGACGATCTCGGCGTGCTGCGCGAGGTCGAACTGGTCGGCGATCGCGTCGACGTCGCGATCACGCCAACCTATTCCGGCTGTCCGGCGATGAACATGATCGCCTTGGAAATCGAGCTCGCGCTGGAGCGCGCCGGTTTCCGTGAGGCCAGGGTGCGGACCGTGCTGTCGCCGGCCTGGACCACGGACTGGATGAGCGAAGAGGGACGCCGCAAGCTGCGCGACTACGGCATTGCCCCGCCGCAGTCATCAAGCGGCCGGCGCGCGCTGTTCGGCGTCGCCGAGGTGGCATGCCCGCAATGCGGCTCCGTCGACACCGAGCAACTCGCGGAGTTCGGCTCGACCTCCTGCAAGGCGCTGTGGCGTTGCAAATCGTGCCGCGAGCCGTTTGATTATTTCAAATGTCACTGATGCCACATCCGTCATCGCGAGCGCAGCGACGCGATCCAGGGCTGCGCGTGCAGCTCTGCATTGGTCCGTCGCTTTGCTCCTCGCAATGACGCGGGGATAGGATCGATGTCGACAACGCCACGCTTCCATCGTCTCGCCGTTCGTGACTTGCGCCGTGAGGCGCCTGATGCGGTGTCGTTGACCTTTGCCATTCCGAACGAGCTGGCGGCGGACTATCGCTTCGCGCCGGGGCAATATCTCACCCTGAAGACCATGCTCGGCGGCGAGGAGATCCGGCGCTCCTATTCCATCTGCTCGGGCCCTGACGACAACGAGATCCGCATCGCGGTAAAGCGCGTCGATGGCGGCGCGTTCTCCAGCTTCGTCACCGACGAATTGAAGCGCGGCGACGAGATCGACGTGATGACGCCGACCGGCCGTTTCGGCGTGGCGCTGCAGCCCGAGGCTGCGCGGACGCATGTCGGTTTTGCGGCGGGCTCGGGCATCACGCCGATTTTGTCGATCGTCAAGGCCGTGCTGGCGCGCGAGCCGCACAGCCGCTTCTTCCTGTTCTACGGCAACCGCACCACCGCCGGCATGCTGTTCCGCGAGCAACTCGAGGAGCTGAAGGATCGCTTCCTCGAGCGCTTCTCGGTGTTCCACGTCATCTCCGGCGAGGAGCAGGATCTGCCGATCCTGCACGGCCGGCTCGACGGCGAGAAGGTGCGCGTGCTGCTGCGCTCGCTGGTGCCGGCCGACAGCGTCGACCACGTCTTCATCTGCGGCCCCACCGGAATGAGCGAGGACATCGAGGTTGCCTGCCGCGCGCTGGGCATCGCCGACGAGCGCGTGCATATCGAGCGTTTCGTCTCCGGTGCTGGCGGCAAGCCGCGGCCGAAGATGGTCGTGCCCGACTCCGCGCCGCCGAAAGCGATTGCCGCCTTGATCATCGACGGCAAGCGCCGCGAGGTGCCGGTTGCCGACGGCGAAGCCATCCTCGACGCCGCGCTGCGCGCTGGTGTCGACCTGCCGTTCGCTTGCAAAGGCGGCATGTGCTCCACCTGCCGCGCGAAGCTGGTCGAAGGTAAAGCGGAGATGGAGCTGAACTACTCGCTGGAGCCGTGGGAGTTGCAGGCGGGATTTGTGCTGACATGCCAAGCGAGGCCGGTGACGGAGCGGGTGGTGGTGGACTACGATCATATGTGAGGAAGCACTTGTGATCGGGCCTCATGGTTCGAGACGCGCCGCGTACGAGAGTTTCGCCTAGCGTTGGCCCGATCGGCGCGGCGCTCCTCACCAAGAGGGTCCGGCTCCGATGCCGGCGCTGCACATTGGCCATGAGCAGCGTGCTCATGGAGAGGGGCTGCTTTGCCGCGCTCCGGTCCGCTATCCCGCCGGCCTTCTGTCCTTGATCCGCTTCGCCTTGCCGGCCGAGCGCTCCAGCGTATCGGGCGGGACCGCCTTCACCTTTGCCGTCACGCCGATCGTGTTCTTGATGTGGATCGAGATGCGTTCGGCGTGCGCGCCGAGGCCGGTTTCGTCCCAATGTTCGGGCCGGGATTCCGCGTAGATGGTCAGCTCGTCCATGCGGCCCTCGCGCGTGAGCTCGATCATGAAATGGCCGCCGCACCATTCGGTGGTGAGCAGGATTTCCTCGATCTGCGACGGGAACAGATTGACGCCGCGCAGGATGATCATGTCGTCGGAGCGGCCGGTGACCTTCTCCATCCGACGCATGCCCGGCCGCGCGGTGCCCGGTAGCAGCCGTGTCAGATCGCGGGTGCGATAGCGGATGACTGGGAAGGCCTCCTTGGTCAGCGAGGTGAACACCAATTCGCCCATCTCGCCGTCGGGCAGCACCTTGCCGGTGTCGGGATCGACAATCTCCGGATAGAAATGATCCTCCCAGATGTGCAAGCCGTCCTTGGTCTCCAGGCATTCCTGCGCCACGCCAGGGCCGATCACCTCGGACAGGCCGTAGATGTCGGTGGCGTCCATCGCGAAGGCGTCCTCGATTTCGGCGCGCATCGCGTTGGTCCAGGGCTCTGCGCCGAAGATGCCGATTTTGAGCGAGCTCTGCCGGGGATCCAGCCCCTGGCGCTTGAACTCGTCGAGGATCGCCAGCATGTAGCTCGGCGTCACCGTGATGATGTCGGGCCGGAAATCGTTGATCAGCTGCACCTGCCGCTCGGTCATGCCGCCGGAGATCGGCACCACGGTGCAGCCGAGTTCCTCGGCGCCGTAATGGACGCCAAGCCCGCCGGTGAACAGGCCGTAGCCATAGGCATTGTGAATGATCATGCCGCTGCGGCCGCCGGCGGCGCGGATCGAGCGTGCCATCACGTGAGACCAGGTCGCGATGTCGTTTCGGGTGTAGCCGACCACGATCGGTTTGCCGGTGGTGCCCGAGGAGGCATGCACCCGCACCAATTGCTCGCGCGGCACGGCGAACATGTTGAACGGATAATTGTCGCGCAGGTCGGTCTTCACCGTGAACGGAAATTTGGCGAGATCGGCGAGCTCGCGGAAATCCGACGGATGAACGCCGGCCGTGTCGAAGGCGCGGCGGTAATGCGCGACGTTGTCATAGGCGTGCTTCAGCGACCAGGCGAGGCGTTTTGTCTGCAGCGCCATGATCTCGTCGCGCGAGGCGCGCTCGGTGGCGTCCATGTCGGGCACGTAGCTGCCGGCCGATTGATGCTTGGGCGATGTCATGGCGTCGGATCCTCCGGCAGGGGGCGGGGCGAAAGGAAGCTGCTTCAGGTCGCGTTGGCTGTACCGGATGGCACCAGCGCGCCACCGATGCTGCGCGAATGGCCGCGGAATTCAGCAATCACGGTGCCGGCCGCGGTCACGCGGACGTCGTAAATGCCGGAGCGGCCGCTGCGCGAGATCTCGCTCGCGCTTGCCGTCAGGACATCGCCGAGCTTGCCCGGCCGGATGAAGCTGATGCTGCCCTGCGCGGCAACGGTGCGGTCATTGTGCGAGTTGCAGGCGAAGGCGAAGGCGGAGTCGGCGAGCGTGAAGATGAAGCCGCCATGGGCGATACCATGGCCGTTCACCATGTGCGGCTGGATCGTCATCTGCAAGGTGGCGCGTCCCGGGCCGATGTCGATGATCTGCATGCCAAGCCCCTGGCTGGCGCGATCGTCCTGCCACATCGCGTCGGCGCAGGCGCGGGCGAGCGCGTCAGGGGAGAGCGTCGCGGCGTCGCTCATCGCCACGGCTCCCGGACTTCAAAGGCCGGTTTCCCCCTCAAAAGGCGTGCTGGTGAAACCACGGCGTTCTCTCCCGCTGATGCTTGTTGGAACAAGCATTCTCATCTAGTTAGGGCCGACATCGTGGCAAAGTTTCCGTGCGCGTCAAGCGAAAGCGGTGCCCGCGTGTCGCCGCCCGTCAATCGCAACCAGAGGGAATTTGACCCGTGCCCGAAGCTGCCAACCTCGCCGTGCTCGCCGGTCTCCTGATCGGCGTGATCTATGGCGTGGTCGGTCTCGTCAGCGGCTTCTGCATGATGAGCAGCCTGCGCGGCTGGTGGGCCGACGGCGACGATCGTCTGGTACGAACTTACGCGCTGGCGATGGGGATCGCCATTCTGGCCACCCAGCTTCTCGCGGCCAATGGTGTCGTCGATCTCGGCAAGTCGATCTATCTGCAGCCGACATTCTCGCTGCCGCTGATGCTCGCAGGTGGCGTGCTGTTCGGCTATGGCATGGTGCTCGCCAATGGCTGCGGCTCGCGCGCGCTGGTGCTGCTCGGCCGCGGCAATCTGCGCTCGTTTGTCGTCGTCATGGTGCTGGCGATCGCGGCCGAGATGACGTTGAAGGGTCTGATCGCACCGTTGCGTATCGCGCTGATGCAGGGCTCGCAGACCACGGCGACCGTGACCTCTCTGCCGGCGTTGCTGTCGATTGGCGGCCTGCATGGCGTACCGGCACGGCTGTTGCCGGCGCTCGTGCTCGGTGGCGGCTTGATGATCTTTGCCTTCGCGCATGCACCATTCCGGCGCACGCCCGGGCAGATGCTCGCGGGGCTTATCGTCGGCCTGCTGATCGCGGCGGGCTGGTTTGCGACCGGTCATCTCGGTGCCGACGATTTCAACCCGGTGCCGGTGGCGTCGCTGACCTTTGTCGCGCCGATCGCCGATGGCCTGCAATATGTGATGCTATCGACCGGCTCGACGGTGAATTTCGGCATCGTGACAGTGGCGGGTGTGCTCCTCGGCAGCCTCCTGACGGCCGTCGCCACGCGCCGCTTCAAGCTCGAAGGTTTTCACTCGCCGCAGCACATGCTGCGCTCGGCCGGCGGCGCCGCGCTGATGGGGATCGGCGGCGTGATGGCGCTGGGCTGCTCGGTCGGACAGGGGCTCACAGGCCTGTCGACCCTGGCCTTGCCGTCGTTCGTGGCCATTGCCGGGATCATGATCGGCGCGGCCATGGGCCTGCGCGGCGGCTTGCGCGTGCGGCCGTTGCAGGTCGAGCCGAAGGCGGGGCTTTATTAGGTCTCGACGCCTTTGGCTTGAATGAGATGCTGGCCGCTCATTCACCTCCCCCACCGGGGAGAGGTGGACGTCCCTGGACGCGCGACCTCGATCAAGTCGGGTCGCACGTTGTTCACTCCGTGGCACGCGTGACGATGCGGATCTCCGATGTCAGTGTCCGGTGCACCGGGCATTTGTCGGCGATCTCCATCAGCTTCCTGCGCTGCTCGTCGTCGAGCGCACCGTCGAGGTGGATCTCGCGCTCGAGCTGATCGATCAGCCCGACCTTGGTCTCGCACTCGGCGCAGTCCTCCGCATGGATTTTGCTGTGACGCAGGGTGACGGTGATGCGTTCGAGCGGCAGGACTTTGCGATCGGCATAGAGCCGCAGCGTCATCGAGGTGCAGGCGCCGAGCGCGGCGAGCAGCAGGTCGTAGGGGCCGGGGCCGGAATCCTGGCCGCCGACGGAGAGCGGCTCGTCGGCGGTGAGATGATGCGGGCCGAGCGCGATGCTTTGCTGCAGCTTGCTCGACCGGGTCTCGCGCACCACCACATCGCGCGGTCCGTCCTTGGCGGCCGGCTCCGCGGCCGCCGGCGCGACATAGCGGCCGGCCCAGCTTGCGATCACCTCGGCGATATGGGCGGCGTCGGTCTTGCTGCTGATGAGATGATCGGCATGATCGAGCGAGATGAAGCTTTTCGGATGCTTGGCGGCGACGAAGATGTGGGTGGCGTTGTCGATCCCGACCGTGTCGTCGACGGGCGAGTGCATCACCAGCAGCGCCTTGTGCAGATGCCTAACCTTGTCGAGCAGGCGCTGCTCGGCGATGTCGTCGAGGAACGAACTGCTGATGCGGAACGGGCGGCCCGCGAGCGAGACCTCGGCCGTGCCGTCGCGGCGGATCGCGGCGAGACGGTCCTTGAACATCGCGGTGACATGGGCGGGATCTGAGGGCGCCGCGATCGTCACCACGGCTTTCGCGTCCGGAATGTCGGCCGCCGCGGCCAGCACCGCGGCGCCGCCGAGGCTGTGGCCGATCAGGATGGCGGGCGCCTGTCGCGCTTTGCGCAAATGATCGGCGGCGCGGACGAGGTCGGCGATGTTGGAGGAGAATGTCGTGTTGGCGAAGTCGCCTTCGCTGGAGCCGAGGCCGGTGAAGTCGAACCTGAGCACCGCGATGCCATGGGCCGTCAGCGCCATCGCGATGCGGCGCGCCGCATGCGTGTCCTTGCCGCAGGAGAAGCAATGCGCGAACAGCGCATAGGCGCGCGGCGCGCCGTCAGGAAGGTCGAGCGCTGCGGACAGTCTGTCGCCGCCTGCGCCTTCGAATTGGAAACGTTCGGTGGGCATGATGTGGGTCCCCAATCGCTACGTCCGCTGGCGGCAATGACGCCGCACCGTCTGGCATCAGGATACACCAGATAGCGTCTGTACGCAGGTATGATGGCGCATTCTCGCGGCCTGCTCGGCCCGAGCTTTGCGGTTATTGGCCCCTCTGACATCGAGAGGGCGCAGGGAAGGTCGGGAGCCTGCCGCCCCCACGGTCCGCCTGCGAAAAAAATGCAGGCGGCAGAACCACAGGTTTGGCTGAGGACATCTGTATGCGATTGGACGGAGGTCAGCCCGGACCCGCAATAGCTCTCGGGAGCAAGCCACGATCACTCCCGCGGCGGCAACAGCTCGATCTCCTGTTCACCGTGCCGGATCGCCGTCGGCAGGTCTTGCGCGACAAGATCGGAAATCCATCGGACGAGCGCGGGAAGGGCTTCGTCCTTCGCCTGCCGGCGAAGTGGGGGCAAGTCCCGCTCGTGCGCGGTGCCGACTTTGATGTTGAGACGCTCATAAGGAATGTCGCCGTCCGGAGGCCGATATCGTGCATCGAACAGACGCCTGCCGTGGCTGCGAACGAGGTGGACGCGAATGCCGCCGAGATCTCTTGCGGTCAGTGCGGCGAGGATGACGGACGGCTTCAGAAGATACCCATAGCCCTTCGGTATCTTGCCCGTCTCTGAGGTGAACTCCATGGTTGATCTTCTCTGTCACGCTCGGATACGACCATAACCGTGTTGGACCCCAGCTCAGAAGCTCATAGAAACTCAGTCCGTAGCAACCACTGAGATCATCAGCACGCGGGTCATGGCTGCGCCCTCTCCCCTTGCGGGAGAGGGCATGGAGGACAGAGCCGCAAGCTCCCTTGGGGGAGGGGGATGTCGCCACGAGCGCTGTCCGCCGAGAGCGACCCCTCACCCAACCGAGTGCCTGGATAGGCCGGAGATGCCCTCTTCCGCAAGGGGAGAGGGCGCTGTATCGCGCAGTCGCTCTTGGACCTTTGCAACGAACTCGATTGATACGGGAGCAAAGCGAAGCGTGCCCACCCTTCTTTGCTTTTCGGCGAAAGACGGTGGGCACGACGCTCCGCGTCTTTGCCCAACCTGCGACTGCGTTGGCTTGGCGTTGAGCGAAGCCGGTCAGTCCGAATAGCGCTGCTCGGCCCAGGGATCTCCGCGGTTGTGATAGCCGCGCACTTCCCAATAGCCGGGGGCATCGTGATCGAGGAATTCGATCGCCTTCAGCCATTTCGCGCTCTTCCAGAAATACAGATGCGGCACGACGACGCGCACCGGGCCACGCATGCTCCTGCGTCAACGGCGCGCCGGACCAGCTGTGCGCGAGCAGCGCATCCTCAGCAGCGAAATCCGCCAGTGCCAGATTGGTCGTGTAGCCGTCATAGGAATGCAGCACGACGAAGTCCGCCGTGTCGCGCGGCCGGCAGGCGGCGAGCAGATCGCGCGTCGCCAGCCCCTCCCATTGATTGTCGTAGCGCGACCAGGTCGTCACGCAATGGATGTCGGAGACGAACTGGCGCTGCTCCTGGGCCAGGAAGGTCGGCATGTCCCAGAACAGCGGATTTTCGACCGCGCCATAGACGTCGAGCCGCCAGCGCTCTGATGTGACCGACGGCGTCAGGCCGAGGTCCAGCACCGGCCAGTCACGGGTCAGATGCTGACCCGGCGGCAGGCGCTGGTCCTCAGGCCGCGCGATGCGGCCAGTCAGGAACTTGCCCTCGCGCGCCCAGCGTTCCTTGCTGCGGGTCAGCTTGTTCTCGGGCGGCAGCCCGGACTCGTCAGCCATCTCAGCACCTCGTCGGTTCGTGCGGGCTCATTCGTGCAGGCTTATTCGTGCCTGTGCATCGCGGACGCATGCTTGGTGTCGCGCATGGTCGCATAGATGAGCAAAGACAGGAAGATCACGCCCGAGAGATAATAATAGAACCAGGTCTCATGCCCAATGCTTTTGAAGTAGAGCGCGATCGCCGGCGCGGTGCCGCCGAACAGCGACACGGTGATCGCGTAGGGCAGGCCGACGCCCAGCGCGCGCACATTGGTCGGGAATAGCTCCGCCTTGACGACCGCGTTGATCGACGTATAGCCGGCCGTGAAGATCCAGGCGCCGCAGATCAGCAGGAACGCCATGAATGGCTCCTTGGTGGCCTTCAGCGCGGTCAGGATCGGGATCGTTGCCAAGGTGCCGACGACGCCGAAGAAGATCAACAGCGGCTTGCGGCCGATACGGTCGGAGATCGCGCCATAGACCGGCTGCAGCACGCAGGCGAACAGCAGCGAGCCGAAGATCACCATGGTTGTCTGATCCTCGGTGAGGCCGACCGACAGCTTCACGAAGGTCTGCATATAGGTCGTGAAGGTGTAGAACGCGGCGGTGCCGCCGGCGGTGAGGCCGACGACCAGCAAGAGCTCGCGCGGATATCTGAACAGCGCGGCGATCGAGCCGGACGGGCCGACTGTCTTCTTGGCCTCCACGAAGGCTTCGGTCTCGTGCAGATTCCGCCGCATCACCGCGACGAAGATCGCGAGGCCGGCGCCGATAAGGAAGGGGATGCGCCAGCCCCAGGCCTTCAGCTCATCGGTCGTCAGAAACACTTTCTGCAGCAGGAGGAGCACGATGATCGCGGTGAGCTGGCCGCCGATCAGCGTGACATATTGGAAGCTCGAATAGAAGCCGCGGTGCTTGGCGTCGGCGACCTCGGACAGATAGGTGGCGCTGGCGCCATACTCACCGCCGAGGCTCAGGCCCTCGATCACGCGGGCAAGCGCCAGGATGATCGGTGCGGCGATCCCGATCGTGGCATAGGTCGGCGTCACCGCGATGATCAGCGAGCCGAAGCACATGCAGAGCACGGAGACCGTCAGCGACAGCCGCCGGCCATAATGGTCGGCGATATAGCCGAACAACCAGCCGCCGAGCGGGCGCATCAGGAAGGTGGCGGCGAACACCACGGCGGCGTTCAACTGCTCGACGACCGGGTCTTTTGACGGGAAGAACGCCGGCGCGAAATACAGCGCAAACGCGGTGTAGGCGTAGAAGTCGTACCATTCGACCAGGTTACCGGCCGAGCCGATCAGGATAGCCTTGATGCGACGCTCGACGTCGGTGAACGTCGTGGCTTCGGTGGCAGGCTCGATCGCCTGGTCTGTCATATCCGGTCTCCGGGCAAGCATGATTTGCGGCCCTTCTACGGGAGCCGGCGGTATTGCCAATATGGAGAAAGGGCAGGGGTCCCATGTTCAAGGACGTGGGGAACCGGCAACGTCCGGGCCTCGCCCTTCGAGACGCCCGCCTTCGGCGGGCTCCTCAGGGTGAGGGGGGAGAGTCGTTGCGAGAACAGCGCGAAACGCAGGGGGCGCCGCCGGTCGCGCGACTCTCTCTACGGGCGCTGCTTACTGCAATCCGCAGCGTCGACGTCGAACTCGAACCTCTCCATGAACACGCCTCTCGGCGTGTTCATGGTCCGGTGTGCAGTGCCTCGGCTTTTGTCCCTCATGGTGAGGAGCGCCGAAGGCGCGTCTCGAACCATGAGGCCACCGTCCGGGCCTCACCCTTCGAGACGCCGCTGCGCGGCTCCTCAGGGTGAGGGGAAGGTTCATCACTTCGGCGCGCGTGGATCGATCGGCGTGGAGGCCGCAACACCGAGAATGTCCTCCAGCACCTTGGCGCCGGCGAGCAGTTGGGCATCGGCGCGCGGCGCCGCGATCACCTGCAGGCCGACCGGAAGCCCCGACGCGGTGAAGCCGCAGGGCAACGACAGCGCCGGACAGCAGGCCAGCGTGATCGCGTAGACGATGCCGAGCCATTGCACGTAGTTGTCGAATTTGTGCCCGGCGCATTCGGCGACGTAGCGGTTCTCGACCGGGAAGGGCGGCACGATGGTCGCAGGCGCCAGCAGCAGATCATAGGTCTCGAAGAACTTCACCGCGCGCGCCGTGATCGCGACGCGCTGCGCCTCGGCGCGCGCGATCTGCGCCACCGTGAGCTTCAGCCCTTCCTCGATGTTCCAGATCACCTCGGGCTTCAACAGGTCACGCTTGGTGCGCAATAGCTCGGCCTTGCTCATCGCGAAGTCGAGCGCGCGCAGCACGTGGAAGCATTCATGCGCCTCGCTGAAATCGGGATGCGCCTCCTCGACGATCACGCCGAGTTCAGTGAAGCGCTGCGCCGCCTTGCGGGTGACCGCGGCGACTTCGGGGTCGACCGGCGTGATCCCAAGATCGGGCGAGTAGGCGACGCGCACCGGCCTCTTGCCGGAGCGGGCCGCGGCCAGGAACGAGGTCGTGGGCGAGGGCAGCGAGATCGGGTCGGCGGCGTACTCGCCGCTCATCGCGTCGAGCAGCAGCGCGAGGTCCTCGACATTGCGGGCCATCGGACCCTGGACGCCGAGATTGCGGTCGACGGCGACAGCCGGCGTATGCGCGACGCGGCCGAAGCTCGGGCGCAGGCCGACGATGCCGCAGAAGCTCGCGGGATTCCGCAGCGAGCCGCCCATGTCCGAGCCGTGCGCCAGCCACGCCATGCCGGTCGCGAGCGCGACCGCGGCGCCGCCCGAGGAGCCCGCCGCCGAGCGGGACGTGTCCCAGGGATTGCGCGTCGCGCCGAACACTTCGTTGAAGGTGTTGGCGCCGGCGCCGAATTCCGGCGTGTTCGACTTGGCGTAGATCACGCCGCCATTGGCTTCGAGATGCGTCACCAGGAGATCGGACTGTTCCGGAATCCGGTCCTTGAAGATCGGCGAGCCCTGCGTCGTCAGCACGCCCTGAACATCGGTGAGATCCTTGATCGGAACGGGAAGCCCGGCGAGCACCCCGCGCTCGGCGACCGGCTTCTGCATCAGCGCCTTGGCGTGAGCGCGGGCGCGGTCGAAGCAGAGGGTCGGAAGCGCGTTGACCTTGTCGTCGACAGCTGTGATGCGGGCTTCCAGCGCGTCGAGGCAATCGAGCGGCGTGATGACGCCGGCCTTCAACTTGTCGACGACGGCGCAGGCGGTCTCACGGATCAATCCCTGGTCGGCCAAAGTGCAGTTCTCCTGATTGGAAGCGTCCCGGCGAAAGCTGGTAGATCACGTTTCGGTCGGCGTGGAAAGGTTGCGGCGATCAACCCCACCCTGCGCTGATGCCGCCATCGACGGTATAGATCACGCCCGACGTGTAGCCGGCACGGTCGGATGCCAGGAAGGCCATCAGGTCGGCGATCTCCCTGACATGCGCGGGGCGGCCGAGCGGCAGGCCCTTCTGGAATTCCGTGTAGCGGCTCTCGTCACCGAATTGCTGTCGCGCGCGGGTCTTCAGCAGGGTGACGTGGCGGTCGGTGCCCACCGGCCCCGGATTGATGCCGACGACGCGGATGTTGTCGGCGAGGCTCTTGGAGCCGAGCGCCCTGGTGAACGCCATCAGCGCCGCATTGCCGGCGCTGCCGCAGATGTAGTTGGCGTCGAACTTCTCGCCGGCCGCGCCGATGTCGTTGATGATCACGCCCGATCCGCGTGCCTTCATCTGTGCGTAGACCAGCCTGGTGAGGTTGATGAAGCCGAACACCTTCAAGTCCCAGGCGTGCCGCCAGGTCGTCTCGTCGATCTTGTCGATCGGCCCGCTCGGAATGTCGCCCGCATTGTTGACGAGGATGTCGATGTCGGCGGCCTCTTGGGCCAGCCGGGTGACGTCCTCGGATTTGCGCAGATCCACCACATGCGCCGCCGCATCGATCTGATGCTTCGACCTGAGCTGCTCGACCAGCGCGGAGAGCCGGTCGGCGCTGCGCGCCGCGAGGCGGACGTGGCAGCCTTCCTCGGCGAACACTTCCGCTGCTGCGGCGCCGATGCCCTTGGAGGCGCCGGTGATGAGAACGCGCTTGCCGCGCAGATGAAGATCCATGGAGGTTCTCGCTGAAGGGGAGGAGACCCGATTGTCGGGCGCGTCAGCCATGCGGTCAATCTTGCACCGCAGCGTTGCGTCGGTCCTCCATTTGGTCCATTCAGGCGATCGACCATTTGAGCCGGGACAGCCGGCGCCCCATCTGAGGATCCGCTCGATGAGCAAGAAGCCCTATCGCATCGCAGTCATCCCCGGCGACGGCATCGGCAAGGAGGTCATGCCCGAGGGGCTGCGCGTGATCGAGGCCGCGGCCAAGAAGCATGGCGTCGCCGTGCAGTTCGATCATTTCGACTTCTCGAGCTACGATTATTACGAGAAGCACGGCCAGATGATGCCGGACGACTGGAAGGCGCAGATCGGCAGCCATGACGCGATCTATTTCGGCGCCGTCGGCTGGCCGGCCAAGATCGCCGACCATGTCTCGCTGTGGGGCTCGCTGATCAAGTTCCGCCGCGAGTTCGACCAATACGTCAATTTGCGGCCTGTGCGGCTGATGCCCGGCGTCCCGTCCCCACTGGCGGGCCGCAAGCCGGGCGACATCGATTTCTGGGTGGTGCGCGAGAACACCGAAGGCGAGTATTCGTCCGTCGGCGGCCGCATGTTTCCGGACACCGACCGCGAATTCGTCACCCAGCAGACGGTGATGACGCGCACCGGCGTCGATCGTATCCTGAAGTTCGCGTTCGAGCTGGCGCAGTCCCGGCCAAAGAAGCACCTGACGTCGGCGACCAAGTCGAACGGCATCTCGATCACGATGCCGTATTGGGACGAGCGGGTCGAGGCGATGGCCAAGAACTATCCGGGCGTGAAGTGGGACAAGTACCACATCGACATCCTCACCGCGAATTTCGTGCTGCATCCGGATTGGTTTGATGTCGTGGTCGGGTCCAACCTGTTCGGCGACATCCTGTCCGATCTCGGCCCCGCCTGCACCGGTACTATCGGCATCGCGCCCTCGGGCAATATCAACCCCGAGCGCAATTTCCCGTCGGTGTTCGAGCCGGTGCACGGCTCCGCGCCCGACATCGCCGGGCAGGGCATCGCCAACCCGATCGGCATGATCTGGTCGGGCGCGATGATGCTGGAGCATCTGGGCGAGAAGACCGCGGCGCAGGCGATCGTCGGCGCGATCGAGCGCACCTTGGCCGAGCGGACGTTGCGCACGCGCGACCTCGGCGGCAATGCGGACACCGAGGCGTGCGGCAAGGCCGTCGCGGAGATGGTGGATTAGGAACGACGGTGTGTTGTCGCCCCGGCGAACGCGGGGGCCCATAACCACCGGCAGACATTTTTCGCACCGGTATCGACCACCGTCTGCTCTCGTGACATCACGCGGTATGGGTCCCGGCATTCGCCGGGACGACAGGGGTGGTTTAGGCGACAGCTCGGACAACGGCGTCATTGCCAGGAGCGCAGCGACGAAGCAATCCAGGGCCGTCGCGAGACTCTGGATTGCTTCGCTTCGCTCGCAATGACGAAGGGGAGGGTTGTTAGGTGCGCGCCACCCTTCGGCAATGCTCCCACGCTGCGTGGATCAGGTTCTCGCTCGCCTCCGGCGTCCGGAACGCGGAATGCGCCGACAGCGTCACGTTCGGGATTGTCGTCAGGACGTGATTGGCCGGCAGTGGCTCGGTGTTGAAGACGTCCAGGCCGGCGTGGCGGATGTGGCCGGAGCGCAGCGCGTCGATCATCGCGGCCTCGTCGACGATGGCGGCGCGGGCGGTGTTGACGAAGATCACGCCCTTGCGCATCTGCGCGATGCGCTGGCGCGACAGGAAGCCGCGGGTCTCGTCGTTGAGCAGCAGATGCAGCGAGACGACGTGGCTCTCTTTCAGCAACGTGTCGAGATCGGTGAACGCCACGCCAGGATGGCTCTTCGGCGAGCGGTTCCAGGCGATCACCTTCATGCCGCTGCCGGACGCGATGCGCGCCACCTCGGCGGCGATGCCGCCGAAGCCGATCAGGCCGAGCGTCTTGCCGGTCAGCTGCATGCCGTCGTCACGCAGCCAATTGCCGGCGCGCATCTCGCGATCCATCTGCGCGATGCCGCGGGCCGCGGCCCACATCAGCGCAATGGCGGCTTCGGCCACGGCGGTGTCGCCATAGCCCTTGATCAGGTGGACGGTGATGCCGAGCTCGGCGAGCTCCTCCGGGTTCATGTAGCTGCGCGCGCCGGTGCCGAGAAACACGACGTGCTTGAGACCCTTGCACTGCTTGGCGACATCCGTCGGCAGCGCGGTGTGATCGACCACGCCGATCTCGGCGCCGTCGAGAATGGCCGGCCAGTCCTCCGGCTTGATGTCCGGGTTGAGATGCACGCGCATCTCGGGATCGCCGGGTTGGCGCTGCCGCTCGAAGATCTCGGCAAGCGACGAGTTGGCGTCGATGAAAACTCCGCGCACGGATACCTCCTGATGAGCCCCTATTGGACCATGCGGGGCAGGGCGATTGGATGTGGTTTAGCCTGAAGCGTCTCGGGCCTCATGGTTCGAGACGCGCCTTCGGCGCTCCTCACCATGAGGGGAAACTCTTTCACCGCACACTTTCCCCTCATCCTGAGGAGCCGCGCAGCGGCGTCTCGAAGGATGAGGCCCCAAAAGAATGCGGCCACAATCGTCAGCCCATCACGACGCCACGCCGGCCAGCGACAGCACCGTGTGCAGCAGCACGTTGGCGCCGGCGGCGCAGTCGGACTGGGTCGCATCCTCCAGCTCGTTGTGGCTGATGCCGTCCTTGCAGGGGACGAACACCATCGCCGCCGGCATGATGGTGTTCAGATTGCAGGCGTCGTGGCCGGCGCCCGAGGTGATGCGGCGGTGCGCGTAGCCGAGCGCGCCGGCGGCGCGCTCGACGGCGTCGACCAGCTTGGGGTCGAAATGCGTCGGCGGCTTGCGCCAGACCTGATCGATCGCGATCTCGACCTTCCGCTTCTTCGCAATTTCGCTCGCCGCCGCGCGCAGGCTGGCGTCGAGCGCTTCAAGCGTGTCGGCATTGGCGCTGCGGCAGTCGATGGTGAAGGCGATCTCGCCGGGGATGACGTTGCGCGAGGGATTGGCGATCACGGCCTCGCCGATCGTCGCCACCGCATTCGGCCCGAGCTTGAGCGCGATCTGCTCCAAAGTGAGCGCGAATTCGGACAGTGCCAGCAGCGCGTCGCGGCGCAGCGGCATCGGCGTCGAGCCGGCATGGCTCTCGAAGCCGGTGACCTTGCCGTCATACCAGAACACGCCCTGGCCGTGATCGACCACGCCGATGGTCTTGTTCTCGGCCTCCAGGATCGGGCCCTGCTCGATATGCAGCTCGACGAAGCCGGAGAATTTCTGCGTGCCGACCTTGCTCTCGCCGCGATAGCCGATGCCGTCCAGCGCCTCGCCGACCGTGACGCCGTCCGCATCCTTGCGCGACAGGATGTCCTCGACAGTGAAGTCGCCGACATAGGCCGCGGACGCCATCATCGCCGGTGCGAAGCGCGAGCCTTCCTCATTGGTCCAGTTGACGATGCACAGCGGCGCGTCGGTCTCGATGCCGGCATCGTTCAGCGTGCGGATCACCTCGAGCGCGCCGAGCGTTCCCAGGATGCCATCGAACTTGCCGCCGGTCGGCTGGGTGTCGAGATGCGAGCCGAGCCCGACCGGCGGCTTCGACATGTCGCGTCCCTTGCGTAAGCCGAACATCGAGCCGAGCGTGTCGACGTGAACCTCGAGCCCCGCGTCCTCGCAGGCTTTGCGGAACCAGTCGCGGACCTGCCTGTCCTCCTGGCTCAGGGTCAGCCGGCGTACGCCGCCCTTCGGCGTGGCACCGAACTTGGCGGTCTCGTGGATACTGTCCCAGAGGCGGGCGGAATCGATCTGCAGATTGGTGACGGCGCGGCTCATGCTTGAATTTCCTGTACTCCGGCATCCTGTCCATCGCGCGCCGCGACGATCCCGTCAACCGATGCGGCCGGATGGCTGGCCGTCTGCGCCGTCCTGGCTGCGAGCTCGGCAACGCGCTCGATCGCGACCATCTCGGGCGACGACAGCCAGCTTGCGGTGAAGGTCAGCGGCGGAATCCGCAGATCCGTTTTTAGCTCCTGCAAGCGTCCGCTCTCGATCTCGTTGGCGACGATCGCTGCGGGAATCACGGCGACACCGAGGCCCTCGATTGCCATGTGGATGACGGTCGCCAGCGAGGCGCTGGCGTGCAGCCGCATCGGCGGCAAATGCGGCCGGTTGAACAGAGAGCGCACATTGTCATAGGGCTGGGTGTTGCGCGGGAAGGTGATGATCGGAAACCGTGCCATCTGCTCGGCCGTGACGAGGCCCTTGCCGAAGCCCAAGGCAGGGCTGGCCAGGAAGCTGATCGGGTAATCGCACAGCACCCGGCTGCGGATGCCCGACTCCGAGGGCGCCCCCAATGCGAAGGCGAGCTCGATCTCCTGCGCCAGCAGGCGCGCGTGCAGATTGGGCGTGACGTCGACCTCGATCTCCAGCGAGAGATTGGGATAGTTCTCGTTGACGCTCTTGATCAGCCGCGGCAGCCAGTCATGCACGATGGTCTCGGCCACGCCGAGTCGGAGAACGCCGCGCATCGCCGAGCGGTCGCCGACTTCGGCCAGCATCTCCGCACGCAGGCCGATCAGCTTCTCGGCATAGACCAGCATCTGCCGTCCGCTCGCGGTGGGCGAGGCCACGCGGTGATCGCGGTTGAGCAGCTTGACGCCGAGCTCGCGCTCGAGCTGGGCGATGCGCTGGGAGATCGCGGGCTGGGTGGTATTGAGGCGCTGCGCCGCGCCGCGGAAGCTGCCCAGCTTCACCACCCAGAGAAATGTCTCGATGGAACGGAAATCCAACATCGGCCCCGCCTCGGATCAATTTGTTTTATCGATCCTGATTAAAAACGAAGATTAGACTTTATAGCATGGCTGATGTTGAGTGAGTTTGTCGAGATATTAGGCAAATGGCTCAAATGACTGTTTCCGCGGCAGTGCAGCAACAGGCCGGCGAGGCCGGGCTTCTCCCCAGCCACCAGGCCCGCTTGGACTATCGCACCGGCAAGGGCTGGAGCACGGCGGGGGTCGCCAACGGCTTCGTGCAGGGTAATCTGGCGATTATCCCCGAGCAGTATGCCGGCGCCTTCCACCGCTTCTGCCAGCTCAATCCCAAGCCGTGCCCGATCATCGGCATGTCCGATCCGGGCAATCCTTTCATTCCGGCGCTCGGCGCTGATCTCGACATCCGTACCGACGTGCCGCGTTATCGCGTCTGGCGTGACGGCGAGATGGTGGAGGAGCCGACCGATCTGCTGGCGCATTGGCGTGACGATCTCGTCACCTTCGTGCTCGGCTGCTCTTTCTCTTTTGAAGAAGCGCTGATGGCCGACGGCCTGCCGATCCGCCACATCGAGCAGGGCTGCCGCGTGCCGATGTACCGCACCAACATCGCCTGCACGCCGTCTGGGCCGTTCGCCGGACCCATGGTGGTATCGATGCGCCCGTTCAAGCCGGCGCAGGCGATCCGCGCGGTGCAGATCACGACGCGTTTTCCCGCCGTGCACGGCGCGCCGGTGCATCTCGGCCATCCCGAGCAGATCGGGATCGTCGATATCAACAAGCCGGATTATGGTGATCCGGTGCCGGTCGCGGCGGATGAAATCCCTGTATTCTGGGCCTGCGGGGTGACGCCGCAGGCGGTCATATCAGCGGCCAGGCTGCCCTTCGCCATCACCCACGCACCGGGGCTGATGCTGATCACCGATCTCAAGAACAAGGATCTCGCCGTCCTCTAATCAGGCAGCTATGCCTCCTTTTGAGCTTTCACGCCGACCTCAACTCTTCATCGACGCGCTTTTATCAGAGGATCTTGCCATGACCATCACGCGCCGTAACGTCCTGCTTGGAGCCACCGCTGCCGCCGCGCTCGGGCCGATTGCTGCCCGTGCCCAGACGTCCGAGGTGAAGATTGGCGTCATCTATCCGTTCTCCGGTGCCAGCGCCCAGATCGGCGTCGATGCGCAGCGCGCGTTCGAAACCGCGGCCGAGATCATCAACGGCAAGTTCGATTACGATCTCCCGCTCGCCCGTACCGAAGGCCTGCCGGGCCTCGGCGGCGCCAAGATCAAGCTGGTGTTCGCCGATCACCAGGCCGACCCGCAGAAGGGCCGCGCCGAGGCCGAGCGCCTGATCACGCAGGAGAAGGTCGCGGCCGTCATCGGCTCCTATCAGAGCGCGGTTGCGGTCACCGCGAGCCAGATCTGCGAGCGCTACCAGATCCCGTATCTGTCGGCCGACAATTCCTCGCCGAGCCTGCATCGCCGCGGCCTGAAATATTATTTCCGCGCCGCGCCGCATGACGAGATGTTCTCGCAGGCGATGTTCGACTTCTTCGATGCGATGAAGAAGAAGGGCACCAAGATCGAGACGCTGGCGCTGTTCCACGAGGACACCATCTTCGGCACGGATTCGAGCAATGCCCAGCTCAAGCTCGCCCAAGAGCGCGGCTACAAGGTCGTCGCCGACATCAAGTATCGCGCCAACTCGCCGTCGCTGTCGGCCGAGGTCCAGCAGCTCAAGGCGGCCAATGCCGACGTGCTGATGCCGTCGAGCTACACCACCGACGGCATCCTGCTGGTCAAGACCATGGCCGAGCTCGGCTACAAGCCGAACGCCATCGTGGCGCAGGACGCCGGCTTCTCGGAGAAGGCGCTGTATGATGCGGTCGGCGACAAGCTCGAAGGCGTGATCTCGCGCGGCTCGTTCTCGCTCGACCTCGCCGCCAAGCGGCCGATGGTCGGCAAGATCAACGACATGTTCAAGGCGAAGTCGGGCAAGGACTTCAACGACTATTCCTCGCGCCAGTTCATGGGCCTGATCGTGATGGCCGACGCCATCAACCGCGCCAAGTCGACGGAGGGCGAGAAGATCCGCGACGCACTGGCCGCCACCGACATGCCGGGCGAGGCGACCATCATGCCGTGGAAGCGGGTGAAGTTCGACGAGAATGGCCAGAACAACGACGCCGATCCGGTGCTGCTGCAATATGTCGGCGGCAAGTTCGTCACCATCTTCCCGACACAGGCCGCCGTGGCCGAAGCCAGCTGGCCGATGAAGTAAGCGCGCGCAGGGCGCCGGCGGCGCTCTGCATCGGACCATGGCGGAGCATCGGTCGTGCTCCGTCATTGCGAGGAGCGTAGCGACGAAGCAATCCAGGAGCCAGAGAGAAGGTCTGGATTGCTTCGCTTCGCTCGCAATGACGGGGGAGCAAGAGAAGTGACGGCAGAAACAATCATTCAAAGTCTCGCCAGCGGCCTGTTGATGGGCCTGCTCTACGGCCTGATCGCCGTGGGGCTGGCGCTCATCTTCGGCCTGATGGACGTCGTGAACTTCGCCCATGGCGAGTTTCTGATGATCGCGATGTACGCGACCTTCTTCCTGTTCGCGTTTTTCGCACTCGATCCATTGTTGTCGGCGCCCCTGGTCGCCGCCGCTTTGTTCATCTTCGGAGCTGTGGTCTATCTGCTGATCGTGAGATTTGCGGTCCGGGCCAAGGCCAATACCGGCATGGTGCAGATCTTCTCCACCTTCGGCCTCGCGGTGCTCATGCGTGGCGTCGCGCAGTATTTCTTCACGCCGGACTATCGCAGCATTCCGCACTCCTGGCTGGGCGGCAAGACGATCTCGATCGCCGGAATCTACCTGCCGCAGCCGCAGCTGGTCGGCGCGCTGATCGCGATCGCGGCTTTCGCCGGCCTGTACTTCTTCATCCACCGCACCGATTTCGGCCGGGCGCTGGAAGCAACCCGCGAGGACGCCGGCGCGGTGGCGCTGGTCGGCATCGACAAGAACAAGGTGTTCGCGCTCGGCTGGGGCCTCGGTGCGGCGTTAGTCGGCCTTGCCGGCGCGGTCATGGCGATCTTCTTCTATGTCTTCCCGGACGTCGGCGCCTCGTTTGCGACCATCGCCTATGTCACGGTGGCGCTCGGCGGCTTCGGCAGCGTGTTCGGCGCCTTTGCCGGCGGCATCGTGGTCGGCCTCGTGGAGGCCATCACCACCCTGATCCTGCCGCCGTCGCTCAAGACCGTCGGCATCTATGGCGTCTATCTCCTCGTCGTCTTCATCCGCCCGCGCGGCCTGTTCGGATCGATCTGATGGACAAGGCATTCATTCAACGTCGCCGGCGCGACCTCGTCGTCGCCGCCTTCCTTGCGGCGATCGCCGCGGCCGTGCCGCTGTTCGTCAAGGACGTCTATGTCCAGAACATCATGGTGCTGACCCTGATGTATGCGGCGCTGTCGCAGAGCTGGAACATCCTGTCCGGCTATTGCGGCCAGATCTCGCTCGGACATGCGCTGTATTTCGGACTCGGGGCCTATACGACCGCGATCCTGTTCACGAAGTTCGGCGTGCTGCCCTGGTTCGGCATGCTCGCCGGCGGTCTGATCTCCGCGCTCATCGCGATGGCGCTCGGCTATCCCTGCTTCCGGCTCGGCGGCCATTACTTCGTCATTGCCACGATCGTCATCGCCGAAATCACGCTGCTCTTGTTCCAGAACTGGGATTGGGCGGGCGCCGCGCTCGGCATCGACATTCCGGTGCGGCGCGACTCCTGGCTGACCTTCCAGTTCACCCGCTCGAAGCTGCCATATTTCTACTTCGCGCTGGCGCTCGCCTGCGTCGCCTGGTTCGTCACCTGGTGGCTCGAGGACTCCAAGTGGGGCTATTGGTGGCGCGCGGTGAAGGACAATCCGGTCGCCGCTGAAAGCCTCGGCGTCGACGTGTTCAACTCGAAGATGGGCGCCGCGGCCGTCTCGGCCTTCCTGGTCGCGATCGGCGGCAGCTTCTATGCGCAATTCGTCTCCTACATCGACCCAGAGAGTGTCATGGGCTTCCAGTTCTCGCTGCTGATGGCGCTGCCGGCCGTGCTGGGCGGCATCGGCACGCTGTGGGGACCGATGCTGGGCGCGGTGATCCTGATCCCGCTGACCGAGTTGACCCGCTCCTATATCGGCGGCTCCGGCCGCGGCGTCGATCTGATCGTCTATGGCGGCCTGATCATCGCGATCTCGCTGGCGCGGCCGCAAGGGCTCGTCAGCCTGTTCTCCCGCAAGCCGAAGCCGGCCGCTCAGCCGGCGCGAGAGGCGGTGGCGTCATGACCGCGTTGTTGGAAACCCGCAACATCACGCAGCGCTTCTCGGGTCTGACCGCGAACTCCGATGTCTCGATCTCGGTCGGGCGCGGCGAGATCGTCGGCCTGATCGGTCCGAACGGCGCCGGCAAGTCGACCTTGTTCAACCTGATCGCCGGCGCGTTCAAGCCGAGCGAAGGCACGATCCTCTTCGACGGCGAGGATGTCACGGCGCTGCCGGCCGCCGAGCGCTGCCAGCGCGGCATCGGCCGCACCTTCCAGGTCGTGAAGAGCTTTGAGAGCATGACGGTGATCGAGAACGTCATCGTCGGCTCCCTGGTGCGCAGCACCAACATGCGCGACGCCCGTCGCAAGGCGCATGAGGTGCTGGCCTTCTGCGGCCTCGATGCGCGGGCCGACGTGCTGGCGAGCGACCTCGTGCCGTCGGAGAAGCGGCGGCTCGAAGTGGCCCGCGCGCTCGCAACCGAGCCGAAGCTGTTGCTGCTCGACGAGGTGCTCACCGGCCTGACCCCGGTCGAATCGCAGAAGGGCGTCGAGCTCGTGCGTCGTGTGCGCGACACCGGCATCACGGTGCTGATGGTCGAGCACGTCATGGAGATCGTGATGCCGCTGGTCGACCGCGCCATCGTGCTCGACCTCGGCAAGGTGCTGATCGAAGGCAAGCCCACGGATGTCGTCCGCGATCCCAAAGTCATTTCCGCCTACCTCGGAGACCGCCATGCTGTCGGTGCGTGACGTCACCACCGCCTATCAGGGGCTGGTTGCGATCTCGAACGTCTCGATCGACGTCGAGAAGGGCGAGATCGTCTGCGTCGCCGGCGCCAATGGCGCCGGCAAGTCGACGCTGTTGAAGTCGATCGCCGGCGCCGAGCGGCCGCGTGCCGGCAGCGTCACCTTCGACGGCAACCGCATCGACGGCATGGCGCAGCATCTGATCACCGCGAAGGGCATCGCCTATGTGCCGGAGAACCGCCGGCTGTTTCCGCGGCTCTCGGTGCGCGACAACTTAAGGCTCGGCAGCTATCTCTACCGCAGCGAAGCGAATCGCGACGAGCCGCTCGACTTCGTCTTCAAGCTGTTCCCGCGCTTGTCCGAGCGGCTGGAGCAGCGCGCCGAGACCTTGTCGGGCGGCGAGCAGCAGATGCTGGCGATCGGCCGCGCGCTGATGACCCGGCCGCGGCTCCTGATGCTCGACGAGCCGTCGCAGGGCATCATGCCGAAGCTGGTCGACGAAATCTTCCAGGCGGTGAAGCGCATCCGCGATGCCGGCATGACGGTCCTCATCGTCGAGCAGCGCATGGCCGAGTGCCTCGAGATCGCCGACCGTGCCTACATCCTGCAAACCGGCCGCGTGCTGATGCAGGGCACAGCGGCCGAGATCAGCGGCAACAAAGACGTGCGGAAGGCGTATCTGGGGCTCTGAAGCAATACATTTAATTGCCTGCTCGGCTTCGTTGTGTTCGCGGTGCGTAGCGAAACCATCGAGAGTCCGGTCCGCGGCCCCTGGATCGCGTCGCTGCTGTTCAGCCCGGGGACATAGCTTACACCTGTTCGGGGACATAGTTGACACTTTTGGGGTCGCGCAAATCGATCGTTGCGATCTGATGTGCGGCAAAGAAAATTCCGAATTTTCCGTCCTGGCTGA